>Ga0224555_1001886_pt1 | contig 26642 bp, 29 predicted proteins | sample 714S23034metaG_FD_180687 | JGI IMG/M metagenome (GOLD analysis project Ga0224555, IMG submission 180687) | Peat soil microbial communities from Stordalen Mire, Sweden - 717 S2 30-34 | ecosystem: Environmental > Terrestrial > Soil > Wetlands > Peat | place: Sweden: Norrbotten County, Stordalen...
AGTGGTGCCGATGGAGGGGGTCGAACCCACACACTCTTACGAGTACCAGATTTTGAGTCTAGCGCGTCTGCCAATTCCGCCACATCGGCCACCAGTAAATCAACTACTTAACAAAGTATTTGCTTCGACAGCTTGACGTTGTGCTAGTGTAAGTGCAGGAAAGGAATCGAAGCCGTGAGAACTAGCACAGCCGTCACAAACCCTGTTGAAGGCAAAAACCATCACGCCGCAAAGTTTACTAAAGCACTCGACGGGCGCAAGCAGCCAATTCGCGGGCTTTGGAAGCGCAATAGCCGCTTCTATGCCCAGTTGACTGTGTTCGACCCCATCACCGGCAAGAACCGAGTTCAGCGAATCCCCTTGACGGATAAACAGGGCGATGGCCATGGCTTTCCGAATCCAGCGGTCCCTCAATCATCCTTGCGACAATCGAAGCGGAATCCCCCCAAAGAATTTACGGGCAGGCCGCTCAACATTCCATCGGGATGAAACCGGCGGCGATTCTGCGTCCGTGCGATCCTTCCCGGCGTCCCGACCAGCGCGAAGCTCCTTCCGGAAGACTTTCTTATAACATTCGTCTCCTCCTATGCTTTTCTTCCCACCACGATGAGTCGTTGGGGGTTCGGACCGTATTCATCTCCATCGAGGCTGCCGTACACTTTGATTTGTTCAAAACCGGCATCGGCCAGCCGGTCGCGCAGTTCCTGAGCCGAGTAAATCGTGTGGTGGAAACTGAAGCTTCTCGTCCGTCCCTTCCGCACAAGAATCCACTCGTTGTGAATCCGGGACCAGGCATCGGCGATGCGATGGCGTTGGACCAAGATGTCTCCGTTTGGCAGTGTGTCTGACGTCGTGGGCTGATACACGCGGGCGAGTTGCTCCTTGCCAGCAACGTCAATCATACAAACGCCTCCGGCTTTCAGATTCACAAACATATTCCGTAAGACTAACCGGTCTTCATCCTTGCGGTCGAAGTACCCGAACGAAGTCAGCATGCTCAGGGCGAGATCGAACGAATCCGGCCGCAGAAAATCGCGCATATCCGCCCGCACCCATTCGATTTTGACCTCGGCTGCTTTGGCCCTGGTCCTGGCCGCGTTGAGGAGGAATTTGGTTCTGTCCACGCCCGTGACGGAGAATCCCTGTTGCGCCAGCGGAATCGACCAGCGGCCGGGTCCGCAGCAGAGATCCAGGACGGCTTTCCCTTTGGGTTTGGTCAGGTCCAGCACCTGGCCGATCTGGGCGGTTGCATCGGTAAATCGCTTCTCTGGGAACATGTAGGGATACAGTTCCCGCCAGAACGCCTCGTTATCGAACCATTCCTTCTTTCGTCGAGCGCTCATTTGTCTTTGTGGTTTTGAGACCCCGTTTCTGCTCCAGCAACTTCTTGAAATCCGATTGGTGATACGCCATCGCCAACACCAGATCTGCCGGAGCGCTCCGGTCAGGCCGCGGCATGGCGGTGTCGAACGCTTCTGCAGGCCTTGGCCATCGCGGGCTACTCTCCCTCTGCGGTTCGATTTCTCAGTCGGCTGATACACCCGCCGATGGTCAGCACGCCGAGCGCGCTGATGACGAACGTCCCCGGTCCAAGGGTAGCTACCCTCGGAACCGCAGGTGCCAGCACCATCACAACAATCGCCTCATACAACAGTCCGACACCGATGCCCAGCACCAACAACCAGCGCGGGGATCCCGGCCCCCAGATACCCATCGACCACCCAATGAGATAAGGCAGAATCAGCACTCCCCACCAAATTGAGCGCCCGGAATGGCCTCCAAAACCTCCGACGCTGTTTAGCCCCCAGAACGCTCCCACCCCGATCGCAATCAAAATGAAAACCCATACGCGGTAGGCGATCAACCGGCGTTCGCATCGGCCGAGGAAGGTTCCGAGGGCGACCAACCCGCTGCCGGCAAGGATGACGAGCGATCCCTCCATCGGATCCAGAGCGCCGACCAGCATGGCGATACTGCCGACGGTGATGAGAATGCGTGACCACAGTTTACGTGCGTTCATAACTTTTCATAGTTAGATCAGCGGAGGCGGCCCGCCAGCCGTTCAACGAGCAGCGCGTCGCAACCTTCCGCCGAGATGGGCTGAATGCGCTGGTAGTCCGCGTGATCCGAGTTCGCGAGGTCCGCAATCACCCAATCGCCCTGGCGGTCGCACACAATGAGCTGCACGCCGCCTTGCTGCCAGTGCTGGCGGTTGAATAGGTAATCCGCGTAAAGTACGTAGTCCGCGTCCGGCGGATTCTTTTTTACGTACGCCTGAAACTCACGCGCCAAGGCCCAGAGGTACTTCGACTGGTCGCCGCCGGTGACCTTCGCTTCGAGCAACACCGGGTGTCTTGCGGGCACGACGGATTGAAACAGCCTCGTCTGGCTGATGCGTTTGGCGAGGTCGGTCGCGTTGGTGACGTTTACCGCGCGATCAATCCGCACGCCGAGCACCAACAACGTCGTCTTGCCCTGCAAATCCTTCAGCGCCTTCACGCGCGCCGGCATTCGCTGGCTGAATTCGCTTTGCGGAGGCAAGCCGCGTCCGGCGTTGAACGCGTCTTCCAGCGTGTGCTTGCGCTGCTTCGCGGTCTCCTCGTTGAGGCTCAACTGCGGACTGAGCCGCTCGACCACAAAACCGATGAGCATCATCGGATCGCGCGGTGAGCCGAGCTTTTGAAAAGCCGGATCCTGCGTGGTTTGGTGATCGGTCCAGACGAGATCGCCGGCCTTGCTTACCAGGACGGCGCGCATTTCGTCCAGCGAGCCGCCGTTGAATTCGGTGTACAACGCATAGTCGGTCGCAACTGCATTCGTCTTGAGGAATTCGGCGAGCGCGGCGGACAACACAGGCAGTTCGGCTTTGATTCCGGCCTTGAAGGGCGTCTTGCCGATCTCGATCGTCTGCAACCCGTTCTTCTCAAGACAAACGCCGAGAATCGCCGATGCCTGGTCGAACGGCCTGCCGGCAATCATCACCGGAAGGATCGTGAGCGACGCGTTCGGCCCTCTGGCTTTCATTGCGTCGAGCCGTTGCTGCTGCGCTGGCGAAATGGCGGTCGGCGAACCCGGCGGAGCGTCGGCAGCAGGAACAGCCCGGCACAAGCATAGAACAAGGAGAACCATCCTCCATACCTTGCGGAACGCTGGAGAACAGAAACGGGAACATCGAACATCCAGTGGCTGGACCCCGCTTCCGCCTCCATTGGACGTTCGGTGTTGGATGCCGGATGCTGGATGTTCTGTTTGAATCAACGTTTTCATAATTGTGCTCTTGCCTTCACTGATCCATGCGCCGTTTAGCGCGCGTTTCCTTCATCAAAGTTTTGGCGGACCCTCAATCAGAGCCTTGGCTTCGCACATGAGGGCCTGCGCGATGATCCAATCGTTCCAGGCTTTCCAGTCCTTCAAATCGTTCACGCTGCTCGGCAGGCGCGCGGCGATGCCAAGCCCCGTCGCAAGCGCGTCATGGGCATAGCCGGCAAATCCCAGCCGGTGATGCGCCATCGCCAGCACCATGTACGCCTCCACGTCGCGAGCCAGGTCCCGTCCCTGTTCCCGGAGCGGAGCTTGCAGCCAGTCCACTGTGCCAGCGAAATGCCCGGACCGATATTCCGCGAGGCCCTTCGCGAACTGAATGGAGTTCCAGGCCCAGTGATTCGAGCCGGCGCTCACCGCGGCATCCGCGATTTTGCCAAGCCGCTCGAGTTCCGGTCCGGACCACGGCAGAATCAGGCAATCGGTGACGATGCGCTCGGCGATGACCGGGTTCGTCGTTTCCCCAAAGCGGGCGAGCATCCGCCGGCGAAGCTGATCGTAGCGTTGAGCGTCTCCGATTTGCACGAGCACGGGTGCAAGCCAGTGGCAGGTTTCAAAATCATCGGGCCGCTCGGCAAGCGACTTGAAATAGTTCGTGGCCGCCTCCTTCCATTGGCCTTGACGGGCGCGCCAGTCACCGAGGGAAAAACAAATCGCGGCGGCGCCCGGAGCGTTCATGTCATCCAGCAGCGAAGAAACGCTCCCCATCACCTTGTCGGCTTCCTCCAGCGAGCCGCTGCGCACGAACGCATCCGCCTTGGCGATTGCTTCCCGCGCTTCGGCCTGCAGACGCAACTGCCTTTCGTTCGCACGAGCTTCTTCGGCTTGCTGGCGCAGCACACTCTGCGTCCGTTCGGCTTGCGTGGCCCGCACTGCTTGCCAGGTGCTCACCGCCGCTCCAGCCAGCAGCAGCAGCAGCAGCGACGCTGCCACGGCCAATCCGGCCTTGTGCCGGTGCATGAATTTTCCGACGAGGTAAGGCACGCTTGGCGGACTCGCGAGCACCGGTTCGCTGTTCAAGTGCCGCGCCACGTCGTTCGCAAACGCATCGGGTGTTTCGTAGCGCCGCCGCCGGTCCTTCTCCAGCGCCTTCATCACGATCCAGTCCAGGTCGCCGCGCACGAGCTGGCTTAAAGCCACTGGCTCGGTATGACGGTGTTTTGCCACCTCGGCAAGCTTGTCGCCCAACGTCTGCAGCCGCGTGGAAGGCTTCGGCGGTTCGGTTTCCCGGATGATCCGCCGAATTTCATCCAGCGCCGCCCGGCGCCACGTGCTCGTGTCAAACGGCGTCTCGCCCGTCAGCAATTCGTAGAGCAACACGCCCAGCGAATAGATGTCCGCCCGGGTATCGATGTCCAGGCCGCCCAGCTCCGCCTGTTCCGGGCTCATGTAGGCCGGCGTGCCGATCATGTGCTGGAACGCCGTGAAGAGCGTCTTCTCGGTGAGCTTTTGGCCCAGCGCCTTGGCCACGCCGAAATCGATCACCTTGGGCACCGGCTCGCCGTCGTGCAGCGTCACCAGCACGTTGTTCGGCTTGATATCGCGATGAATGATCCCTTTCTGATGCGCGTGCTGCACCGCGTGGCAGACCCTGATGAACAACTGCAGGCGGTCAGCGGTGCGGAGTTGCTCGCGATCGCAGTAATCCGTGATCGGGATGCCATTGACGAGTTCCATCACAAAGTAAGGGCGCCCGGCTTCCGTCGCCCCGGCGTCGAGCACCTTCGCGATGTTCGGATGATCCATCAACGCCAGCGCCTGGCGCTCCGCCTCAAAGCGGGCTACGACTTCCCGAGTGTCCATGCCGGCCTTGATAACCTTGAGCGCCACCTTGCGCTGGACCGGTTCGGTTTGCTCGGCCATATAGACCACGCCAAACCCGCCTTCGCCGATCTTCTGCAGCAGCTTGTAGCGCCCGATCATCGTGTCGGGGCATTCCGCGGCAACCTCGACCGCGGGAAGCGGCATCCTCTTGCCCAGGAAATCGCCGGCCTGTTCATGCGCGCGCAGGAGCGAATCGATTTCGCGGCGCAACGCCGGGTCTCCCTGGCAGGCTTGGGCCAGGTAGTTCTCGCGCTCCGCCGGAGATTTCTGTTCCAGCGCCTGCGCGAAGATGTCATTGGTGCGTTCTGCGGCGTTCATGTCGGTGCATGCTCGAGCGTTGGGGGAGTCTCCTCATCTTTTCGCTGCTTCTGCCACGGCTGCGCCGACGATGGCTCCGAGGTACCCGATGCTGCCCACGAGCCCGACGACTTCTCCCGTCTGGCGATCGGCCATCTCGCCTCGCTGCTGCTTTTGAAGGTCCTCCTCGGACAAACTGAACGTCTGGCATCCCGCGCACGCGGCCAGCACAATTCCACACAGGAGGCAGCTGGTGATCCGGCGCTCCATCCAGCGGATCAGCACGAAACACACCGATGCAGCCGGTGCGGTTTCTCGAGTTTGCATAACAGTCCTTTTCCTGTCACACCCTTCCGTGCGCCCTTTTTCAGCAAAACCCCTCAGCGACATCCGGGTCAGGCCTGCGGCCCCCGGCTCTTCTGCAACTCCCGGAACAGCCAAGCCCGCGCGAAAGACCAGACCCGCTCGACGGTGGCGACGGAGACATCCAGTTGTCGTGCAACCTGCTCCTGCGTCAGGCCGACAAAGAAACAGAGCTTCACGACCTCCGCCGCGCGGGGATCGACCTCCGCCAATCGATCCAGGGCTTCATCCATCGCGAGGAGGTCCTCGTCCGGCATGGGGCAGGGGATGTCGACCGCATTGACGTCCACGCGCTCGAGGCCGCCGCCGTGTTTCAGGCGCTTTTTGCGACGCGCGTTCTCGACGAGGATGCGGCGCATGGCTTCCGAAGCGGCGCCGAAGAAATGGCGCCGTCCGTTCCACTGCGGGTCTTCCTTTCCCACGAGCCGCAGGTAGGCTTCGTGGACCAGGGCGGTGGCCTCCAGGGTTTGTCCTGGCTTCTCATTTGCCAGGCGCCAGGCTGCCAGCCGGCGCAACTCGTCATAGACCACGGGCAGCAACTGCTCCGCGGCTTTCGGGTCGCCTCCGTGAACGGCATCAAGGATGCCCGTGATCTCATTCACAGATCCTCCTATACATCGTGGCGACAAAGTTGGACAGGACAAAGCAATCAGAGACTCCGCCACGCGGCATGGTAATCCAGGGTTGATGCCGGCGTGCCTATCGCAACTTGATGTCTTCAAAGGCAGATTCAAGGCCTTCGAGGAGGGATCAGGCTTTCGCCTCGGTTCGATCCAACTGCCAGCAGGCTGCGCCCCTCCGTGCAGTCCGGCAGCCTTTGTACACTGATTTCCGGGATTGGGGGCTGTTCGTGGTCCTGGGGATGGCAGGCGGGGCTACAGGGCAATTCGAGTATTTGGAACTGTAGTTGAAACCGTAGCCGGATTCCGCCATGTTCCCGCCATGCCCGAACCGGTCCATTCGAATGATTCGATGGTTTGCGATCTGAGCGAGTCGCGCAAACCGGCGGAACCCTGCTCGATGGTCATTTTTGGAGCCAGTGGCGATCTGACCGCGCGCAAGCTGATCCCGGCCCTTTACCAGAACTTCAAGGACAAGCAGATGCCTCCGACGTTCCGGGTGGTGGGGTTTGCCCGGCGGGAGAAGACGGATGATTCGTGGCGTGCGGAGTTGCGCGTCGCGCTGGACCAGTTTTCACGGACGAAACCGGTGGAGGATGCGGTCTGGCGCGAGTTCGCCCGGAACATTTTCTATTGTCAAGGCGACATAACGGATGGGGCCGACTACAAGAAGCTGGAGGAGCTGCTCACCTCGTTCGGCCAGGCGCCGCTTCGGGAGAACGCGCTTTTTTATCTGGCGACGATGCCGAGCCAGTTCGGCGAGGTGATCGAGAACATTCATCGGGCCGACTTGCTGCATCGGGACGGCTCGGGCTGGCAGCGGATCGTGGTCGAGAAGCCGTTCGGACATGACCTCGCCTCCGCGCACGCGCTGAACAACGAACTGACCCGTTTCGCGCACGAGCAGCAGGTCTTCCGCATCGACCATTACCTCGGCAAGGAAACGGTGCAGAACATTTTGATGTTCCGCTTCTCGAACTCGATTTTCGAGCGGCTCTGGAACCGTGATTCCGTCGATCACGTGCAAATCACCGTCAGCGAAAAGCTCGGTGTCGGCCAGCGGGGCGGTTATTACGAGGAAGCCGGCGCGCTGCGCGACATGGTGCAGAATCACATGCTTCAGGTCCTGGCCCTGGTCACCATGGAGCCGCCGGTTTCACTCGAAGCGGAATCGATCCGCGACGAAAAGGTGAAGCTGCTGAAATCCATCCATCCGTTGACGCCCGACGACGTGGCCAGGCAGGTGGTGCGCGGGCAATACTTCGCCGGCGTGGTGGACGGGGTGGCGTGTCCCGGCTACCGGCAGGAGCCGAAAGTGAAATCGGATTCCAACGTCGAGACTTACGTCGCGTTGAAGCTGTTTATCGACAACTGGCGTTGGTCGGGAGTTCCCTTCTACCTGCGCACCGGGAAATACCTTCCTCAAAGCGCGAGCGAGGTGCGCGTTCAATTCCGTCGCACGCCGCATGTCCTGTTTGCGGCGCAATGCGGCGAGCGCCTCGACCAGAATGCCATCGCCCTCCGCCTGCAGCCCAACGAAGGTATTTATCTCCGGTTCAACGGCAAGGTGCCCGGCACGAGCCTCGCCGTGCGTCCCGTCCGGATGCATTTCAGTTACAACAGCGAATTCGGCGCCTACACGCCGGAGGCGTACGAACGGCTATTGCTCGAAGCCATGGTCGGCGACGCCACGCTGTTCATTCGGCGGGATGAAGTGGAAACGGCGTGGCAGATCGTGGATTCGATCCGCGCGGGGTGGGACGGAAAAGCGCTGTCGAATCGCGAGTTCTATTCTGCGGGAACGTGGGGGCCGGTGGCCGCCGAGGATCTGCTCGCTCAGGGAGGCCATGTCTGGCATGAACCGCAGCCGGCGACATAGTCCGTGGAACCGCAAAACCCGCGGAAACAATTTTGTGAATCCTTTCCGATTGATTTCTTTTGCGACGGCGGACGAACTGGCCCGCGCCGTGGCCGGCGCGTGGCTGGACGAAATCGAAGCCGGCCGGCGCGGGGGTAAATCACCTTGTTGTGTGGCGTTGTCCGGGGGGCGAATCGCGCAGAAATTGTTTGCGCTCGCCGTTGAGCGGGCAAAGGCGCGCCGGTTTTCCTTCGATCGGGTGCATTTCTTCTGGGCGGATGAGCGGTGCGTCCCTCCGGAGGATGGGGAGAGCAATTTCCGGGTTGCGCGGGAGGTCCTTCTGACACCGCTTGGAATACCCGAAACGCAAATTCACAGGATTCGAGGAGAGGTTTCGCCCGAGGCGGCGGCGGTGGAAGCCGCGACGGAACTTTGCCGCATCGCGCCGTTGGACAGCGCGGGTCAGCCGGTATTTGACCTGGTTCTGCTCGGGATGGGGGAGGACGGCCACGTGGCGTCGCTCTTTCCATGCGAGTTTGGGGAACAGAGGCAAAGCAAGGCGGTATATCGCGCGATCCAAAACTCGCCCAAGCCGCCGCCAAACCGGGTCACGCTTGGGTATCCGGCCATCGCGGCGGCGCGCAAGGCGTGGGTGCTGGCTTCCGGGGCCGGCAAGGGAACCGCCTTGCGCGAGTCACTGGCGCCTTCCGGCCGGGCGCCCCTGGCGCAAGTCCTGAAACTTCGTCGAGAAACGACGATCTTCACGGACATCGCCCTCGGATGACGCGAAACCAAGGGTGATGGCAAACCGCATCGGCATGGCGATGCGTCCATTTCGCATCAAAATGAAATGCGCTGACCTGCGAGGAGGCCATCCGCGACGCCAAGTCCTTTCTCGGCATGAACCGCGAGAATCTCGACGCGGACGGGAACCTTTTGGAAATCGAGCGAAACCGTTCTTCCGCAGGTGGTTGCGAACCCCCCCCCTATTGGCATTGAAAATAGTTGCAAATCCAGGTTGCTATCCCTGCGGAAATGGTCATTGTAGAAGCTCTGTTCGATAGCTTGTCACTTTCAAGATATGGCGAATCCTCAGGTGAACTCAGTTCAGTGATGATTTTAAACCCGATGACCGGGAACAGTCTGGAAAAAGCAATTAGTCAGGACAGTAAAACATCACATGAGTAGTAAATTGTTTGTTGGAAACCTTTCCTTCGACACCACCGAAAACGACCTGCAGGATGCGTTCGCCGCCCACGGCACGGTCACTGAAACCAACCTGATGATGGACCGAGCCACCGGCCGGCCGCGCGGGTTCGGTTTCGTCACCATGAGCACGCCCGAGGAGGCGCAAAAGGCCGTTGAGGCTCTGAACGGCAAATCCGTTGGCGGACGCGCCCTTACGGTCAACATCGCCCGGCCGCGCGAAGAGCGCGCGCCCGGTGGTGGTGGCGGCGGCGGTCGCCGTGAATATCGCGGCGGCGGCCGGGATCGTTACTAATTCTGGAGTTCAACTCGATCGAGGCCCGGGTTCGCCGGGCCTCGATTCTTTTTCCGGGCGCTTCCGGGTTCGCTGGTCTACGGAAGCGTGCCTTTCACCAAAGACCGGATTCATTGCGGAAGAAGCCTGTGAAAGAAGAACCTATTGAAGTCGAGGGGTGCGTGCAGACGGTATTGCCGGGAACGATGTTCCGGGTGGAACTGGACAATAAGCACCTCGTGCTCGCCACGATCTGCGGCAAAATGCGCAAACGATGGGTGCGCCTGACCGTCGGCGACCGCGTGAAAATGGAGATGTCGCCCTACGATCTCAACAAGGCGCGCATTACCTGGCGGCTCAAATAGAGCCGACGAAGGTTTGGTGAAAGCGGTTTTCCGTGTGATTTGAGCGGTTTCGTCGCGGCATTGGCCGGCGAGCGGCTCGAAAACAGGACGGATCGCATTCGGAAATGACTTTGGGAATCGCTCCAGTTATCACGGCGTGGGATCGCCGAGATGGGCGTACGGCGGGACGGTGCGCAGACGCAGGTCCTCGACGGGACCGCCGACGGTGAAGTGATAAAGGCTCTGCCAATCGTGGCCCGCCAAACCGAGCGCGCGATGGAACACGTCATCGAAGTAGCAACCAATGCCCGTGGCGCGCACGCCTGCGGCCTCGGCGGCCAGATACAGAGCCTGGCCGATCATCCCTGCCTCCCAGAACAGCTCGCGGTAGGCCCCCGCGCCGCGCTTTCGCAAGACAGGCTCGAACCGCGCCAGCATGCCGAGACTGAACGCGCCGTCGGCCGCAATGTCCTGATGGCAGGACAAAGTCCGTGCGAAATTGCGCAAGTCGCCCCGATCCAACCGGTGGAGCGGCACTGTGCGGGCCAGGTTCGCCGGGGCTTCCCAATTGAAGTCGGCGTGGAAAGCCTGTCGCAAAGATTCCGCGTCAGCCGGCGCGCGCAACCAGAGGTACAAGCCGGGCTCAAGTCCCATAACCCGATGCACGAACAACACCAGATGCAAACTTGGCGGAAACGGCCAGGCATCGAAGGGCGGCGCGGATGTTCGCGGCAACGTGGAATCAAGAATCGCCAGAAATGTTTCGCATGAGATGCTGGTGACACCGTCGAAATCCACCGCGCTCCGTCGCTGGCGAATCAGTTGCCCGGCGGTGTGGCCGCAAGCGGGCGGCGAGGGCGGCGGCCACGCAGCCACGGTGCCGGGTTCGGATGGGTTCACACCCCGGGCCTTTCGCTCCGAGGCCGCAATGGCTTCGTCGATGACGGGCCACTCGACATGGGAATGGCTCAAGAGATTGGCGCGCCCGAACCATTCGATCGAGGAGTCGGCGGAAGGGGAGGGCACCTGTCCCGCCGTTTCGTTCACGATCACTTTGACGAGCAGTTCCGGGGTCTCCCGTTCCGCGCCGACAAAATCCTCGGCGCGGTCCAGGCCGAGCAGCCGTGCGAGCTGCGCGTCATCCCACTCCGGCAACAGTTGCACCCGCCAGCCCAGCGTGGCGGCTGCGAAGCGCAGAGCGGCAAGGGCGTGCCCCACGTCGTGTTGGCAGTAGCGAAAGGCCCGTTCACCGTATTTCCATGCCTCGCGCCAGGTGATGGACGCGAGACCGACGCAGAATCCGGCGGCGTCGGCTTTGCAGCCCCGCGGCCAGCGCGCCCGTTGTTCCAGGGCGTGATGCAGCGGCGCATAGTGATAGACACCGTCGCCGCCGGGCAGCCCTTTCAGGGCGGGCAGGACGGCGTAGGCTTCGGTCGGATGCAGGTTGCCGCTCGAAGGGTTGATCCGCAGATACCAGCTCGAGCCGGGAATCTCCTTCCGGGCGGAGAGACCCAGGGACAATTCGAAGAACCACCCGACCGCGCCCGGAGTGAACGGCCGCGGCGGCACCGCCGCGACGCCGAACAAGGTCGCCGCCGTCGGTGTGTCGTCGGGGCCGGCCAACGGCAGCGGGAACACCGGAGCGCCGGTGAAGCGGCGGAATGGGTTCGGCTGGCTCGCCCAGTCGAGGCCACCCGGCCCGCGAGCGTAGCGCTCGGGCTGATGCTTGGTCCGGTCGTGATAGGCGATGATGTCATCGACCGCATTCGAGTTCGCCGGATTGTTGGCCATCATTGGGTTCAAGCGTGGAGCGGGAGACCGGGTATTTCCGTTCCTTTATGTCGCAACCGCCGTGGTTTGGCGATGAAAAAGCAGTCCGCGTCCAGGCTCCAAGTCTTAATAAAATTTTCACATGCTGCGCGAATTCCCGGAGCGCGGCTCTGTGATGCGGAAAGGTTGTTTGTGTTGGGGCAGGCGAACAATTGCAAGCGGCCGCCCAAAACTTTCGAACGATGTTCCTTGCCCTATGGGTGAAGAGGGGTAGGTTGTTGGTGTACAGGCCGACGGCCTCCGCAGTTGTAATTGACGAATCATCTCCTGCCGTATCCCGTCCATCAGGTTTCATGACAAAAAGTCATTTGCCCGGACCAGCCCGGTAAAGGGTTTCGTCTCAAACGCGAGTCTTATGAAAACGCACATCATCCGTTGGGTGTCCTCGGTCACCGGCGGCATCGGGACAGGCAAAAAGCTCTTCGAAAAGGAAGAAGCTGAACAGCTTGCCGTTGAACTGAATTCGAGTTACCCGGACATCGATCACGAGGCGGTTCCGGTCGTGCCGCCCGCTGAACTTGAAAGCGTGCCGCTTCAGACTGGCGGTCTCTCTGCCGCGATGGTCGGCCTCGCTCCTGGTCTGCTGACGGAGGCTGGGTTACCCGCTGCCAAAATTCTTGGCTGAGTTGAGCACGTGAAGCAAAGCAAATTGAATAGCGCAGGAGAGCATTGCGGCGGCGGCAGCGAGCGAACAGCCGCTGGCAAGGCTCGCCGACCGCGCCAGCGCTCCAGCATTGCAGCCAAGACCGCCGGCCGCGCTGAATCGCAGCCGAGGCAAACCCGCGATGACGGGGTCAAAGCCCGCTCCGCCGCTCAAGGCAACGCCGTCCGTGCCGGCGCTGAGGGTCAATCCGTTGCCAGCGCACCGTCCCAGTCGGAGAACCTGGCCGAAACAATCAAGACTTTGATCCTCCTGGCCCACGAGCAAGGCTACGTGAGCTACGACGATATCAACGACCTTCTGCCAGACGGCGTGTCGCCCGATGATTTGAACGAACTCCATACCAGGCTCCGCAACCTCGATATCGAAATTACAGCCGACGCCGGGGTTGAAAAGGCCAGGCCCGAGGAACCGGGACCAGAAGAACGCGATCGATTCGTCGCCCTCGACGACCCCGTTCGAATGTATATGAATCAGATGGGCAAAGTGCCCCTGCTCACGCGCGAGCAGGAGGTCGAGATTTGCCGGCGCATCGAAGAGGCCGAAATCGAAATGAAGCGCCTGGTTTATCGACTGGGCTTCACCGCCAAGGAGCACAGTGCGCTGGCCGACAAGCTTCTGGCCGAACCGCCCAAGGAACGTTTCGACCGTATCGTGGTGGACAAAAAAGTGGCCACCCGCGAAGGTCACCTCAAGGACCTCCGCGGACTGGTCTTGAAAATCCGGGCGTTGGATGCGCAGGTGGACGATCATTACACCCAGTGGCAGAAGGTCACGTCCCCCGGTCATCGCGAAAGGCTTTTTGCCGAGTTCCAAAAGCTCGACAAAGAGCTCCAGGCCACCTTCCCGAAGCTTTATTACAGGCAAAAGGTTCTTGAGGACATGATCGTCGTCGCCGGCAACGTCCACGAGAAATTTCAGGCCATCTGGCGGCACATCCAGGAGTTGGAAGGCTGTCCCAATTCCCGCGACCAGCAGGCCGTGCTCCGGGAGGAACGGGGCAAGATCCTCGCGCTGGAACAGTTCGTCCGCCTTTCCCGCGAAGAGTTCCACAAGACGTTCGACCAGTTGACGCGCGCTGCGGGCCGCGCGCATCAGGCCAAAACCCACATGGCCGAGGCCAACCTGCGTCTGGTCGTTTCCATCGCCAAGAAATACATCAACCGGGGGCAATCCTTCCTCGATCTGATCCAGGAAGGCAACATCGGCCTCCTGAAAGGGGTCGAAAAGTTTGAGTATCGGCGCGGCTACAAGTTTTCCACCTATGCGGTATGGTGGATTCGCCAGGCCGTCACCCGCTCGATCGCCGACCAGGCCCGCACCATTCGCGTCCCGGTGCACATGATCGAATTCATGAACAAGCTCTGGCGGGCAAAGGAACAGCTTCGGCAGGAGCTTGGCCGTGACCCCACGCCTGAAGATCTCGCCGGCGAAATGCGCCTGCCCCTTTCGCGCATCCATGCGCTGCTGAAGATGTCCCACCAGCCGATCTCACTTGACGCCCCGCTGAGCGACGACAGCGATGCGAGGATCGGCGACCTCATCGAAGACAAGAGTGCTGAGAGCCCGTCCGATGAAACCAACTACAGTTTACTCAAAGAGAAGCTGGACCAGGTCCTGACGAGTCTTTCGGGACGGGAACGGAGAATCCTGGAAATGCGCTTTGGCCTGGTCGATGGCGAGAACCGTACGCTGGGGGAAATTGGCAGCCTGTACGACGTGACTCGCGAGCGCATCCGGCAGATTGAGGCGAAGGGGTTGCGCAAACTGCGGCACCCCGCGCGCGCCAGGCAGCTCCGCGGTTTCTTCGAAACCAAAAGGGAATGAGCCGGAAGCGCGGGCATGTGCGTGGTCACCAGCCGCAGGTCGGGGTGTCGCGCCAGGAATTCGTTGATCTGTTCTTCAAGAGCAGTCGCAGGTGACTTGCCTGAGGGCAGCTGATGCAGAACGACTGCGAATATCTTCTCCTCCAGGGTTGGCATCTTTCCGAGCTGTTGACGTTCCAGTGCCAGTTGCCCGTGCTGGTGCCGGGGACAAATTCATCAGCGAGCAGGGTGTTGCGGCATGGCAGCAGCGAGACTGCGGTGGCGTTGCCGGCGAGTCTCGTGGATTATTTTTCCCGCCCGGATTTTCCGATTGCGGTCAATCGGAGCCTTTCGGTTTCCTTCCTCCGGTAAATCATTTTCACAAACGCGTCGGCTCGGAATCCGCCCGGCCCTTCCCACGGTTCAAGCCCGCGACGCTCATCCGCGACGAAGTCGCCACGACACACCACTTCATTCCATTTCAAACGCCGAAAGCGTTCCGGAACGCGGGTTTTCGCGGATGCCCGGGGTTTGTTCACTCGTTGCGTTGTTTTGGTCGTGCAACTCGCCATGTCTTCACAGTTTTTCCTGGCAGGTTCCATGTTCAGCTTCATAGCGTGATTTGACTGCTTCACCTTTGGCCGGTCTGAGCGTTGGTCCACCGGCTGGAAACGGCGCTGAGTTGAAGTTTGCTTTTGCCCCGTTCCAGGCGCCTGAGTTGGCGGACCTGAATCTGGTGCTCCAGGTCCTGGGTCGCCTTGAGCAGCGCCGCTTCGAGCGTGTTGTCTCTGGCCTCGGCGCACAGGGCCGGCCCGTGAATCAGCAGCGCCGCCTGTCGCGCATGGCGGGTGGCCTTGGCGTGCATGCCCGGTCCTGGAACCTCCAGCCGTACTTGCACGCGAAAGGCCGGTTTGGCTTCCCGTTGGTGTTCGAGAACCACGTCGGCAGACGTTATCGCCGTCAAGCTGTGCAGGTGTTCGAGTTGTTCCTCCACCTGGCGGTGCCAGGTGGCCTGGGCGTTGAGGCTGAGATAGCGAAAGGTGGTTTTCATAGTCGTTCAGGCTTGGGTTTGCAGTTGCATTCGGTTTATGCCGGAACAATGGCGCCGCTGACGCTGGAAGTTCGCATAAGTCCTGCAGTCCACACGGCTGTTGTTCCGGTAAGAAAGATTGCCCACGAGGCTCAGCAGTGGATGGCGGCGTTCCCGGAAGGCGCTCGCCACCCGGCGCAGAATGCGCACGAGGGAATAGAAGCGACGGTTGCAGGAAATCATTTCCTGAACGATGCCATCCAGAGTGAAATGCTTGTACCGGGCCACCGGGAAGGTCAGTGTGTAGTATTTCCAGTCTTCCGGAAATGTAGTGAGGGCAATGCGCTCCTCCGAGTTCATTTGGTCCCACAGGCGCGTGCCGGGCAGAGGGGTCAGAAACAGCGTGTTGAGACTGTCCACCTGGTAGCGGCCCGCCGCGTCGGCGATTCGTTTGCCGATGCCCGGTTCGTCAACATCCAAACCGATGATAAAGGAACCGACGACCAGAATTTTGTGCCGCTGGATGCGCCGGACCGAGGCGGGGAAATCCCGGTCCTTTGTCAGGTTAAACTTCTTGCCGAGTTCCCGAAGGCCTTCCGGAGTTGGCGATTCAAAACCAATGAAGACACCCTGGCATCCGGCCTTCGCGGCCAGCGCCAGGAGTTCGTCGTCGTCGGCAAAATTGATGGTCGCCTGGGCAATCCATTGCTTGTGCAGGTTCGCCTGAGCCAGGGCGCGGAACAACTCCTTGGCCCGGGCAACGTGTTCCGGACGCGTCCCGACGAGGTTGTCGTCCACAACCAGCACGCGTTTCTCTGGGATCGCCTGGAATTCGCGCACAACATCCGCGACGGGCCGCTGGCGGTATTGCGCGCCGTTAAAACTCGTCACGCTGCAGAAGTTGCAGTTCAAAGGACAGCCGCGCGTGGTCTGGATGGCTCCGAAGGCGTATCTTCCCGGAAGCAAATCGTGACGCGCGGGCACAAAATGATTGAAGTCGGCATGGCCTCCTTCGTAGTGAGGCTTGAGGGCGCCCCGCCGCGCGTCGTGCAGGACCTGGATCCAAATGCTCTCAGCTTCCCCTGTGACGACCGAATCCACACGTTCCATGACCTCGTTCAAGCACATCGTGGCGTGAATGCCGCCCATGACGACCGGCACGCCCAGACTCCGGAAGTGCGCGGCCACCTGGTACGCACGGTTGGCCTGCGACGTGAACGCGGTGATGCCCACGAGATGCGGCCGGGACATGGAGTGGTAGTCCGGCGCGCCGAGGTTCTCGTCCACAATCGTAATTTCCCATTCCGGCGGTGTCAGACCCGCCAGCACCATCAGACTGAGAGGTTTCCACACCCGGTAACGGTTCCAGCGGCTCTCGCTGACGCTGACACTGCTGACCAGCGGATTGGAGGGATTGATCAGATAGAGTCGCGTGGACTGCATTGAGCGGGGTTTAAGTCATCGCAAGTGTTTCCGCTCTGGCGCAAGAGAATGGGCGGGAGGCCCGTCCCACCTCTGCGTCCGTTCAGGAGACCTTGACCTCGACTTGCTTGGGTTTGGCTTTCTCGTCCTTCGCAAAAAATTGCCGCCAATGAGCGTCCACACAGCCCTTCATTCCGGCACCGGATTCGACTCCGTTCATCAGACCCGCTTGGGGTTCACCAGCAGCAAAACGATCCCACCGACCAACGCGAGCGCTCCGACGGCTGGCGGGATAAAGTGGTTGACTGTGGTCTCAATGTGCATTCCAAGGAACTCAACAGGCTTTCCCGGGGTCGTGTAGGTGATGCCCGAGTAAGCGAGCACCACAATACCGAAAGCGACGAGGAGGATTGCAACGATGGTTTTTGTGTTCATATCGAATCTCCAGTTTGCTTTCTTCGATTAACAACTTCTTAAACCGGTCGCTTGCGCCCGGAAATGAAGTTGACCAGTATCATCACCAGTGCGATCACCAGCAGGATGTGGATCAACCCTCCCATCGTGTAACTGGTCACCAGACCGAGCAGCCACAGGATGATTAAAACTACCGCTATTGTGTATAACATATGATTTTCCTTTTCTTTCGTTGCTGTAATTTGTCTCCAGCCTGGGCTGGCTGGCGCGCCCTCGCACCAGCCAACAGCCCTGCGCCGGGTTTAGTCCTTGGTGCCCTCGATGGTCATGTTGTTGATCACGCTGTTCACACCGTTGATGTCGGTGACGAGCTTGGTGACCAGGCTCTTTTCGGCGTCGTTTTTGGCAATGCCGCTTACCGTAACCACTCCATCCGTCGTCTCGATCCCGGTCTTTAGCGCGCTGGTCGAGTGATGAGACATCAATGATGATTTGACCTGGGCGGTGATGGAGGCGTCATCAATCTTGTCCCCCACCGTTTCGCTTGCGCTGGCCGGGGTGGTGGCAATCGTCATCAGATTCTTGACGTCCTTGACGTTGTCAACGTCCCTGGCATATTCGGTGGTGAGTTCCTTTTCGGCCTGGCTGGAGGCTTCACCTTGCAGGGTGACGATGCCTTTGTTCACATACACTTTGGTTCCAGTGGCACTTACGTTGCGATGGAACAGGAGCGCGGATTTTACCTTCATGCTGATCCAGGTGTCTGAATGTTCAGCGGGTTGTCCGCCTTTGACTCGCAGTTGATTGTCCACGCTCTTGACGCCGGGCAGCCCCGTCACCGTGTCCTGGGCCAGGGACTTATGGGATGCTTCGGCAACCGTTCCGGTCAGGGTAACGACCCCATCTTTGGACTCGGTTTTAATCGAATCATCCTTGAGGTAGGTTTTGAACACATACGACTTTGCGGCGGATGACTCGATGCGGTCGTCCGTATCGGAGGCGCGCAGTGATGCGCTGGTAACCAACAGGGCGCTCGCGGCTGCCAGCATCGCCAGCGGATAGATTCTTTTCATTATGTTTTTCTTTCTGTTTTTTTGCGTTTTGTTTTTGATTGTAACGACGTAACGACGAGGGGCACGCTACGCTGCAGGCTGGTTTTTCGCTATGGGGTGTAACCCTACCGTGCCTATTGGGAGGCGTTCGGCGAAGGGGGGTCCGGCTCAGACCTCAGTGCGCAGAACTCCTGGGCGAAGGGATCGCTCTGCCGGGCGGCTTTTCCGGAACGGCGGGTTCGGGCAACCGCCGCAGGGGCGGCGGGTTCGTCTTTGCTCCCTGCAAATGTTCCTTCTCGCATCGAGGCGCGATTTTGCCGCTCACCTGCTGCAAAGGCGCCGATGGGCGCGGTGGTGTTGCCATTCGCGCAGGTTCCGCGTTAGGCCCATGAGAAAGAAGCGGGCGGCGCCGGGGTGACGACACAGGCAAGCCGCGTGCAAAAGTGCACGGCCAAACGGAGTGCGGCAAAAGGTGGTGGCGTTCATAGGCGATGGGATTTGCCCGTGTCTCCAATTCGGAGCGCCAGGGGATGCACTGTTTTCATCATAGTCGATTTTTCCTCGAGTTACGGTCTTCATCTCGTCACCGGAGGCAGGCTGCGCGCCGGCGTGGCCGTTCGCCATGGGGTATTTACCCCATATACAGAGTCAAGCAATTGTCTGATAGTTGCATTGGATTCGTGGCGCGCCGTCGAGGGAAAATGCATCCCTGAGAATCGCGCCCGAGTTCGGCCTGAATTCGGCATACAACATGAAACGAAAGTTGACCAGGTTGTCACAACGATATGTCGTGGCGTTGCGCAAACACCTGAAGCAAGGTGCGCGGGCGAACTTGCATTCGGCGCATAATTTTGGATGCCGGGCTGCGGCCCTCGATCTGGAAACGTTGGATGTGGCCCGGATTCACGAGCGAGCACTCGCCGCTCTGGAAGCCTCCAGCAGCAGAGACGGCATCATCGAACGGGCGGAGATTTTTTTTGCCGAGGCCATCACTCCGATCGAGGAAACACATTGCGCCGCGCTCAAGGCTAACGTCCGCTTGCGTCAGCTCGGCCAGGCGCTGGGCCGGCGCACGGTGGACCTGGCGGCTTCCCAGCGGACCCTGAAACAGGACATCGTCCAGCGCAAGACCGTGGAGCAATCCCTCAAGAAAAGCGGGAAACACTCCCGAAAACTTTTGAAGGAATCACGCCGCCTGCAGAAGCATTTGCAGCGCCTGACCCACCGGATTCTGTCGGCGCAGGAGGACAAGCGAAAGAAGATCAGCCGCGACCTGCATGATGAGATTGCCCAGACGTTGCTGGGCATCAATGTTCGTCTGTTGACGTTGAAAAGGGAGGCGGCGGTCAACGCCCACGGCCTCAAAAAAGAGATTGCCAGCACGCAACAACTGGTGGATAAGTCAGTAAAAGGCATAAAGCGGTTCGCTCGTGAATTCGGAATTCACAACAGGACGTGAAATGGGACGCAAACTAAACGGGCTTTCCCAACGATATGTCGTGGCGTTGCGCAAACACCTGAAGCAAGCTGCGCGGGCGAGCTTGCATCCGGCGCAGGGACTGGGACGCCGGGCCATGGCCCTCGGGTTGGAGACGTTGGATCTGGCCCGGTTCCATGAGCAGGCGCTGATTACCCTGGTGTTGCCGGCTTACTCCCCCGGCACCCGGGATCGGATGATCCGGCGGGCGGGGACTTTTTTTGCCGAGGCCATCACCCCAATCGAGAAAACGCATCGCGCGGCCCGGGAGACCAATAGCCAATTGGTTCAACTGAATCAGGCGCTCCACCGGCGCAGCCTGGATCTGACCGCCTCGAACCGGCAGTTGCAACAGGAGATCCTCCAGCGCAAATCGGTCGAGGAGTCCCTCAGAAAGAGCGAGCAACACTACAGCCAGTTGCTGGAGCAATCGCGGCACATGCAGGAAGAATTGCGACTGCTGTCCCGCCAGCTTCTGTCGGCCCAGGAGGAAGAGCGCAAGATGATCAGCCGCGAACTGCATGATCAAATTGCCCAGACTTTGACGGGCATCAATGTCCGGCTGGCTTCCTTGAAAACCGAGTCCACGCTCAACAACAAGGGCCTCCAGAAAAAAATCTCCAGCACACAAAGGCTGGTGGAAAAATCGGTGGACATTGTGCATCGGTTCGCCCGGGAACTGCGCCCGACAGTGCTGGACGATCTGGGGCTGATTCCCGCCCTGCATTCGTTCATGAAAAGCTTTGCCACGCGGACGGGCGTCCGCACCAGTTTGACGGCCTTCGCGGCGGTGGAGCAACTGGCCACGGCCAAACGAACGGTGCTCTTTCGCGTCGCCCAGGAAGCGCTCACCAATGTGGCCCGCCATGCCCATGCCAGCCGGGTGGAAGTGAGCATCCAGAAACTGTCGGACTGCATTTGCATGAGAATAAAAGACGACGGCAAATCTTTTCAGGTGCAACGTGTATTGCTGGCTCAGGGGAGCAAACACCTGGGACTACTCGGCATGAGAGAGCGGTTGGAGATGGTCGGTGGCCGTTTTGATGTCGAGTCCGTGGCGGGCACAGGCACCACCATCCAGGCGCAGATTCCGCCCGACAACGCGCGCGCGCGGGGGCGAAAAACCCGTTGGATGGAGCCGGCTGGAACCAAACATTGAATGTCTAAGAAACGAATCACTGTTCTGCTGGCGGAAGACCATACGATCGTTCGCGAGGGTTTTCGCAAGATGCTGGAGTTGGAAAACGATCTTCAAGTGGTCGGGGAGGCGGAAGACGGTCGCCAGGCCGTCGCCATGGTCAAAAAACTCCACCCCGCCGTGGTGCTGATGGACATCGCCATGCCGCGGCTCAACGGTTTGGAAGCCACGCGCCAGGTGCTCAAAGCCGTCCCCTCCACCAAAGTGCTCATTCTCTCCGCGCACAGCGATGACGCGTATATCACAGACGCGACCGACTCCGGCGCGGTGGGATTTCTGCTCAAACAAACCTTTTCCCACGTCGTGTGCGAGGCGATCCGGGAAGTCCAGAAAGGACACACGTTTTTCAGCCCTGCGGTTGCCAGGCGTCTTCACCAACTGGATGGCAAGTCCCCGGGTCGAGCCGGACGGCCGCGGTCGCGCAACCCCCGTCTGAGTTCGCGCGAGGTGGAGGTGCTTCAATTGATTGCCGAAGGCAAAGCCAACAAGGAAACGGCCGCCGAACTGTGCATCAGCATCAAGACCGTCGAAAAACATCGCGAGAAGGTCATGAGCAAGCTCGGCATCCACGACACCGCCGGACTCACCCGCTACGCCATCGGCGCGGGCATCATCGAGAGCAGCGTCCAGTTGACCATCGTTTAGCGCTCAAAACCGGGAGCGTGTTTGAAGAGTCCTTCACGGCTCTCGTCCTCGTCGTCGTCCTCGCAATCGAAACATCGAACATCCAACGTTGAACGCCCCAGGAAACGCCGGTCCGCCGTCAGCCGATGTTTGATGTTCAATGTTCGATGGGGGCCGTCCAAGGCCGACGGGCCGTGTCGCGGCCGGATTCACGAACACGCACTCGTCGCCTGGGTGCCGCCGGACTGCTCGCCCTAATCGGAGGCGGGATGATCAAACGGACTGAGACTTTTTTGTTGAGACAATCACTCCAATCGAGGATGATCACCGCACTGGCTATGGATAGGGAATTCCAGTTGAATCGACTAAGCCAGATGTTGGAGCATTCGCGTCTCAGTCAGGAAGAGTCGCGGCACCTATCCCACCAGATTCTGGCAGCGCAGGAAACAGACGCTGGAAAGACACGCAGGGAATAAGCGCATGAAAAAGAAATCTTCACTGGCACGCCGGCGGAAAACACCGGCCAAAGTTGCTCCCCCGGAAACCCCTGTCTCGCCCGCGAGCGGTTCATTCCCCATCGTCGGCATCGGCGCCTCTGCCGGAGGATTGGAGGCTTTGGAACATTTCCTGTCGCGCGTGCCGAAGGGCAGCGGCATGGCTTTTGTCATCGTCCAGCATTTGGACCCGACGCGCAAAGGCATCATGCCCGAATTGCTCCAGCGCACCACCGGCATGAAAGTGATCCAGGTCAAGGATCGGACCCTGGTCCAGCCGGACCGTGTCTATGTGATCCCGCCGAACAAAGACATGTCCATCCTGCACCGGGTCCTGCACCTGCTCGAACCGGCGTCGCCGCGCGGACTGCGCCTGCCGATTGATTTCTTCCTCCGCTCCCTGGCGCAAGACCAGCAGGAACATAGCATCGGCGTTATTCTCTCGGGCATGGGCTCCGACGGCACGCTGGGGCTGCGGGCCATCAAAGAGAAGGCGGGCGTGGTGCTGGTGCAGGATCCTGCGACGGCTAAATTCGACGGCATGCCGCGCAGCGCGATTGACTCGGGGCTGGCGGATATTGTGGCTCCCGTGGACGATCTGCCAGGGAGGATCCTCGCCTATCTAAAGCGCACTCCGCTTGTCCACACCTCCGAACTGGCGCTGGAAGACAAGACGCAGAGCGCCCTGGAAAAGGCGATCATCCTGCTGCGCGCCCACACCGGCCATGACTTTTCGCTCTACAAGAGAAATACCCTCTACCGCCGGATCGAACGCCGCATGGGCATCCACCAGATTGACAAGATTGCTGCCTATATTCGGTACTTGCAGGAAAACTCGCAGGAGTTGGATTTGCTTTTCAAGGAGTTGTTGATCGGGGTGACGAGTTTCTTTCGCGATAGCGCCATCTGGGAGGAGTTGCGCGGAAGCGCCATCCCGGCGCTCCTCGCCAGCCGGCCGGCCGGCCATGCATTGCGGGCGTGGGTGCCTGGCTGCTCCACCGGGGAGGAGGCTTATTCCCTGGCCATGGTGTTCAAGGAGGCGATGGGGAAGATCAAGCCCCCGAAGAAATTTACGCTGAACGTCTTTGCCACCGACCTGGACAAGGACGCGATTGACAAGGCCCGTCAGGGCGTTTATCCCGCGAATGTTGCCGCCGACGTATCGCCGGAGCGGTTAAACCGGTTCTTTGCCAAAGTTGAAGGCGGCTATCGGGTGGGCACGGAGATCCGGGAAACGGTGGTCTTTGCCCCGCAGAGCCTCATCATGGACCCGCCCTTTACCAAGCTGGATATTTTGAGCTGTCGCAACCTGCTGATCTACCTCGACCCGGAGATGCAAAAGAAACTCATTCCGCTGTTTCACTACAGCCTGAGTTCCGGCGGCACCCTGTTTCTCGGCAGCGCGGAGACGGTCGGCGGCTTCACCGACCTGTTTGCCTCCCTCGGCGGCAAGACGAGACTCTATCGGCGAACCGAGTCCGCCACGCGGACTGAGCCAATCGAGTTTCCCTCGTCCTTTGTCCCGTATTTGCCCGCCGGGACCGCGGCACGCCCGGAAACGAAACCGCCGCTCAGTCTCCAGTCACTGGCGGATCAGTTGGTCCTGGAGCATTACTCCCCGCCAGCCGTGCTCGTCAACGACAAGGGCGACATCCTTTACGTGAGCGGCCGCACGGGCAATTACCTGGAACCGGCCGCGGGCAAGGCCAACTGGAATATTTTTGCCATGGCCCGCGAGGGCCTGCGCTACGAACTGACCAGCGCTTTCCAGAAAGCGCTCCGGCAGAAAGGCACCGTGGCGCTCAAGGGACTCAGAATCGAGACCAACGGCGGGGAGCATTTCGTGAATCTCACGGTCCAGCAGCTCGAAGAACCGGAGCCGTTGAGGGGATCGGTGATGATCGTTTTTACCGACATGGCCGCGCCGCTGGAAACGAAAGCGCCGGGACGGGTTGGGAAGCATGGGAAAGCCGCGGTCCACAAAGCCCGGCTGACGGAACTGGAACACAAACACCAGCAGGTCTGCATGGAGTTGCAGACCACCCGCGAAGACATGCAGGCCTCCCAGGAAGAACTCCGGTCCGCCAACGAAGAAATGCAGTCCACCAATGAAGAAATGCAGTCCACCAACGAGGAACTCACCACCTCCAAGGAGGAAATGCAATCACTGAACGAAGAACTCCAGACCGTCAACGCCGAGTTGCAGGTCAGGGTGGACGAGTTGTCCCGGTCCAACAACGACATGAAGAACCTGCTCAACAGCACGGACATCGCCACGTTGTTTTTGGACAAGGACCTCCAAGTGCGCCGGTTCACCACCCAGGCGACGAAAATCATCAAGCTCATCCCCGGCGACGTGGGCCGGCCCATCACCGACCTTGCCTCCGACCTGCTCTACCCGGAACTGACGGCAGACGCGCGCGAGGTGTTGCAGAAGCTGGGCTTCAAGGAAAGACCGGTCAACGCGCGCGACGGACGCTGGTTCACGGTGCGCACCATGCCTTACCGGACGGTCGACGATCGTATTGACGGCGTGGTGATCACCTTCGCGGACATCACCGTAGCCAAGACGCTGGAAGCGAAGTTACGGGACAAGCAAACCGTTCTGGAAAAGCACGTCGCGAAACAATCTGCGAAGATGCAGCGGCGGAAGGGAAAGGCGGAGCAATAGTGAGCAGTAATCAGTGAGCAGTAACTAACCAGGAAAACCAAGTAAGAGAGCGACACGATGAGCCCATTGCAACATGCGCGCAGCTTTAGAGACTTGATTGTTTATCAGAAGGCCAGAGCCGTGACGAAACGCGTTTTCGAGATTACCAGGCGATTCCCCAGAGAAGAGATGTGTTTGCTCACGGATTGTTTCACCACCACTGATAACTGATCACTTGTAACTCTTGGAACACTGGCAACTCCTGGAAAACACCACGCCATGAACGGAAAGCCGAACACCCCAGCCGATGCCGCCGAACTGCGCCGCCGCGCCGAAGGGCGCCTGAGCGACCAGCGGAAAGGTCAGCGGTCAAAGGCCAGAGATCAGAAGTCAGAGGCCGACACCGTGAGGCTGCTCCACGAATTGGAGGTCCACCAGATCGAACTGGAGATGCAGAACGCAGAGCTGCAGAAAGCCAGGGATGAGCTTGAGGTGGCGCTGGAAAAGTACACCGACCTCTACGATTTCGCTCCAGTGGGCTATTTCTCCATTGATGAATCGGGCGTGATCCTGGAGGCGAACCTGACGGGCGCCGCTTTGCTCGGCATAGAACGGTCCCGACTGGTCAACCGGCGCTTGCTGCTTTTTATGTCCCCGACGAGTCGGCCGGTCTTTCTGGCCTTCCTGAAAAAAGTATTCACCGGGCCCAAGGACCAGACCAGTGAGGCGCTACTTCTGAAGGAGGGCGGAGGCACTTTTTGGGTCAGCTTTCGGGCCACGTCCGCAGTCTGCCCCACGGGGGCGCGGAAATGGTGCCGGGTCGCGTTCGGGGACATTACTGCCCGCAAGCGGGCTGAGGAGGTGCAACGCCGCCTGGAGGCCCTGGCCGACACCAACCGGGGGTTGAACCGGGAGATTGCCCGGCGGCAGAGGGTGGAGCAGGCCCTCCAGAAAAGCAAGCAACACCAGGACTGGCTGCTGAAGCAGTCGCGTCACATGCAGGAACAGTTGCGGCACCTGTCCCATCAAATTCTGCACGCGCAGGAAGAGGAACGAAAGCGCATCAGCCGCGAGCTGCATGATGACATCGTCCAAACCCTGGTGGGCATCAATGTCCATCTGGCGGCTTTGACCCGGGAGGCCGCGGACAACCCCAGGGGTCTCGAGCAGAAGATCGCGCGGACGCAACGGCTGGTGGAAAAATCGGTGGACATTGTGCATCGGTTCGCTCGGGCACTGCGCCCGACGGTGTTGGACGACCTGGGACTGATTCCCGCTCTTCATGCCCTTATGAAGGAGTTTACGAAGCGGACGGGAATCCACATTCGTTTCACGACCTTTACTTCCAACAGGGTTCAACAATTGAACAATGCCACGCGCACTGTGTTCTACCGCGTCGCCCAGGAAGCGCTGACCAATGTGGCGCGGCATGCGCAGGCCAGCCTCGTGGAAGTGAAATTCGAGAAACACCCCAACGCCATTTGCCTGAAAATCATAGACAACGGCAAATCCTTTAACGTGGAACGCGCATTGCACTCGAAAGGGAACGGACGGTTGGGACTGCTCGGCATGAGGGAACGGTTGGAGATGGTGGATGGGAATTTTGGCGTCGAATCCGCACCCGGCAAAGGCACCACCATCAAGGCGCAGATTCCATTCGGCAAAGCCACGCGGGGGGGCGAAATCCCGCTGATGAAGTCGGCTAAAACCAAATCTTGAACGACTAAATCAATTTGCCAGAACGAGACGCATCAACAGCACCACTCCCGCTGACAAACTGACAACCATTACTCCGCCCAGAACATCAAATCCGGCCTCCGCTGTGCGATCCGCGATGGGCACCGGAGTCACAAAACAGTGAAAGCCGCTTCGGTTTGC
>Ga0224555_1001887_pt1 | contig 26636 bp, 19 predicted proteins | sample 714S23034metaG_FD_180687 | JGI IMG/M metagenome (GOLD analysis project Ga0224555, IMG submission 180687) | Peat soil microbial communities from Stordalen Mire, Sweden - 717 S2 30-34 | ecosystem: Environmental > Terrestrial > Soil > Wetlands > Peat | place: Sweden: Norrbotten County, Stordalen...
AACCCGCGGAAACAGCGGGTTCCGAGCCATCAGAACCACCGGGCAGCAACCCACCGTCGATTCCACCGACTCCGCGGCTCGGCTCAGCCTGAGGCAGCTGCACAGCGACCGGTTGCGCAGACCTTCCCTAGGGATGCCTACTGAATCCGTCCGATATACACTCCATAGGGTCCGAGTTGCACGGAATGCAGTGACGCGGGGTCAGCTCCGCCGGGCGTTTTCAGCAGGGTTATCACTCCTGTGCCGTGGATATCCTGGGGCGATAGATCGAAGCTGATGGTCTGCGGCTGGTCAGACAAGTTACAGGCGACGACGACCGCTTCGCCACTGTCCGCCTTGCGCAGCCAGGAGAGAACATGCTCGTCGCTGGTATTGAGCATGGTTTCCGCACCGTCATGCAATGCCGGATCCGTTTTCTTGAGCGCAATTAGCTGCTGATACCAGTGCAGCATGGAGTTGGGTTCGTGTTCTTCCGCAGTTACATTGATTTGTTCGTAACTCGGAGGAATGGGCAGCCAGGTCTTCACTCCCGACGGTGAAAAGCCGGCATCAGGACCGTCATTCCACTGCATCGGCGTGCGTTCGCCGTCGCGGCCCTTTTCTTTGGGCCACCCGGTGATGCCGATGGGGTCCTTGACGTCTTCTTTGCGCGTGGGGGGCGTGGTGACCATGCCGATCTCATCGCCGTAATACATCATTGCGGTGTCGCGCGAAGCGAAAAGCAGTGTGGCGATGACGCGACCGACGTCGTCTTTGTGATCAGCACTGATGTAGCGGTCCCAGCGTGGATTGTCATGGTTGTCAAAGACAAAAAGCGGCTGGTTGCCGCCGATCTCCGTTTCGGCTTCGTCGATGCGTTTACGAAACAGGCTGACGTCGAAATGATTGATGAATCCAACCTGCATGTCCATGGGCAAATCGAGCTCGTCGTTGTGTGGGCCGTACATTTTGTGGAGGTCGTCGATCGAGCGCAGATACGTCTCGCCAATGAGAATTACTTTTCGCCCATGCGTCTCGTTCTCAACCTGGCGCAGCTCGCGCAGCACGTCATTGACTTCCGGGAGGTCGTCGGTCTTGTCGGTTTTTACCTCCTTGTCGCCGTAGGCATTGATGAGCGGCTTGCCATCGGGGCCCAGCACGTAATCTTCGTCGCTGAAGGAAGGGTCTTCGAAAAGAGAAGTAATGGCATCGAGCCGGAAGCCGGCGACGCCGCGCTGGATCCAGAAGCGCTCGACGTCGTACATGGCTTTGCGCACCGCGGGATTGGTCCAGTTGAGGTCGGGCTGCTGAATGTAGAAGCGGTGGTAGTAATACTGCTTGCGCGCGGGGTCCCATTGCCAGGCGGAGTGGCCGAAGACGGAGATCCAGTTATTGGGTGGCTCGCGATGACCGTTGACGATCTTCGGGTCGCGCCACACATACCAGTCGGCTTTGGGATTGGAGCGCGAACTGGCGGATTCGACGAACCAGGGATGCTTGTCGGAAGTGTGATTGAGAACAAGATCCATGATGATGCCGATGTTGTGCTTGCGTGCCTCTCCGGCGAGGCGATCAAAATCGGCCATCGTGCCGTACTTTGGATCGATCGCGGTGTAGTCGGAGATGTCGTAGCCGAAGTCGACTTGTGGCGACGGGTAGATGGGCGTCAGCCAGATCGCATTGACGCCGAGCGCCTGCAGGTAGTCGAGGCGCGATGTGATGCCGTTGAGATCGCCGATTCCGTCGCCGTTGGAATCCTGGAAACTGCGCGGATAGATCTCGTAGATGACCGCGTTCTTCCACCAGTTGGGATTCGTTTGAAATGAATTTGTGTCCTGCTGCGCGATAAGAGAGAGGCTGAACGCGATGACCAGAAGGAACAGGCAAAATCCACGGAACTTGGTGTTCATTGGAGGGGGCTCCGATCGCCGAGAGAATAACTCCCATTCGCTTGCCGCGAGAGAGACGGCTGCGATCCAGTGCCGAATGCTACCACGATGAGAGTTTAATGGGGGCCGAGGCGGGACAGGTTAGCGAGCGCCTGTGGGTCGTTCGGCGCGAGCTGCAATGCGCGCTGAAAGTCGGCACGCGCTGCGTCCGGTTTTCCAAATCGCGCTTCGAGGACGCCAAGATTGTTCCACCCGTCAGGGTCCTGCGGCTGGAGTTGCAGAGCCTGCTTTTGTTCATCGATGGCTTCCTGCGAGCGATTCATGCCGGAGAGAACCTGAGAGATAAGGGCGTGCACCTCGGCTTTTCCAGGTGCAATTCGCTCCGCTTCACGAAGCTGCGTCAGTGCATCCGCGGCTTGGCCGGACTGAGCAAAGGCCATGGCCAGGCGCTCGCGCGTGTCGAAATCGTTGGGATTCTCTTTTTCGGCGGCGGTGAGCAGAGCCACGGCGTCCTGAGGATGGCCGGAGGCGATGGCGATCTCTCCAAGGTGATACTGCGCGGTGAAGTCCTGGGGATCGAGAGTAACGGCGGACCTGAACTCCGCTGCGGCCGCTGCATCGTTGTCTTCGCCGGCCAGCGCGACGCCGAGGCCATCATGGGCAGCCGGATCGTTAGGGCAGCGTTTAAGCAGCGCACGGAATTCACGCTCGGCTCCGGGGAACTGCGACTGCTTCAAGCGAAGACTGGCCAGGTTGAAGTGCGGATCGCAGGCGCCGGGGTCGATGTCGATCGCCTGCACGAAGGCCTGTTCGGCGCCCCTGGTGTCACCGGCGCTCTCGAGATCGGCCCCGAGGCTGTTCAGCGTGCGGGAATCGTTGGGGCGACCGCGCAGAATGGTGCGGTAAGCTGCGGCGGCTCGCGTGTAGTGGCCCAGACCTGCATCGGCGGAAGCGAGGTTGTAGAGCGCGATCGAGTCGCCTGGTTCCTGCTGGATGCGATGCTCCATCCATGCTTGTTCGAGCAGGAGCCGTGGATCCGGACTTCCCTTCGGCACGTTAACGGGCAGAACCTGAAGCCACAGATGGGCCATCTCATCGACCGACCGGTTGCCGGCGCGCACGCGAATCGGCGGCGAGTTGGGGTTGTGGATGTTCTGGCCGGAGTTGTCGTAGACGTAGTGCATGTGCACAACCGATCCGCGCGGCAGGAAGACGGGAGTGCGATAGCGATAGACGGACTGGCGGTCGATGTCCCAGTTGGGAATGCGGATGAGCCACTTCTTTTGTCCGTTGGGCAGAATCGCCCAGCCATCGAGTTCGCGGCCGAGGTAGTGCGCATGCGGATAGATGGCGAGGACTTCGACATCGATGGGGAGAGCTAGCTGGTCCTGGACTACGAAGTTGGGATCGCCGGCCGGGATATCGAGCTGGTTGTCGCCGTCGAGCTGCAGAAGCATGGGGTGGCTCGTGGGCGGATGGCCGGTGAAGTACAAACCAATCTGCGCGCTGATCGTTTCGGGTTTGCCGCTGGGCTTGAGGTGCATGTTGAGGATGAGATCGTTGCCTGGGTCGAGGCGCCAGGGCATTCCAGGCGATTCCATCAGGACGGGCGTGTCGGGCTTCCAGAAAAGAAAGTGACTGTCGGGGTCGAAGGCGTTGCCGCCGTCGAGTTCCAGATCCATGCCGGGAACTCCGTCTTTCCAGTCGCTGGGGTGCGCGCGCCGAAAGGAAGCTGTGCGATCGATGAGCACGTTGGCGTGATGAACGATCTGCGGCGTGGCCGGCAGGATCTCCATGGCGCGGATGAAATGGGTCTGCGCGAGCGGGTAGGGAAGGACGAAATTGCGAAAGACGTCGGAGCCCGAGGCGCGGAGGGCATAAGGGCGCTCGACGGAGAGAACCAGGTCGGGCTGGCCCAGTTGCCAGGCGGCGTTGTAATGCGGAACCGGCGGCGCCTCCGATGGATTGCCTTCAGGTGCGCCGGCCTCAACCCATTTGCGAATCAGCGCCCGGTCTTCGTCGCTGAGACGGCGATCGCCGGTGAAATCACCATAGCCGGGAGCGGGAAGCCAGGGCGGCATAAAGCGTGACTGCGTGACGTCGAGAATCTGCGGCGCCCGGCGGCGGGCATCGCTATAGGAGAGCAGGCTGAAAGGCCCCGCGCCGCCCGGGTGATGACAGACGGCGCAGTTGCGGTAGACGAGGGGCGCGATCTGGCGGCTCCAGGTGACGGGGGACTCCGCGGCTCGCGTTGCAGACTGCGGAGAGGAGGCGATGAGGAGGGTACAGGCCGCGAGCGAAAACGAAGCGCAGAGCAGAATCTTCATGGTTCGCTTCGGGGCACGATGGAGCAGCCGACGGGGGGACCGCCTGGCGGCGGAACAGGGAGATGCGAAGTGACCGCGCGCAGAGCGTCTTCCAGATCGTGCTTCCGGGCGGATGGCCGTTCCTGTCCGAGCGAGACGTAGCGATCATCGATACGGCCGCGATAGACCTCGCGTAACGTTGCCCCCTCGGGAACAAAGACAGCGACTTCCGGCGTGATGGTGGCGTGGGCCATCGCGGTAAGGTGTTGCTCGGTATCGAGCACGGCCTCACCGTGGATGTCGAACTGCTGGTCGTGATGGCGAACCACCCCAGAGGTGTCCCCGGGATTTGGATAGACCCACCAAAAGCGCACGCCATCGGGCGCGAATTCACGATCAAGCCGTTCGATCTCGGGGATGTAGCGGTTGGAAATCGGGCAATCCGATGCGGCGAAAAAGAGTACAACCGCGCGCGAACCCGGGGGGGCGAGCTGATCGACGGAGCGGCCATCGAGATCAACGCCAAATGGTTGAGCGGCCCAGGCCGTCGCGGACGCGCAACAAAGCAGGGCGATCCATGAGCGGGCTGCCATCGTGAGCCACACTGTAACACGGGTATAAAGGGCGATGGAATAAGGGGTTTCGTCGTATCTAAGGCAACGACCAGACGGGCAGGTCCGTGGTTAGGACGCAGCGTGATAAGGAGACTCAGGAAATCGGGCGGACTTGACAACGATTGCATGGATTGCCTACAGTCACTGCCGCAGTTCAGAAGTGTTGTTCGTCGTGCGGTTTTTCCCCAGCTCGCGAGCAGATGCAGTCTATCCCTGGGCCGCGATCTAAAACGCTAACGCACGTTTTCAAACTCTTTTACGCAAGTCGGAAATTCAGAACGCGGCCAATCTCCCGATCGAGAGGCCGCATTTGGCTTTTGACAAAAAAAGAATCTTCGAAAGATCAGGCTGGAAAGCTCTTTTACAGAAGGTTGAACCGGGAACGCGAAGTTCCTGGTAGGTTTTGTGGAGGCAATTATGACGATTTCAAGGCTCGCAGCAGCCTGCGCAGCAATCGCGGCGCTTTGTTTCGCGATGACAGTGCAGGGGCAAGCAGTCTACGGTTCGCTTAACGGAACCGTTACCGATAACACCGGGGCCGTCGTTCCCAATGCCACGATCACCGTTATTGATGTTTCGAAGGGAACTTCTGTCACCGTTCAGTCCAACGGATCCGGCGAATATCTTGCGGAACACCTGATCCCGGATACCTACAACGTCAAAGTGGAGGCCAAGGGATTCCAGACCTTCGTGGCCACCGGTGTTCTGGTGCAGGCCGATACTTCACCGAAGATCGATGCCCCGCTCCAGGTCGGTTCACAAGCACAGACGATCAACGTGAGCGCGGATACCATTCCCGAGTTGAAAACGGACCGCGCCGATGTGGCCACGGAGTTCACGACGAGCGAACTGGAGAACATGCCGATACCGGATCGCAATTTTGCGAACCTGCAGCTGCTGCTGCCGGGCGCGCAATCGCTGAGCTGGAACCACGCGGCGGATGAAAACCCGCAGGCCAGCAAACAAATTCAGATCGATGGTCAGGCCTTCGGCGGTGTGGCGTATCAGCTGGATGGCACGGACAATCAGGATCCGATTCTCGGCATCATCGTCATCAACCCGCCGCTGGATGCGATTTCGGAAACGAAGATCACCACTCAGAATTTCGACGCGGAGTTCGGCAAGGCTGTTTCCTCGTTCATCTCCGCCCAGACAAAGTCCGGGTCGAACAATTTCCACGGCAGTGCCTTTGACTATCGTGAGAGCACCGCCAACCTGGGACGGGATCCGTATACGCAGTTTCCGGGTACCGTTTTTCCGCCGGGACTGAAGAACCAGTTTGGCGGCTCGGTGGGAGGGCCGATCCTGAAAGATCGCCTGTTCTTCTTCGGTGATTATCAAGGTGTGCGTCAGAAGGTGGGAACCTCGGCGACCGCCACCGTGCCAACCGCGCACCTGATGTCGACGTGTCTGGGACAGTCGGTTTCAAGCAGCGGCATAGCGGGATGCGACTTTAGCGACTATGCGACGGGAATTCTGGGCAGCCCCACCGCGCCGCTGATTTACGAAAATGGCGGCGCCACACCGTATCCGAGCAATGTGATCCCTGCGGCCCAGCTTTCGACCCAGGCTATGGGCCTTATGAAACTGCTGCAGCCCTATGCGCCGAATAAGGGCGGAACGGTGGCGGCGAACAGTTTGGCGGCCCTGAAGAACAATTACTCCGGCGGTGGTACAGGTCTGTTTAACAACAACCAGTGGGATGTACGCGTGGACGACACGCTGTCGCAGTCCATGCACGCGTTTACCCGGTTCAGCCGGTTTACCGATGTCTTGTCGGGGACGACGATGTTCGGAGCTGCGGGAGGACCCGGATTCGGCATCGGCGGCTACGGCGGCGTCTCGAATGGGGCGGATGACAGCCTGGCGGCGGGCATGGATATATCGGTGAGCCCTAAGCTGCTGACGGACTGGCGGATCGGCTACTACCGCTACAACGTGATCGACCATAAGTTCGACCAGTCGACGGAGTTTGCCAACACACTCGGAATTCCAGGCATCAACATCGCAAGCGATTCGCTTACCAGCGGCTCGCCGGGGTTCAACATTGCAGACGCTGACCGCTCGGGCAACCAGCAGCCGAGCAATCCGACCGGCGGCGGGGCACAATATGGCTCGGCGCTGAACATCACCCGCTGCAACTGCCCGCTGATCGAGCGTGAGGACCAGTTCCAGGTGGTGAATAACTGGACCAAAATCTCCGGCAATCACGCCTTTAAATTGGGTATCGATTTACGGTATGCACGCAATCTGCGCGTCCCCTCCGACAACGACCGCGCAGGCATTCTGAGCTTCGCTCCTGGACCGACCTCTGACGGGGGGGCCAGCGGCGGTTTGGGCCTGGCCAGCTTTGTGCTTGGAGAGGTAAGTGGGCAGGCAAGTGCCGGCAATGCCGCGTTCCTGCGCTACGTGAGCACATCGACTAACGCCAAGGAATTTCAGAAACGCGATTTCTTCTACGTCCAGGATACCTGGCGTCCCCGGCCATCGCTGACGGTCAATTATGGCATCCGCTATGAGCAGTACTTCCCCGAGTCGGTGAACGGGAAGGGGAATGGCGCCCTGATGGAGATGAACGACGGCTCGGGTGGCTATCAAACCGACGGCTATCTGCGGGTCGCCGGTTATAGCAACATCCCTTCCAACATGGGTTGGGGCGCCGCAACGAACGCATGGAGCCCGCGTATCGGGATCGCGTGGTCTCTGAATTCGAAGACCGTGATTCGCAGCGGTTATGGCCGCAGCTTCGATCTGGGCGTATTCGGATCGATCTTCGGACACACCGTCACGCAGAACCTGCCCGTGCTGGCCAGTCAGTCGGTGAGTTCGGCGTCAACGACCAGTGCTGCATTTACGCTGGCGCAGGGCCCGCCGGCGTACGTGGGCCCGACCATTCCTTCGGACGGGCTGCTGCCATCGCCCGGCTACAATGTAACCCCCAGGGTGCGTCCGAACACTCTGCGGCTGCCCACGCTCGATGCGTGGAACCTGAGCGTAGAGCGTGCCATCACTCCGACCATGTCCCTAACCATCGCCTATGTTGGTAACAAGGGAACCCATACGCTGAGCAATGGCGATGGCAACAGCACCAATCCCAACGAATCGGCTATCTTCCTGCCGCAGCAATACAGCATTAACGGGGCACCTCTGCACTATGACCCCAGCGTTGCTGCCACAACCGTGGTCAACGGTGGACCTAAGGGTGTTGCTGCGGATGGCGGCACAGCTAATGGCAGCTATCTGCAGAGATTTTATGCAGGCGGGTTGACGGCGTGTACGGATGCCAGCTACGAAGCGGCTCTGTTCGGCCCAGGCGGACCGGCGGCAGGGACGGCGTTGAAGCCAGGGATGTGCGGCTGGACATCCTCCATACAATTTAACGGCGACGACCAGAATACGAATTTCAACGCACTGGATGCGACCCTGGCGAAGCAGTTCACTAAGGGGCTTTCGTTCAACGCTCAGTACGCCTGGCAGCGTTCCTTCAACTTCAACGGCGGCTTCTATACCTGGGATAAGGCCGCAACCTATGGGCCGGACGACTCGCTTCGTACGCAGCAGTTCGTGGTGTACGGCCTCTACGAGCTGCCCTTCGGCAAGGGGCGTATGTGGGCGAACAGCGCGCCGCGCTGGGAGGACGAGGTGATCGGGGGTTGGCAGTTTAGCCCGGTGCTGAACTGGTCCAATGGCCTGCCGTTCACGCTGGGCCTCGGACAGGGCTGCAGTGCATCGCTGCCTGGCAGCGCTCCCTGTTATCCCGTCGGCAAGCGAAGCTATCTGCATACCGGCTTGTCCGGCTTCAACGCACAAACGCACACCCGAACGTTTTTCAAGGAAGCGAACACGACACAATACACTGAAGCGCCTCTCGACCAGTTCGGCAATGTGGGCCGGAACAGCTTCATGGGACCGGGCTACTTCAACGGCGATCTGTCGTTGCAGAAGAATTTCCCGATCCATGAAGAAATCCTGGCGCAGTTCCGCGTGGATGCCTTTAACGGCTTCAACCATATCAACCCGGGAACTCCGACAACCTCGACCGGGTCCGACGGAGTGATCTCCAGTGAACCCGCGTTAGGCATTTACACGAACCCGCGCCAGATGCAGTTCTCGCTGCGCGTGCAGTTCTAAGTCGGCAGTGTCCCCAGTCCCGGAGGGGAGTGAGCCCTCCCCTCCGGACGCTCTTGAGGAGTAGACTTCCCGCATCATGGTTCGGGCTCCCTTGTTGTGTGCGCTTGCATCGCTGGTCCTGACGGCGAGCGTACTCTCCCAAAACGATGCTGCCGCAAGGCCGCCGTCAATAACTGAAGTGCGCACGCTGATGGCTCAGGGTAAGCTGGACGACGCGAGCCGTGAGCTGGACGCGCTGGCGGGCGTGAATCCCGAACCGGCCGGCGTGGAGCGGTTGCGTGGCATTGTGGATTACGAGAACAACCGCCTGGCTGAGGCGGACGCTTCCCTTGCGCGGGCGCTGGCGCAGGACCCCTCCGACCTGGAGGCGATGCAGGTGCGGGGCGTCACGCTGTACCGGATGGGGAAGCCGGCGGAGGCAATCCCTCTGCTGGAGAAGGCGCACGCGGCAGGATCCATTGCGAACGCCGATCCCAACTATGTTCTGGGACTTTGTTATATCGCGACAAAACGATATGACGATGCTCGGCACGCGTTCGCTGTGCAGTACGATTTCGCGCCGGACTCGGCGGCGGCATGGCTGGTGACGGCGCGCATGCTGTTGCGCCAGGAGCTTACGGCGCCAGCCGAGGCCGCGGCGCAGAAGGCGGTGCAGCTCGATCCACGGCTGCCGCTCGCCCATCGACTGCTGGGAGAGATTGACCTGGCGAATGGAGACGTACCCGGCGCGCTGGCAGAACTGCAGCAGGAAGTGAAAGTGAATCCGCTGGATGGAGAGACGTACGACCGCATAGGCGACGCGTATGTTCGCAGCGGCCAGTATGCGCGCGCGCAGGAGGTGCTGGACCGTGCGGTGCTGCTGGAGCCGAATGCCAGCGGCCCTTATATCCTGCTGGGTAAGGCGCTGCTGGAAGAGCACGATCCGGTGACGGCGGCGATGTATCTGCAGCGTGCGGAAAAGATCGATGCTTCGAATCCCATGATTCACATGCTGCTGGGGCGTGCGTTTACGGCCGTGGGGCGGAAGGACGAAGCGAGTCGAGAATTCGAGCTTCTGCAGAAGCTACAGGGAACGACGGCTGCCGCGTCGTCGAATGCTCCGCAGGAGCAGCAGTAGATGAGAGGGAGGTTTGTCCGGTTTCTGACGCCCGCAGTCTTTCTCTTCTGCGGACTCACACCGTGTCCGGCGCAGAAGCCGGCGCTGGAGCAGGCCAGCCAGGCCTTTCGCGCGGGAACTGAGGCGTACGAGAAGGGCGATCTGGCGGAAGCGCGCAAACAGTTCATTCTCACCGTGCGGCTGGCGCCGGGGATCGAAGAAGGACACAGCGCGCTCGGCGTGGTCCTGTGTGCGCAGGGCGATTATCGGCAGGCGATCGCGGAACTCAACACCGCGCTGAAACTGAAAGCCGGTGATCGCAGCGCGGAGGAGAACCTGGCGCAGGCGTACAGCCAGACGGGCGCAACGAAGCAGGCTACCGCTTTGCTCGAGAAAATGGACCGCGAAGCGCCCCTCAGTGCAGAACTGCTCGCTGTATGGGCCCGCGATCTGGCCGCAGTTCCAAACACCGCCGGTGCCATCGATGTGATGGGCCGAGCCGCCGCGGAAGATCCGAAGAATGCGGAACTAGCGGATGAGCTTGGATCGCTCGATGCCCAGGCAGGCCGATGGCAGGATGCCGAGGCGGCGTTTGGCAATGCGATCGCGATTGACCCCGGGCTGGCCTCGGCGCACATGCATCTGGCTGTCGTGCTGAGCCACGAGCAACAAACGGGTCGAGCCGAAACGGAATTCGCGCGCGCGTCGCAGCTCGATTCCAGGAAGGCCATGGTGCAACTGGAATGGGGGAACGCGCTGGTGGCTGCGAACGAGGATGATCGGGCGATTCCCCATTTCCGGCAGGCAATGGCTCTGGAACCGAACCAGCTCGATGCCGAGTATCAGCTCGCGCTGGCGTTGCAGCGTGCGGGCAAGGAAGAGGAAGCGGTTCCTCTCTTTCAGAACGTCGTGGCTGCGCGTCCACAGCAGGCAGAGGTTCTCACCAATCTGGGACTGGCGATGGTGCAGACCGGCGATGCGAAGGAGGCAATTCCCCTGTATCGGCGCGCGGCGGCCATCACTCCGCAGAACGCGACAATTTACGAGAATCTTGGCGCGGCGTACCTTCAGGAGAACAACATCGATGATGCGATTCGCGAGTTGCAGACGGGTCTGAAGCTCGCTCCGCGGGATCCTCACCTCCACTATGACCTGGGACTGGCATTTAAGCTGAAGGACGATCTGCCCCACGCGATCGCTGAACTGGAGACGGCGCTGCGACTGGATCCCGAATCGCCGGACGCGCCCTACACGCTCGGCATTCTTTATATGCAGGACGGCCGCTTCGACGACGCGGTGCGAAATCTCCAGGCCGCGCTCAACCTTCGTCCGCAAAACGGCGATGGGTGGGCGACGCTTGGCAGTATCTACCGGCAACAGGGCAAATTCGACGAAGCGTCCGCCGCTTTGCGAAGAGCTATCGAGTTGCTCCCGGAGCAGCCTGGAGCTCACATCACGCTGGCCAGCGTCCTTCAGGAGCAGGGAAAGCAGGAGGAAGCAGCGGCGGAGCGGAAGAAGGCAGCCGATCTTACCCGCGTGGCGGTAAACCGGCAGCGCGCGACGTTTGCTACCAACGCCGGCAACGCGCTGCTCGGCAAGGGAGCCATTGCCGACGCGATTGCGCGCTATCAGGAAGCGATTGGCAGCGATCCGAACTATGCAGAGGCACATCGGCAACTCGCTGTGGCTTTGCTGCAACAAGGCCGCGCGGTTGAGGCGGCGGCGGAACGGCAAAAGGCCGAAGCGCTGACGGCAAAGAACCCATAGGATGTCGGTGGTGGCTTTCTTCCGATGAATCGACGGCAATTCCTGACTTCTTTGAGCCGCAGCGCGCTGGTGCTTCCCTTTGCTGACGTGTTGCAACTGGCAACCCCACCGTGGAGGCGAAATGCGCTGGTGACAGCGCAACAGGCGCCGGCAGCCAGACCCGGCGCTCAGCAATCCTACGAGGCAAAGCCGATGCCGCCTCCGCCAGGGCCGGCGTCGCCGATCGCGGGAACTCCGCTCGGCGTGCAGTTTGTCGACGTGGCAACGCAGAGCGGGCTCAACACAAAGACGATCTTCGGAGGCGAAGGGAAGAATAAGTATCTGCTGGAAACGACCGGCTGCGGTGTCGCCTTCTACGACTACGACCAGGATGGCTGGCCGGATATTTTTCTGGTCAACGGCTGGCGCCTGGAAGGATTTCCGAAGGGCAGCGAGCCGACCTGCCACCTCTTCAAAAACAATCGCGACGGAACCTTTACCGATGTGACGGCGAAGGCCGGCGTCGGTCACAGCGGGTGGGGTCAGGCTTGCTGCGTCGGCGACTACGACAACGATGGCTGGGACGATCTCTTTGTTACTTATTACGGGCAGAACGTGCTGTTCCGCAATAACGGTGACGGAACATTCACCGACATGACTGCAAAAGCCGGGCTCCTGCAGCCGAAGACGCGGTGGAATTCAGGATGCGCGTTTCTTGACTACGATCGCGACGGGCATCTGGACTTGTTTGTCGGGAACTATATCGATTTCGACCTGAAGACCGCGCCTCTGCCCGAATCGGGGCCCTGTCTGTACAAAGGGATTCTTGTCGCCTGCGGCCCGCCGGGACTGGCGCCCGGGAAGAACATTCTCTACCACAACAACGGAGACGGCACGTTCCGCGATGTGTCGGAGAAAGCGGGAATGGGTACGACGCTGGGCAATTATGCGCTGAGCGCGGCCGTCGCCGACTTCGACAACGATGGCTGGCCGGATATCTACGTGGCGAACGATTCCACGGCGGCGACGCTTTATCAGAATCAGAAGGATGGAACCTTTCGCGACGCCGCCATCGAGGACGGCGTTGCGTTCTCCCCCGATGGCAGACCGCAGGCAGGCATGGGCGTGACAGTGGGCGACTACAATCGTGACGGCTGGCTCGACATCGCTAAGACGAATTTCGCCGGCGACACGGATTCGCTCTATGCGGGGCTCGGCGGCGGTAACTTCGAAGATCGCACTTATCAGGCGGGCCTGGGCGTCAATACACGCTATCTGGGCTGGGGGATCGGATTTATCGACATGGACAACGATGGCTGGCTCGACTTATTTGTCGCCAACGGCCATGTCTATCCGGAAGTGAGCACCGTGAAGACCGAAGCTCCCTACGCGGAACACAAATATCTTTACCGCAATCTGCGCAATGGCCGTTTTGAGGACGTGAGTGCGGTCGGCGGGCCAGGCATCACGGCGGCGGTCCCGGCGCGCGGCTGCGCTTTCGGCGATTACGATAACGATGGCGACGTCGACGTGGTTGTAAATTGCGTGAACACCCTGCCACAGTTGCTTCGCTGCGATCTAAACGGACAGCGACACTGGATCAAGGTGAAGCTGATCGGAACAAAGTCGAACCGCACAGGGATCGGCGGGCGCGTGCAGGTGACGGCGCGAGTGCAGGGGGATAAGCCGATGGTGCTGATCGACGAAGTGCGGAGTGGCGGCAGCTATTTCTCCCAAAGCGACCTGCGGCTGCACTTTGGGCTCGATCAGGCGAAAACCGTTGACGTACTCGAGATTCACTGGCCGTCCGGGCAGGTAGACAAGTTCATGAATCTGCCGGCAGATCGCTTGTACCTGGTGGAAGAGGGTGCGAAAGAACCCAGGTCATTTTTGCTGCCCGCGATGAAAAAGGTTTGATGTGAGGCGAAGACTTCGCACAGATGCGTTGGCCATAGTGGCTCTTTGCATCGGTGTGGTCGCAGGCGGGGCCTCACCGCATCGCACGCCGTCCTGGCAAATTGGTCCCTTCGCTCGTCCTGCCACAGGCAATCCGGTCATCGCGCCGTATGCGGCTTCGTTGTTTGCCGATCCGATCCGCAGGGCTCCGGTGCACTGGGAGGCGCTGCACACCTTCAACCCGGCTGCGGTCATGTGGGATGGCATGATCAACGTGCTCTACCGCGCTGAAGACGACACGGGCGCGATGCAGATCGGTATGCACACGTCGCGCCTGGGACTGGCCCAGAGTTCTGACGGCATTCACTTCACGCGTAGCGCGGTGCCCGTTTTTTATCCAGCGCTGGATAGCCAGGAATCTCGGGAGTGGCCAGGCGGCGTCGAGGATCCCCGCATCGTGGAAGCCGGGGATGGCACCTATGTGATGACTTACACACAGTGGAACCGCGTCACTTATACCGTAGGAATCGCGACGTCGCCGGACCTGGAGCACTGGACCAAGCAGGGTCCCGCTTTTCTCGATGCAGCGGGAGGGAAGTACGCCGATCTGAAATACAAGTCAGCGGGAATCGTGACGGCTCTGCGCAGCGGAAAACTGGTCGCGGTGCGGCTTGACGGCAAATACTGGATGTACTGGGGCGAGGGCGCCATCCACTTGGCCACATCGAAGGATCTCATTCACTGGGCGCCGGTGGAGAGCGCGGACGGCAAGCCCATTGAAGTGTTGAAGCCGCGGCCGCGGCATTTCGACAGCTCGTTCCCGGAGACCGGTCCGCCGCCTGTACTTACGCGGCGCGGGATTGTTGTCATCTATAACGGCAGGAACGCCGCCTCGGGAGGCGATCCGAGGCTCGCCGCAAACACGTATGCAGCGGGAGAGGCGCTGTTCGACGCACGCAATCCAGCGAAGTTACTCGCACGAACTGAGAATCCGGTGTTACAGCCGACTCTGCCGTACGAGAGGACCGGACAGTACACCGCGGGAACGACCTTTGCCGAAGGGCTGGTCTACTTTCACGACCAGTGGTTTCTCTACTACGGCTGTGCCGATTCTCTGGTGGCCGTTGCTATGGCTCCCGCCTGGCCCCAAAACAAATAGGCCACAGCTACGAAAAGCTGTGGTCTAAGAGACGAGTTCGCGGAATCCGTTTAGAAGTTGATACGTCCCGAGAGCTGGAAGTCACGGCTCCCGGTGTTGCCAGTGGCGCTGCCGACCGTGCCGAAAGCAGCGTTGTTCATGCTGGCCTGAATGTTGGGCATGATTGCCTGGCGCTGGCAACATTGGCTGGGGTTGCCGGTGAATTCAGCAGCGAGCCAAGAGCCCAGTACGCAGGGTTGATCTGGTTGGAGTACAGGCCGCGCATGTTGCTTGCGCCGGCGAGAAAATGGCTCTCCGTGCCTGCGTAGGCGGCCATGATGGTGATGTCGTTGGTGATGGCGCGTTGTACTGTCAGGTTCCAGAAATTGAACTGAGGAGCCCGGCCGGAGAGGCGTCAGCGAATCCCGGAGCGCTGCTGGCTGTCAGGAATTTTCCATTAGTGCCGACGATATTGCCGACGTTCAGCAGGGTTGGGGATGCAAGCGATTACTTCAACGCCCGGACATCAATGGAGGAAAATAGCGTTTGTCAATAGAGGATGTGTTTCAACGTAGAAAAACTGGACCGACCTTTTGATCGCGAGAGCAGAAGGCCGCCCATCCCCAGCCGGAGCACCGCCGTTCCACGAACGGTCGTGTGCCGTGATCCAACGCTTCACCCAAGGAGCTTCGAAATGGAAATCGTTCAGCGAAGCAAGAGCGTCCTGTACGCAGTTCTCCTCGCCTGCCTGACGTCGATGCTGTATGCGCAGAGGCCCGCGTCGACAGTGGCTCCAAACGCCGTGGGATCCGACCCGTCCTGGCAGCCTGGCCAGGAGCCACCGACATCGTGGGTCGATCCTTCCACCGGACATCGCGTGGTGCGACTGACCCGCGAGCCGGATTCAGCCAGCTTCTACTTCAACGTGAATGCCTACCCGCCCGACGGCAAGGAGATCGTGTACACGACGCCCGACGGAATTTCCGTCCTCGACCTGACGACGTGGAAGACGCGCTCCGTGATCCAGGGACACGTGCGCACCATCGTCGTGGGGCACAAAACGCCGAGCGTGTTCTACATCAAGCCTGAAGATCGCCGGCTCTACGTCACGAATGTCGACACCGGCGAGACGCGCAAGCTGGCCACCATGCCGCCTCGCGGCTCGGTGGCGACGGTGAATGCCGACGAGACGCTGGCGGCCGGCACCTACATCGAAGGAACCGGCGGAGAGGACTATAACCAGCCTCCGCCGGGCGACGCGCATCGTCAGGATCAGCGCGGAGGATCGCAGCAGGCGCAGAACATGCTGCTGCCGATGAACAAGGGACAGATGATGGAGCAGCGGCTCGTCGCGCGGCTGCCGCTGGTGCTGTTTGTCATCGACCTGCGCACCGGCGAACTGCGGCCGCTGCTGCACAGCACCGACTGGATCAATCACCTGCTGTTTTCGCCGACAGATCCGAATCTGCTGTTGTACTGCCACGAAGGGCCATGGCAGAAGGTCGATCGGATCTGGACGATTCATACCGACGGGACGCACAACACGCTCATCCATAAACGGACGATGTTCATGGAAATTTTTGGGCACGAATTCTGGGCTCCTGACGGAAAGACCATCTGGTACGACTGGCAAACGCCGAAGGGCGAAGACTTCTGGCTGGCGGGCTACGACGTGGCGACAGGAAAACGAACCGCATATCACATGCAGCGCAACGAGTGGTCGATCCATTTCAACGTGACGCGCGACGGCTCGCTCTTCTGCGGAGACGGTGGCGATCCCGGTCAGGTGGCGCACGCGCCGGATGGGGAGTGGATTGAGTTGTTCCACCCCGAGCTGATTCACGGCGACGGGATCAACGAGCCCGGGTTTTGGCAGCCTGGCGTGTTTCACAGTGAACATCTGGTGAACATGTCGAGGCACAACTACCGGCTGGAGCCGAACGTGAGCTTTACTCCGGATCAGAAGTGGGTCATCTTCCGGTCGAACATGTTCGGTCCGACGTATATCTTCGCGGCCGAGGTGGCGAAAGCCGGAACCGGCGCAAGCCAGTGAGGCAGCCGGTTTCAGCGGCTCGTCAGACGAGCCGCAAGCCGCTGCTTCGCCTCTGGCCACTCCGACGCGACGATCGAGTAGCGGGCGGAATTGCGCGCGATGAAATCGGAAGCCATGCGATGCGCACGCAGGATGCCTTCGAATCTGGCTCCGATGCGTTCAATGGCGGTGCGCGAGCGCTCGTTGCGCTCATCGGTGTGCAGGCAAACGCGCAGCATGCCCCACACCTCAAACGCGTGGGCCAGCATCAGCAGCTTCGCTTCGGTATTTGCCGCGGTACGGATCGAGGAGAGTTCGAGCCACGTGTACCCGATTTCGCAAACGTCGGGCAGAGACCGGCAGTAGCGCTCATGCCCTTCCGGCCAGGGAAACCGCTCGATGTCGAAGAAGCGCGTCGAGCCGATGACCGCGCCATCGGCCTGGCGGATCGTCGCGAAGGGAACCGCTGTGCCGGCTTCGCGCCAGGCGATCGTGGTGTTCACATACTTCGTCATCTCCGCGATTCCCTGAGGAACGGAGGTCCAGCGATAAAGATCGCCGGCATCGGAGGCAGCTGCGGTTAATGCCTCGACGTGGTGCGACTGGAGCGGTTCCAGACGAACGTGCGTGCCGCTGAGGCTGAAGACTTCCTGACTCATCGTCTTGTTCTCCCAGGGTGTGCCGTTGTGTGCGCGGCCGGATCGCCGTAGAGGATGCCGCGGCCGTGGGTTCCAACATAGAGGCGTCCGTAGATCCGCGGATCGCCGGCGATCTGCAGAATGAGTCCCCACTGGTGCTGGTCGTCGTTGATGCGAGTCCACGTGTGGGCTTTATCGATGGAGCGAAAGATGCCGGACTGGCCCTGAACCGTTCCGGCAAGATAGAGCGCGGGGTAGTTGCGACCGGGAGCCGCTTTGCCGAAGCCGAACGCCTCAATCTCCGTTACCCCGGGCATGCGCGCGAAGGCGATGTCTTTGTTGCTGTCCAGATTGGTCGGCGCCGCGCCATGATAGAGACCATCGAAAGCCGCGAACCATAGATCGCCAGTGCGTCCGGGTGCAGCGTAGAGACGATCCTGGCCGCCCCGCGGGTCGCCGCGGGGAGCAGGGGATGCGGCCGGAGCATTCTGCAGCGTGAACTGCTGCGTAGTGAAGGTGGCGGCGTCGTCCATGCTGCAATACAAAGTGTGGTCCTGAAGCGACGCAGCGTAGAAGGCGCGTGGATCCTGCGGATCGGCGATGACTCGCGTGCTGGTGGGCAATCCCTGCACGGCTTGCCATGTTGTTCCCTGGTCGTGCGTGACGGAAGGCGCTTCACGTTGCGGAGTCCATACCCACGTCGCGCCGTCGGCTGAGACGGCGATCGACCCTGCGCGACTGGCCGGTGCAGGATCCGCGGGAGTGGGCTTCCAGGTGTGCCCGGAGTCGAGCGAATAGCTGATGCTTTCGCCGGGCTTGTGCTCTGCGCTGACCCCAACACGCATGACATTATTCGGTCGGAGCGCGGCGGACGCGACCCCTGTTGTGTTGCCGAAGCGCGGCGGCGCCGACGAACCTTCCGATGCGGGACGATCCAGATCCCAGTGCACAAATCCGCCATAATCGCCGATCGCGCTGATCAGGTGCGCGCCATCCGCGGGGCTGTCCAGTTGCAGCGCGATCGTTTCCTCGATGCCCGGAACAAGAATGCTCCAGTGCGTGGGCTGACCGCGATCGGTTGCGCTCAGGTCAAAAGTCTCCCAGCCGCCGTAGCCGGTGGTGAAGACTGCGTGATCTGGATTCGCTGGATCGATCTCGATGTCGAACATCCAGTGGATTGGCGTTGGCTGCACATAAGGCGCAAGCGAATAGTCAAACACGCCGCTGTTCACGTTGCCGAAGATGGGCTTCCACGTTACGCCGGCGTCGGTGGAGCGGAAGATCGTCTCGCCACCATCGAATCCCGGACGGCCGAATGTGCTGGCGATGACGTTCTGCGGATGATGCGGATCCACTGCGACCGCGGCATAGCCAAACTCCTTGCTTCCGCGCACGGGATGCTCGGGCGTGACGTCGATCCATGCATCGATGCGCGTGTTCAGTTTCCACACCCCACCATCGTTCATGTGTGAAGGGCCGGGCGCCGTGCCGAAGGCGATATAAAGAAATCCGTCGGCGGAGAGTGCAGCGCGCGTCGGCCGATACTGAGTCGGAGCCCCCGCAACCCGCTGCCAGGTCGCTCCGGAGTCTTTCGAGACAAACAGATTCGGCCGGTTCATCAGCGAGACGCCAACGTAGATCGTTTGTGTTTGCGCGTGTCCGGGTGCGCGGACAAATTGCACGAACACAATGCCACTGCCATGTGCAGGGGCGGCTTCGGTCACATCGGGGAAGCTCGCGACGTGCATCCAGGTCACGCCGCGATCCGGCGAACGCCACAGACCATCATGGCGCGTGCCCAGATAGAGGATGCGGCCGTCCTGCGGATCGACGGCGAGCCGTTCGCCGTTGCCGCGTCCGTCTTCGTTGGAACCGAATTTAATGGGCACATTCGTCCGCTGAAAGGTCCTGCCGCGATCCGCGGAGCGGAGAATCGCTCCGTCCGGCGCACTGGCGTTGGTGTAGGTGCCGCAGGCCAGATACAGCCGATTCGAATCCGACGGATCGATAGCGATCGCTTCAACACCCATCAGATTGCGGTCGCGCTCGCCGATCCAGTCCAGCAGAGGTTGCCAGCGATGGCTTGCCTGGTCCCACCGATAAGCGCCGCCGATGTCGGTACGCGCATAGCGAACGCCAGCGGCCAAGGGATGAAAGACGATACCGTCGACAAAGCCGCCACCGACGATCTGCACGTTCTTCCAGGTGTAGTGATCCGGAGACGTCACCTGCGCCGAACCGGCAACGGCGGTGAGCATAAGCAGACAGGCTGCACATGGGGAGAGGTTCAATGGCGAGGGTCCTTCACTGGAATCGCGGAGACATTGTGGTACCAGTTTATTGCACGCAAATCCGCGTGAATGCCCCCCGTGCCGGCAGTGGCCTCAAACCATTTCTGGCGAGGCCGCGCAGCTCTCGGGAAAGAGACAGCGCCACGAGGAATCGAGGCATAGCCAGCGCTGCGTGCTGCACCAGCTGGTCGGCAGTTCGGGGATGTGCAGCAAGCCATGACCGCGGACGCAGAAGAGTTCGGTGCCGTTCCATGAAAGAAAATTGCACGACGCCTGGCCCACACGCGCTGGACTCGACAACCGGCGGAGGCATTCCGGGCAGCGGCTACGCTGGTCCTGGAGGCTCCAGCGGAAGCCGAACAGCAGCGTCGGGAATGCGATGATCACCTGCAGGAAAACGGAGGTGGACGCAGGCCATGCCGGACCCCAGGCCAGCGCAATGGTCGCGAGATAGACCACAGCGAGCAGAAGCAGCAGCTTGAGAGCGAGAAAGATCCAGCGGCGCGCAGTGATGCTGTAGACCATGCGGCCGCGGTAACGCGGATAATCGCCCAGCGGAAGCGCGGTGGTGGCCGGCAGCGCGAGGCAGGCCAGCAGCAGGGCGAACAGGAAGTTCGAGGTGGGTTGCCATGCCAGCCACGAAAGCGAGACGCAGTCGAAGACATGTGTGACGCCGCGGCGAGTTTCAAACATGATTCGGACGCCGCCGCGCGGCGCTGGAAACGCGGAGTTGCGGATGCGCGCGAAGGCAAATCCTCGCGCCTGTGGCGAAAGCTGTTGCAGTGCGGCCGCATCTTCGAGCAGCCATGCCTGCATCTCTTCGGGCAGCTGGCCTTCATCATCGCGCAGAACCGCAATCCGCACCGGCTTCCCATCGATGCTGGCGGAACGACCGACGATGCGTGGGTTGCTGTGGTACCAGGCTCGCCATGCGGATCGCGTCAGCACCAGGATCGGTTCCGCGTTGCCGGACGCATCGCGAGGAATCGGTACGCGCAATGCGCTGAAGAGATTCGCGCTGGTAAGCCCGATGGAGAGACGCGCCGTACGCTCGTGGGCCAGCGCGACGGTTTTCACGGTCGGATGATACCAGGCCAACTCGGAAAACAACTTCTCTGTGTCGGTCTGCCACTCGAGGTATTGCTGCAGAGAAATGCCGGGCGACTCGGCGCCCGCGTAGCCGGCAGGCGAGATGGTGACCACATCGGCGGTGCGGGAAGGATGAAGCGGGAACAGCGCACGCCGGGCACCAGGCTGAATCAGGCAAAGGAAAAACGCCGCTGCGGCCACTGTCGCGAGAATCAGGGCGCAGCGCCCCGCCGATCCGGCCTGCAGGCCAGGCAGCCCATGGCTGCGCAGACGATCGCGGCGCAGCCAGAGGGCATCCGGAAAAGCGCCCCTGCTGAATTCAAGGGGACGGGGACCAGGTGAGTCGGCCAACTTCGCGCGGGAGACGTGGCAAGCGTGACAAATCTCGGCATTCCACTCCGCCGTCCAGGCGGCGCGGTCGGCGCGAGGCACCAGCAGTGAGGCCGTGCGCACATTGGCATACGCGAGCGCTGCGGAGATCCGGTCGCGCGTCATGCGCGCTCCACCTCAGGAGTGGGGATCATCTTTTCCAGCAGCGGGTAGCGCTCCCACGCGGCCTCGAGCGTAGCCTTGCCGGCGCGGGTGACTCGATAGTATTTGCGCGGCGGACGCTGCTCGGCGTCGGCGATCGACTGCTGCTCCCACTTCGAGACAATCAACCCGTCGCGCTCCAGCCGGCGCATGGCCGGATAGACGGTGCCGCTGGGCAGACCGGTCATTTGCATTACGCTGAAGCCGTAAATGTGGCCAGCGTGGATGGCCTGGAGGATCATCGCGGCGGTGTGCGAAAGCTTCGCGTCAGCCGGCATGGCCAGGATTATACGCTATGTAGCATTCTGTTGACGCGTTCAAGAGAAGTATGCTACATAGGGTAGGAGGTTGACGATCCCCTATGCTCGAACTCCTGCACCTTTCCAGAAGCTACCGCGGCATCCCCGCCATTCGTGACGTCAGCTTCCAGGTCCGGCCCGGCGAGATCGTTGGCTTCCTCGGTCCAAATGGGGCAGGGAAGTCCACGACCGTGAAGATCATTACGGGTCTGCTGCGGCCCAACGACGGACGCGTACTCTTCGAGGGCAAAGACATCCACTCCGACCTCGTCGCCTGGCGCGCGACCTTCGGCTACATCCCGGAGGAGGCGCACCTCTATGCGTGGATGTCCGCCATGGAATACCTGCAGCTGGTGGGCCGCCTGCGCGGCATGCGGGAACGCCTCATTGAAGAAAAAGCCACAGCGATGCTGGCGTTGCTGGGGCTGGAGTCGTGGCGGCATTCGCCCATGACCGCGTATTCGAAGGGGATGCGCCAGCGCGTGCTGATGGCCGCGGCGCTGATGCACGACCCGAAGATGCTGGTCTTCGACGAGCCATTATCCGGGCTGGACGTTCTTTCGTCGCGCCTGTTTCGCGATCTGCTGCACGAGCTCGCCGCCGCGGGCAAGGCGGTGCTGTACATCTCGCACGTGCTGGAGATCGTCGAGCAGATCTGCGACCGCGTGATCGTGATTGCGGAGGGCAAAGTGGTCGCGGACGCCGCCCCATCCGAATTGACGTGCCTCATGGAGCTGCCGAGCCTGGAACGAGTCTTCGCCCAGCTCGTGCGCCAGCAGGACACACTCTCTGCGGCGCGCGAGATGGTGGAAGTGATGAGGGTCGGCCATGGTTAGCCTGGCCCGCGAACCGAAGCCGTCGCGCGACGAAGTGCTCTCACTGGAGGTGCTGGCACGCCGGGAATCTCAGGTGCCGGAAGCGCAGCCGGGACAGTTTCGCGTGCTGCTGCGGCATTTCCTCGACCGATTCTTCAACAATGAGATGGCTTCAGCCGACGGCGACGCGAAGACCCGCCTGGTGCAGGCCGCCTGTGCCATCGGCATCCCCGGTTTGGTCGTGGCGATGTACCTGTATCCGGTCTATCACCTGCCGCGCGGGCACGTGGGCAGGTACTGGGGACCGCGGCCGTACTGGTCACAGGTTGGCGACCACTACTTCTACGTGGTCTATTCAATGGTCGTCATGGGGCTGGTGACCATCTTCGAATGGGACCTGTTGTTCCCCGACCTCCTCGACGTATTCGTCCTTTCGCCGTTGCCGACGCGAACACGGAAAATGCTCGGCGCGCGGGTGGCGGCGATTTTCATCCTGCTGGGCGCGGCGCTGTTTGACTCGAATTTCCTGCCGCCACTCATCCTTCCGGCTGCCGTCGATCCGCCGCATCTGCTGCGATTCTGGGCCGCGCACCTGCTGGCGGTGGCAGCAAGCGGTACGTTCGGAGCAGCGTTCTTCCTCGCGCTGGAGGGAGCGCTCCTCGGGCTGCTCGGAGATCGCCTCTTCCGCAAAGTCTCGCTCTGGCTGCAGGGCGTCTTTGTTTGGGGACTGCTGACACTGTTGTTTCTCTACCCGGCGGTCGCGGGAACCCTGAGCGGTCTGCTCGCGCCGGACTCTCGGATTGCGGCCTGGATCCCGTCGTTCTGGTTCCTGGGGATCTACCAGCGCGTTCTCGATGGGCCGTCGACGCCGGCGGTCTTCGTGCGGATGGCGCACATCGCCTGGGCGGCGCTGGTCGCTGCGATCGCGCTGGCGGTCGCGTCGTATCCACTGGCGTGGTGGCGCAAAACGCGCAGCCTGGTCGAAGGCGCGGCGAAGCGCGAAAATCGGAACTGGGCTGCTGTGCCGGTGCGCCGTGCAGCCCACGCAACAGTAGCGCGCACCCCCGCGGCTCGCGCCGTCTGGCAGTTCATTGGGCAGAATCTGCTGCGCATTCCCCGCTATCGCATGGTGCTGGTGATGTACGGCGGCATGGGCATTGCGCTGCTCTTCGCCACCGTGACGCGGGTCAGTCTGCAGCACAGACACATTGCCTTCTTCTTCTCTCCGGACGGACTGCGAGCTACCGTGCCGATTGTCGCGTTCTGGACGGTCTCTGGCCTGCGCAGCACGTTTCTCGCGCCCGCGGATCAGCGTGGGCGTTGGATCTTTCGCGTGATTCTCGGCAACGCGGGGCCGGCAGAGGTGGGCGCGGCAAAGCGATGGGTCTTTCTCTGGAGCGCCCTTTTGAGTCTGGCGGCAGCCGGATTTGCGTGCGCGGTCGGTGGTCTGGCGCCACGCACATGGCTCTTCGCAGCCGATCAGCTTCTGGTCGCCGTGGGCTGGAGCCTCATCCTGACCGACCTCTTTTTCCTGAATGTCACGACCCTTCCATTCACCGGCGCCCGGTCCAGTTCGGCAACAAACTTCGCGCTCCTGCTCATTCCGTACCTGGGATTCTTCCCCGCGGTCGTCATGTTTACCGTAGCGCTGGAACCCGTCGTTGAAGCCAGTGTCGGACATTTGGCACTCGGTGTCGGACTTGCGGCCGGGGCGCATCTTGTCCTGCGGGCAATGCATCGCAGCCGAATGGCCGATCATGTTCACCGCATCGACGCCGACGAAGACGAAGAGGAATTTCCCCTACGGCTTGGGTTGCGCTACTAGTGCCACTCATCGGCGCTGGGGCCATAGAGCGCCGGTACCCTGGCCTCATTCAGACGCAAATAGACCGTGAACTGGCCGCGGTGGTGGGCCAGATGGCTCAGGGCGCCATCGCGAATCTGCGAGTAGCGGGGGCCTTCGGTAAGGACCTGATCGCCCATCTTGAGGCGCCACGGATTCATCAGGTGCTCTTCAGTGGTGTTTTCGAGCGCCTTGCGCGACCGGGCAAGCCCCTCGTCCAGCATGGCGAGCAGTTCGGCCCGCGTTCCAACTGCCCGCGTGCGGAACGAAACACCTTCGGCATTCAGGTCGGTCTCGTCGTTCTCGATCATCATCGCGATCCAGCCGGGCATACCCGCGACGAGCGACGCGAGGTAGCCGAACTCCATCGACCGTTCATGGGGTTTCCATGAGTTTTGACCTTCGGGCATCCGCTCGATTGCCTTGCGCGAGGAAGCAGCTTCCAGTTCCAGCTGCTCCAGAAAAAACTTCTTCAGGTCCATTGGGCAATCCTCCAGAGGAGACGCTTTGCGGTCTCACCAAAGGAACTCTAAATCGCAAAATATGACAAAGAATGTCATAATTAGCAAAATAATAGTCGATCTAACCGAACTGCGAGAACCATGAAAGCCGATCGTCTGCTCTCCGCTCTGCTTCTGCTCCAGGCACACGGACGGCTCTCCGAACGCGAGATCGCCGAGCGCCTCGAGGTTTCGCAGCGCACCGCCCATCGCGACATGGAGGCGCTTTGTGCAGCGGGCGTACCGCTGATTGCCCACAGGGGCATGCGAGGCGGCTGGGAGCTGGAGAAAGGCTGGCGGACGCGTGTGCCCGGTCTGGACGAGGCGGAGTTGCGCGCCCTGCTGATGGCCCAGCCCAGCGCCCTCGGAGACCGGCGTCTGACCGCGGCGGCGGAGCGAGCCTTCACTAAGCTGGTGGCATCGTTGTCGCCGCCCATGCGCGCGCAGGCTGATTCGATGCGCGTGCGCCTTCACGTCGATCCCACCGGATGGCGTCCGACAAGCGAGGATCTGTCGGCTTTGCCGGTGGTCCAGGATGCGCTGGCGCGGGACGTAAAGCTGACGTTTCAGTATGCCGGCGTCGGCGTCATGAACACGACAAGGGCGCGCACTGTGGATCCGCTCGGCCTGGTATCCAAGCAGACTGCATGGTACCTGGTGGCGCGCACGCCGGAAGGTATGCGGACCTTTCGCGTCTCGCGGATGCGGGACACCATGGTGCTGGCGATCGCCTTCGAACGGCCGGTGGGGTTCAACCTCGCCGCCTACTGGAAGCGCAGCACCGAGGCGTTGCAGGAAGGAAAGCAGCGATACAAAGCCATCCTCGGCCTGAGTCCTGAAGGAGTAACGGCCCTGGCTCAATGGGTTGCCATGAAGCCGCTCGAAGGCGATGGACCTGCAGTGACCGGAGGATGGCGCGCCTTTGTCGTCGAGTTCGACAGCTTCTATTCGGCCCGGTTCGTCGCGCTGGGGATGGGGGCGTCGGCGCTGGTGATTGGGCCGGAGGAGTTGCGCCGTGACGTCAGGGAACAAGCCGCCGCGGTGGCGCAAGTAGCGCAGGAGTTGTCGTGACCGAAGCTATGCAGTGCGCGCGGCTGCGACGTCCTGGAGCCCGCGGGCCTCGATCTCAAATTCACGCATTTTGTACTTCTGAATCTTGCCCGAGAGGGTGGCCGGGAACTCTGTGACGAAGCGGATGTGCTCCGGAATTTTGAAGTAGGCGATCTGATCGCGGCAAAAGGTGCGAATCTCTTCTTCGGTGGCGGTCTGGTTGGGCGCCAGGCGCACCCACGCGACGACGATTTCGCCTAGCCGCTCACTCGGAATGCCGACCACCTGGACCTCGCTGACCTTCGGGTGCGTGTACAGGAATTCCTCGATCTCGCGCGGATAGATGTTCTCGCCGCCGCGGATGATGATGTCACGCGAGCGGCCGGTGAGGTGGATACAGCCGTCCGGATGCATTACGCCCAGGTCGCCGGTGTGCAGCCATCCGTCCGGGTCAATCGCCAGCTTCGTAGCGTCCGGTTCGGCATCGTAGCCCTTCATCACCACATACCCGCGCGCGCACACTTCGCCCTGCTGTCCGACTGGCAGTGTCGCGTTGTCCGACGTGGAGGCGACCCTGATCTCCGTCTGCGGCATAGCGCGTCCGACGGTGTTCACGCGGATCTCGATCGAGTCGTCCGCGTCGGACATGGTCACTACCGGTGAGCTTTCCGTCTGACCGTAGGCGATCACCAGCTCCGGGATGTGCATGTCATGCAGCACACGCTTCATCAACTCAATGGGGCACGGCGCGCC
>Ga0224555_1001889_pt1 | contig 26620 bp, 31 predicted proteins | sample 714S23034metaG_FD_180687 | JGI IMG/M metagenome (GOLD analysis project Ga0224555, IMG submission 180687) | Peat soil microbial communities from Stordalen Mire, Sweden - 717 S2 30-34 | ecosystem: Environmental > Terrestrial > Soil > Wetlands > Peat | place: Sweden: Norrbotten County, Stordalen...
TTGTTTTCTTACGTCCTGCTGGTTTGCTAATCTTGCTCATCGGCTGGTCTCCTTTTGCACCCTCGAGTGCGTTGCGGTCAGCTTAGCTGCTCCGCGAGACCAGCCGTCTCATCCCATCTAAAGCCCGATCTCATTTTGCTGCGCTTACGGCACGACTGAACAGGCTGCGGAAAAACTGCTCCCTTCCGGCATTTGCGGGAGGGATAGCGATGCAGGGGCTAAAGCCCACCCTTTCTTTCCAACATCTTGCGGCACGACTGAAGTCGTGCCCTGTTACAAAGCGCTGACGGATCGCGCCCAAACCGGGTTTTTCCGCAGCCTGTGAAGTCGTGCCCTGTTACAAAGCGCTGACGGATCGCCTCCAAACCGGGTTTTTCCGCAGCCTGTGAAGTCGTGCCCTTTCAAAGCATCGACTCATTCAGAGGTTCCATAGGCAAATGTTTCTGCGTGTTGGCGGCGTGATTTGTTCCGGGGGATGTGGTCTAATGTTTGCCAACTGCCATGGCTGACTTTGAATCGCTGCTAAATCGCTGGCAATCGGCCGGCGTCCTGGATGCGGAGGCTGCAGGCCGCATCCGCGCCTATGAACTGGAACAGGAACGACCCAGCGGCTTGCGCTGGCAGGGCATCGTTGCGCTGATTCTTGGGGCCATTCTGCTGGCCTGCGGCGTGGTGTTGTTTGTGTCGGCCCATTGGGACGAGATGGGCCCCGGCGCGCGGTTTGTCCTGGTCCTGGGCATGGTGGCTGTCTTCCACGTGGGCGGGGCGTGGGCGCGAGAGAGCTTTCGCGGGCTTTCGACAGCGCTGCACGCCGTGGGCACCGTCTCGACCGGGGCGGCGATTGCGCTGGTGGGGCAGATCTTCAACATCCAGGAACACTGGCCGGCGGCGGTGCTGCTGTGGGCGATTGCCGCCGCGGCGGGATGGATTCTGCTCCAGGACGAAGCGCAGCAGACGCTGACGCTGCTGCTGTTCCCGGCGTGGATTGTGGCGGAGTTTTCGTATTCCGCCGAGGGCCACATCGGCGAGTTCGTATATCTTGGCCGATTCCTGATCGTCTGGGCGGTTCTCTACCTTACGTTCTTTCTCGGCTCCAAACACAAGATTGTCCAGGGCATCCTTTTTGCGGCCGCGGCCATTGAGGCGGTGGTGGGAATCGAGATGGCGCTGCAAGGCTGGAGTTCGTGGGGCAACCAGACCTCTCTGTCGCTCGGAACTCGTACATGGGGCTGGGTTGACTTTGCCGTGCTGCCGCTGCTATTCGCCCTCTTCCGGCTGCGCAAGAGCCTGGCGCCGGTGGCGGTGGCGATCGTTTTTTCGATCGCGCTGCCTTGGTGCAACGGAACCTGGACGGACACCTCCAACGTCGTCAACGGCGGACAATCCTATGTGCGTAGCGGACCCAACCTTGCAGCACACGCGCTGGTTGCGGCTTTTGCTGTCTTCGTGATCTGGTGGGGTGTGCGCCAGGCTAGCCGGGCGCTGGTGAACCTGGGGATTGTGGGGTTTGCCATTGCCGTTGTGTGGTTCTACTTCAGCGACATCTTCGACAAGGTGGGCCGGTCGCTGGGGCTGATCGGGCTGGGGGTGCTGTTCCTGGCCGGGGGATGGGCTCTGGAAAAGACGCGACGCGGGCTGCTGGGGCGCATGGGGTCCGCGGACACTTCCGCCGAGGAGGCGAAATGAAGCTGGCCAAGACTTCTCTGGTAGTGCTTGCGATTCAATTGGCGCTGGTGTCTTCGATCGCGGCGAAGTACCTGTATCAGCGCTGGAGTTGCCCGCGGGTGTGGACGCGCACGGTGGCCTACGACCCGGAGTTGGTGATGCGGGGCCGGTACCTGAGCGTGCGACTGATCGTGGATGGCTGCCAGAGCACGCTGCCTTCGGCGGAAGATATGACGATGCCAAGGGACAAGGACGGAGTACAAACGGGGAAGAGATTTTCGATCCGCGCCGAGCAGCCCGTGCGGTTTCCCGCGCGGCTCAAGGTGGAGGGGAACAAGCTGGTGGCGATCCGGATTCCGGAGAGCGATGAAAGCACGCAGGGGGTGATGGTGGAGGCTGTGCCGGGATCGTCGTGCGAGGACTTGCGGCTGGACATGCCGGTGGATTTCTACCTGGCGGAACATGCGGCCAACCCGACGCCTGTCGGGGCAGGCAAGGAACTGTGGATTGAGGTTACGGTTCCACCCAAGGGTCCGCCGCGGCCTGTTCAGTTGGCGCTGAAGGATGGGGGCGCGTGGAGGCCGTTGGCGTTCCAATAGAATTCCTCGGCTGCCGATTCAGGATTTTCCTGGCGCATTCAGGTCGGCAATGCCTTCGGGGAGGGCCATTTCGACGCGTTTGGCGGCGAGGTCGAGGGTGCGGAGGTAGCTCCTGGCGAAGGGGATGAGGATTTCTTCGGTGGAGCCGGGGCTGCGCACGACCAGCAGGGCAACGGGGCCGGCGGTGCGGTCTACGTCTTCGATCTGGCCGATGGGGACGGGGGCGGCGTCCATTTTGGCCGTTTCCATTTTGGCGACATCGTAGAGGGTGCAGCCGATGAGGTCGGCGACATAGACTTCGTCGCCGGCGAGCGGGGCCCGGCCGGCGAAGGGAATGGCGACGATGAGGCCGGCGAGGGCTTCGGCGGCGGAGATGGAATCGGACTGGGCGAAATGAAGGACGATGCCGCCCTTGTGCAGCCAGTGGGCGAGGAGTTCGACTTCGCGCGGGGCTGGGATGGTTTTGGCTGGGGTCGTCTTTGCGGGAGTGGGGGAAGGGGACGGAGCGGGGTCAGGCAGCAGCCAGAGGCGGCGGCGCTCGGCAAATTTTTCAGGGAAGTCGGTGAGGATGTCGGCGAAGACTTCGCCTTTGCGGCCCTGGGGGCGGCGAATGCGGGCCAGCCAGACCCATTGTTCCTCTTGTTCAGGCGCGGTCATTTGCGTCTCCGGGACTCTCTGGACCAATGAGCGGCGGTCCTGTCTGCAGCTTGTTAAAACAGGAGCAGAAGGCCGTCGAAGCCTTCTCTCAGGGGCTTAAATCCCCGTGGTTTCAGGCTACTTGTGTACGGGTTAAAGCCCGTACCCTTCGCCGAAGCTAGTTTTTCCGCAGCCTGTAAAGCCCGTACCCTCGGCTAACGGAGAGGTAGGCAACAAACAGTTGGCTCTAGTCGTCTTCTTCCAGGATGTCGAGCGTGTAGCGGTGATGCAGCTTCATGCTGACGGCGCCCAGGATGGTGCGCACCGAGCGGGCGGTGCGGCCCTGCTTGCCGATCACCTTACCCACGTCCTGAGGCGCAACCCGGAGCTTGAGGACGGTGTTTTCGTCCCGGTCCACGCATTCGACTTCAACGGCTGCCGGCTCATCCACCAAGGCCCGCGCAATCTCGCGGACCAGTTCATCGACTGCGACCATATCGTGTTGGGTCATGCTCGTGCCTCTGACCGCATGGGTCCAGAAACTAGCGACTTGAATCGGTGCGCAGAATAGTAACAGCAGAGACCGGTCGCCGTCAGCAACTGTGTGAGGGCCGGGGAAAGAAAAACCGGCTCACACGCCCATGAATGCGCTCGGGGGAGGAGCGAAAGGGATCAGGCTTCGACGGGGGCTTCGACCGGGGCCGCGGTTGGGGTTTCGACTGAGGCCGGAGTTGGGGCCGCGGCTGGGGTTTCGACTACGGCCTCGACTGGGGCCGGAGCTGGGGCCGCGGCTGGGGCCGGAGCTGGGGCCGGAACTGGGGCCGGAACTGGGGTCGGAACTGAGGCCTTGAGCGGGCCCGCAGCTGGGCCGCCGGCGGGGTTTTTGGTGACCAGCTTTTCGACGATGGGCGAAAGCTGTGCGCCCTGGCCGCGCCAGTAGGCGATGCGCTCGTGCTTGAGGTCGACGGTGGCGGGGCTGGTGCGGGGGTTGTAGGTGCCGACGACCTCGATGGAACGACCATTGCGGGCGCGGTCCTTCTCAATGACCACGATGCGGTAGTAGGGCTGCTTGGGGGCGCCAACACGCGCCAAACGAATCATCACCACGGGGATACGGTTCCTTTCGAAATCCAGTGCTCTGTTGCGGTCTATGGGGGCTTTTCCGGCCGGCGGCGGCGTTGCTTCAGGCGCGCAGGTCCAAATAAACGGCCAGGCGTGTGCGCCCGGCCACACAAGACTCAACATCTAAGTATCGCCGAAAGTGGGCGGTTGAGGCAAATGGTGGGTTCTGTCCGATACAAGGTGAGCCTGAAGCGGCAGGCACGCTGGAGATTGACGACAGGGCGTGCATGGAGCAGAGGAGTTGAGCCCTGGAGGAGATTTGCGGATTCACCCGGCCCCGCCGGCGGCGTGGGTCTGGGCGAACTTGACCATGGCGCGCAAATTGGCGTGAGGGGTGTCGCGCACAATCTCACAGCCAGCAGCCACAATCCATTGCGGGCCAGCCTGTTGACGCAGGGCTTCAAGCGACTGCGCGATCGACTCAGGGGAGCCATCGCGAAGATCCCTCACGGGGTCCAGGTTCCCTGCCAGCGTCTGTTGCGGCCCGGTCTGGGATCGGGCCTGCTCCATGGATACAGGGAAGTCAATATCCACCATGTCGCAGCCCAGGGCTCCCATGCCGTCGAGGATGCGACGCGTATGGCCGCAGATGTGGAGGCGAACCCTGGCGCCGTTGGCGTGGATGGAATCGACCAGCTTTTTCTCGCACGGCCACACGAATTCGTTGCAGATGCGCGGGCCCACCAGCGATGCAGCCGCATCGCCGACCCCGATGATGTCGGCCCCGGCTTGAATCTGTACATGGGCGAAGTGAATCGCCACCTGCAAGGTGAAGTCGAACAGATCGCGGACGAATGGCGGATCATCGGAAAAGTCCATCATGAGGCGATTGATGCCGCGCAGGTCCGCAGCCGCGGCGCAGGGCCCGCTGACCCAGCCCTCGACAAACAACTTCCTGCCGACGCGGCGGCGCAGCAGTTCGACACCGCGGATACGGTTTTCCACGCGTTCGCCGAAGATCGGCCCTGGAGCTTTCAGCCGGGCGAGGACGGACTTGTCTTCAAGCAGCGACTCCGACTCGAGGGTCAAGGGCGGCTGATCGTCATACCACTGGATTTTTGCGCCCAGATCAGCGGTCTCGGGAGGGGGTGGGCCGATGGTGGAAACATGGTCGACGGCGAAGATTTCGGCGGTCTTGATCTGCGCATCCGCCATGGTCCTGTGATCGCGGGCATACTGCAGGTATCTGACTCCGAGGATATCCGCGGCAAACATCATGGTGATGGGCATGCAGGGGAGATGGTCGGGCTTCAGGCCGCCAAGAACCGCGAGGATCCGTTCGCGACCTTCCATGACAGGCACCTTCTTTCCCTGGATGCGGCTGGGCGCTTCGCATTCGGACGGCAAGAAAAAGCGGACGCGGCAACAGCGGAGTGTAGGGGTCCGGCGCGGCAGCTGTCAATTGGCTATGGGGCCGGGAAGAGAAAGCGAAGCATGGGGCGGACGCGGCGGGACCAGCTGGTTTCGTCGTGGGTGCCACCGTGGACGTGCTGGAAATGGAGCGTTTCGCCGGGGCGCCAGCCGTTGGCTTTGAGACGGCGGTTGAGCACCTCGGCGTCGTGGAGCGTGCGATGGCCTTCCTTGTCGCCTACGTCGAGCCACAGGCGGGGACGGTCCCAGATTTCGGGGGCGCGCTCGTTCACGTAGCCGAGGATGCTCTTATGGTTCCACCAGATGCTGGGAGAGAGAATGGCCAGCTTGCCGAACCAGGTGGCGTAGCGCAGGCCGAGGTAGAGCGAGACGAGGCCGCCGAGCGAGGAGCCGCCCAGGCCGGTGTGGTCGCGGTCGGTGCGGACGCGGTAGTGGCCGGCGATCCAGGGCAGGATTTCGCGGGTGAGGGTGAGGCCGTACTGCGCGGCCTCGCCGCCGCCCATCCGCCAGTCGCGCTCATGGGTGTACTCGGCCAGACGGCGGTCGCCGGTGTTGTAGATGCCGACGATGACGAGCGGTTCCACTGCTCCGGCGTGGATGGCGGCGTCGGCATGCTCGCGCACCTCCCAGGTGCGGCCGGGGATGAACGAAGTGCGCGGGTCGAAGAGGTTCTGGCCGTCCTGGAGGTAGAGGACGGGGTAGGTGCGCTCGGGGTGGTGGTCATAACCCGGCGGGACGTAGACGATGAGATCGCGCCTGCCGGGGAGGTAGACGCTGGAGAAGGCGCGATGGAGGCGGAGACGGGGATGGGGTGTGGCATCGCCGGCCGCGAGCAGGCCTTGAGGCGCGAGCGCCCAAATCCGGTCTTCCGGCGGATTGCTTTTCGCCGATCGATTCTCCGACAATTGGTTTTCCAGATTCAATCCCTGCGGTCCTTTATCGTTTATCGTCTCGCGGCGGGGAAGCGTTCAAAAAAAAACAGCAACCCAGGCTGATACAGTATCAAGAAATCGGCGGTTCTCCAATTTTCCGCTTTGAAGAACGGAGTTGGAGTGGCCTTTTGCGGCAACAGGGCGGCTTGATGAGGGCGGGCTTGAGGCCGGGTTCGGAGTGGGGCAGAGAAATCCAGCGTGGAGCGCGCACATCATGGTTCGTGAGTATCACAAGTGGAATTCCAGTTGCCTGGGCAGAGAGATGGAACTGCTCGTCTTTGGACATGCGGGGGTGCCCGTGGTGGTGTTTCCCACCTCCGGCGGCAGGTTCTACGAGTTCGAAGACCGGGGGATGATCGAGGCCCTGGCAGGCAAGATCAACGCCGGCCATGTGCAGGTGTACTGCGTGGACTCAGTGGACATGGAGAGCTGGTACAACAGGGCCGTCCCTCCGCGCTGGCGCATCGCACGGCACGTGCAGTTTGAGGATTACGTGATCCGCGAAGTGGTATCGCTGGTGCGGCTCAAGAACGGCGATCCGTACCTGGTGTCGCTGGGGTGCAGCTTCGGCGGCTACCATGCGGTCAACATCGCACTGCGCCGTCCGGACTTGTTTACCGGGTTTCTGTCCATGTCCGGGGCCTTCGATCTCGAGAAGTTTCTGCAGGGCTACTACGACCAGGATTGCTACTTCAATCTGCCCACTCACTACCTGCCCAACCTGACCGACCCCTGGTTCTTCGAGCGTTACCGGCGGAACACCTACGTGCTGGGCACCGGCTGGGACGACCAGTGCCTGGGACAAAACCAGAATCTTGACCGGGTCATGAGTGCGAAGGGGATTCCGCACAAGCTTTATACGTGGGATTCGTATAATGCCCACGACTGGCCTACCTGGAAGCGGATGGTGCAGGAATATTTGTAAGAGATCAGAGATCAGAGATCAGAGATCAGAGAACAGGGAACAGGGAACAGGGAACAGGGAGTGGCTAACAGCTAACAGCTAACAGCTAACAGCTAACTGATGACGGAAGACGGCTAACAGATGAGTGGATGGGAGTGAAACGAATTTACAGGAGAATGCGGCGATGAGCGAAGTGAATCCCTACGATCGGTTTCTGGATGGACGGGCGCTGGATACGATTCTGGCGGCGACGCCCAAGGAGATTGGACGGCTGATCGAGGCCATTGGCGGGGAGAGAGTGAATACGGCGCCGGCGCCGGGGAAATGGAGCGCGGCGGAGATTGTTGCTCACCTGGCGGACTGCGAACTGGTGTTCGGATTTCGGCTGCGCCAGACGCTGGCCGAGGATGCGCCGGTCATCCAGCCCTTCGACCAGGACAAGTGGGCGGCGAATTACCGGGGCGTGCCGGCGAGCCAGGCGCTTGAAGTATTTTCGGCGCTGCGGGGGTGGAATCTGCGGCTGATCGGCGGGGCGTTGCCGGAGGCGGCGGAGCGGCCAGTTACTCATCCGGAGCGGGGCACGATGACGTTTCTGACCATTGTGGAGACCATGGCCGGACACGACCTGAACCATCTGGGGCAGTTGCAGAGACTGGCCCCGGTGTAGCCGGGGGCAGGAACGGCTGGGCAGGGCGAAGAACAGGGGATCGATCGACTGATTCGCATGCTCCCTGGATTGCCGGTTACAAGCCGGCGCGGCCTCTTGTAGAATGATCGCCATGAAGGGTAACCCGAAGGTCATCGAGCAACTGAATCGTGCGCTCCGCGAGGAGCTCACCGCCATCAACCAGTACTTTGTTCACGCTGAAATGTGCGAGAACTGGGGATACGACCGGCTTTCCAAATACATCAAGAAGCAATCGATCGGCGAGATGAAGCACGCCGAGTCGCTGATTGAGCGCATCCTGTTCCTGGATGGCGCGCCCAGCATGGAACCGCTGGCCCTGTCGATACGCGGCAACGTCAAGGATATGATCCAGTCCGACTTGAAACTGGAGATCGAAGCCGTGGCCATGTACAACGAGGCGGTTCGGATCGCATCGGAAGAAAAGGACAACGGGTCGCGCGATCTTTTTGTCGCCCTGCTCAAGGACGAGGAAGAACACGTGGACTGGCTCGAAGCCCAGGCGCACCAGATCGCAGAGCTTGGCTACGAGCGCTATCTGACCATGCAGACCAGCGAAGGCGAGTAGCTTCAGCGCCTGACAGCTACAAGTTGGTTGGGGCCGGTCCGGCCGCGCGCCGGGCATGCACCCCTCGGAGCAGCATTCCAAGCGCATTGCGCTCCGCGGCAGCACGTGCAACGTTCAATTTCAGTTGTGGCGGCTCGGCTGGAGCTGTGCTTTCCCAAACCTCTCCGCCGCGGGACGAGACCCCTTCGGCTTCGCTGAGGGCAGGCTTTCGGCAGGCTCAGTGCAGGCTCTGGGACACCCCGGATCAGGCGAGCATTTCCATGCAAAAGATGCCTTAGTTCTTGAGCTTTTTCAGGAGCCACGCCATGTTTTGGCCGAGGGTTTTCATGGTTTGAACGGCCTCTTCGTCCTTCTCGACGTCGCCAATCTCAAGGCCGACGCCGATGTTCCAATACGACGAACCGGGCACGATCATTTCGCTGATGAGGAAAAAATGGTTCAAGGCATCGAAGGCGTGGATTGCGCCCGCACGGCGCACGGCCACGACAGCCGCGCCAACCTTGCGGCGGAAGATGCCGCCATTGGCCTTGGAAACCAGGCAGGCGCGGTCCATCAGGGCCTTGATCTCAGGAGATATGTCGGCGACATAAGTGGGCGAGCCGAGAAGGATGCCGTCCGCCTGCTCCATCTTCTCGATATAGGCGTTTCCCATATCGCCGGTCTGCGAACAGCGGCGATTCTTTTTGACCGAGCACTTGCGGCAGGCCAGACAGCCGTGAATTTTGGCTCCGCTCATTTCAATGAGTTCGGTTTCGATGCCTTCCTTTTCAAGTTCCTTGAGAACGTAGCGCAGCAGGATGGTTGTGTTTCCGCCTTTGCGGGCACTGCCGTTGAACGCAACGACTTTGGTCTGAGTCCCGTTCATGAGTGAGTCTCCCTTTGGCGGCCATCCGGGCCAGGGCAGGATGGCCGCGATTCCCAACCCTCTATTGTGCTCCTTTTACGGCATTTTCCTGCTCCCGCGGGAACCATTTTGGGGTGGGCGGGGTCAAAGGGAATAGCATTTCTGCTTGCTGGTCCGAGGAGGCCCGATGCGCCGTCTTCTTGCCGTTTTCTGTCTTCTTGCCTTGACTCCGAGCCTTGCCGCCCAGTCTCCGGCTGGGCCAGGAGCCAAGTCGAGACCGGTTGCGAAAGCGGCTGGGCCAGCCGCGAACACGGCGGCGATTCCGGGAGTGATCAAGGACCTGCCGGTGCGCAAGGTGGTGCTCTACAAGAACGGGGTGGGCTACTTTGAGCACGCCGGGGCGGTGAGCGGGAACCAGCGGGTGGCCATCGACTTTACTTCGTCGCAGTTGAACGATGTGTTGCAGTCGCTGACCGCACTCGACAGCAAAGATGGAAAGATTGGCACCGTCAGCTACAGCTCCACGTCGCCCATCGAGCAGCAATTGAAAACATTGGCGCTGGGGCTGAAGGATTATCCAGCGACTGTCGCCGTCTACCAGGCTATCCGCGGGCAGCGCGTGGAGGTGACCGGCGCAGGCGCTCCGCTTACGGGCAGGCTCGTCAACGTTGAATTTCGCAAGGAGACGGACAAGAACGGCCAGACTTCCGAGGACCATTACTTTCTGATCGTGGCGACAGATTCGGGAGCGCTGCGTACGGCGGAACTGACGGATTCCGTCTCTGTGCGCATGCTCGACCCGTCCCTCGAAAAGCAATTCGCCAATTACCTGGAAATCGTGGCCTCGGCGCAGAATCAGCAGTTGCGCCGGCTGACGCTCGAAGACCGCGGCGCGGGCGAACGCCAGTTGCTCGTCAGCTACATCAGCGAAGTTCCGGTGTGGAAGTCGACCTACCGGATTGTCTTCCCGCAAACGGGCACGAGCAATGTGGGCGGCAGCGCCATTGTGCAGGGGTGGGCGGTGGTGGACAACACGGTGGGCACGGACTGGGACAGCGTGCAGCTTTCGCTGGTGGCTGGTGCGCCGCAGAGTTTTATTCAGCCGCTGTCGCAGCCGCTTTATACGCGGCGGCCGGAGATTCCGATCGCTACCGAGGAGCAGATCACGCCGCAGACGCATGAGGCGGCGGAATTGCAGACGATGAACGGAGGATTGTTGGCTCCCCAGGCGATGGCGATGGGAAAGGCCCAGGCTATAATGGCGGGCCCTGCCTCGGGTTTTGGGGTGGCGGGCATGGAAGGTGTGGGATCAGGCTCCGGCGGCGGGATAGGCTCCGGGTCGGGGAACGGCTACGGCCCCGGAACGGGCGGCGGTGCAGGGGGCGGACTGTATCACGTGGCCGGCGGTGTCGTTCGACCCACCGACGCGATTCAGGAGGGCGACGTTTTCACCAATGCCTTCGACGACTTCTTCGAGTATGCGCTCGCCACACCGGTGACGGTTCACAAGAACGAGTCGGCGATGGTGCCCATTTTGCAGCAGGAGCTGCCGGCCGAGCATGTGACGCTGTGGAGCGATAAGGAGCAGACGCCGCTCAGGGCGGTGTGGCTCGAAAACAAGTCCAAGCTGACGCTGGATGCGGGGAGTTTTTCGATTTTCGAGAGCGGGGAGTTTGCCGGCGAGGGACTGCTCGATCCGATTCATCCGGGTGAGAAGCGGCTGCTGTCGTACGCGGCCGACCAGGCGGTGAAGGTGCATCGCGGCGGCTACATGGACACGCGCACGCTGCACCACATCGCGATGCACGAGGGCGTGCTGGTGGAGCAAACCAGCGAGGTGAGCGAGAGCACCTATACCGTGACCAATGCGGCCGACGAGGCGCGGACGGTGATTGTGGAACACGCGCGGCACGGCAACGCGGAGCTGGACTCCGAGCCGAAACCGGCGGAGACCACGGCTACGGCCTATCGCTTCCGCGAGGCTGTCGACCCGCATCAGTCGGAGGATCTGCACGTGGGCGAGAAGGCCATGTTGAATGAAAAGATCCGGATCACTCCGGACAACACTGACTGGAGCGAGTTCCTGGTCACGACCAGCAAGTACACGCCTGAGCTCGAAGAGAAGCTGCGGCCGCTGATCGATGCTGAAACGGCGCTGAACGACCTGACCCGGAGGATCGGGGAGAATTTGGAGAAGCAGAAGACGCTGGCGGCGGACGAGGGGCGCGATCGGGATAACCTGACCGCGCTCAAGGGCAACGATGCGGCAAAGCGGTTTGTGGAGGAGCTGAATCGGGCCGAAGACGAGATTGAGGCAGCGCGCAAGGAGCAGGCGGGACTGGAAAAGGACCGGGATGCGGCGCGGGCGCATTTGGAGATAGTGATCGCGGCGCTTTCCTTCGATACGGACCTGTCGGTGGTTACACAAAGCTCGGAGTATGGGGACAGGGCGCCGCGGCGGTAGGGGCAGAAGGGATCAGGAATCAGGGGCCAGGGATCAGGAATCAGGGGCCAGCTGTGGTCTGCTGGCTTTTGTGGTTTCCCAGGTCTCCCGCCGCGACGGGTGGGCCCCCTTCGGCAAGCTCAGGGCAGGCCCTTCGGCAAGCTCAGGGCAGGCGCTGGGGCACTTGGCTTCGGGCACCAAAATGCTCCCACAGCCCGCGCGCCGAGAGGATGACGGAGAAGAGAGCGGTCACGCCGAGCGCGAGGAGCGTCCAGATAAAGAAGAAGGCTCCGTTGGACTTGGCGATCGCTCCGCCGACCCCCGCCCCCTTCATGTGGATGACGGGGACGACCAATTCAAGGAGCGACACGAGGAGGAGGATGACGTATCCAGATCGCTTTCCGGCCAGCACCAGCGTTCCGTACAGCTGGACGACAACAATGGGCAGCGCAATCAGGTCTGAAAGCGTTCCTGGCTCCATTCCCCGGACGATGTCGTCCGCCAGGTGAAGCGTCATGAAGAGGACCGAGAGGAGAGACGCGATGGTTAACGTAAAGTTCTGTTTCATTGGATATCTCCTTGTTAGACTGGAGCGCCCTGCTCTTGCAATGCGCGGAGGATAACACTTTTTATCCTACTGGGTGCAACCGCCACGGAGGATCATCCCATGAAGCAGCACGAACGAAGAGTTGAAAAGCCCAACCCCAATGCGCCCGCGGAACTGTGGAAAGGGGTAAACAGAGATGACACAGCCATCGTCAACGACGCCTATGCATTCCTCCGACGCCGTGCTTGCGGCCTCATTGGCGAAGCTGTGGCCGCATAGGGAGCACGAGTCGAACTGCTTCAAGAATCTGTTCTGCGTTTTTGGTTTGCATCGCTGGCTTCAGTTGAATTTGGGCAGCCTGGCCCAGGGAAAAAAGGTTCGGTATTGCTTCTGGTGCTCGAGGGTCAGAGTTGATGGGGTGATCTATGAGCCTTAGCTGTGACCGATCCGCAAGAGGGGCATAATCATGCGGTACCCGCGCCCGGCGTCACAGTGGCGATTGGGAAACGGCTCTAAAGGGCTCAAAAGACATAAAAGGCTGTGGATAGGTGGATCTATCCCACCTTAGCGGCAAAAACAAAGACGCCGCGAAGGTGGGGCACCCCCGGCGCTGGTGTGCCCGGCGCTTGGGGGGAAGCGAACAGGGGCGAATCTGGGCGGCGGTTGAGGCGGGTTACTCCTTCGTAGAGGCGGGTTACTCCTTCGTAGAGGCCAATTACTCCTTCGGCTTGTATTCCTGGCCGGTCATGGCGAACTGGATGACGCGGGCGGTGGAATCCTCGTCCTCGCGGGAGGAGATCATCAGGTCGTAGAGGTGGGGATTGCACCAGCTCTTGCCGAAATACTCCTGCAAGTATTTGGCGCGTTCTCCATCGACGGTGCGGATGCGTTGCTCGATGTTGGCGCCCTTCTCCAGGCGGGTGCGCAGGCGGAGGATGCGCTCTTTAAAGGGAGCGTAGACAAAGACGTGAAAGACATCGGGCTGGTGCTGGAGAACGCACTGAGCGCCACGGCCCACGATGACGCAGTTGCCATCGGAATGGGCTTTTTCGATGATCTTCTGGGAGATTTTGACCATCTCCTCGGCATCGAAGACGGAGTTTTCGCCCAGTTCCAGGCCGGCGGCCAGGGCGGCCGAGCGCATGGCCTGCTGGTTGATGCGCCGCAGCCATGAGTCCACGTGCTCATCGTAGTGGCGGACCACTTTCTTATCGACGTGGGCGGCGTAGGCGATGGCGTCGATAATGTCGCGGTCCAGCAACTTCCAGCCCAGCCGCTCGGCAATGGTCTGCGCGATTCGTCCTCCGCCGCTGCCAAACTCCCTGTTGACCGTCAATACCCGGTATTTCATTGATTGCCTCCCCCATAACTGATTCCTGTGGAGCGGTTTGGGGTGCAAAGGCTTTTGCCGGATGCTCTTGCGTCACAGGCCGTTCCAGCTCGGCATACGGCTACCGATTATAGCGAACCCGGACAGCGGGACCAGTGAGACCGGTCACATGGCCCCCAAAGCAACAATCCGCGCGGGGGCCGCACGGGTTGTTGCATGGGAGAACGGCAGGGGTGGGCTGGACAACGATCTGTCTTACACTGTAATGGAGCATCCTCGCGGCCGCGCCACCCGGTTGCGCGCAGGAAAGCTTTTCCTGGAGGTTGAAGCGGCATGAAAAAGATCGGCGTTCTGTTTGGGATGGAGAACAGCTTTCCCGGCGCATTGGTGGAGCACATCAATGCGCGGAATATCGACGGCATACAAGCGGAGTTTGTGCAGGTTGGCGCCGTACATCTGGACAATCCGGACAAGGCGCCGCGGTACGCGGTGATCGTGGACCGCATCTCCCACGACATCCCGTTCTATCGCGCCTATGTGAAGCACGAGGCGATCAATGGGACGGTGATTATCAACAACCCGTTCTGGTGGTCGGCGGACGACAAGTTCTTCAACTACACGCTGGCCGCCAAGCTGGGCGTGGCCGTGCCGGCGACGGTGATTCTGCCGCACAAGCGGCACCCGCAGGGGACGACGGACACGTCGATGCGCAACATGGAGTACCCGCTGGACTGGGACGCGATGTTTGCCTACGTGGGCGAGCACGGATTTTTGAAGCCGGTGAACGGCGGAGGGTGGCGAGACGTACACCACATCCACAATCGCGGGGAGTTTTTCAGGGCTTACGACCAGTCGCGCGACCTGTGCATGACGTACCAGAAAGCGGTCGAGTTCAATGAGTACTTCCGCTGCTACGTGGTGGGGCAGAAGAAGGTACACATCATGCCCTACGACCCGCGCAAGCCTCATGCCGAGCGCTACGCGCAGAATCCGCCGGCTTATGACGAGAAGCTGCTGAAGCGCATCGAGCAGGACGCGCTGAAGCTGTGCCGCGCGCTGGGTTACGACCTGAATACGGTGGAATTTGCCGTGGAGGATGGGTTTCCGTATGCGATCGACTTCATGAATCCCGCGCCGGATGCGGATTTGACCTCGGTGGGGCAGGCGAACTTCGACTGGATTGTACGCGAGGTGGCGGATCTGGCGATTGCCAAAGCCGAGAAGGCGCCGCATGTGCCGGAGTTGCGGTGGGCGGCGTTTCTGGGGGCGGAGGCGGAGGCGGTGAATTCGAAGAACAAGGCGGGCGCGAAGAAGAAGGTGGAGAAGGGGAGCTAGCAAGTCAGCGGGTCAGCAGGTCGGCGATGGAGCGCGTCGGGGCCGGCCGCAGAAAGGGCTTGATGTTGTCTTGGTATCTGGTACGCTGGCTGCATGGAGTCCGGGACACCAGGCCGGGTGCTATTGCTGCTGATCATGTGGACCTTTCTTGGCATGGGTCTCTTGTTCCTTGCAGGGGCTCTGATCTCCGCGCATTTCACACAGCAGTTCCTGCGCCGGGGCGTGACCGTGCAAGGCAGGGTCGTAGCCCTGAAGCCGGTGCGGAGCACGCGGGACAACTCCATCACCTATGCTCCCGTTTTCAGGTTTGATGTTCCGGGTTCGCACTTCGCCACCGTGGTTTCAAACACCTCTTCGAGTCCTCCGGCATTCAAGGCGGGCGAGGTGGTGACGGTGCATTACCAACAGGGTCATCCGGAGAAGGCAGTCATTGACTCCTTCGAGCAGCTGTGGCTCGGGGACTGGGTCTTTGGGAGTGTTGGAGCGCTGTCTACCGGAATAGGGCTGTTGATCCTGATATCGACGCGGAAGCGAGGCCGACGGGACCTGATCCCGTCGGATGCGGGTTCCGGGATAACCCGGTTTGAACGGCAGTAGCTTTAGACTGTCTGTGCCTTGACTCGCGTGTAGCCTATGGGATACAATCGAAATTGATCGAAGTCCGTCAGACCGAGGTGTTTTCTCAGTGGCTGCGCGGGTTGCGCGATCACCACGGCAGAAGGGCCATCACTGTGCGAATTCAGCGACTGGCTCTCGGCAATGCAGGAGACGTAAAGCCTGTCGGTCACGGCGTGAGTGAGCTGCGGATTCGTTATGGGCCGGGCTATCGCGTCTACTATGTGCAGCGCGGGCATGTGTTGATCATCCTGCTTTGCGGTGGCGATAAGAGCAGCCAGGATGCGGACATTGCCAAGGCTCACGTGATGGCCGAGGAGTTGGAGGATTAGTTCATGGCATTGAAGACTCACCCGTTCGATGCGGCAGAATACCTCGAAGACGATGAGGCAATTGCCGAGTACCTCGAAGAAGCGATGAAGGTGGCAATGGAGGACTCCGATCCGTCGTTTCTGGCTGTGGCTCTCGGCACTGTAGCCCGTGCGCGCGGCATGTCCCAGATTGCCAAAGATGCGGGACTTTCCCGCGAGAGCCTCTACAAGGCGCTTGGGGCGGATGGAAATCCGGAGTTTGGAACTGTGCTGAAGGTGTTGCAGGCACTCGGATTGAAGCTTTCCATCAAATCGCAAGGCACGGCGGCCTGATCGCACGGCGGCTCGCTTCCCGTACAATTGCCGCAAAGCATTCCCCAGGAGGGTCCTCATGCGGCCATCGTTCACGCTCGGCATTGAAGAGGAATACCAGACCGTCGATCCGGTGACGCGGGATCTGCGGTCGCACATCCACACGGAGATGCTGGCGCAGGGCAAACTGCTGCTGCACGAGCAGGTGAAGGCGGAGATGCACACCTCGGTGATCGAAGTGGGCACGCGCATCTGCCACAACATAGACGAAGCGCGCGCGGGGATCTACGAGCTGCGGCGGGAGATGATCAAACTGGCCAGGGCAAACGGGCTGGTGCTGGTGGCCGGCGCGACCCATCCCTTTGCCGACTGGCGCACGCAGGAGATTTATCCCGACCCGCGCTACGCGCAGGTGGTGAAGGACCTGCAACTGGTGGCCCGCTCCAACCTGATCTTCGGGCTGCACGTCCATGTGGGCATCGAGGACCGCGAGGAGGCCATTCGCATCATGAATTCGCTGCGCTACTTTCTGCCCCACATCATGGCGCTGGCGACGAACTCGCCGTTCTGGCTGGGCATGAACACCGGGTATAAAGGCTACCGCGCCAAGGTCTTCGAGCACTTTCCCCGCACCGGGATTCCGGACGCCTTTCAGAGTTACTCGGAGTTCGAGAACTACGTCAACCTGCTGGTGCGGACCAACTGCATCGACAACGCCAAGAAGATCTGGTGGGACATCCGGCCGCATCCCTACTTCAGCACCATCGAGGTGCGGGCTTGCGACATTCCGATGCGGGCCGAGGAGACGGTGGCGATTGCGGCGCTGATCCAGGCCACGGCGGTTTACCTGCATGATCTGCACGCCGCCAACCAGGACTTTCGCCAATACGCGCGGCCGCTGCTGATGGAGAACAAGTTCCGCGCCGTCCGGTATGGACTGGACGGCAAGCTGATCGACTTCGGCAAGCAGCTGGAGGTGCCGCTGCGCGACCTGATGGAGGAGTATCTGGCGCTGATCGATCCGGTGGTGGATGAACTGGGCAGCCGGGAGGCGATCGACGGGGTGCGGAAGATCATGGCCACGGGAACGGGGGCGGACCGGCAGTTGAAGGTGTTTGAGGAGTCGAAGGGCGACTTGAAGGCGGTGGTGGACTACATGGCGCGGGAGACAGCGGCGGGGCTGTAGCACCAGCCTTGTACAGCCTTGGCATGATCCCGCACTTCAAGGGATTGGCTGCAGCGCGATTCTCCAGCTCGATGGGCGTTTCCGGCCAGCTCTGCGGCAACTGAAGAATCGCTTTTGCCCATCGCGAATTGACTTGGCTTACGCCTGGGTTGCAATGGCGGAGATGCTTCGCTGCCGCCACTTGCCTTGCGTAAAGTCGGGGAACTCAATGGGCGCGCTGCCCTGGCCGACGGAAGCTACGCTGAGCGGCGCCACCGCGGACCAGGCGGCGGTGTCATACACGTCGATGTCGGGCGGAAGTCCTTCGCGGACGCATTGCAGCAGGCGGTAGAGCATGAGGTAGTCCATGCCGCCGTGGCCGCCGGCCTTTTGGGCAATCTCGCCTTCGCGTTTCCACAGCGGATGCTGGTACTGCTTCCAGGCATCGATCGATCCCCACTGGTCATCCTTGTTGAGGCCGTCGAGATAGATGCGGGGCGGATAGTCTTCAAAGATGCCCTTGGTTCCGGCAATGAGGTTGATGCGGCTGTAGGGATGAGGAGTGGAGACGGCATGCTTGACCGTGATGGTGAGCCCATTCGCGGTCTGGATGAGGGAGGTATTCATGTCGCCGGTTACGTACCGCTCCGCCCATCGGGGATCTCCCGGCTGGAGGTGCACTTTGCGGTAAAGATCGAGGCCTCGCTGGGGCGAGCTCATGGAGACAATGTGCCCAAAACGATCGCCGCGCTGGATACCCATGTAGTTGGCTACCGGCCCCAGTCCATGAGTGGGATACAGATCGCCGTCGCGGAGGGTGTGCTCTGTCCGGCGCCAGAGGCCTTCGCCGGCATTGGAAAACAGTTCGTCGCGAAGATCGTGAATGTAAGCTCCTTCGCCATAAAGGAGTTCTCCGAACTCGCCTCCATGCACCATGCGCAGGATCAGCGTCTCGTTGTAGCCGTAGCAGCAGTTCTCCAGCATGATGCAGTGTTTGCGCGTTTCTTCAGAAGTGCGGACGATCTTCCAGCAATCTTCGATGGAAGTGACGCCGGGCACCTCGATGGCCACGTCCTTGCCGTGGTTCATCGCCGCGAGGGCCATTTCCGCATGCCAGCTCCACGGGGTGGCGACCAGCACCAGATCGACGTCGTTTCTGCCCGCCAGGGATTCGAAGTCATGTGGGCCATGGGTGTAAAGTTCCGGCTTCTTCTGGCCGGAGGCGACCACCATGGAGGCGGCATGTTCGGCCTTCTCCCTGACGATGTCGCACAGCGCGACCACCTGCGCATCCGCAGCCAGGAGATTGCCCAGCAGGGAGGTGCCGCGTCCGCCGGTGCCGATCATGGCGATGCGCGGAATTCGCTTTTCGAAAGGAACATCCATCATGGTGGGCTGGCCGGTTGCCTGCTCCGCAGGCGCCAGTTTCATTGCGCTGAGGCTGACCGCGGTGGCAGCGCCCATCTGCACGAACCTGCGCCGCGTCCACGATCCCGATCCGGGATACTTCTTGTCAAAGTTCATTCATTCATCCCCTGTTCTACGCTTTGCATGCACGTTTCGACGAGCATTGGTTCAATGCGGAATTGCATCCGTTGACAATGCGGAGCACGGCAACGGCAAGGAAACAATCTGGAGCGGTCTGTTGGAGTGTTTGTTCCCCGTCGCTTTTCCCCGGATACGCCAATTCTAAAAAAAAGGGCGAAACTTTCGCTAACCATCGCGATTTTGGTTTCGAAAGCGAGATTAGGGAGCGATGTCGCCCATGTCAAGACTGGGGTCCAAAATCGGGAAAATCATGAAGTACGCGCTCCCGGACGGAGCGTTCCCATTTCATTTCGGTGAGATTTCGGTTACCCTCACGAGAGACGCACTCCGCGCAGGCGGCGTCTTCAGGGAGGGCCCGTACCCGACGCATGACCAAAACCGCCGCGGATCTGCTTTCGCTTGATTACCCCGCCGAGTTTACGCCCGGAGCCCGTTCGGCTGTGACCACCTGTCTGCGCATCGACCCGGCGGAGAAGGTTACGCTGATTACCGACCTTGTGACGGAGCCGATTGCCGCCGCGCTGGCCGCGCAGTTGGCCGAACGGGGCTGCCCGTGGAATGTGTTCGTGCTGGAGGATCTGGCGCCGCGGCCGCTGATCGATATGCCCGCGGCGGTGCTCGAGGATATGGAGACCTCGCAGGTTTCGATCTTTGCCGTGCAGGTGCAGACCAACGAGCTGCACTCGCGGATGCAGATGACCGACGTGGTGAACCGGCGGCACATGCGCCACGCGCACATGGTGAACATTACGGCAGAGATCATGTGCCAGGGGATGCGGGCGGACTTCAACCTGGTGGACCGGCTGAGCCAGAAGGTGCTGGACCGGGTGCGCAAGGCAGCGCGGATCCGCGCCACGACGGCCGCAGGAACCGATATTACGGCGGAGATGAACCCCGGCTACAAGTGGTTCAAGACTTCGGGCATCATCTCGCCGGAAAAATGGGGCAACCTGCCTGGCGGGGAGTGCTTTACGTCGCCCGGGGAGGTGAACGGCAGGTTTGTGGTGGACGGGGTGGTGGGCGACTGGCTTTGCGCGCGCTATGGGCTGCTAGGGGCTACCCCGTTGACCATCGAGATTGCGGGCAACCGCATTGTCAGCTGCACGAGCGCGAACAAGCAACTGGAAGCCGACTTCTGGGCCTACACGCACACCGATGAGAACTCCGACCGCGTGGGGGAGTTCGCCATCGGCACCAACCTGGGCGTTGAACGGGTGATCGGCAACATTCTGCAGGACGAGAAGTTTCCGGGAATCCACATTGCTTTTGGGAACCCGTACGGCGAACATACCGGCGCTCCGTGGCGCTCCGGGACGCATATCGATGTGGTGGGGCTGGGCTTCAATATCTGGCTGGAATCGGATGCCGGGCAGGAGCAGATCATGCGCGAGGGACGGTTTTTGATCGCGGCGTAGGGACGAATTCAGCAGGGGCGTGAATCAAGGCGAAGAATCACAAGCGCCTTCTGCTCCATATTTCCCTCCCCAGCCAGCGCTATCATCCTTGAATCGAACGTCACCAAGCTCCCCTTGTGGTGAATGGCCAAGGCAAGCAGGTATGCATCTGTTATCTGCTTGTGCCCAAGCCCACTGCCCCATCGTGCGCGCAACGCGGAAAGCGGGAGATCGTCGCTCCAGAAATGATGGTTTTTGTTCGACTCAGTTGCGGTTTGAACCAGCCGGAGGGCTGAGGCTACCGAAGGAGGGTTTGCCGTGAATGCGGGCGTCGAGAGAATCCGGACGCAGCCCGACTCCGTCATCGGGCAGGTAGCCCATCCTGTATTTGCCGCGCCGGCAAACCAATCGGCGCACCGCTTGTGAAAAGGGTGCTCTTCCCAGAGCAGCGCGATCAGCGCATTCACATCCAACAGTCCGACACTCACGAAAGTTCGCCTTCCATCTCATCCTTGAGCTTCATTACGTGTTCCGCCGTAACCGCGCCGCCCGGCCCCGGCGAAAAGATCAGAATGCCGTTCTCCCACTTCGTTGGGACCTCGGCATTGAATCCACGCTCCAGCACGTCGGAAACTGCGGCGCCCTTCGAGATGGAGCGAGCTGCTGCGTACTGCTTTACTCTTTCCAGGACGTCGTCCCTTATATCGAGAGTGGTTCTCATCGCAATCCTCCTCACAGCTCATCAATCATTTTCTGCACATGCTCCAACGTCACGATCGGGCTGTCGTCAGGCAAATCGAAGACCTCAAAGCCATTTTCGATGCGGGTACCGAGCGGCTTGTTCAGAGCTTGATTGAGCAGGCAGCTAGCGGCCTGCCCGGTTGGCATGGAACGAGCTGCGGCATTCTGCTTAACTTGCTCAAGCACCTCGTCGTCGATGTTGAGCGTTGTTCTCATTTGGTTCGACTCCCAGTGCGCATCAATAGTCTAGCATGATGCGCATGGAAGGATTACGCATCAACTTAATAAAATGATGCGTCAAGTTGAGAATGATGCGCAGACTCGGAATCAAGGCCCGCAGGTCTTGCAGCCAAGCGCTTCGTTGCGCATCTAACCTCTTGTTATGACTACACCTGCCTCTCCAACGATTCGCACCCTTGGAAACTCAGACCTTCAATTGACATCAATCGGCTTTGGCGCATGGGCCATCGGAGGCGGGAACTGGGAGTTCGCATGGGGACCCCAGGACGACGACGAATCCATTGCCGCCATTCATCGGGCGCTCGACCTCGGCGTCAACTGGATCGATACGGCGGCGATTTACGGGCTGGGCCACTCGGAAGAGGTGGTTGGCCGGGCTCTCAAGAGCCACTCCGGGCCGAAGCCGCTGGTGTTTACCAAATGCTCGATGAGGTGGCATGAGGACCGCTCCATCTACCGGTCGCTGAAGGCGGCCTCGCTGGCGGAGGAACTGGAAGGCTCGCTGAGACGGCTGGGGGTGGAGACCATCGATCTCTACCAGGTACACTGGCCCGACCCGGAGGAGGAGATCGAAGAGGGGTGGGAGACGCTGGCGCGGTTCCGTGAGCAGGGCAAGGTGCGCTGGATCGGGGTTTCGAATTTTTCGGTGGAACAGATGAAGCGGGTGCAGAAGATTGCGCCCATCACCAGCCTGCAACCGCCGTACTCGATGGTGCGGCGGGCCATCGAGGAGGAGGTTCTGCCCTTTACGCAGGCCAACGGCATCGGCGCGATCAACTACTCGCCGATGATGTCAGGGCTGCTGACCGGCACGATGACAGCCGAGCGCGTGGCGGCGTTTCCGGCCGACGACTGGCGGCGGCGGGCGGTGGAGTTCCAGGAGCCGCGGCTGAGCCTCAACCTGCGCCTGGTGGAGCTGCTGCGGGAGATCGGGAGCGGTCATGGGGTAAGCCCCGGCGTGGTGGCGGTGGCCTGGACGCTCCATCACCCGGCGATTACGGCCGCCATTGTGGGAGGGCGGAGCGGGAAGCAAGTGGAGGGTGTAGCGCCGGCGCTGAACTTCATGCTGAGCGAGGACGAGTATGGCCGGATCAACGGATTTCTCGCGTCCAACGCGGCCTGAAGGCAACTTGCTTCCATAAAGAAGCCAAAACCCCGGCCGTGGCCGGGGTTTTTGGTTTTGGGGGAGCTGCGGGACTACATGGCGGCGACAAAATCGGGGACAATGCCGGCTGCATTTTCCTGCAGAAGCTGGGTCATCCTTGCGGCCATGCCGGTGTACATGGTGGCGGCGCGGAAGGCATTGATGCGGACCCCCTCGCTGGCTTTGGAGAACCCGTACTGGGCCAAGGCCATGAGGACGCAGACGCGAATCTGCATGGCGTCGCTGCGCAGGGTCTCGAGGAGCAGGCGGTCCACGCTGTCACTGTTCCTGGCTGCAAAGTCGGCCATCGCCAGCATCACCTGTGCGTTCTGATACATGACCCACAGGCCCTTGGGGCCCTCCATGCGCTGCCATGCGTCCTCGGGAGTTGCGCTGAGTCCTTCTTTCCAAAGGAAATGATCGCTGAGCTCACGAGCGCTCCAGTCGGGGCGCAAGCGCGCAAGAAGCGAATCCCAGGATTGTGCGTTGCGACGCCAAAGGCTTTTCCGCCATCGGAAGAAATAAAACCCAAGGCCCAAAACTGCTGCAATTTGGAGCAAAGTCAGAATCATTGGTGATCCTCAGAGTGGGAATTGGTAACCACAAAAACCGGTCAACACAACCCGCTCGACTTTCTTCGTACTATTACTAGTAACAGAAAACTCTCCACTTGCGGGAAAAACTTTGCCTTTCTACCTCTTTAGTTGTAGAAGGTACCGTCTGAGAGGTAAGCACACCCAGGTTACCGACGAGTCCCATTTTGTCCATCCGGTGGTACTGGGGCCGGGGGCGTGGCGGGCGCGAAGGACGTTGATGGCCTGAGAGACGATGGAACAGGGTCCGAGCGTAGTGGCTGTTTGCGATTCGCGGTGCGCCCGGCGCAGGCCCTGCAGGCTGCTTCGTGAGTCAAGCGCAACAATGAAGGCGACGCGCAGGCGCGCGAAAAACAACGAGCACAAGAGCGATGGGCTTGCAGGGTATGGCCGTCGAGGGGAGCGGGTGGTCCATCGCCAGGCTGTGGCAGGATCAACCCTGCCATAGGGTTGGGGCCGGTCGCAGTTTGCAAGCAGCATGGTTAGCCCCCGCGATTCCGCGATTTGGCAATTGTGGAATCGGTGAGCGCCATTCGGGTGGTCCTGGCGGTTCCGGCCACAGCCAACAGAAAACCTTGCATTTGGGGAGTGAATTCCCGACGCTGGGCCTCCTTGGTGGCAAAGGAGAATACCCAGTAGAGCAAGGAGCAGAGATAGCTGGCCATGACGATCTGATTCAAGTAGCGATACTGCTGCCCCATTCCCTGGTGCGAATGCAGAATCTCAACGGCAAGGCTGACAAGGGAATAGAAGCCGAGTCCGGTGGCCACCTGAAGCTCACGATCCCGCCAGCCGATGGAGAGCAACTGGCTGCAAGCAACCAGCGTCAGGAAAAACAGAATCCTGAGAATCGAGGCTGTCTGCTGCACATGCACCAGAGTGCGCCACTGCGGAGGCAAACCGCCGAGGCCATGAATGCCGGAAAACGGCCAGACAGCGGCGCCAACAGCCACGATTAGAACTGCAATGACCAACAAGGCGATGCGGGGCAGAGAGGCCCGCATGGGACGGAGGATCGACCAGGCAAGTTCGACGAGGACACAGAATTGCAAGGCAGAATCGAGAACCAGCCCTACCAGATAGGTGGTGGTGAAAGCGGACGGGAAGAGACGCTGAATCGCGTAGTTCCCGAGATCGCCGACCAGCCCCCAAACTATGAAGATGCAAAAGACCGGGAATGTTCGCCAGGCACGCCTATAAAGGAGCAGCCCGATTATTGCTGCCTCGACCGCCATACCGGCAAACCAAAGTGTATTGTCCAGACTCACCGTCAACATTCCGCCCCAACTCATCCTTATCGGCGCAATGGTTCAGTTTAGCAGTGAATGTTTCGCGGTTACGTGGCACCAATCTGGTTACTTCGGTGTTCGCCTTGCAGCCCTCCGTCCGATATGGCGGAGGGCGAAGGGCTTAGCGTTGCGCAACCATCGATTTTGCCGTTATGGTTCAGGCTGCTACTTGTCCCGGCGGCACCGGAGGCAGCGGGGGCAACGGGGTCATCGGAGAAGCGACCGCGACGACATTGCCTGGAGGCACCGGGGGCAGGGGGGGCAACGGGGTCATGGGAGAGACGACCGCGACGACATTGCCCGGCGGCACCGGAGGCAGCGGGGGCAACGGGGTCATCGGAGAAGCGACCGCGACGACATTGCCTGGAGGCACCGGGGGCAGGGGGGGCAACGGGGTCATGGGAGAGGCGATCGCGACGACATTGCCCGGAGGCACCGGAGGCAGGGGGGGCAACGGGGTCATCGGAGAGGTAACTGCTGCCGCGAATGCGGTACTGGTAACCATTACTGCGGCCAAGATGGCAAAACGGACTTTCAACGCATTGTAGGTCATCGCTTACATGCTCCCGGGTGGATGGATTTAGTACATAAATAGTAACCTAAAAGTTGCACCCAGTCTACAACAAAGGTAACTTTCTTCAACAACGAACAAAAATTCGGTTTCTGGGCCCCGCTCCCGTGACAGGGGTGGCCTGAGGTGCGTTGAGGCGCGAAATCAGGATGCAAAGGGCCGGGTTGGGCCCTGGGGCGGTATCTTAATGAGGAGCGGAATAGCATTGGATTGAGGTCGAAACGTTGATTCCCGAGCTACGCAGACGATTCAACGAGGGGTTCAGGCCGGAGGGATATGCGCGGTTGCTGACGGCGCTGCAGCAGCGCTGCGGCACGCGCGTGGAGTATCGGATCGCCGAAACTCCGGTCTTCCTGCCCCAGGCACTGCTCGAGGAGATGGCGGCAGCGGGGGCTGAGCTGACGCACAGGCTGATGGGCAATCCTGCCTACCTGGCGGCGGCGCGGCAGGCGATTCCGGCAGAGTACCGCGTGGGGGGCGAGACGGCTCACCCCAACTTTCTTACCGCGGACTTTGCCCTGGTCAGGGATGCGGCGGGGGAATTGGTTCCCCGGCTGGTTGAGATCCAGGCATTTCCCTCGGTGTACGGCTACCAGGATGTTCTGAGCACCGCCTATCGGGACGCGTATGGCCTGCCGGAGACGCTGGGCAGTTTTCTGGGGGGATTGGATGAAGCCGGCTATTGGGCTTTGCTGGGGCGGACGATTCTGGGCGGCCACGATCCGGAACAGGTGGTGCTGACGGAGCTGGATCCGGAGCACCAGAAGACGTGGCCGGACTTTGCGGTGACCGCGCGCCGGCTGGGGATTGCGGTGGTGGATATTCGCAGCCTGGAGGCGATTGGGAACAAGCTGCATTACCGTGACGGCGGCGGACGGCTGGTTCCCATCGATCGCATCTACAACCGGGCCATCGCCGACGAACTGATGGCGCGGCATGTGCGGCTGCCGTTCGACCTGACCCATGCCTGGGATGTGGAATGGGCAGGCCATCCGAACTGGTACTTTCTGATCAGCAAGTTCTCGATTCCGTGGCTGTCGCGGCCGCCGTGCGCTCATCCGGCGGTGCCTCCAGCGGTGTTTGTGAGCGATTTTCTGGAGGGGAGCGGGCGGGAAGAGCTGGCCGCGGCGGGCGTGGACCTTCCATCCGTGAGCCGGCCGGCCGCAGCGGGACCGGAGACGGTTTATGGCGAGCTTCTGCTGAAGCCACTGTTCTCATTTGCGGGCAAGGGGATTGAGTTTGACCCCACGCAGGGGCAACTGGAAGAGATTCCGGCCGGCAAGCGGGGAGAGTTTCTTCTTCAGCAGCGAATGCGGTTTGTGCCGACCATCGAGACGCCGCAGGGGCTTACGCAGGCCGAGATCCGGATTCTGTATCTTTGGCCGGATGGCGGCAACCTGACCGCCGCATTGTCGCTGGTGCGGCTGGGCCGGGGAAAGATGATGGGCGTGGACCACAACCGGAATCAGGAGTGGGTGGGTGCTTCGGCGGCATTTTTCCCCGGCAATCCTACCCCGGCGCCCCAAAAGTAAACACCGGTTTTCGGGTCCGCTTGCGGATGGATGCAGGTTATTTTTCCCGGATATATAAAAAACTGGACAGTGCCAGGTTCTCTGATCGCTCTACGCGGCGGTCTCCATGCTGGATTTGTTGATCTGTGTGGCGTTGCGGGGCTCCCTGTAGTAGCGGAGAATAATTCTCAGTTTGTGCGGGAGC
>Ga0224555_1001891_pt1 | contig 26605 bp, 24 predicted proteins | sample 714S23034metaG_FD_180687 | JGI IMG/M metagenome (GOLD analysis project Ga0224555, IMG submission 180687) | Peat soil microbial communities from Stordalen Mire, Sweden - 717 S2 30-34 | ecosystem: Environmental > Terrestrial > Soil > Wetlands > Peat | place: Sweden: Norrbotten County, Stordalen...
CGCATCAAATGTGCTCGAGCACATTTGATGCGATATGTGTTCCCGAAAAATATGTGGCGCCGAGCGGACAAACCTCTTGGAATCAGAGAAACGGCTGGTCTGGACGCCACATAAGTAATACCTCGATACTGATCGGATCTCTCCAACGGAGAAAGGAGATCCGAGTATGTTCGAAACCCTATTCCGCTATCCAGCGATCGTCGATCGACATCGGAATGGTCCATTTGCAGAAGCCAGAGAACGGTTTCTGGAACATCGCATCCATCAAGGCTATGCTCCAGCAACCTTGCAACGCTGCGCTCAGGAGCTTTTGGTTGTAGCCGAGCGAATTGACATTACAACGGGGAAAATCATCGGATCAGCGGCCATTGAGGCAGCCGCCGAACAATGGGCCCGTGAGCAGAAGCAAAGGAAACATGCGGGCGGCTTGCGGTGGTCGCGAGAGCTTTTCGTCAAGACGGCAATGGAATGGCTTTGCTTCTTGGGGCGTTTGGAGGTTGCGAAATCCAAGACGGTTGCGTTTTCTGACCTGATTGCCGAATTTACTGCTTATCGGCGAGATGAACGCGGTCTGTCTCTCGCCGCCATCCGTAGTCAGAATTGGCAGGTAGCGAAATTCTTGGGTTGGTTGAGCGAACGGAAACGCGACTTTGCTCATGTTTGCTTGGAAGACGTTGATGCCTTCTTGGCCGAAAAAGGGAAGGAGGGTTGGTGCCGTGTGTCGGTTGCTACCAGTGCCAAAGCATTACGCGCTTTCTTTCGATTTGCGGCAACGCGCGGGTGGTGTGCACACAGCATCGCCAGCGGCATAGATGGCCCGCGCATCTTTCAGCATGAAGGCCTTCCTATCGGCCCCCCTTGGTCTGACGTGCAACGATTGATCGGCAGCACCGTAGGCGATTCAGCACGAGACATCCGCGACCACGCGATCCTGATGTTGTTGGCGACCTATGGCTTGCGCAGCGGCGAAGTGTCGGGCCTACGCTTGGAAGATGTGAACTGGGAGAGTGAGATCATCTCGATCACCCGTCCCAAACAGCGTCGAGCTCAGGAATATCCGCTCGTCAGTGCGGCTGGCGAGTCTATTCTGCGATACCTTCAAAGGGGACGCCCCAACTGCCCTCAGAGGGAGATATTCCTGACCTTCAAAGCGCCGTTTCGCCGACTTTCGCAGGGTGCCATCTATCATCTGGTCAGCACTCGCCTGAGTGCTCTGGAAATTCACGTACCACGCTCTGGGCCACACTCCTTACGGCATGCCTGTGCTGGCCACTTGGTAGCGGAACGGTTTTCGTTGAAAGCGATCGGCACTCATCTTGGACATAGCAGTGCATCTGCAACGCGTATCTACGCCAAGGTGGATATGGTGGGATTACGTGAAGTCGCAAACTATGATCTGGGAGGTCTGCAATGAAACTGGCTGCTCTCATCTCCCAATACGTTGCCTACAAACAGAACATGGGTATGCGGTTCAACACCGAGAATCGGACCTTGAAGTCATTTTGTCGAGCCATGGGTGACATCGCCGCCAACGAAATTGCGGCCGACCGTGTACATGCCTATATTGCTGGCGAAGGGCCTGTCACGCGCTTTTGGCACCGTAAATATGAGGTGCTTCTCGGCTTCTATCGATATGCGATGGCGCGGGGGTATCTCGAATCCTCGCCGCTTCCAAAGAGCATTCCGAAACGGCCGATGTTTGTTCCCTACATCTATTCGCATGAGGAACTGCAGCGATTGCTCGATGCCAGCGTTTGTTGTTACACTTCCCGGTGCAAACTGCAGCCAACGACTTGCCGCATGCTCATCCTGTTGCTGTACGGGGCAGCGTTGCGCATCAGCGAGGCACTTTTCCTTACGCTCGCCGACGTAGACCTGCATGCCAACCTTCTCACTATCCGCGAAAGCAAGTTCTACAAGACGCGCCTGGTACCCATGGGCCCGAATCTCACCAGCAACCTGAAGACTTTTGTGGAGCAACGCGCAAAGGAATACTCCACCAAGCCAGAGGCATCCCTATTTCTGACCCGCAATGGAAACCCGTTGGCGCGGTCTACAGCAGAGAACACCTTTCGCCGGTTGTGTATTCGGGCAGGTGTTCGGCGTTGTGACGGCAGCCGATATCAACCTCGGCTTCATGATCTTCGCCATGCCGCCGCCGTGCATCGGCTGGTTTCGTGGTATCGCGAGGGGGCGGATGTAAACCGATTACTGCCACAACTGGCTACTTATCTCGGGCATGTCCATATCTCGGGTACCCAGCGTTACCTCACGATGACGCCCGAACTGCTCCATGAGGCCAGCATACGTTTTGAGGCCTATGCTCAGGGAGGCTTGCAATGAACGATTACACCTTGCTGGGACCTTGGGTACGACGCTTTTTGCTCGAATATCTCGTGACCGAGCGCAACCTTGCTTACAACACGCAATGCAGTTATCGCGATGCTCTGATCCTGCTGATTCCTTTTGTTGCAGACAAGCGGAACAAATCGGTTGATCGGCTGACGGTACTGGACTTATCGGCAGATATGGTGCGCCTTTTCTTGGCGGATTTGGAGCAGTCCAGAAGATCTTCCATTCCAACTCGCAACCAGCGCTTGGCTGCAGTTCATGCCTTGGCCCGGTTTGTCGGAGAGCACAGCCCAGAACATATCGCTTGGTGTGGCCAGATTCGTTCCATCCCTTTTAAAAAATCCAGCAAGGCAGTAGTTCCTTACTTGGAAAAGCCGCAGATGGATGCTCTTCTAAGCGCCCCTGACCGAACAACCACTCAGGGATGTCGAGATCACGCACTGCTGCTGTTTCTGTACAACTCCGGTGCGCGCGCGCATGAGGGCGCACAATTGCTCATCAGCGAACTGGACCTGGATGGTCGATCTGTGAAGATCCGAGGTAAAGGTCGCAAGGAGCGGCATTGCCCGCTGTGGCCAAGTACCACCGAAGAACTCAAGAATCTCGTCGCCAATCGCCTATCCACTGAATGTGTCTTTCTCAATCGGTGCGGACATCCCATGACACGCTTTGGGATTTATGCCCTTGTCAAACGCTACGCCATTAAGCTCCGAGTCCAAATTCCTTCTCTCGCGGCAAAGCGCATTAGCCCCCATACCATGAGACATTCAACCGCTTCGCACCTGCTCCGCGCCGGCGTTGATATAAACACCGTTCGCGCCTGGCTCGGACATGTTTCCCTCGATACGACCAACATCTACGCCGACATCGACCTGGAGATGAAAGCCATGGCTTTGGCTCGGTGCGAGATTTCCGATGACAACCACCCGAGACGCCATTGGCGGAGTGATCCGGCGTTAATGACGTTCTTGCGTAAGCTTTGAGGCACTTACTTATGTGGCGTCCAGACCAGCCGTTTCTCTGATTCCAAGAGGTTTGTCCGCTCGGCGCCACATATTTTTCGGGAACACATATCGCATCCGGCTCCTACCTCAGGTAATGACGCCCATGCGGCGGAGAGGAAAAGGATGATGTACTCGCGCAGGAGGCAACCAGCGATCGATCAGACGCAGCATCCGATCCCACGGTACTCGACCGTTTTGGCTTCGACGCGACAGCGCCCGATGCCAAAGCCAGCCTACCCGATGACGGAACAGATGCAACGCTGCGCTGTTCATGGGCACTCCGTAATAGCGGATGTGTCCACTCACCACCGACCGCAACCACTTGCCTGTGTCTTGGATGGGAGCGTGCATGCGCAGTCGCAACTCGGCTTTTACCGCATTCAACTTCGCTTGCAGCCTTTTACGAATCGTCTGCCGCAAAACCGTGAAGCGTCCGTTGCTCCTTTTCTTCCCGCAGATATGCGTGAAGCCGAGGAAGTCGAACGTCTCCGGCTTCCCTTCTCCGCGCCGCTCCCGGTTTCGAGCCGCGAACGATCCGAACTCCAGAAGCCGCGTTTTGTCGGGATGCAGTTCCAGGCTGAACTTCCGAAACCGCTCGGTAAGTTCCGCCAGAAACTGCTTGGCATCCGCTTCGCTCTGGAACCCAACCACGATGTCGTCCGCGTACCGCACGACGATCAGATCGCCGTGCGCCTGCTTTCGACGCCATGCCTGAGCCCACAGATCGAAGACGTAATGGAGATAGATATTCGCCAGCAGCGGCGATGCACTGCCGCCCTGAGGCGTCCCTTCCTCCAAGCGTATTCGTTTCCCGTCCTCCAGCACGCCCGCGTTCAGCCATTTCTGGATGAGCCGCACGACGCGCCGATCCGCGATGCGGTGCTCGATGAACCTGACAAGCCATTCGTGCGAAATCGCATCGAAGAAACCGCGTATGTCCAGATCGAGCACCCAGTTCACCTTCTTCGTCAACAGCCCCGTATAGAGCGCATCCAGCGCGTTGTGCTGGCTTCGCTTCGGACGGAACCCGTACGAAAATCCGAGGAAGTCCGTTTCGTAGATCGCGTTCATCACCTCGACCGCCGCGCGCTGAACGATCTTATCTTCCAGCGCTGTAACTCCGAGCGGTCGCAGCCGCCCGTCGGCCTTGGGGATGTACACCCTACGCACCGGCTTAGCCCGGTATGCTCCCTGCTTCAGCCTATGGGAGAGGTTCTGGAGGTTATCCTCAAGCGCCTCGCCGTAGTGCCGCCACGTCTCCCCGTCCACGCCGGGCGCGGCTTCTCGCTTCAAACTGAGATAGGCCGTGCGCAACGCTTCCGGGGCATAGATGTGGTGAAAAAGCGTGGTGAACTGCATCTCCTTATCTTTATTTGCCGCTTGACGTATCCGCTCCAGCGCACTGGGCGCGTTGAGAGACCCCAGCGACGAAGACCTGTCGCCGGGGCCCCCCTTGCTCCGGCTCTGAGTCCGGGACGCGTTTTGCTGTTGCAGATTTCCCTTGGTCAAACCTCTTCCCTCCATCCCCTCCGCCGCCGTTTGCACGGCCTTGTTCGAGGAATTCACTGGTACTACAGGTCTGTCCGACTTCCCGCGCTCGTTCATCATCGGCGTACGTCCTCTGACTTCCCGATGCGTCCCAGGACAGATTCTGTTCCGGGTGAACGCGGGATCTCCCGGTTCCCGTGCGAGGTGTTTCGATACGTGCGCGGGGTCTGTGACCGCGCGGGACTCGTGTGCGCCTTGCTATACCGGCGCAACCGATGTTGCCTTCCGCTTCTCCTTACAGCGTCGGCGTCCCGGAGGGTATCTCTTTCGCGGCTGAATACCCGGCCCGCACCTTCCCCTGTCAACGCTTCGACGCCGCCCTCGCGAGCGGCTCCGCATGACTCGGGGCCAGTGTGGTTCGCTAAACCTTCACAGTATGAAACTTTCATTCACTACACCTCGCCGGTTTAACCGGCGCACAAGGAGGCAGATATGCCACTGCTTGAAGTCACGCAAACCCGCCACATTAGCGCATCAATTCGGCTCACTGATACGACCGCATTGCAGGTCGATCAGTATGCCGCATTCATCCACGCTTCCGCCGACGATGTTGTCGAGCAGGCACTCGCCTATGTCTTCTCCAAAGACCGCGACTTTCAGGAGTTTCTGAAGTCGTCCGAAGCGCAGCGCATCACGCCGACTCTGCGCATCCGCCGCGCGCCTGCTCCCGAAGCCGCTGAAGCGACTTCAAAGCCTGCATCGAAAGCACCAGTAGCAGAGGGAGCAAAGGCGTGAATTGCCTTCGCTTTCCTGCCCGGACCACTGCGGCGCTGCGCGCCGGAAGAATTTTCGATACTCCACCCCTCAGAGGGAACTCAGAAGTTGCCCAGGAAACTCCTGAGTTACTGATTGATGGAGTTGAAGATATGTGAACCGTGGGAACTCATGAGTTTCCACGGTTCGCAACAGAAAGCAGGTCATCATGGCGCTTCTTTCTTCAGAAATGCAACCCGGTGCGCGCCGGGTTCGAGGACGCGAAAAACGCAACATCACGCTCAACACAAAGCTCAATCGCAACGAGTATTCAGAGGTCGAGCGCCATTGCAATGCGCTTGGGCTTGACTACGGCGAATGGCTGCGCAGCCTAATCATGCGCGAAGTGCGTAACGACTCCAGGAATGTGACCGAGCTTGCATTGATAGGCGAAGTCACAAGCCTGCGTCTATTGCTCATCAACACACTCGAACCGCTCTTGCGCGGCGAGCAGAAGACCGCGGAACAGTTCAAAGAAATGCTTCGCTATGTGAAAGCGAACAAACGCAAGGCGGCTGAGGATGCGCTGGCCAGCTATGCGGAAAGGAGCACGGAACAGATATGAACACTACACATTGGGGACGCAAGGAAACAATCGTTACGCCGCCGCAGGCTCCCATCTATAGCTACGCGGCCATCACACTGACGCTGATTCTGACCACTGTCTTTCTGCGCATCTATATAGGTGTGTTCATGCCGCCGCTCGAAGGCTACGACCTCTGGCCGTACATTCAGTCCGGCGCATTGACCGGGTTGAAGCAGACCGGCCAGTACCAGCTTCTCGATGTTTCGGACGACCATCTTCATGCGCATCCTGCTGCCGCTGCCGATGTAGAGCCGGGCGTGACAACAATTGAATTTGCACGACCGCTGCCACTTCAGTTGACCAGGAACGCTCGCGCCGCCGGACTGGTTTACCTCTATCGCGGACCGAAAACTGTCTATCGGAATGTCCCGCTTCATGCCTACCTTCAGCAGTTCGTCTTTGGTGGGCACAGCGTCGCCGGAGTCTTCCGCTGGCCACTTATCGCCGGGCTTATTGTGCTCTTGAGCGTGCTCCCGGTTGCCGCGCGTAAAGACGTGGAACGGTTCCGCGAGATGAAGTACGGACGCCTGCTCAAAGGGCCGGTGCGAGTAACTCCAACCGGATTCAATCGCGCAGTGAAGGGCGATGGAGTTGGCTTCAGAACCATCGAATCGAAGAAGCTCATGCGCATTCCCCGGCTCGCCGAAGGGCAGCACATCGAATTGATGGGCGACACGGGCGCGGGCAAGACCCGGCTCATCATGCAGATTCTCATGCAGATCAAGGAGCGGGGTCACTCGGCCATCGTCTATGATCCGGCCTGCGAGTTTGTGCAGCGGTTCTATGACAGCAAGAACGGCGACATCATCCTCAATCCTCTTGATGCCCGCTGCCCTTACTGGGGGCCGTCAGAAGAGTTGCGCCGCCGCGCAGAGGCCAAGGCGATTGCGGCCTCGCTCTACCAGCCGACCACAGACAAGAAGGGCGAGTTCTTTACCGAGACGCCGCAGAAGATCTTCGCGCATCTGCTGACCTTCGGCCCATCGCCCGAGGAACTTGTCGAGTGGATGGCCAACACCGACGAGATCGACCGCCGCGTCCAAAATACCGAGATGGCGACGATGATTGCCAAGGGCGCGCAGCAGCAACGCAATGGCGTTCTGGCCTCTCTCGGCCTGATCGCCGACAGCCTGCGTATGCTTCCACGCAAAGACAAAACCCGGAATCATTGGAGCGCGACCGAGTGGTCAGAGAATCGAAGGGGCTGGATATTTCTGACCTCGAAACCCAGCGAGCGCGAAGCGTTGCGACCGCTGCACAGTCTGTGGATTGACTTGCTCGTTTTACGTTTGCTCAACGAGCCGAAGGAGGGCCAGCACCCGGTCTGGTTTGTGCTGGACGAGTTGGCCAGCCTGCAACGGTTGCCGCAGCTTCACACTGCCATCACCGAGAATCGCAAATCGAAAAATCCGATTGTGCTGGGCTTCCAGGGGAAGGCGCAGCTTGAGTACATCTACGGCCACATGGCCGAAGTCATGCTCTCGCAGCCGGCGACGAAAATATTCCTCAAAACCACCGAGCCGAAAGCCGCCGAATGGGTGTCGAGCGCAATTGGCAAAGTGGAGATCGAGCGGCTGCGGCAGACGCACTTCGACGGCAGCCGCACCGGGAAAAACTTTACGCTGGAGCGCCAGGTCGAGCCACTGGTGATGGACTCGGAAATCTCCGGCCTGCCCGACCGGCACGCCTATCTGAAGCTCGGCAACTACGTTGCCTGCTTCTCATTTGCCTACCACGACATCCCGGCAACGCAGCCATCTTTTGTTCCGCGCCCGTTAGACGACGATGAACTCGGCTTCGACCCGAAGACGCTGGCGAAGAAACCGTCAGAGCCAGAAGCAATCGAAGAGAGCGCAGAAGCCATTCAAAGCGGATTTTCGTTAGGAGACTGACCCATGCTGAAAATCTCGAAAGCCCTTTCTGCGGGCAAGCTGGAAAACTACCACAAGCAGGAATTCACTTCGCCGGACCAAAGCTATTGGAGCCAGGGGCAGACCGTGCAGGGCGAATGGCAGGGCCAGCTCGCCGAGAAATACGGCCTCGCTGGAGCCGTAAGCGCCGATGAATTCCACCGGCTCTCGGAAGGTGAACATCCGCAGACCGGCGAGCAGCTTGTCCAGCATCGGCAATCCTTCGAGTACCAGGACGCCAATGGAAAGACAATAAAATCCGTCGAGCATCGTGCCGGATGGGATGCGACCTTCAGTGCGCCGAAGTCGGTTTCGCTGACCGCCCTTGTTGGCGGCGACAGCCGGGTCCGCGAAGCTCATCGCATGGCTGTCACGACCTCTCTCGGCGAGTTGGAACGGTACACGCAAGCACGGATCGGTGGCAATCATCCCGCAGAGTCCACCGGTCAATTTATCGTCGCAAAATTCGAGCACGACACATCGCGGCCGGTCGATGGCTACGCAGCTCCGCAGCTTCACACGCACGCTGTCATCTTCAATGTCACCGAGCGCGCCGATGGAACCACGCGGGCGCTACAGCCGCAGAGCCTCTTCGAGTCGCAGCAATTCGCAACTGCCGTCTACCAGTCGGAATTAACCTTCCGGTTGCGTGAACTCGGATACGAAATCGCCCCCGGTAGAAGTGGCGCACCGGAGATCAAGGGATATTCGCAGGAGTATCTGGACGCCTCAAGTCAGCGCCAGAATCAGATCCTCGCACACATGCAGCAGAATGGTCTCTCCGGCTACGAGGCGGCGGAGATCGCCGCCCACGCCACGCGCGACAAGAAGCAGATTCAGTCGCCCGCCGAAGTGCTCTCGGCGCACCGCAAGTTGGCAGCCGAGTTCGGCAATCAACCGAATCAGGTTGTGGCCGCGGCGCGTGAGCGGGCCGAAAAGAAATCCGCCGAACGCGCTCCCGATAAAGTGCAGAAGTCTGCCCAGGAAGCAGTGACCTTTGCCCGCGAACGCAGCTTTGAGCGCGAAGCCGTCACGGATGAGCGCGCCCTCTTCCGCGATGCCTTGCGGCGCGGTATGGGTGAAACGACCTACGCTCAGGTTCGCGCGAGTGTTGAACAGCGTCTGGCCTCCGGCGAGTTCCAGCTTGTCGCGGCGGGGAAGCACGGTTCCGCGCGGCAGTTCACCACGGCGGAAACCATCCAGGCTGAGAAGGAAATCCTGCGGCAAATGCGCCAGGGGCAAGGTCGCGTTGAGCAGATCATGCCCATTCAGCAGGCCGTAGCGCATACCGCCCAATACCCGATTCTTAATACTTCACAACGCTCGGCGGCTGAAGAGATTCTGACCTCGCGCGATAGAATTCAAGGTTTGCAAGGAAGTGCCGGCGTAGGAAAGACCACGGCGCTTAAAACCGTGCGCGAAGCCGCCGAACAGCGCGGAATGATTGTCGAGGGCTTTGCCCCGACCTCGCGCGCCGCGCATCAGCTCCGCGATGCCGGCATCAATGCCGATACGTTGCAAGGCTTTCTCGCCCGGCATAAGCAGCCGACTCCGGAGCGCCACCTCTATATGGTGGATGAGTCGAGTCTCGCCAGCACCAAACAGGTGCGCGATTTTCTCGCCAAGCTCGATCCTGGCGACCGGGTTCTCCTTATTGGCGACACGCGCCAGCATCAAGGCGTGGAAGCCGGGAAACCCTTCGAGCAGTTGGTTGATAGCGGAATGAAAACGGCCACGCTCGACAAAATTGTGCGCCAGAAAGACCCGGAGTTGCTGCGCGCCGTCGAGCATCTATCGCGCGGCGAAGTGGCCGAAGGCGTCGCGCTTCTTGAACAACAGGGCCGCGTCACGGAGATTGCCGACCCCGAAAAGCGCATCGCCTCGATAGCCCGGAACTATGCCGACAATCCGGCCAACACCATCATCGTTTCACCCGACAATGCTTCGCGCCGTGCGATCAATCAGGCGGTCCGCTCGGAGTTGCAGCAGCTTGGCATCGTCGAATCCGAGAATCACGCCCTGCGAGTCCTTGCGCCACGTTCCGATATGACTGGCGCGGACCGTGCCTGGGCCGCACGCTATGAGGTTGGCGACGTGCTCCACTACCAGCGCGGCAGTAAGGCCATCGGCATCGAGCAGCGCAGCTACGCGCGAGTGCTCTCGACCGATACAAAATCAAATCTGCTAACCGTCGAGAAGCCGGATGGCCAGCAAGTCACCTACGATCCTGCCCGTTTGCACGGTATCTCCGCTTACAGCGAGATCGAGCGCGAATTTGCTGTAGGCGACCGGCTGCAATTCACCGCGCCCAATCGTGAATTGGGAGTCGCCAACCGCGACCTTGGAACCGTGCAGAAGATCGGCGAGCACGGCGAAATGACCGTCCGCATGGACGGCGGCAAGGACAAGGAAGTCACATTCGATCCAGCCGAGATGCGACACTTCGATCACGGCTACGCCGTGACCTCGCACAGTTCGCAGGGACTCACCTCAGAGCGCGTTCTGGTCAACATGGACACCAACGTCCACCCCGAACTCATCAACACCCGGTTTGCCTATGTTTCTGTCTCCCGCGCCTCGCACGATGCGCAAATCTTCACCAACAATCTCGCCCAACTTGCCCCGCAACTCAGTACAGACATTTCCAAAACCTCCGCACTCAAGATCGGCCAAAGCGCGCTATTGGCCCCTGAGATTGCCTTGACCTGATTTTGCAGACAGTGACTGCAAAATCTGATTCGGGCGACAAGATTTTGCCAATTCTCCAGACAGTGTCTGGACAATCTGGATTCACCAGACGCGTCTGGCGAATTCTTCCGACACTGTCGAAAGAATTCAGAGTCCATTAACCATCATCTATTGAGCAGGATAGGGAATAGCACCGGACACTACTCGATAGTTATACTTGACATATTGGTCATGCTAGGCTATTTTGCCTAGAGAAGGGCTTTCTGTATGCCAATTATTCCTCCCTTCGACAGCGACAGCCTTTTGCCGCCCGGAGACTACGAGCTTTCCTTCGACGAACTGCGCCTATCGGGGCTCGTGCGCGGCGGCGGAAAGCTGAAGAAGGATTCGACTTGGGATGCCGTCTGGCGTGAGCAACTTGTCGGCGGATTGGAGATTCTCGCTCGTCAGCTTTGGCAAGTTGGCATCCGCGAAATCTTCGCCGACGGTTCGTTCGTGGAGGACAAAGATCATCCCAATGACATCGACGGATACTTCGTGTGCGACCTGAAATCGCTCGCGTCTGGCGTGCTGGTGCAGCAACTCAATCGTATCGACCCGTACAAGGTATGGACCTGGGACCCGGCCTCGCGACGGCCATATCGCGGCTATCCCAAACGCCAGCTTCCTATGTGACATCGCTATCGGGTTGAACTGTATCCGCACGTGCCCGGACTTGGCCTCGGTAGCGGCATCCGCGACAAGTTTGGCCACGAACTTGAGTTTCCTTCCGCTTTCCGCCAGTCTCGCCGGGACGGCAAGCCGCGGGGCATCGTAAAGATCAAATATGGGGGACCATCATGATTCGCAACGAAGCTGAATACCAACTCGCATCCACTCGGCTTGAGGAAGAACGCGGCCGGCTCGCCGAGCATCGGGACCGGCTCAAGGCCACGGGTCTTTCCGACGACAAGATCAAGCGCGTCATCGATCCGATCGAATCCTTCCACCTGCAATTGAAAGAGGAAGTGGAGAGCTATGAACGGCTGAAGCGGGGCGAGTTCGACGAGTTGGAGAACCTGCGCGGCCTCGGCCAGTTGCTGATCTCGCTGCGCATCGCCCAGGGAATCTCGCAGCGCGAACTAGCCAAGCGACTCGGCGCTCACGAGTCGCAGGTTTCGCGCGACGAACGCAACGAATACTTCGGCATCACGTTGGAGCGCACGATCCGTATACTGGATGCGCTCAACGTGCGGCTGCGCACGAAAGTGGAGCTGAACTACCTCGCAAGCGGCGAAGTAGCCTGAAAAACCGGCGTTGGTGTTGCGTCGCGAGTGGCGGAGAATCAGACCCGAAAGAGATTCAATTGATATCCAACCTGAATAATCCAAACTGTCCTAAAGCCTAAGGGACCTCTCGTACAGGTCAGGCAGATCATTTTCCAACAAGACTACGTCTTCCGGCTTCGTGTTTGTATCTAACCAATTTCGTGCCTCTGCGAAATTTGCACAAGGGATAACAGTACCCCTCGCATTGGCATTGCGAAACGCCTCAATCAGAGATCCGATGCGCTGGGGTACAACTGCCAACAACACATCGACATGCGTCCCTGCATAGGAACCTACGGTCTTATGCTCCTCGTCGTGAGCAGTACCTAATTCCACCATCCCAGGGGTCACCAAGATTCGACGCCCTGTTCCCTGGCGAAGAAGATCGAGAATATCAAGCCCGTTTACAAACCCCAGGGGGTTGGAGTTGTAAGCATCGTCGATGAGGGTTGGGCCGTTCACCTGACGCTTCACTTCCAGACGATGGCTGATTTGAGATACAGAACCGATGACCATCGCCACATCGTCTGGGGGAATGCCCAACATACAGGCCGCCGCGAATGCAACGGAAAGATTCAGAGCATGATGGTGCCCATACAAGTGCGAGTGCAAAGAGAATGTTTTCTGCGCATAGATGACTTCTACATCCATGCCCGCAGCGGTTTGATTTGGCTCCTTCATTTGCAGACCGCAGCTTGAATCATGACCGACAACGAATATCTGCTCGCGATAGCGCTGCCAAAACTCCTTGGCATATTGAGACTCTAATACGCCCTCCGTAATGATGGCTTTTCCGCCTTTCTCAATTACGGATTGCGCCAGTTCAAACTTTGCAATGGCAACCCTTTCCAACGATTTGAATCGTTCATAATGTGCGGGCCCGATCGCTGTAATGATGGCCAAATCAGGAGGCGCGAGCTTGCAAAGGCGCGCAATTGACCCTGGGCCATAGGCACCCATCTCGCAGAGAAAGAATTTATGGTGAGGGCCAAGGTCTTCGCGGACAACCCTTGAAATTCCCATGGGAGTATTCACGCTTCCAGGCGTGATCAAGGTTGGGGCATAGGAACTCAGAATGTGGCCCAGAATATGTTTGACGGATGTTTTTCCGTAGGAACCTGTCACACCAACAATCGTGGGCTTCAAAGACAGAAGTTTAGTATGTGCTTCGTTCCAGAAACGACGCTGAATTCTGGACTCGTAAGGACTCAGCATAAGATTGGCGAGAACAAGCATTAAAGGAATAGCTTGAACAGGCAGGATCCATCCAAAAACGTTCCAGGACAAGATAGACACGGCAATTGAAAGACTCAGGGTCAGGCAAAGCGTCAATACGTATATTCTTCGTGCGCGAGAGGTCAGGACAAGTCTTTTCTTAGCCAGACGCCGAGGGTCGCGCTCCATTGCCGCAATGACAAGAAGAACTGCACAAATGGCAACAGAGACTGGCCATGTCGCAGAGAAGTGAATCGACGCTCCTGCAAAACCTACAGCTAGCAGCAGGATTGTTGCACGCCGATCAAACGCGAATTGCCGAAGAATCCAGCGAAGGAAACGAGTGTTGTCATATTCCTCTTGCTGAAAGATGTGCAGATATGTAAGTGATCGGCGCACCGCAAACATCGAAAAAGCCGCTAGCACGAGAAATCTCATCTTTCGTTGCCCTTCATGAATTCTAGGATGTGCCGCACCAGTTGATGCCTTCCGGCGGTGAGGATGGTGTGATGATCGAAGCCATGCAGGAGGATCAATTGCGATCCTGGAATGATTCGATTCAATCGCGCACCGATCTCCGGAGGTGTTTCAGTATCTTGATCGGCATAGACCAGGAGCACCGGGCAACCGATATGCGCAGCTACCTCTGAGAGATCCTCATTGACGACTCTGGTAAAAATCCGGCGCAATGAGCCGGCATTTAGGTAGTCCGCGCTTCCTAGGCGATTTCGCAGGCGTTCCAATAGCGGACCCTCTCCCAAAATAAACTTTGCCGTTTTGAATGAGGAGCGCCGCAGAACAATGCGCAGTTTATCAAAAAGGCTGCGTTTTCTGGGTATTCCAGCCGACGCAACTAAGACCAGTCCGCTCAGCAGTCCCGGATGGCGAGCCGCAAGTTGAATTCCCACTCGGCCACCAAAGCTATGACCCACCCAAAAGCGGGAGCGGCTTGTTTCACTCCCCAGCCACTCGGCCATCGCGTCTGCGTACTCAGCCGTCCCCCAACTGTCGGGTGGGGGGGGAGAATTGCCAAACCCTGGGAAGTCGATGACGGACGAGCAGGCAAATCCGCCCATCGATTCAGCGAGCGGCAGCAAGGCAGAGCCCGATTGTCCCCAACCGTGGCCCCATACAACCTGGACTCCGTCTGCGCGGTCATGCCCGGCGCGGCGGACGGCAATCCTATCTGGGCCGACAGCCAACATTTGAGAACTCATCCAAACATCTCCAGATTCCACGCTCTTGGTATCCTGCCAGAAACGAATGCCAAGTAATTGAACGCCCACTCACGCCGTTCTTTTGTCTTTGAGGCCAGGGTGCGTTCTCAAATCGCATTTCAATCTGGCCGGGGCGAGGGCGACGGTTGCGACTCTCTCGACCATCGCTCAAGCTGCTATTATAAGGGAAATCGCACAGAGTGTGCGGCGCGTCTGGACCCTCTGTACGCCTTAGGGTCCAAGGATTTGCGCCACCCAAACCTGGTTGTCTCTACGAGGTGGAGCACACAATGCAGCCGACTAAACGTTAGACAGCCCTTTTCGTATTGTCCTTGGAACGCTATCGAAGCGTTCATAGCCGAGACTGAAGCGCTGCATGTCGCCTGGTTCCGCAGACACATTTCGTCGCCGACGAAAGTGATTCGGAACGCGCATCGCCACGATACCATCAGAACAGAAAAGGGGCATTGCAATTGACCACAAACGGCTCAACAAAGAAAACACGAGTAGCTGTGTTTTTTGGAGGGCGCTCACCGGAGCATGATGTAAGCATTGTTACTGGTTTGCAAGCCCTCAACGCAATTGACCAGCAGAAGTTTGATGCCTTTCCTGTGTACATTAGCCCGAACGGCAACTGGCTCTGTGGAGACTTACTCTGGGATCGTGATAATTATCTGCCACAGGATTCAACAATTGAAAAGCTGGATAGCGTAACCCTCGATGTCTGCCCAAATGTCGAAGGAACTGGACGATTGCTGCGAAGGAAACGGCGCAGCTTTCTCCGGACACCTGAGCCGATTGAATTCGACGTCGCACTGCTCGCATTCCACGGCCTGTTCGGCGAGGACGGACGTATTCAGGGTCTATTTGAGATTGCCAACGTGCCCTATACTGGTATGCGGCTCTCTGCGTCAAGCGTCTGCATGGATAAGGCTGCGACAAAGCGGGCTCTGGCAGGCACAGGAATTTCGGTGCTGCCTTCCGTCATCATTCGGCGACCGCCTTCCGGATTCTTCCCCACCTTGTCGGATATTGAACGGCAACTCAGTAATATGTCTTTCCCGGCTATTGTCAAGCCTGTTCATTTAGGTTCAAGCATCGGAGTTGCTAAAGCGTCGTCCTTGGAGGAGGTTCGGGCATCTTTACCCGCTATCTTCCGACTGGATGAAGAAGCACTGATCGAACCATTCGTTCAAAACATGGTGGAGTATAACATCGCAGTGCGCAGTGAAGACAGCGAAATACAGACCTCGGCTATCGAACAGCCAAAGTCCGCCGAGGATTTACTAGACTTCAAGGCTAAGTATTTGTCCACGGGCGGTGACAAGACAGGCAGAAAGCTTCCAGGCACATCAAGTGAAGGGATGCTTTCGCTCACTCGGACAATCAATCCAGAGTTGAGTCCTGGGACTTCAGCAAAAATACGCGAATGGGCACGCATCTGCTTTTCTGTGGTCAATGGAAGCGGGGCGCCAAGAATAGATTTCCTTTCCGACGGGCGCTCGGGAGATATCTGGTTGAATGAGGTGAACCCATGCCCTGGTTCATTGGGATTCTTCCTTTGGGAAGCCGCAGAAAAGCCTCTCCTATTCACGACTTTTCTTACTTCACTAATTGATGAGGCTATTCGCCTGCATAGAGCTGCTCAATTGCCGCAGGATCCAACTCAGGTCGAAGCGCGCTTGTTTAAGCATCCGTGATCTGGATTTCTAGAATGAACATCAAGCTATTGAATTGACAACTACCGCACTATTGTCCTTGGATTTAGAAAGTATGGTGAGAACATTTTGGAATGTCTGCCGCGCTACGACAGGAGAATCCCTTGACCGCGTTCGCATTTGGTTGAGTTATCAGTTTCGAATGTGATGCTCTGCCGCCTTAATCTCATATGGGGTTATCTGTGAAGGGGAATCACAGCCTAGGGCAAATCCTGGACAAAGAACGCCACAGCTTACGCAGTCACCCTCTCTATGTTCAAATGTTTCCAGAACTGAGGAACCACAAAATGGGCAGTCTTCGCGCGACCGAACCCAATGGTGTCCGTTCACACAGCGCGCGATCACATTGAGCGTAATCTGCTTCTCACTCATAATCGACTCGCCCTCTGCCATACTTAAGTTCCCTCCGTGATGAACGCGCAGAGCGTATTTCGGGCCAGCAACCCGCATCCGACAGACTTCTCATTCATCCTACGCTGTGCAGAGCACATTCTGCAAGCCGAATACAAGACCCCAACAGTTCTTGAAAATCCCGTCCCCTCCGTGCTTTCTTTCGACTCTCCGCCCTGGCCTGAGATTGGCGCGCGCTCATTCGCGACTTCGGAGATAATCGGACTTATGTGACACTATCATGCTCATAATGAGCAACATGGCCGATGCGCATACTTCCTGATTTGTGGGACGATGGGCCAGACCCCGTGTGCGAAACTTCCCTCAGCGTGCGGCTGAATGATAAAGTTGTTTTCAATCAGGCCAAATCAGTCAGCCTACAGGAATTGCTTCCGCGAGAATCGCTGCGAGAATGGAGCAACCTCATGACCACCGAAAAATCGCCCGTCGCCCCTGAGCATGCAAGCAGGAAAGTGATAACGGTTTCCGCTTGGACGTTTGCGGCCGGATTGTCCGGGTTACTATTTGCAGACTTCCTTCATTCTGCATTTCACGATGCATGGTGGGTTTCAATTGTTGGCGCGGTTTTGCAGCACGCATCCGAAATCGGCGCATCAGTTGGCTTGATCGGGTTGCTCCTTGAACTCTGCGTCAGGCGGGAGTATACAGGGGAGATTATCGGAAGACTGCAAGCTCTTTTCAGGATGGACAGATCTGTTGCAAATACCCTGAGTCCAGAAACACGCAAAAATATTCTGGAGACTACATTATGCGCCCAATTGGGTGACGTCTTGGGGCGTGCAGCCTTCAACGGCCTAATTCGGAGAATCTTAACTGACGAAAGCGCTCATCGAAGAGATGCCCATTACCACATTACTCTGAGAGAAATGACCACAGATATAGTACTGAATAGTCCGAACGGGAGTACGACCCTTCGTGCTTCAGATTATTTCGAGATTACAGCAGAGTACAGATTCATTCGCAAGTTTTCCAGAACAAAACATAAGACCGTCGCGTGCATATTCGGTGACGGGTGGGACAAACTGATGAGAGAGTTTAAGGTTTCTGAATGCGTATTGCGTGAATCGTTGCCTCTTCGGAGCGAGGACCAAAGACGACTGGTAGACACTCTCAAGAGCAATCCCCAAGAGTTGAACAAATTCTGCAGTGTGAATATAACGCTCACAGATATTTCGGTGGACCATGATTCTCCATCTGAGCCGCTGAAGATGAAGCCACCGTCCATCCAAGAACATAGCATCGTATTTGAACTCGATGTATGCGAGATTCCGGAAGACAAGGAGATCATGCATAGCATCATTATCGAAGGTCTGATTGATAAGAACGCTCGAAGTTTTCCCATATTGATTGTTGAACCTACCTGTTTGCCCGAGTTTGAGTTTACTTACCCGGCAAACCTCTCTGTGTCTCCCCCTCTGCACATTCTCACCACAGCGAAGCCGTTTGACCCAATCATCACCCACCTCCCTGGGAAATACCGATTGACTCTAGGTAGCTTTAAGCCTGAGGATGGTTGGGTATTTCCAAATAGCGGAGTTTTGTTCGCATGGGATCCACAGGCATGTAGTGTGTTGAAGACGAAGTGCATAGACCGCAAGTCTTCTGATGTTGATTTAGTGCCTGATAGAGCTTAGCGAGAGAAAAGGAGAATCAGCCTCACCTAGCCAATTTCGGATTAAGCCTCTCAGACGATCGAAGACATGTTGATCGAATCGGCTAGGTCAGCATAGACATTCAAAAACAACTGAGTTACCCATTGAAAATTCTGGCCGCTTGATAGTATGGCGGCTGAGTCGATGAGTTCATAACCAAACCTGTTCCGCGCGAAATATCAATTGAGTTTTTCCACGCCCGGAACCTCCGTGGCAGCCTCGATCGCTTCCTCAATGAAGAGCAGTTCTGTTCTGACGGTTTTCCCTTTTCGCTTTGTGTCGACCGAGAAAGTGTGCAATTGAGTCATAAGCTCAACGGGCAAGCGCGTTGTGTCGCAAACTATCACAGTACGCCCAGCATTGCGTAAAAGAATCCCGCACCGGACCAGCTCAACCCTATCAACTCCGCGGAGATCGACTACTGCAAGTTCTGTTTCTGGACTGACTTCTCCCTTTCGAGCTATGGCGTCCAATGGAGTGAGGCTTGTTAATGCCTCGAATTGCTTGGGCAATTTCACCTCAGTGTACGAATCGGCGATGACAATGATTGGGATTTTTTTCATGCGAATACAGTGTCCTCATTCCTGGGTCGTGATGCGTTGCACGTCAAGCGTGTGGGTGAGCAGGACCATAAATAGCGTGTGCGCCATTTACTTTTGCCCAAAATTGGTTCCCGAAATCGAAATGCCACCACTCTTCTGAATAATTAGTAAAGCCTTGATTAACCATAACATTGAACAAAAGCCGACGATTTTGTAATGGGCCATCCCCTTCGATTTGAGCCGGACTAGATGGCGTAATCTCTTCGAAGTATCTCGTTGCGGCCATGGGTCCAAAATAGTCGAATTCCGTTCCCATGCAAACTAAACGGCCTAGTTCATCACACAGGGTTACGTCAACAGCTCCACCGGTAAGATGGGGCGCTGGTTGATTTGGATCTATTGCTGGAAGTGAAACGTATCGCTTCGCTTTCTCGATGAGTTGGCTATCTGATGCAGTCGAGTCTGTTTGTTTCAGTCTCTCCACGTATTTTGACAATATCTCCTGCTGTAATTCTGCTGAGCGCCAAGCATCAAATACCGCGATGCGCATTCCGATTGGCAACTGGGCCGCTGCCCCCAAGAGCAGTTCGCCAACCTTTTGGCGAACAAAAAGATTACGGCTCGCTTGCCGGAATCCACTTTTGAAGTAAGAAGACAACTGCACAACTCGTCTTGTGTCAAGTTGAGCGACTGCAATCAACGGCTCACCGCACTCGTGAATGGCAGTCCCCTGCCATCCAAGGGTCGTGAGGAGCTGCGGAATGGACCGCCGAATATTGTGGTCGCTCGAAAACGAACTCATGAAACCTCTTCCTAATATAATATCGCCATACTGCGTGGTTTGAGAAATACGCCATATACCCCATCGAATCATATATTTCCAGCAATACCGTAGTGGTGCTTCAAACCATTCGGAAGAGAACCTAATTTCTTCTTCGTTCAAGCGCCCCCGCTTCATGCGGCTTTATCGCAGAGGCGGTCGGAACCCGTCAAGGGTCTCCGCTGCGCTTCGATGAACGCGATAGTGCCGCGCCCTTGACCGAACCCTCCGCGCCCCTGCCCGCCGCGCAAGACATGAAGCGGGGGCACTCAAACAAAGAAATTGGGTTTGAGGCAGATGCCCTCCTTCAGAATCCGCCCCACGCGGGCAGCACAGGAGAGCGAAGATCATGCCTTACACCAGTAGCAACACCGCCACCACCGCGCCGCACAGCAACAATGCGGCGCTCCGCAGCGAATCCCCTTACCAGCAGCGCACCACGCAGCGCGACAACCCCACGCAGCAACTCATCAAGCAAGCCGTGGATTACCTGCTCCAGCAGCTTGAAGCGGGCAAGAGCGAAACTCTGACCGCTTATCTCGCAGCGATGGCCCGTTTCCATAATTACTCTTTCGGGAACATTTTGGCCATTGCGAGGCAAAGGCCAACGGCGACCAGAGTCGCCGGGTTCCATACGTGGAAGGAGTTGGGCCGGTTTGTGAAGCGCGGCGAAAAGGGCATCCAGATTCTCGCCCCGATGGTTGGACACCGCCGCAGGAAAGACGACGCCGACCGCAACCGCACACACGACGACAACGCCAAGCCCGCGCCCGTGTTGATTGGCTTCCGCGCGGTCTACGTTTTCGATGTGGCGCAGACCGAAGGCGCGGACCTGCCCGAGTTCGAGCACTCGATTACCGGCGAAGTCGGCGAACACCGCGACCGGCTGATTGCCTTTCTCGATTCGCAGAATATCGCCCTCGAATACAACGAAAACATTGCTCCCGCTCTTGGCGTCAGCTACGGCGGTAAGATCGCCATTCTTCCCGGCCAGTCACCTGCCGAGGAGGTCGTGACTTTGGTCCACGAGTTGGCGCACGAATATCTTCACAAAACAGAGCGGCGCACCAAGACCACCGCCACCGTGCGCGAAACCGAAGCCGAGGCCGTGGCATTCATCGTGGGCCAAGCTATCGGCCTTGAGATGGGAAAAGCCTCTTCGGACTACATCCAGATGTACGCGGGAAATGCGGCGCTTCTGGCTGAAAGCCTCGAAGTTATACAGCGCACATCGGCGGTCATTCTCGACGCCATCACCGGAGAGCCGAACGGCAGACTGTCCGCCGCTTCTGTCACGATGCCAGAAACGCAGGACGAAATGGCGGAGGTGGCGTAATGAAAACCATCCTTCGCATTCTTGAGCGGGCCGGAGGCTACCGGCCCACGCTCTACCTCAAGATTGAGAATCCGCCCTTCATGGCGCTTGTCATCGAAGCCACGCCGGAGCCGGGGCCGACCGGATTACCAGCAATCTCCATCGCGCACTACGGCGAACAGAACGGCGACCTGATGCGCGACCAGGAGATGTGTTTCGAGTTGGCAAAACCGCCGCTCTGTGAGATGTCGTTATCGAGTTTCTATTTTCGGAATGACTATCTCGGAGTCGAGCAGTATTCACGCTACCGGGACGGCGAGAACTACGCTTTCGTGCCCGACCTCAACCGGCAGCATGAAACCTTTGCGCGGCAGTGGGACCGCAATCTTCGCGCTCAGGGTTTTCTCGCAGCCTTTACGGACAAGTCGATTCGCGGCTAGTCCACTCCCTGCGGAGCGGACCCACGCCCGACGTGTCCCCGCTCCGCGCACCCTCACCCTTCAACCGCTCGAAAGGAGCAATGAATCATGGAAACGACCGTTATCAATGCTACCGAATACCGTGAGCTTCCGCTCGCTCTGCTCAACGAATCGAGGACCAATCCCCGTCGCGTCTTTGACGATGTGAGTCTTCGAGAACTCGCCGCCAGCATTCGCAGCCAGGGTGTGCTTTCGCCCTTGCTTGTCCGGCCACTCACCGAAAACGGATTCGAGATCGTGGCCGGTGCACGGCGTTACCGCGCCGCGCAGATGGCCGAATCTGTCACCGTGCCGGTACGCATCAAGCAGATGAGCGACGCCGAAGTGTTGGAGGCGCAGCTTGTCGAGAACCTGATTCGCGCCGAGATTCACCCGATGGAAGAGGCCGAAGGCTTCGCGCGGCTTTTGGCGCTGGAGGAGCCGAAGTACAGCATCGAGCAAATCTCGGCGAAGGTTGGCAAGCAACCCTCGTTTGTGGCCGCTAGGTTGAAATTGGTTGACCTTGTTCCCGCAGCGGTCGATGCTTTCTACGCCAATGAAATCGGCGTGGGCCATGCGCTGCTACTGGCGAAGCTGCCCGCCGACCAGCAAGAGCAGGCTCTCGCGGCTTGCTTCAAGGAAGCATACAACAGCGGGGGAGCAACACCTACGCGCATTCTTCTGCCTGTGCGCAATCTGCAATTCTGGATTGAGTCGAATGTTCTGCTCATCCTGAAAGACGCGCCATTCGACAAGCGCGACGCGCAGCTTGTCTCCACGGCGGGCAGTTGCGCCGACTGCCCCAAGCGCACCGGCCACAACAAACTGCTTTTCGGCGACGACCTCGGCAAGCAGGGCGACCAATGCACCGATCCCCGCTGCTACAACGCAAAACTTGCGGCGCACGTGGCGAAGGCCGTCGCCACCAAGCCCAGCCTTGTACAGATCAGCACGGCCTACGGCGGTCAGAAGGAAGGCAGTCCAGTTCTGCCGCGCAACAAGTACACCGCGATCCGCGACGACAAGCCCCAAAAAAAGGAAGACGCGCAGCGCCCCGAGTTCAAGGTGTGCAAATATGCCGCCGACGCCATCATCACCGAAGGCAGCGACATAGGCACCATTCACAAGGTGTGCGCGAATCCAGAATGCCCAATCCACCATGCCCGCAAAGAACGGCCAGCGACGGACGCGGCATTCAAGGCAGAGCAGGAGAAGCGCCGCCGCGAAGAAGCCATCGCTCAGGCGACCGGTCTTCGCGTCCTGAAAGCAACCAGCGATGCGGTCCCTGTCCGACTGATGAAGCGCGACCTGCTCTTTGTCACCGAGCGCCTCGCCGCCGCCTTGGACGAGCGCCGTCTGGCGATCATCTTTCGGCTTCACGGCATCGGCAAGGCCAACGGAAACGCAGAGGCACCTGCCAAGCTACTCGCGTCCTTTCTTCGCAAAGCCGACGAAAGCACCCTTGGCCGGGTATTGGTGGCCATCACCGTCTTGCAATTGGCGCATAGCCCCAACGAATCCGCCAAAGCCCTGCGCGAAGCCGCCGAGTTCTACAAGGTGGACGTGGCCGCGATCACGACGAAGGTCAAGCAGGAGTTCGCCGCCAAGGAGAAGGCCCAGACGGAAAAGAAAGCTGCCCCCAAGCCGCCGACGAAAGCGCCAAGCAAGCCAATCAAGAAGGCAGCGGCGTAATCACCTAAATCAAAACCCATCGCGGAGCTTGAGCGATCAGGCTCCGCATATTTTTGGCCCGCTCTTCCCACCCTAGCTCGCGCTCCCGCTGTTTGCGGGAGGTCACTCTCTTCCCACCCAGCGGGCCAGAGCGCCAACTTGCGTTGTCGCTCTACTGAGAGCATTACGATTGTCCACACAAATTCACTGCAATATCGGATTGAATAGAGGGCTATGGGGCTTCCCAACGATACTGCATGTTCCCAATTGCTGAATCGCGCGTCAAATACGATACCGCTGGCCGCTGTAGCGGGCACTCTGCCGAAACGAGGGGAAAGATGGCAAGCAACTCGGATAGGTCTCAACGCGGATTATCGCAATTTCATGCGTGCATTCACTGTGGCAGCGTCTATCGTCGAGATGAATTCGACGGCACGGCGGTCGCCACCGGACTTTATCCCTGCACAAAGTGCGGCCATGATGGACCGCTCAATATCGTCATTCGTGACGCTGACGCAGCCACGACCTGCACAAAGGATTCCGATCCGAGCAGTTCAGGAGGCTAGTGCAGTGCTTTGCTGTTGTGGAGATTGCGCCTTGACCAGCTTGCGCCCGACAGCGCGAACGAACTCGCTCGTCAACCGCTTTTTATCGTCGGCACGCATCGCCAATCTGGTTATGAGTTTAGGGTGTTCCTCGCTCAGAGGACGCACAGCAATTTCATTGCTGGAGATTCGCCACGCCGCCTCGCGCGTCAGGAATGCCGCGCCCTTGTGCGCCAAGACGAGCGCCGATGCCTCTTCAGCCGTTGTGAAGGTGTGCGTGTCGGGCGCGACGATGTGTTTTGTGGAGGCCTCCGCCTGAATCATCTCGGTGATGTACGGGTTGATGTGCGGCGCGGGCAGAATCCACTCGTGAGCGCGCAAATCTTCGAGGCGGAGTTCCACACTCCCGGCGATGGCGTCGCTTTTCAGCAGTGCAATATAGCCGGGCGACTCAGCAACTGACAAGAAGCTGAGCGACGAAGTATCGGGGATGGCCACCACCAGTGCCAGATCAAGATTTCCGGTAGCCACCATGCGCGCGAGTTCGTGCGAGAAATTGCTCCAGAGCTTAATCTTCAGGCCGGGAAACAGAGAAAGGCGAATCGACTGGAGCGTCGTGACCAGATACGGATCGGCATAAACGGACCTGCCAATGTGGAGCACTTCGTCGGCTCCATGCAGCGCGGCCCTTGCGTCCGCGATTGCACGCTCTGCGTACAACACGGCGCGGCGCGCATCTTCCACAAAATGCCGCCCAGCTTCGGTCAGCTCAACTGTTTGACGGTTCCGCACGAAAAGGCGCAAGTCGATCTGAGATTCAAGCTCGGCAATCCGCTTGCTCAGCGTCGATTGGTCGATGCGCAGCCGCGCGGCTGCACGGGAATAATTCAGTTCTTCGGCCAGCGCAATCGCCGCCTGCAAAAGTCGCATCTCCGGTAGTGCCATAGCCGTCCTCCTTGTCAAATACCAAGGGCAAGTCATGGGTCGTACCGAGCAACACAATCGTGATGGCTGCTGCGTTTGTCTCTACTGGGCTCCTGAAAGGCGCAGTTACCGATATGGACGCAAGAATATCCCGCGCCGTTTTCTCCTTTTGACGCTTGGCCGAAAAGAAAGTTGCGGAAGTGTAATCAAAACTTGCAGGGGTTGCCCGGTGTGATCCGAGAGCGTCGCAACTGGAGCGTTATTTCTAGGGAGCGTGTGGCCGCCAAAGCATATTGTGTGGGCTGTCGGAAGTGAGCGTTATTCCTGATTGGAATAACGCTCTCCGTGGAATTCATTAGACAACATTCGCACAGCAAACCACACTTCTCACAGAGCCAGCAGTGCCGGAATATCGGCCCACGGCTGAGGCCGCGCTCTCTTGAGGTGAAGCATTATGTCGATGCTCTCTGACAAATTCGATCTGCTGACGATTGCAGACGTTGCTCAACTTCTGCATTGCTCAAAGGCACATGTGGGCAAGGTGATTGACGGACACGTATTCGGTTGTGCGGCGATTCCGTGTATTCGTCTTGGGCGACGCAAGCTGGTGGTACGTGAATCACTTTCCGTGTGGCTGGAGAGAAACGAAACCGATAGAATAGAGGCATCGCCAGTAAGGGGTGTCCGGAAGCGCGCATAAGGAGGATTATGCGACAACGGCACCAAGCAGGAGGTTTACGTAAACAGCGCGGACGCTGGCTCGGCACGTGGTGGGAGGGCGGTAAGCGCAAAAGCCGGGTTCTCGGTCTCGTCAAAGAGATGACGAAATCGAAAGCCCGTGATGAAGTTGCAAAGATCGTTGCAGAGTTAAAAGCAAAAAGAGAAACCAAAAGTCGGGTGTGGTGTTTTGGGGAATTTGTTGAGAAGGTGTTCTTCCCCTACTACAGCCGCAAGTGGAAGGCTTCAACGCGCGGGAGCACCATGAACAGGATTTCCATTCATCTCGTGGCGGATTTGAGAGACCGAGAGCTTTCCGGTCTGAAGCGGGATGAGCTTCAGGATTTACTCGACCTGAAGGCTGGAAAAGGAGCTCTTTCGTTTTCGACCGTCGATCATCTGCGTTGGGACCTCAAGCAGATTTTCGATATGGCAGTAGCGGAAGGGTACCTCGCGCGCAATCCTGCCCAGCTTCTCTTCACTCCCAAAGAGGCGAGGATGGCTCGGCGGGAAGTCATGACGGCTGCGGAAGTCCAGACCTGTTTCCGCGTCCTTGGCCCACGGGAAAGGCTGATCGCCAAACTGGCCCTTCTTGCGGGGATGCGCCCAGGCGAGATCTTTGCACTGACATGGGGCGAGATGACCTCAACTTACGCCAATATCCGGCAACGCGTTTACCGGGGCGTAATCGACAGCCCGAAGACGGAGCAGTCTTACCGCAAGGCGGCTCTCTCTGAAGGCATACTGCGCGAGATCGAGGAGTGGCGAAAGCTGGCTCCCTCAACCGCCGCCCACGCGTGGGTCTTTCCATCGGAGCGCATGACGCCGATGGCGAAGGAAAACGTCTGGCGGCGCAGCATTGGCCCGAAGTTGCAGGAAGTCGGCCTCGGGTGGGTCAATTTCCAGGTGATGCGTCGGACTCATGCGAGCCTGATGAGCGATTTGGGCGTGGAGGGCAAACTGGTGGCCGATCAACTCGGGCACAGCCTCGATGTTAACCAGAACGTCTACACGCAATCGGCGGTATCAAAACGCCAGATTGCGGTGAACAGGCTGGAAAACTCGCTGATTGGTGTTCAAATGGAGTTCACTGTTCCGGTAGATTCTGTAATTAACTGATTCTATTGGAGCGGGAGACCGGGATCGAACCGGCGACATTCAGCTTGGGAAGCTGACGTTCTGCCACTGAACTACTCCCGCCCTTTATAATCAACAACTTGCAGTAGATTGTGCAGCTTGCTATCCACTTTTC
>Ga0224555_1001892_pt1 | contig 26598 bp, 27 predicted proteins | sample 714S23034metaG_FD_180687 | JGI IMG/M metagenome (GOLD analysis project Ga0224555, IMG submission 180687) | Peat soil microbial communities from Stordalen Mire, Sweden - 717 S2 30-34 | ecosystem: Environmental > Terrestrial > Soil > Wetlands > Peat | place: Sweden: Norrbotten County, Stordalen...
TTGGTTGCCCCCCAGGGATTCGAACCCCGATCGAGCGAGTCAGAGTCGCTAGTCCTACCATTGAACGAGGGGGCAATAAATAAGGTTTTAACGGCAGCTGCAGGCTCGGCGGGAGCCACAATCAGCCGCCTCTGTGAGTGTACGGGGGATATGCTGATGGGTCAACCTCTCGCCGTGCATAAACCCTACTCCTCGCGCAGAATTTCAAGCGGCTTCTGACCCAGCACACGATGGCTCGCGAGCCATCCAGCCACGACCGTAAGCGCAGCAACAACGATCCACGCGCCAAGGTTCAGCCACGGTTGAAATGTGTAATCGAAGTGCAACGTATGCAGCAGCAGCGCACGTGCCAGCAGATTCGCAAACACCAGTCCTACAGCTCCCGCAATCAATCCCAGCACCGCAAACTCGATCGAGAAGATCGCCGCAATCCGCAGCCGCGTCGCACCGAGCGTCTTCAGCACGACAACCTCCCGAATGCGTCGATAGCGCGTTCCTGCAATCGCGCTCGCGAGGATCACAATGCCCGCAAAGATGCTGAACGCCGCGAGGAACTGAATCACATACGTCACCTGCAGCAGCACCTGGCGAATCGTTTCCAGCGTCGCAGCAACATCGATCACAGTGACCGTCGGGAAGTGTTCATACAGCACACGCCGCAGCGTTGCGGTAGCGTCCGGATTGCAGTGGACGCCGCCATACCAGACAACCGGCAGGCCCGCCAGCGCAGGCTGCGGAAGGATAAACTCCGCGCGCGAGAACGCATGGCGGCTATCCGCCTCATACACAGCCACGACCTTCGCGGTGATTTGATCGTCCTGCGCAGAGAGCGTAATCATATCGCCCGGACTCACCTTGAGCCGGCTCGCACGATCTCGTTCAATAGCCACCAGCGGATGGCTCGCGGAGTCGGCTGCCTCCTGCGTCGTCCACCACTTCCCCTGCACCACTTTGTCGCCCGGCGGCGGGGTGTCGGGCGTCGGCGGCCAGGTCAGGTTTAACGACTGCGCGGCGCGGCCCATGTGCTGCAGCTTCAGCTTCGCGGTGGGAACGCCATTGATCGCAAGCAGCCGCGAACTCACTACCGGCACAATCTCCGGTGTACCCCGCACGGTCGGCTGCTGCGCCAGCAGCGCCCTGACTCCCGTAACCTCGTCGGTGCTCATATCAATCAGGAAGATATTCGGCAGGTTCTCAGCCGTCGCAACCTGCATCTCGTTCACCATCGAGCGCTGCACCATGTACACCGCAGCGATCTGCATCACGCCCAGCCCAAGCGCCGCCAGCAGCGCCGCCGAAGGATTACCCGGCCGATAAAGATTCGCCAACCCATGCCGCAGCGTCGACGGCAGATGCAGCCGTGTCCTGCGCAGAAACTGCCGCAGCAGCCACAGCGTCAACGCCGACATCGCCAGCAGCACAATCAACACGCCCACCAATCCAATGGCGAACGTCCACCCAACCTGCCGCGAGTCCGACACCTCCGTCGCCAGCAGCACCAAACCCACGAGGATAAAGAAGCTTGCCACGATCTGCGCAATCGATCCCCGAAGTTTGCGCAGCATCCGCGTTGTGAAAGGATCGTCCGACGCTTCAACATTGCGGCGAAGAATGAGAATCGGTCGCACGTTGCGGATGTCGAGCAGCGGCGGCAGAGTAAACAGCAGCGTCGTCAGCAAACCCGCACTCAGCCCCAGGGCGATCGCATGGGTATCCAGGCGCAGGCTCGGAGACAGGTGCAGCAGCTTCGCCAGGAACAGCGGAAACGCCAACTGCACTCCGATGCCCAGCACCACCCCGAGCACACCTCCACCCAGCCCCAGCAGCAGCGTCTGCAGTAGATAAATCTTCATGATCTGCGTCGACCCAGCGCCCAGCGACTTCATAATCGCAATCGAATCCAGCCGCTGTTGCAAGTGCGCGCGCATGGCCATCGCCACGCCCACAGCTCCCAGCACCAGCGCCACAAGCGACATCAGCGACAGCAGCCCCGTAGCGCCATCCAGCGCTTTCGTGAGCGCCGGATTCGCCTCGCGATAATCCGTAATCTGTGCCTCTGGCAGCAGCGTCTCGATCTGCGTCTTCAGAGCCGCCACAGCCGCATCCGAAAGCGCGCTCCCAGGCTTCGGCGGCGGCAGTTTGAACAGATATCGCCGCGTCACACGCGAGCCCGGAGCAACCAGCCCCGTCGACGCCAGCGCCTTCTGCGACAACAAGATCCGCGGCCCCGCCGCGAACGAGCTCGACAATCGATCCGGCTCATCCTCGACCGCCGCCGCAATCCGAAACCTCTCCGTGCCGAGCTTGATCGAGTCCCCAACATGCAGATGCAAGCGCAGCAGCAGATCATCCCCAACCGCAACGCTGGAGTCCGTGAGCGCCTGCGTCAGCGGAATCGCCGGCGCAAGAACGACGTCGCCATAGAACGGATACTTCGCCGGATCCACAGCCTTCACCGACACCAGCAGCGGATCAAGCGACGTCGTCGACGAAGCCATCGACAGCATCTCCGTCACCGGCGACTCATCGTTCCCGGCGGCGCGCAGCGCATCGATCCCAGCCTGCTGCGCCGGCGTCGGCGGCGCATTCGTACGCGCCGCAATGTCGGCAGCCATAATGCTGCGTGCGCGCAACAGCAGCGTCACTCGAAACGCCGACGAGAAGCCGCGCACGCCCGTCAGCGCCGCAACTCCAATCGCGACCGACAGGATCACAAACGCGAACTTGCCGCGCGACGAATGAAGCTCGCGGGTCGCAATGCGTGCGGCCGTGCCGTACGAGAGGCTCGCCATCGCCTACGCGCTCACAGGCGACGTGTCGGATTGCACTTCATCGCTCACAACCAGCCCATCGCGCAGTGTAATGCGCCGGCCCGCGTGATCCGCCAGCGCTGGATCATGCGTCACCAGCACCAGCGTCGTGCCCTCGACGTGGTTCAGGTGCAGCAGCAACTCGAGAATGTGGTCTCCATTGACCGTGTCCAGATTCCCCGTAGGCTCATCCGCAAGCACGATCGGCGGCCGCAGAATAAACGCCCGCGCCAGTGCAACGCGCTGCTGCTCGCCACCCGAGAGCTGCACCGGATAGTGGTCCATCCGTTCGCTCAGGCCAACCGAAGCAAGCAGTTGCCGCGCACGATCCAGCCCCGCCTTGCGGCCACCAGAATCGTCATTCAGCTCGTACGGCAGCAACACATTCTCCAGCGCCGTAAGCGTCGGAATCAGCTGGTAGCTCTGGAAGACAAATCCAATCGTGCGCCCGCGCAGCTGCGCAAGCCTGTCTTCTGCGAGGTTGCTGATGACCGTTCCATTCAGCGCGACGCTACCGGAAGTCGGATTGTCGAGCCCCGCCAGCAGCCCCAGCAGCGTCGACTTCCCCGAACCCGACGCACCCATAATCGCAACGAACTCGCCCCGCGCAATCGTGAAGTCGATGCCCCGGAGAATATCCACCGTGGAGCTGCCCGTGCGCAACGACTTCCGCAGGCCATTCACGACAATCATGGGGGCGTCATCGGAAGCACCCGTCGGCTTCGACAAAATTTCCCGTGACGCAAGAGCAGGAGTGGTCAAGGTAGGGCAGCCTCTGACTAAAATGAAGTTGTGAGACAAGCGCGCGTAACACCTAGTTTATCCGGTATTGGTTTTGTTGCTTTGGCGTGTCTTGCCGCTGGCCTCGCGCTCACCGGCTGCAAAGACGCTCGCAGCCACGCGGAGGCGCCCTCGACAGCATCTCCAACGGCGTCGACACCCGCGCCCAATCCGCAGCCCGCCAGCCCAGCGCCTGACAGCGCCACTGCCACGGCCGCCGACACGCGGCCTCTGCTGGTCTGCTTCGGCGACAGCCTCACAGCGGGCTACGGAACCGACCTCGGCGAGAGCTATCCCGATGATCTGCAAAAGCTATTGGATGCGCACGGCTACAAGTATCACGTGCTTAACGAGGGCATCAGCGGCAACACCACCAAGGACGGCCTCGAGCGCATCCAGCGCGTCATCGCGCATCATCCGCAGCTTGTCGTCGTAGAGTTCGGCGGCAACGACGGCCTGCGCGGCCTGCCCATCGAGCAGACCGAGGCCAACCTCTCCAACATCATCCAGCAGTTGCAGAAGAGTGGTGCTAAGGTTGCGCTTGCAGGCATCACCCTCCCGCCCGACTACGGCCAGGACTACATCAGGAAGTTCGACGCCATGTATCCCGCCCTCGCGAAGAAGTATCACGTCCGTCTGCTGCCCTTCCTCCTGAAGAACGTCTACGGTATGCCCGGCGACATGCAGGACGACGCCACCCACGCAACCGCCAGGGGAAACATGCAGATAGCCCTCAATGTCGAAGCTCTCGTGCAGCCGCTACTGAACCACTAAACCCTCAGCCAAGCACAACCGTAGGCTGCACCAGCGTCCCCGCAATCCTCTTCCCAATCGCCAGCAGCTCCCTCGGCGCGGTAAAGATCTTCACCAGCGGCGCATCCGAAAACTCCGGCACATTCACCTGCATCCCATTCCGGATCCGGCCCGCGGTCTGCTCATCGACCGTCACCGAGGGCATCTCCGGCAGCAGCGAACGCGGATGCGGCAGCCGAGCTTCGACCTCTTGCGGTGTAAGCGCTTTCAATTCATCCAGCGTAATCGACTGCGCCAGCGTAAACGCCCCCGCCTGCGTCCGTCGCAGCGATGACAGATGCGCTCCGCATCCAGCAAGCTCACCCAGCTCATGCGCGACTGACCGCACATAGCCACCCGCAGACACCTGCATCGCAAAGCTCGCCGTATCCCCCTCGAGACCCATCAGTTCGAAGTTGTGGATCGTGATGCGTGCCGGCTTCACGGGAACATCCTTGCCCGCGCGCGCCAGCTTGTACGCAGGCACGCCGTTGATCTTCTTCGCAGAGAACACCGGCGGCATCTGGTCAAGCTCTCCCTGGAACCGCAGCGCCAACTCCCTCAACTCGGCGAGCGATTTGCTCAGCGCCACGGGCTCTCCAGCCGGTGTGCCCTCGGCGTCGAACGTGTCTGTCGCAAAACCGAAGCGGATCTCGCCGGTATAAAACTTCTCCGCCTGCCCAAAGAACTGCGCCAGGCGCGTGTACTTGCCCAGCAGCAGCGGAAGCACGCCCGTCGCCATTGGATCCAGCGTGCCCAGATGTCCAATGGATTTTTCGCCCGTAGCGCGGCGCACAATCGCCACCACATCATGCGAGGTCATGCCCGCAGGTTTATCGAGAATAAGAAGACCATTCATGCAGATGCTATTGTCGCTCAATTTGCCGCATCGCACGTGCAGAGAGCTTGGGACTCCAGCCAATTATCCCGATGGTGAATTCCAGCTACCGCTGCGGATTAACCAGCAACAGAAATTCGTTGCGCGTCTGCAACTGCGTCTTGAAGACCCCACGCATCGAGCTGGTCACGGTCAGCGAGCTCTGCTTCTCAACACCGCGCATCATCATGCACAAGTGCTGCGCCTCGATCACGACACCCACCCCCTGCGGATGAATGGCCGCCTCGATCGCTTCTGCAACCTGCTGCGTGAGCCGCTCCTGCACCTGCAAACGACGTGCGAACACATCGACAATGCGCGGAATCTTACTCAGCCCAACGACCTTCCCCCGCGGCACATAGGCGATATGCGCCTTTCCGAAAAACGGCAACAGGTGGTGCTCGCACAGAGAGTAAAACTCGATGTCCTTCACCATCACCATCTCGTCATAATCCACGTCGAAGAGAGCGTCATGCAGGACCTCGTCGATCGACTGCGTATACCCCTGCGTCAGGAAGGCCATGGACTTTTCCATGCGATCGGGAGTGCTGAGCAATCCATCACGCGTTGGGTCTTCACCTATGCGGGTGAGCAGCTCGGTGTAGATCTCCTGTACGCTTGCGCTGGCCAGCGTGGTCGGCGTCAGCTTGTGGCCGTTGCCATTGGTGGGTGAGGCCGAAGCACTCTGCTGGATGGCGTCGAGTTCAAGTTTAGTAGACATTCTTACAGCCTCTCTTAAGCGTACATCCCGGCGCATATCCGTGGACCCGTGCGTCTAGCGGCGAAACGGTGCGCCTTCGCCGAAGTAATCGAAGGAGTTCTTGCCCGTCTCTTCGATGTGAATGCGCTCCAGCTTCACCTGCGGATAGGCTCCAGCTTCCGCAAAACCGGAAAAGATGCGCCACATCTCCACACATAGATTCTCTGTCGTGGTGACGCAGTCCAGAAAGGAATCAAGCGTGTTGAGATTCGTGTGATCGAAGAGATCGAGCACCTCACGCTGTGCAAACGAATCGAGATCGCCAAGGTTCGCCACCATGCCCGTAGCCGTATCCACCGGCCCTGAAAGTGTGACCTCGACCACATAGTTGTGGCCATGACCAAACGGGTTATTGCACTTCCCGAAGATCTCACGATTCTGCTCGGGCGAGAGCGTATCGACGTGCAGACGATGCGAGGCGCTGAAGTGATACCGCCTCGAAAGATGGGCGACCAGCCGGCTCATGCGCCTTCTCCATAGAAGTCGGCGAACAGGTCGGGCATCTCATAGACCCGCACACGATGCAGCTTCGCATGGAGGATCTTTCCCTCCAGCCGGCGCCAGATGGCAATCGCAATATTCTCCGCCGTCGGAATCATGGTCGCGAACTCGGGCACCTCACAATTCAGGTGGCGATGGTCGTAGACCGACACAACCTCACGCTCCATGATCTCCTTCAGCTGCGTCAGGTCGACGGCAAATCCCGAGACCGGATCGATGTCACCCGCGACCGTAACCTCGAGTGTGTAGTTGTGGCCATGCCCCTGCCGGTTCGCGCACTTCCCGAAGACGCGCTCGTTCTCCTCCTCGCTCCAGGCAGGATTCCAGTAAAAGTGGGCAGCGGAGAAGTCGGCTTTGCGGGTGAGAAGGATCATAATTTTTCGACCAGGTGAAAGCAGTGGGTTAGATGCGCTGGACTCCGCGCGGATGGTGAAACGATGCTGCGAGCAACACGAAACTAGGCTGAACATGTCGCCGCGCAACACGAAACATGGTTGAGTACGTGCAATTTTCTCCCATTTTAGCTCCCTGTGCGATATTCCCTGCCCTTCCATGCGACCCGGTGAAACAGCTTGTGCTTCATCCAGCTGCCTACCAGCAGCCCAATAAACAGCGGCAGCGCAAAGACCGAAATCGCACAATCCAGGGCCCCAAAATTGGACCGTGCAACGCGGCTATAGAAGCGAAAGAGCGTGCGCACCCAGATCAGCAAAATCACGATTTGCTGCCAAAACACGAGATAGTGCAATGGAATCAGCACCAGCGGAAGCAGCAGCAGCGCGATATCGAGCAACCTCCATGCCCCAAGCGACAGAGCGTACGGAAAGAGCACCGCCAGGTTCTTCGTCCAGCCCTCGACCATGTCCTTGAATCCACGGTACATATGGGTGCTGAGTGCATCGGGCGCGTAGCGAAACCACAGGCCCCTCTTGGAGGTCTTGACGTTGTCGGCAAGGTCGACATCTTCAAGCACCGACCGCCCGACCGCCCGATGGCCTCCAACCGCAAAGTACGCCGTGCGCTCAACTAGCAAAAACTGGCCATTAGCAGCCGCAATCCGCCGCTCAGGGTCGTTCACCTGCGCGGGCGGATAGACGGTGGCCAGTTCGGAGAACACCAGCGGCATCAGGGCGCGCTGCCAAAATCCCTGAACAATCTGGCGCGGCGAGTAGGAGAGAAGCGCCGCGCCGTGCTCCTCAGCCTCGTGCAGCGCACGGACAAGATCACCGGGCTCATGGATAGTATCGGCGTCGGTAAAGAGCAGCCAGCGCCCCTGCGACTGCTGGGCACCAAACCAGCAAGCATTGGTTTTGCCCGTAAAAACACGGCGAGCAGCGCGAAGGTCGAGAGGTGGAGCCTCGCGAATACGCACACCAGCTTGTTGCGAGGCGGCTTCGACGGCAATCCCCCGGGTGTGGTCAGTGGAAGAATCATCAACGACAATCAGTTCCCAATCGCGACCAAGGAGAAAGAAATCGTCGCTCTGCGGGAGCAGCGTACGAAGACAGTTGGGAAGGTTATATTCCTCATTGCGCGCCGGAATGATGACCGAAAGCTGCAGTTGGGCGCTTTCCCGGGTCGCCGGTAAGGAGGTTGCCAATGCAGGCGCGACGGACTCGTAGTCAATGGGAAGACCAGGGATAGAGCCGAGCTTTTGCTTCGACGAGTTAGCCGTGTCGTCCACAACTTCGTATTATAGGAAGTGATGCGAGGGCTGAGTACGATGCGACGAACGATGTGTGTGGGACTGTTGGCCTTTCTCGGCTGCGCGATTGCGACTGGCTGCGATAGGGGCGAACATCCGGATCAGATCGGGCGAGCGGCGCCAGTATTTGCAATCAGCGACGGGCAGCATTCGGTGGACCTGACGAAGCTGCGCGGCAAGGTGGTAGTGCTGAACTTCTGGGCCAGCTGGTGCGCGCCATGCGTGGAGGAGATGCCGAGTCTCGAGGCCCTGCAGCGTGAACTGCCACAGATCCAGGTGGTGGCGGTCGCAAGCGATGAAGACTTCGCGACATACCAGGGTTATGTCGCACAGCACCATGTCGACTTGATGACGGTCTTCGATCAAAAGCAGACCTCGAATGCGCTCTATGGCAGCTTCCGGTTTCCGGAGACGTACATTATCGACAAGCAGGGCGTGATTCGCAGGAAGCTGATCGGAGCGCAAGAGTTCACGAGCCCCAGTTTTGTGAAGTACCTAACGAAACTTGCTTCGTAAGCGACGTGGACTCGCTGATAAAATCACAGACATGACGCAGCTTGATGTGATGTATCTCTACGGCGCAGCCCCCAGCGAGGCCGCGATGGTGGCTCTCGGACAGGTCCGCAAGGTCTATGGAATTCGTCGCGTTGAGTTCAACGAGGCCGAAAAAACAGTTCGCGTAGAGTATGACGCGACACGGCTCACCGAACCGATCGTGCATCAACTACTGCGACGGTCGGGACTTGATGTGGTCGAACGAATATCGTTGATCCCGCCACAGCCTGAGCCGGAGATTGCTGCGCCTGTGGCAGGCTAAGGGTTGATCGCAAAGCTTTCATCGGTTATTCTTACTCAGTTGCAACAATGCAATGTGCGCCCGTAGCTCAGCTGGATAGAGCGTCTGGCTACGAACCAGTAGGTCGGAGGTTCGAATCCTTCCGGGCGCACCATGACTTCCCTTCCCAAATCTTTAATAAGTCTTCTTATAGCGCTCCGGGTGGCTAATAGGACGAAGTCCGGCAAAGATCCTCGCAATGTCGTATAGTAAAGAGGACCAACTTGGTCGGATATGCGATTCCATGGACGTTCTGGCTTTGAGTGACGCGAAGGTGGGCAGTGTAGGCGTGGTAGACCGCGTCGATCTGCCAGACGAGGTGAGCGACTATCTGGCGCATCTTGGATTCCTTCCCGGAACCAGCATTGAGATCCTCCGGCGGGCTCCGGCCGGCGATCCACGCGTGTATCGCATTGATGGGGTTGAAGTTGGGCTGCGCAATGAGACAGCCCGGCATATCTTCCTCAGATTGAATTCCGACGCTGCAAACGAGGCAAAATGAGCTGCCATTCGACGATTGCAGAGCCGTTTGAGGAGACCGCTCCCGTACCTGCCGGGACGGCGCGGATGCGCACGGTAGCGCTCATCGGGCCGCCAAACTGCGGCAAGTCTACGCTTTTCAATCGGTTGACTGGAATGCGGCAGAAGGTGGCGAACTATCCGGGCGTGACGGTGGAGCACCACTCCGGAAAGATGAAGAGCATCGGGCGCAGCGACTTGACGCTGATCGATCTTCCAGGAATTTATAGCCTCGCAACGTACTCGGAGGATGCACGGGTTGCCGTGGATGTACTCACGGGGAAGATGCCTGGCGTTCCGAAGCCAGATTGCGTATTGCTCGTGCTGGACTCCACCCACATGAATCGGCAGTTGATGCTGGCGGCGCCCGTATTTTCGATTGGGCTGCCGACGCTCGTGTTGCTGAATATGTCCGACCAGTTGGAGGCGCGCGGTGGCAAGGTGGATACGCTGGCGCTGGCGCGTGAACTTGGGCATCCGGTCGCACTGATCAGCGCCGCGCACGGCATAGGCCTGGATGTGATTCCAGAGTTTCTGCTGCGTGCGGGCAGTCGGCCGAACGATGGATTACGACCGGTGCAATTGCCAGTGCTGCAGAGTGCCGCGTCGTGCCGTACCTGGGCGACGCAGGTCACTTCGCGGACGAAATATCAATCACCCACGGCTTCCATGTGGACGCGCCGGCTGGATGGCGTTCTACTGCACCGCATCTTCGGGCCGCTAATCTTTCTGGCGGTGGTCATTGCGGTATTTCAGGTGGTATTTACCATTGGGCAGCCGCTGAGCGACGGACTGGGAGCGCTGTTGACGAGTGCAGGCGCGAAGGCTGCTCTGCTTTTGCCGGACAACTGGCTGCGTGCACTGCTGCGCGACGGCTTATGGAACGGCGTGCAGTCGGTGTTGGTGTTTTTGCCGCAGATTCTGCTGCTGTTTCTCTTTATTGGCATTTTGGAAGACTCGGGATATCTAGCCCGCGCAGCGCTGATTGCGGACCGCGTGATGCGCTCAATTGGGCTGAACGGAAAAGCATTTATCCCATTGCTTTCAGCGTATGCGTGCGCGGTGCCGGCGATTATGGCGACACGCACGATCGAGAATAAGCGCGAGCGGATTGCGACGATTCTGATCGCACCGTTCATGACCTGCTCGGCGCGATTGCCGATTTATACGCTGATTATTGCGGCATTTATCCCGAATCAGAAGTTTCTCGGTGGCGTTATTGGACTGCGCGCGATGGTGATGCTCGGGCTGTATTTGCTCGGGTTCCTGGCGGCGCTGGCGACGGCGAAGATGCTCAATTCGTCGGTGATGAAGGCGGTGCAGGCGCCATTCATTCTGGAACTTCCGCAGTACCGCTGGCCGACCATTGGTTCCCTGTCGCTGCGGCTGTATGACCGGGGTAAGTTGTTCTTGAAGAAGGCTGGAACGGTGATTCTGGCCGTGACATTCCTGGTCTGGGTGATGAGCGTTCTGCCGATCCATGGGGGACAGTTCTCCAGTTTGAGTGCGAGCGTGATCGGCCGGCTGGGGCATTGGATCGAGCCGGTGATCCGGCCGCTGGGCTTCAACTGGAAGATAGGAATAGGGTTACTGAGCTCTATCGTGGCGCGTGAGGTCATCGTGGGAACGCTGGGCACGTTGTACGGGATGGATCCTGCAACGCACGCGCTGGGCCTGCAGACGGCGCTGCGGCACGATATAACGCTGGGCGGGGCGATTGCGCTGGTGGTGTTCTTCGCGTTCGCGATGCAGTGCACGTCTACGCTGGTGGTGGTGCGGCGCGAGACCAATAGCTGGAAGCTGCCGGCGCTGCAGTTTCTGTACATGACAGGCGTCGCGTATGTGGCGGCGCTGGTGACAAATCAGGTCATTATGCGGCTTTTTTAGCCGCGCTCAACCCTGTTTCGTGCTGCGCAACGACATATTCAGCCTGGTTTCGGGACGCACGGTTTCGTTTCGGGACACAGGTCGCTGGAAACTCAGCGCTCGCCCCAGCTCAGCTTGGAGCGAAGGACGTTGAAGAGACCGTTGGGGTGCAGGCGAAGCAGGTGAACGAAGCGGGTTGACTTGCGACAGAGGATGCGGTCGTTGAGTATGAGCTCGACTGCCTCCTGACCGTCGACGGTGAGGTAGGTCTCGTGAGGGACGACGTCGACGACGACGGCGATCTCGGTGTCACCGGGGAATACGATGGGGCGGATGGTCAGCAGGTGGGGACAGATGGCGGTGAGGACCATCGCGTCAACCGCAGGCATGAGAATGGGGCCGTCGGCGGCGAGGGTGTAGGCGGTGGAGCCGGTAGGGGTGGAGACGATGACGCCGTCGGCGCGGAAGCGGGCGACGAACTGGCCGTCGACCTCGATGGCGAACTCGCCCATGCGGGCGATGGCGCCTTTGGCGAGAACGACGTCATTGAGGGCGTCCCACTCGCGGAAGAGCTTGCCGTCACGGAGCAGCTGGGCATGCATGAGGCTGCGTGTGTCGATGACGGCGGTGCCAGCCATCCACGCCTCGAACGTGGCGTAGAGCTCGGAGAGGGGGACCTCTGTCAAGAAGCCAAGGGAGCCGAGATTGACGCCGAGGATTGGGGTATCGGTGCGGGCGAAGGCACGGGCAGCGGAGAGCAGGGTCCCATCGCCGCCCAGGGAGATGACCACCACGGGGTTATAGCAGTGCATTGCGGAGCGTTCGACGGCCTCATTTTCGAGGCCGATGTAGGAGGCGCTGTCGGGCTCGAGGATGGGGGTGAAGCCTCGGGCGCGGAGCCAGGCGACGAGTTCGGTGAGGATGAACTCCAACTCGGGCTTCTGCGGCTTGGAGATGATGGCTACCGTAGGCATCGTTAGAAGAGTGTACCGCTTGCGAGGCTCAGCCGAAGCGGGGCATGGAGGAGGAACTCGCGGTTGCCTTCCATACCGAGGAGGGGCGAGTCGATGAGATCGAGGGCCTGGCCGCCGAGATCGCGGACGGCGGCCTCGACGCGGTGGACGGCGAGTTGGCGGGCGGCGGGGTCGCGGACAATGCCGCCTTTGCCGACGTGCTCGCGGCCGGCTTCGAACTGGGGCTTGACGAGGACGACGGCTTCGCCTTGCCACTTCGTGCCTGCGGGTGCGAGGGCTGCTACGACCGCGGGCAGGACGAGGGTTGCGGAGATGAAGCTGACGTCCATGGCGATGAAGCGGATGGGGGGCGGAGCGCTCGGATATCGCTCACCCAGGTCTGAGAATCCAGACCTTGGGCACCCGGCCGCCTAGGTGTTGGAAGATCGGCTCAAGTCCTTTCTTACTAAGAATATAGAGCGGGGGCTAGCCTCGTTTACCCCTCATTTCGGCGTTGGTGCGTCTAAGACTACAGCCCTGCCGCGACACACGTTGGGCTTCGTGGCGTGGACACACGATCGCGATGCAACGAATTCCGGCAGCGGTGACCGGTTAACCAAAGAAAAGGGAGTAATTAATTAATGCACATTCAGAGTCGGCTCAGAACTACCTGTGGCTTGGCAATCTCTTTGGCGATGTTCACGTCGCTCGGTCTTACAGCACATGCTCAGCAAGCTACTGTCGAAGGGATGGTCATCGGAAGAGACGGCCCTGCGATGGCGGTGAAAACGTCAGACACCCCTAGGCTTACCGTGCTTCTATCGGACAGCACGAAGGCAACAGAAAAGGGTGGATTCCTTGGTTGGGATAGAAAAGACCTCGGCGTCGCTGCCTTGGTCCCCGGCCTGTCTGTAAAGGTTGAGGGCACCTATGACCCCGATCACAAGTTGATTGCAAAAAAGGTCACGTTCTCGCGGACGGCCATGACCACAGCAAAGCAGATTGACGCGGGTCTGTATCCTACAAACGCGGAGATTGCGGCTGCGCAGGATCAGCTCAAGAGCGATCGAAGGGATATCGAACAAGGCCAGCAGGATATCGACACGACGAAGCAGGGGCTTGCAGCGAATACCGAAGCCACAGCAACGAATACGCAAGGCATCGGCCACGCAAATCAGCGGTTTACTACGCTGGACCAGTACGAAACGAAGGGGAGCGTGACCGTCAACTTCGCAAATGGAAAAGCCATAGTCAACAAGAAGGACAACGATGCACTGACCGACTTCGTGAAGGCGGCTGCCGATACCCCGGGATTCATGATCGAGGTACAGGGCTACGCTTCTACCACCGGCCCAGCAGCGCTGAATCAGAGGTTGAGCGCTGAACGGGCTGACGCCGTGCTAGCCATCATTCAACAGACAGGCGTTGTTCCAATGACGAGAATTCTGGCGCCTGCCGCGATGGGAACCACGAACCAGGTCGCAACCGATCACACACGGAGTGGACAGGCCCAGAACCGGCGAGTGGTCGTTACCATTGTTGTCAATAAGGGAATCACTGGCTGACGATTCGTTCCTAACGGCGATACCGATGTTCACCCGGTAACGTCAGAGTGATCCAGAAGCATAACGCATAACGGGTAATTACTGGCGATAGTGCGAGAACTCAACGTTCTCGCACTATCGCCAGAGCCATTTTTGAGCTCAAGTATCGGTACCGGGAAAATCGGCTTCTCGGAAGAGACAGTGACTCACGGATGACAGCTACCCGGAAACTGACATTCTGACCGATCGGAGGTGTTGAGGGCGCTAGGCGAAGCGGGCGTGGAGGAGGAACTCGCGATTCCCTTCCATGCCGAGGATGGGCGAGTCGATGAGGGCGAGGGGCTGGCCGCCTAGATCGTGGACAGCGGTCTCGACGCGGTGGACGGCGAGTTGGTGGGCGGCGGGGTCGCGCACAATGCCACCTTTGCCGACGTGCTCGCGGCCGGCTTCAAACTGGGGCTTGACGAGGATGACGGCTTCGCCGTGCCACTTCTCGCCGGTGGGTGCGAGGGCGGCGATGACGGCTGGGAGGACGAGGGTGGCGGAGATGAAGCTGACGTCCATGGCGAAGAAGCGGATAGGCTGGGGGGAGAGTGGGAGGAGTTGGCCGGGGACAAGCAGGCGCGCGTTGGTGCGCTCGAGGAGGCTGACGCGGGGGTCGGTGCGGAGCTTGTGGTGGATCTGGCCGTAGCCGGTGTCTATAGCCAGAACAGATTGTGCGCCGGCTTGAAGCATGCAGTCGGTGAAGCCGCCGGTGGAGGCTCCGATGTCGGCGCAGGCGAGGCCTGCGACGGAGATGGACCAGGTGGTGAGGGCAGACTCCAGCTTGAGTCCGCCGCGGCTGACGTAGCGGAGGTCGTTGCCGAGCATACGGACGATGGCGTCCTCGGCGACGGAGGTGCCCGGTTTGTCGATCCGCTGCTCGTTGACGAGGACGCGACCGGCGAGGATCAGAGCCTGGGCGCGCTCGCGGGAGGCGGCGAGGGAGCGGTCAACGAGGAGCTTGTCGAGACGGAGTTTCATAGGTGTGGGCCGCAGTAGCCCAGAGAACAGGATAGCGGAGTGTGCGATTGAGGTCTGCCCAGAGGCGAAAGGCAACTCATTCGACAGCTGCAACGACGCTGAAGTCATAGGACAATGTCGCGGAGAGATTCGGGCTTTCTGGATCGATTGTTTAGAATCAGGTATCAACGATCAGAAGGACTCAATGACATTCGAAGCCACTCCGTTGAATGACTGGAACGCACGCCAATACCTGCGATTCGAAGACGAGCGGACGCGGCCAGCCCGCGATCTGCTGGCGCAGGTGCCGCTGCAGCAGGCGCGCAGGGTGGTCGATCTGGGTTGCGGACCGGGTAATTCCACTGAACTTCTCGTCGAGCGCTTTCCGGACGCCACGGTGACCGGAGTGGACGCGTCCAAGGACATGCTGCGGATGGCGCGCGAGCGGTTGCCGCGCTGCGTGTTCGTAGAGGCTGACATTGCCAACTGGATACCCCGGGAGCCGCTGGACCTGGTGTTTGCGAACGCGGTGTTGCAGTGGGTGCCGAATCACCAAGGGGTTATGGCGCGTGTCCTTGAGGCATTGCCCGAGGGGGGCGTGCTCGCGGTACAGATGCCGGACAACACCCGGGAACCCTCGCACGCGTGCATCCGGGAGGTAGCGAGGAGGGAGCCGTGGGCCAAGAGCCTGGCTTCAGCCGAGGCCGCACGGCCTGATTTGCCCAGTCCGGAATCGTATTACGACCTGCTCAAGCCGCTGTGCCGCCGCATCGAGATCTGGCATACGGTGTATGAGCATGTCATGGACGGGCCGAAAGCCATCGTCGAATGGTTCAAGGGATCGACGTTGCTGCCGTATCTCTCCGCGCTCGACGCTTCGACAGCCAACGATTTTCTGGAGGCATACACGGCAGAGATCGCCCGCCACTATCCGCCGCGCTTTGACGGGCAGATCCTGCTACGATTTCCACGACTGTTCGTCGTTGCAACGAGATGAGCTGCGCGCGGAGCCATTGGGAATGCTGTGACTGGATGTGCTGTCCGCAATTTGCTCGTAACCAGCTTTGGATAGACCTATGGAGGAAAAACAATGACCCTCGCTGACCTGAAACCAGGCCTGCATCACAAGGAAACCATCACGGTCGACGAACGGTTAACCGTCACCAAGGCCGTCACGATGTTCACTCCGTCCACGGACATGCCGCCGGTATTCGCTACGGTCTTCATGATTGGGTTTGTGGAGTGGACCTGCATGCAGGCATTGGAGCCGTTCCTGGAGCCGGAACAGCGTAGCCTCGGCACTCACGTCGACCTGAGCCACAGCGCGGCTACGCCAATCGGAATGAAGGTTACGGCGGAGGTGGTACTGGAGGCAGTGGAGAATCGAAAACTTCGGTTCAAGGTGGTATGCCGCGATGAAGTGGATCTGATCTGCGAAGGCCACCATGAGCGTTTCGTAGTGGACGTCAACAGGTTTATGGCAGGTCTCCGCAAGAAACAGGGCCTGGGCTAGGTCCTGCCGCAGAGGCCTGGCCGGTGCTTGACGGCTACGGGAATGACGTACACTGTGCGTTCAGGTGCGATGTTTGCCCGGAGCAGCGTTGGAAGGGGTGGTCCGGATTCCACGCTGGCGGAGAAAAAGGTTGTCCGCTTCCACAGCCCCGGCGGCAATCCGTCCGACCTGCGAGGCATTCTATGAACAGTGGCATGGATGAATCGACAGGAGTGACTCGACCGACGCCAGAAGATGACGCAGGGTTGCTCACACTGGTCCAGCACGGCGATGAACGGGCTATAGCGGTACTGTTCGACCGGTACTCGAAGATCGTGTACTCGGTAGCGCTGCGCGTGCTGCGCGATACGGCGTTGGCCGAGGACGTGCTGCAGGAGATTTTCATGCAGATCTGGCGCAATCCCACCAGCTTTTTCGCCGTCGAGGGCAGCTTTGGCGGGTGGCTGGCGGTGGTGGCGCGCAACCGCTCGATCGACATGCTGCGACGCAAGCGGCCGAGTGAGCAGGTGGAAGAGATGAACCTGGCGTCGGCGTGCAACCTGGCCGTGGAGTCGGAGCGGTCGATCCTGATGGAACTGGCGCGAGATGCGGTGCTGACGCTGCCCGTCGAGCAGCGCAAGCCGCTGGAGATGGCCTTCTTCGATGGCCTGACTGACTCCGAGATTGCCGAGATGACCGGCGATCCGCTGGAAACCGTGAAGACTCGAATTCGCAGCGCGCTGTTGACGCTGAGAAAGGCAGTCCAGGCATGAACACCGCGAATCACCTGTCGCAAGACGATCTGTACCTCTTCGCGCTGCAGCTTCTGCCTGACGCTGAGATGAAGGCTGTGGCCCTGCATTTGCCGGGGTGCGCATTCTGCCGGGCACAGCTGGGTGAGGTTCAGGGCGACCTGGCGACCTACGCCATGACGGCGGAGATGCAGGCACCGCCCTCGCAGGCGCGCGAGCGGTTGCTGCGCCAGATTGCAGAAGAAAGGAAGAGTGTTCCGATTGATCGCACTGAGCAGCAGATTGAGCCGGTGCTGCATCCGCGCAATAGCCGGATTGACCGGATGGATGCCCGGGAAGAGCGGGAGCCGAGGCGCGTAGCACCGTTTCTGGCCTGGGCTGGATGGAGCGTGGCCACGTGTGCTGCCGTGGTGGCCGGCTTGCAGTTCGATCAGCGGAAGCTGGTGGAGCAGGATCTGGCTGTCGAGAGCGCGAAGCTGGATCAGACCACCGCGCAGACCGCGCAGGCTAAAGAGTTAATGCAGACGCTGACGGATGCGAACGCAATGCAGGTTTCGCTGCACGTTCCGCTGATCAGGGGTGCGCCGCCAAAGCTCGATCCAGAGGCCCACGCAACGTACGTTCCGGAGACGGGTTCGCTGCTGTTGGTGGCGAGTCATCTGGATCCGTTGCAGCCTGCGAAGACATACGAGCTGTGGCTGCTGCCGGCTGAGGAGGGACAAACACCGATTCCCGCGGGGCTGTTCAAGCCGGATGCGAATGGCAATGCAACGGTGGTGATGCCGGAGCTGCCCAAGAGCGTGGTGGCGAAGGGCTTTGGCGTAACCGTCGAGGATGAGGCTGGATCGAAGACGCCGACCGCGCCAATCGTACTGGCGGGGATGTAAAGCAGTTCAAGAAGCACAAAGAAAGAGGCCGCCCTGAAAGGGCGGCCTCTTTCTTTGCCTGATAGCTGAGAGCTAGGGTGCGGTGACAAGGACGCGGAGACCGTTGCCCTGGAGTGGAATGTGCGTCTGGACGCTGTTGGTATCGGTGTAGATGACGCTCAGATATTGATTGTCCGAGGCCGTGACGTAGACCTTGCCGGTGGGGCTGCCGCCCGTCGCGGAGACTGAGTTGGGATGACCGAAGATCAGATTTGACGTGCCGTTGGCCGCGGCTGTGGCTGTGGTGCCCGAGATGCCGCAGATGGTGGCGGAGATCTTACCTGTCAGAAGATTGACGACGGTGACTGAGCCTTGACCCGTGGCGCAGGTGCCTGTGCCATCGAGCTGATTGATGACGTATGCAGCGGGGGAGTTGCCGTCCGTGCCCTGCAGGACCGAAACCATGGTGGGATTGATGCCCACGGTTGCGGTGGCGAGGATCGTGCCGAAGCCCACAGCGTCAACCGGGTTGGAGGCGACGCAGTTGGGATTGTTGGCCTCGGCAAGCGGGTTGCAGAGCGGTATGTTGATGACGCTGATGGTGCCAGGATGCACCCCATCGCCCTGGTTGAGAACGACAAGCTCTGAATCCACGGTGTTCAGATCGGCCCACACAGGGTTAGGAGCAGTCGTTCCACCACCGGCGATGGAGATGGCCGGAATGGTTATGGTGGGCATGTTGGTGTCGAGGGCGTTGCTCGGAACGTTCATGACGGAGACGGTGCCCGAGCCCTCGTTGAGGATGAAGGCGCGGCGGTCGTCAGGGGTCATCACGCCGTAGACGGGCTTGACGCCGACGGGGATGGTTCCGGAGTCCGAGAGCGATGTGGTGGAGACGGTCTCGAGCGAGTCGATCTGGCCGTTGCTGCCGGTGGCGTTCTGGCTGATGGCGTAGACGCGCGGTGTCCCGGCAGCGCCAACGACGTAGACCGGGTTGGTGCCACCGGCTCCAACCGCAACGGTATCGTAAAGCGCGGCGGTGCCGGCATTGATAGCAGCGATGCTGTTGGTGGCTGTCTCGGGAATAAAGATGGTCGCGAGGGCGCTGGCCGGCGTGAGCGAAGTAATGCTGACGGGGGCGGAGTCGACCGGGAGTGTGGTCTGAACGACCTGACTGGTGATGAGATAGGGCAAGATAGGGAAGGTATCGAGGGAGCCGTGGGCGTTTATGGTGTAACCCTGCGAGCCGGAGGTATTGAGCGCGAAGTAGCTGGGATCGGTGAGGATCTGGGGCGTGGAGAGCACAGTGTCGCCAGAGAAGTCCACAATAGTGAGCAGGCCGAGCGAGCCGCACGTGGAGAGCAAGGTTGGGCAGGGATTGGAGACGGCGACCGCGAACTTGGTCGGCTGGCCAGCGGGACCGACGGAGCCAATCGCACTGACGACTGGACGATACTGGTTACCGCAGCCAACGGTTGAGAATACGGCGGCGAGACTGATCGTGAGAATGGCGATGCCGGCGACGTTATCGCGGCGGAGCTGTTTCCCTGTTGGCTGGTGCATACCCATGTGACGCAAAGTTTGGAACAAAAGCACTCCCCGGAAGACGTCGCTGGAATCCCGAGTACCAGAATCCGGGCTCCTGAATACTAGAGCTGCGCGATCGCCTTCGACATCTGATTGTAAACGAATCCCGGTGGTGAATCCGGGGATTGGAGAGAACACGATGAATGAGCAGGAGATCATGACGGAGATGCTGGGTGGGCGGGAATATGCGCCGCGAACGCTGGCTGTGGTGGGTCTGTCAGACGATCCGTCGAGGGTGAGCTATGCGGTCTCGGCGTATATGCAGGAGCAGGGGTTTAGGATTCTGCCGGTGAATCCGGGGATTGCGAGCGCGCTGGGAGAGCGCAGCTATGCGTCTCTGAGCGAGTTGCCGGTGCGTCCGGATGTGGTGAATGTGTTCCGGCTGCCGAAGTTTATCCCGGCGATTGTGGACGAGATGCTGGCGCTGGGACTGGACAATCTGTGGGTGCAGCTGGGGATTCGCAATGAGGCAGCAGCGCAAAAGGCTGAAAGCGGCGGGATTCGCGTGGTGATGGACCGCTGCATCATGGTCGAGCACCGCAGACTGGTGCGGAGCTGAAACGAAATGCAACCCACGCTCCACCCCATCGGACAAAGGCCGTCCACCGGGGACCCCGGCCTGTCGCGATGAAACCGCGCCGAGGATGGGGCACTCGCATTCTCCTTGCTTCTACAATGATCTGATGAATAAAGGACGTTTGTGGACGCGGGGAGCTGGGCTGGCGGCACTGTCGCTGGCGATGATTGCGATTGCGACGGGTTCGAGAGCGCACGCGCAGATCGTCGAGGTGGGCAACGGCGGGCCGGGGCCGGTGAAGGCCGAGCATCTGACCGCTGAGCTGACGACGCTGGCGCCACAGATTGCGGTGGGTGGAACGCTGCAGGCAGGGCTGGTGCTGACGATCGAGGAGCACTGGCACGTCTATTGGATCAACGCGGGCGACTCGGGCGAGCCACCGAAGATTACGTGGACGCTGCCGCCGGGGATTACGGCGGGGCCGATGCAGTTCCCCCCTCCGGGGCGGCTGCCGCTGGGCCCACTGATGGACTTTGGGTATGAGGACGGGGTGGCGTTTCCGGTGCTGCTGAAGGCATCGCCGTCGATGAAGCCGGGGAAGGTGCATCTGGATGCGAAGGTGACGTGGCTGGTGTGCAGCAGCGTCTGCCTGCCGGGCAAGGCGCACCTGGGGATCGATGTGGACGTGGTGCCGGGCCCGCTGCCGACGCCGCCAGCGGTGGGAGCGCTGGGGTCGGCGCTGGCGACGCTGCCGGTGCCGCTGCCGGACCAGATGAGCGTGTCGGCGATTGGCGATGCGAAGCAGATTCTGGTGACGCTGAAGACAGGCAGTCATGAAGAGGATGTGGAGTTTTATCCGTATGACGCGGAGCAGATTGACAATGCGGCGGATCAACGGGTTGAGTCGCTGCCGGATGGGGTGAAGGTTTGGCTGCAGAGGTCGCCGGATTCGACGAGTCTGCCGAAGACACTGCATGGCGTGGTGGAGCTGAGCTCGACCGAGGCGTATGACGTAACCACGACGGTGACGCCGGGAGTGGTGCCCGCGCCGCCACTCGCGGCAAGGCAGGTTGCGGATACGAGCTCCGGACCGGACCTGAATGCGTTCAGCGCGATTGGGCTGGCGTTTCTGGGTGGGCTGCTGCTGAACCTGATGCCGTGCGTGTTTCCGGTGCTGTTCCTGAAGGGGCTGGCGCTGGTGAACTCGTCGAACGAGGAACGCAGCCGGCAGCGGGCGCATGGCCTGGTGTACACGCTGGGGATCGTCGTGAGCTTCTGGATGATCGTCGCAGCGCTGCTGATTCTGCGGGCGGGCGGGCGCGAGCTGGGCTGGGGGTTCCAGTTGCAGTCGCCGGGGTTTGTGGCGGTGCTGGCGGCGCTGGTGTTCTTCCTGGGGCTGAGCCTGGCGGGGCAGTTTGAGCTGGGGCTCTCGCTGACGAGCGCGGGCGGCGAACTCGCAAAGAAGCGGGGGCTGGCAGGGAGTTTCTTTACGGGCGTGCTGGCGACGGTGGTCGCGACGCCGTGCATGGCTCCGTTGATGGGAGCAGCCGTGGGCTTTGCGCTGGCGCAGGCGGCGTGGCTGACGTTTGTGGTGTTTACGGCGCTGGCCGTGGGGCTCGCGCTGCCGTATCTCGCGCTGAGCATGCAGCCGCAGTGGACGCGGTTTCTGCCGCGGCCGGGAGCGTGGATGGAGACGCTGAAACACTTGACTGCGGTGCCACTGTTTGCGACCGCCATCTGGCTGACATGGGTGTATGCGCAGCTCTATACGCCTGTGGGTGCCGACCGCATGGTCTGGCTGCTGAGCTGCTTCCTGGTGCTGGCGATTGCGGGATGGGTGCTGGGACGGTGGCCCGCACGGTGGGGCTCGGCGGCCGCCGCGGTGTTGCTGATTGTGATCGCGCTGGCGCTGCCGCTGCGCAAACCGCCGGTCGAGACGCTGCTGTGGCAACCCTATACGGAGGCGAACTTTGAGGCGGCAAGGGCTTCGGGCGATCCCGTGTTCATCGACTTTACGGCGGCGTGGTGTTTGAGTTGCCAGGTGAATGAGCGTGCGGTGCTGAAGGCGAAGGACGTAGAGAAGGCGCTCGAGAAGAACCATGTGAAGCTGCTGAAGGCCGACTGGACGCAGTACGACCCGGCGATTACCCGGGAGCTGGCGGCGGTGGGACGGAGTGGCGTTCCGACGTATGTGATCTATCCGCCGGGGAAGATTTCCAATGCGGATGTGCTGCCGGAGTTCTTGACGAAGGATGTGGTGCTGAAGGCGATCGAGAAGGACGCGAAGCCGATGGGGACGGAGTAGAGGCAGGTAGAGACGGGTAGAGGCGGAAGGACAAGAGGCGAAGCGCGCTGCCGGGTGGGTTTGTGCGGACGTCCGCCGGGGAATACCTTGGATGCGCCCTGCTGTGCGGGGAAAACCCGTACCTGGAAAACACTGTGGGGGAAACCCCGAGATGTACAACCCGTATCTGTACAACCCAGTTCCATGGAGGAAAGAATGCAGTACGACCTGATCGAGACACGGAAGGAAGGAAGGTTTGGGTGGATTACGCTGAACCGTCCTAAAGAGATGAACAGCTTTACCATTCCCTTTGCCCAGCAGCTTGACGCTGCGTTATGGGAGATGGAAGACGATCCGGAGGTGATGGTCGTGATCGTGGAAGGTGCAGGGAGGAACTTCTGCACCGGCATCTCGCTGAACGAGTTTGTTCCCAGGACACAGATGGAGTATCGGGAGTTTCTGTACCAGATCGATGCTTTTTATCACACGCTGGCGCGGATGAAGAAGGTGACGATTGCATCGGTGCAGGGCTATGCCCTGGCCAATGGCGCAGGCCTGGCCTTTGGCTGCGACTTGACGGTTGCGGCGGAGACTGCGATGTTCGGCACCACCGCCATCAACGTGGGATTGATCTGCCTGGGACCGGCTGCTCCGATGATGCGCACGCTGGGACGCAAGAAGGTGCTGGAGATGGTGTTGACTGGCGACATGATCAGCGCGGCGGATGCGATGGCTCTGGGTCTGGTCAATAAGGTGGTTCCCGAGCAGGAGCTCAAAGCGGCGGTGCTGGAACTTGCGAACAAGCTCGCGGCGAAGAGTCCGCTCGCGCTGCGGATCGGCAAGGAAGGGCTGAACCGGTTGCAGGATATTCCCTATCATCAGGGGCTGGATGTCATGGATGATCTGTTTGCGACGCTGGCTTCGACGGAAGATGCGGTCGAAGGTGTCGGCGCATTTCTGGCCAAGCGTAAACCAGTGTGGAAGGAAAAATAAGACAGTAATCGCGGCGGAATGCGAGTAGCTCCCGGAAGTTGGTTGGCTGTCGATCAGATCGAATGATAAGACCGCATGCTGTTGCTAAGGCAGCACACAGGCAGCACACAGTGGGTACTTCGCTGCGCTGAGGGTAGGTTTCTGTCTTTTATTTTCGGTTGGCTTCTATTTCCGTTTGGCTTCGCGCAAACGGGCGATCTCTTCCATGCGCTGGGCCAGGAGTTTTTCACGGCCTTCGTGGGTGGGATGGTAGTAGCGGCGGTCGGCCAGGCTGGGCGGCAGGCATTCCATGGCGGCGACTTTGCCCTCGACGTCGTGGGCGTATTGGTAGTCCTTGCCGTAGTCGAGCTCCTTCATGAGCTTCGTCGGGGCGTTGCGCAGGTGGAGAGGGACGGGCTCGGCGGGGCGGGATTCGATGTCGGAGAGGACGGCGCCGTAGGCCGTGTAGACGGCGTTCGATTTGGGTGCGAGCGCAAGATAGACGACGGCCTGGGCGAGCGCGAGGTCGCCCTCGGGAGAGCCGAGGAAGTGCATCGCGTCGCGCGCGGAGAGGCAGAGGTTGAGGGCTTCGGGGGCGGCAAGGCCGATGTCTTCGACCGCCATGCGGACGATGCGGCGGGCAACGTACATCGCGTCTTCTCCGGCGGCGAGCATTCGGCCGAGCCAGTAGAGTGCGGCATCGGCATCGGAGTTGCGAACGGACTTGTGCAGGGCGGAGATGACGTCGTAGTGCTGCTCGCCCTTCTTGTCGTAGAGCAGGACGCGCTGCTGCAGCGCTTCGCCTGCGACGGCCTTGGTGAGGGTCTTGTCACCACGGCCGTCGGCTAGTTTGGCAGCGACTTCGAGGGCGTTGAGGGCGTTGCGCGCATCGCCGGAGGAGTAGGAGGCGATGGTTTCGAGAACACCTTCGTCGGCGGAGAGGTGGAGGGTGCCGAGGCCACGTTCGGTGTCGGTGAGGGCGCGCTGGAGGAGGGCGACGATCTCAGGCTGCTCGAGGGCGCGGAGGGTGTAGACGCGGGAGCGGGAGAGCAGCGCGGCGTTGATCTCGAAGGAGGGATTCTCGGTGGTGGCGCCGATGAGGCGGATGCTGCCGCGCTCGACGTAGGGCAGGAATGCGTCCTGCTGGGCCTTGTTGAAGCGATGGATCTCGTCGACGAAGAGGATGGTGCGGGAGCCGAAGTCGGCGGCTTTTTCGGCCTCGACCATGACCTGCTTGATCTCCTTGATACCGGAGAGGACGGCGGAGAACTCGATGAAGCTGGCGGAGGTGACGTTGGCGATGATCTTGGCGAGGGTGGTTTTGCCCACGCCGGGAGGGCCCCAGAAGATGAGCGAGGCGGAGTCGTCGTGCTCGATTTGCAGCCGCAGCGGCTTCCCTGCGCCGAGCAGGTGCGACTGACCGAAGAACTCGTCGAGCGAGCGCGGACGCATGCGCTCGGCCAGCGGGGCGCGCTGACGCGGGGAGTTGGCGGAGGTGATGTCGGGCGCGAAGAGGCTCATGGTACTGCCTCAGTAGGAGGCTGCTGCGTTCGCTGGGATTCAGCGCGCTGAGGCTGGGTCTTCAAGCGTCGGCGCTGGGATTCCGAGCGCTGCCGCATGGCCTCGTAGAGCAGCGTAGAGCCGGCGACGGCGGCGTTGAGCGACTCGACGGCGCAGGGGATGCGGATGCGGTGATGCGCGAGGGCGAGGGCATCGGCCGAGAGACCTGCGCCCTCGTTGCCAATCAGCAGGGCGCAGGTGGGGGCGAGATGGGTGTCGAGCAGCGAGGTGGAGTTGAGTTGTTGCGCGACCGCTGCGTAGATTGCAGTTCCCTGCGGCGTGAGCTGGGCTGCGATCTGTTGCAGTGGTGCGCGAACGATGGGAACGCGAAAGACCGAGCCGGCGGAGGCGCGGACGACCTTGGGGTTCCACTGGTTTACGGTGTCGGGTGTGACAAAGATCTGCTGCGCGCCGAAGGCTTCGGTGGAGCGAATGAGGGTGCCGAGGTTGCCGGGGTCCTGGAGGCTTTCGAGGATGAGAACGATGCTGTCCGGCTGCAATCTGGACGTTTGGGGTGGGTGCGCCTCGGGTGCGCGAAGAAGGATGGTTGCGGCGATGCCCTGCGGGGATGCGGTTTCGACAGCGCTGGCGAAGACATCGCGGGTGAGGGTGAGGGTGCTGTTGGCCTCGAGGCCGGAGAGCGATGGGCGGTCGAGGACGCTCTCGCTGCCCTCGCGAATGAAGAGGGTTTCCAGGGTGAGGCCGGAGCGGATGGCCTCGGCGATGAGGTGCTCGCCTTCGATTCCGAGGAGATCGCCGGGTTGCGACGCCTTGCCGCTGAACGATGCACGCAGGGCTTTGACACGGGCGTTCGACTTGCTCGTAATGGGCGCGGTTGGGGTCATTGTGGGCGAGGTGTACCCGTCGAAACCCAGTGTACGCGTAGAGTCGCCGTGGGCTGTGCAGGGCGACGGCGTCGCCGCGGTGGGGGCCGATGGGATAAAGTCATTTTGGGGGAAGACTTTCCTTGAGCGCTGAAGTGCTTCGCATTCATCCGGACGAGCCGGAGCCTCATTTAATCGCGCAGGTCGTCGAGTCGCTACGACGCGGCGACGTGGTCGCGCTGCCGACGGATACGTTCTATGGTTTGGCAGTGGATCCGGTAAACCTGCGCGCGGTGGAACATATCTACGAGTTGAAGTCGCGTGCGCGGCATAAGCCGCTGTCGCTGCTGATCGCCGATGTGGCGCAGGCGTATGAGCTGGCCCGGTCGATTGATAGCACCTTCGATAAGCTGGCGGAACGGTTCTGGCCAGGGCCGCTGACGATTGTCGTGAAGGCCGGGAGCAAGCTGCCGCTGCGCGTGACTGCCAATACGGGCAACGTCGCGCTGCGCGTGCCGGAGGCGGCGATCTGCAGGGCCGTGGTGAGCGCGCTGGGGTTGCCGATTACCGCGACGTCGGCGAATCTGCGCGGCCTGCCGGAGTGCACGTATGCGGGTTGCGTGCGCGAACAGTTCGGCGAAAAGATTCCTCTGATTGTGGATGGTGGACCGACGGCGCGTACGGTGGCGACGACGATTGTCGACCTGAGCGGCGGCGCAAACTCGTGGATGATTTTGCGCGAGGGAGCGATTCCTACGTATGAGATCGCGCTTGCGTTGCAACGATGAAGCAAGAAGCAG
>Ga0224555_1001894_pt1 | contig 26580 bp, 23 predicted proteins | sample 714S23034metaG_FD_180687 | JGI IMG/M metagenome (GOLD analysis project Ga0224555, IMG submission 180687) | Peat soil microbial communities from Stordalen Mire, Sweden - 717 S2 30-34 | ecosystem: Environmental > Terrestrial > Soil > Wetlands > Peat | place: Sweden: Norrbotten County, Stordalen...
GTGGGTCCTCGTGGGGCTGTTCGCAATGGCCATCTCTGACAGCACGTATGCCTACCTCGTGGAAGCCGGCCGGTACTCGACGGGCAACTTGGTCGACATCGGCTGGGTGGTGGGTTACCTCGCCATCGCGGTAGGCGCGTCGGGCGATGCCAGCCAAACTGTGCGTGCCACCTCCGAAGAGCCGACCGAGGCGTCTCTCGTCTCGCTAGTCACGCCGTACGTCCCCATCCTCCTCGCACTGTCGGTCATCACTTGCGAGATGGAGCTCCACCACCATGTGGACCGCTTCTCGTGGCTGATCGGCCTCGGCCTTGCACTGCTGGTGATCGCGCGACAGGCGCTCCGGCTCCTCGACCATCGCCATGAGTTGTTCGCGGCTTCAGACGGGCTTCACGAGTCGGGCCCGCCGAAGAGCACTGGTTCGCCGCCGACGTACGAGAGCGAGCAGGAAGGTGCTCAGCGGCCTCGGGTTCTCAGGAGAACCCCGTGAGCTACGGCCGCGACACTTCGGAAGCCCTCAAGCGCCCCCAGAGGACAATGAGGCGGCCGTACTCCACTATCGCGCTCGCCCTCATGGTCGGCACCAGCAGCATCGCTGTATTCGATCTCTACCTGTTCGCGTCCTCTGCTTTGCACTGACTACAGGGAACGTCAATCAAGTCGGGAGCAATCATCAAATGAGATATAGGGCACCAAGACCTCGATCGCTGTCCTGAGCTGGCAGTGTTCGCCTGAAGGGTGCAAGTGCTCGGATCGCGCGCTTGACCCTTCAGGGTGCCGGGCGACCAGGCTACGCCATCGGGCGGAAATGTTGTCTAGGGCTCACCGCACGTTTGATTGTGCAGTTGCGTGTAGTTCGTTCAGATGTGGCCGGACGCGGCCGCGTCAGTGGACTCTGGTGGACTCCACCACGAAGTGGTCATCTTCGATCTCCACGAGCGGCGGGACCTCCTCATGGGTCCTCAGGTACGTGTCGGTGCGGAGCAAGCCTTCTGCAAGCTCGTGCTCCGCGAACTCCCGACGTCCCTTGCGCGCGTGCATGTTCGCGAGCGGGTGCAGGCTGCTCCTCGAGTAGCGACCTGGGCGGCCATCGTCTTGCGCGTTGACCCCCATGGCGGCCAGTTCGGGCTCCAATCCTGCCTCCCACTTCTTGTGTAGTTGAGGCACGGCTGTCAGCAGCATCTTGGTGTACTCGTGCTGGGGATTGTCGAAGACCTTTTGGGTCGCGCCCATCTCGACGATCACCCCGCGACGCAGGATGATGGTGCGCTCGCTGATGTAGTTGCCGAGGGATAGGTCGTGGGTGATGAACAGCACTCCGAGACCGCGGGCCTTCAGGTTCGACAAGAGGTTGAGCACATCCACCCGGGTCGAGGCATCGATCATGCTGATGATCTCGTCCGCCACGAGGACCTTGATGTCGAGCAGCAACGCCCGCGCGATGAGGATCCGCTGGAGCTGGCCGCCCGAGAGCTGATGGGTGAACTTGTTCAGCACGTCCACGGGGTTGAGGCCGACAGACTTGAGTGACGTCTCTACTCGTTCATGCCACTCCGCGTTGCTCACGCTCGGGAAGTAGGAGCGCTTGATCGTCGCGAAGACGCGGTCAGCTCTGAACACGGGGTTGTACGAGCTGAACGGGTCCTGGAACACGCCCTGGACGTGGCGGTAGTACTCCCGGAGCCGCTTGCCCTTCAGTCGGGCGATGTCGGTGCCCTCGTAGGTGATCGTGCCCGAGGTGACAGGCTCGAGCCGCAGGATCATCTTTCCGAGCGTCGACTTGCCACTGCCGCTCTCGCCGATGAGGGCGGTCACCTCGCCGGGGCGGATCTCGAAGCTCACCTTTCGCACTGCCGGCAGCGATTCGCCGCCGAAGGTACCCGTCTTGTAGACCTTGGTGACATTGTCGAGTTTCAGCACGGCTCGGCTCCTCCCGCGGGCGCGGCGCCCTTTGTGCGAAGCCAGCACGCCACCGAATGACCTGGCTTGACCTCCATGAAGGGCGGCTCCTCCGCACAACGGTCGAAGGCGAACGGGCAGCGATCGCGGAACCGGCAGCCGGCCGGCGGATTGAGGAGCGGCGGCGGGCGCCCCGGGATGCCGACGAGCGTGTGTTCGTCGTGGCGGACCCCGACCTCGGGGAGAGAAGAGATGAGCAGTTGGGTGTAGGGGTGCAGCGGGCTGTTGATGACGACGTCGGCACTCGCCTTCTCTGCAAGCTTGCCCGCGTACATGACAAGAATCGTGTCCGCCACCTGCGCCAGGATCGACACGTCGTGAGTGATCACCATCGTCGACTTCACGAACTTCCGGTCACGAAACTCGAGCAGCATCTCTCCGACCGCGCGCTGTGTCGAGACGTCGAGAGCAGAAGTGACCTCGTCGGCGATGAGCAGCGAAGGGTTGAGCAACGTCGAGATGACCATCACGACACGCTGTTTCATCCCGCCAGAGAGCTCGATCGGATAACGCTTCAAGACGTCCGCGTCGAGCCCGACGAGCTTGACACGGCGCTCGAGCTCGGGAAGTGCTGACTTGTAGTCGAAGCCTCTCGACTTCAACAACTCGGACACCATCTTGCCGACGCGGCGCGTTGGATTGAGCGCGCTCATCGCGTACTGGGGGACGATCGACACGCTCTTGAAGCGGAAGCTCCGCATCGCCTTCTCGTCTGAGATCGGCAGCTCCTCGCCGTCAAGCTCGACCCGGCCGGCGAGCTGACGCATGCGTACGTCCATGCGAACCAGGCCGTTGCCCAGTGTCGACTTGCCGCAGCCCGACTCACCGGCGAGGCCCATGATCTCCCCGTCGTCGATGGTGAAGGTGACGTCGTCCACCGCCCTCACATCGCCTCGGAGGGTGCGGTAGCACAGTTGCAGATGGTCTACCTCAAGCGCCATGGTCCTACAGTTCCCGCAGCTTTGGGTTGAACACCTCGTCGAGACCGACGTTGGCGAAATAGAGGCCCCCGACAACGCAGGTGATCGCGGCGCCCGGCGGGACGAACCACCACCACAAGTGCAGCGGGAGCGCACTCCAGTCAGCGGCCTGCTCCATCATGATGCCTAGCGACATGCCGTTGGACGGGCCGAGACCTAGGAAGTCGAAGCTCGCCGCTACAAGGATCGCGCCACCGAAAAGGAGGATGAACACCAGGAAAAGGTAGGAACTCATGTTGGGAGCGATCTCCCGCACGATGATCGACCGGCTCTTCTCGCCAGAGAGCTTGGCGAGGCCGACAAAGTCCCGCGAGACCAACGAGAAGGTCTGTGCCCGGATCGCACGCATGGCCCAGGTCCATGTAGTACCCGCGATCAGCAGCCCCTCGATCACGGCGCTCGTGTGGTGCAGGAAGCCCGCGATGAGGATCAACAACACGAGGCCGGGGATCGTGAGCAGCACGTTGCAGAGCACGTTGAGAGCCTCGTCGATCATGCCCCCCTTGTAGCCGGCGAGAAAGCCGAAGGTCATGCCGATGACGGTGGCGCCGCAGCCACCCAGGAGTCCGACAAACAGGCTCTCCCGAAGTCCATATACGAATTCCGCGAAGACGTCCTGGCCGAAGTAGTTCGTGCCGAACCAGTACGCCGCCGACGGGGGACGGAAAGGTGGGCCGTAGGCAAGCATCGAGTGTTTGACGAACAGCGGTCCGAGGAGTGCGACGAGCGCGAACAGCACGACCACGCTGAGGCCGATGAGCAGCTTCTTGTTGCGCACCGCGAAATAGAGGAACTCGAAGCGTTTCTTGGCCGTCAACGCCTCACCGGTGCTATCGACCGGCGCCTTATCAACAGGAACAGGCTCGTCTGTTCCGAGATCGCCCTCGTGGCCTACAACGGTCATCTCGGCCTCCTGGGCACGGCGTCGGACCTACGCACCGCTGATCCCGACGCGGGTGCGAGGGTCTACGAGCACGTAGATGATGTCGATGATGAAGTTGGCGACGAGGACGCCGACGATGATGAACATGAAGATGCCTTGCAGCAAGAAGTAGTCGTCGTTTCCAACGGCCTGGAAGATCAGATAACCGAGGCCAGGGTACGCGAACGTCACCTCGGTGACCACTGCGCCACCCACGATGACACCGAGCTGTAGAGCCAGTCCAGTGAGCTGAGGCAGCATCGCGTTGCGGTACGCGTACCTGCGGACGAGCTTGCTCGGCGCGCCGAGCGCCTCGAGGTAATGGGTGTAGTCGGACTCAAGCTCGTAGATGATGAGGTTCCTCATTCCGATCGCCCAACCGCCGAAGGCGACGAGGAACAAGGTGAGGAACGGCAGGAACCAGTGCGTTATCAGGCTCCACATGAAGGCCCAGTTCCAGGCGGGGATTAGCCCGTAGGAGAAGCCACCCGAGATGGGGAAGAAGTGGCCGATGCCGCCGGCAGCGAACAGGAAGGCGAGCAGCAGGGCCAGCCACGGATACGCCGTCGCGGTGAGGAGGTATCCGACGGGCAGGACGGTATTGTCAAGCGACTTGCGGCGGGCAGCCATCGCGCCCACCTTGTTCCCTGCGAAGTACGCCAAGAGGATTGCAGGGATGAGCAAGGCCAGGGTGAACAGCACATAATCGGCGATGACCGAAGTGACAGGCTTTGGGAAGTCGTAGATGCTCACCCCGAGGTTCCCGTGCAGGAGGGCTCGCCAGAAGTTCAGGTACTGGTCCCACCACGGCCGGTTGAAGCCGAAAGCCTTCATGTACAGGCTGTAGGTCGCGTTGTACGTCTGCGGCTGCAGGTTCATCTTCGCGAGCAGCAGTGACACGGGGTTCCCAGGCACCATCCTCGGGAGCAGCCAGTCGATGGTGGCCGCGACAAAGAACGTCACCACATAGATGATGAGCTTCCTCGCCAGGTATCGTCGCACGCCTGTCTCCCGAGAGTCCTGTGCCTGTCGCGGCCGGCCACCTCACGCCTGCACTTCGCAGGACGCGAGGTGGCCGGTTTCGCAAAAGGCTAGTTCTTGACCGCTATCCGACTGGCTTCAACTGCGCCAGCGCCAGGACGGTGGTCATGTTGCCGAGCCAGCCGCCCCACATGACGGGGGTGTACTGGTCCTTGGCATTGGTCGAGACCGGGTAGTCCTTCCAATACGTGGTGTTGTACTGCGCCCACGCCCCGTTGTACCAGAGCGGGATTTCCGGCAGGGTGCTCAGCTCGATCTGCTCGAGTTGTGCGTAGATGGCTTGAGAGGCCGCTACGTTCGTCGACGGGATCGTGCCGAGCTTCTGGACGAGCGCCCAGGCCGCCGGGTTGTTGTCACGCTCCCAGTTGAGCTGTGCAGTCTGCTTCTTCAGGATCGGCAGCTGGAACACGCGGTCGAAGTACGACCACGGGTTGGAGCTCGGCCCCGCGTTGTTGTCAAGCGCGAAGTCGTAGGTGCCGTCCGTCAGGTTCGCCTCACGTGCCGCGTACTCCGGGAAGAACGCAGTCGCCTTGATTCCGACGGCAGCCAGGTCCTGGACGATGACCTGGGTAGCTGTGTTCCAGTCCGTCCAACCGACCGGGTCCTGAATAGTGATGTTCTGGCCCTTGTAGCTCGACGCCTTCAGGAACTGCTTCGCCAACTTCGGGTTGTAGCTGAACCCGTACTGCTTGAGCACGCTCTTGCTGATGAACGGGTTGAGGTTGGGGAGCAGTCCGGTCGGGTTCGCCGGGTCGACGAGGTTGTCGTAGATGACGCTAGCGATCTGAGCTGGGTTGATCGCGTACGCAACTGCCTTGCGGAAGTTGAGGTTGTTCATCGGAGCCAGCGTCATGTTGGGCTCCAACCAGACAGTGTTAGCCGACAGCATGTACGGCGCCTTCGGGTAGTACGTCAGGATGCCGTAACCGCCCGTGGCGTTGAGCTGTCCGGTCGCCGCAGGAGAGCTGACCAGCGACGCAATGCCGGGAAGGAAGTTGTTGCTGATGTCGATGTTGCCCTCGAGCAGCTGCCCGAGCTCGACGTTGTTGCTGCCGTTCACGATGTCAACGAGGTACTTGAACTTGAAGCTCAGGCCCAGGTCCTTGATCCCCCACCAGTTGGGGTTGGTCGAGTAGGCGACCTCTTGGTCGTTGGCAGCGTTGAGCAGCATCGGGCCGGTGCCGATCGGTGTCGCGTTGGCGCCTGTCACCTGGTCAGCCGCTGACATCCCCGACCAGATCGCCTTGTTGACGATCGGGTTGTGCCAGAGGAAGTTCTGCCACTGGGTGTACGCAGCGCTGGAGAAGTGCACGACCACCGTTGCGGCGTCGGGCGTCGTCACGCTCGCGATGAACGGACCCAGGTTGCTGTACGGCACTGCCGGGTTCGTCTTGGCAAGCATGATCGTGTACGCCACGTCAGCCGAGGTGAATGCTGACCCGTTGCTCCACTTGATGCCGTTACGCAGCACAATCGTGTAGGTGCTGGCATTGGTCCACGTACCGCTCTTGGCCAGCCACGGAATGTAGCCGTTGGTGATCGGGTTGTAGAGGAACAGTGTCTCGTACAGCAGTCCCTGTGTACCGGTCGCGATGTTGCCGAGGTTCATCGGGTTCCACGCGGTCGGTGCGCTGTATGCCACACCACTCGTGTAGACGGTCTCGTTGCGCGGGAAGCTCAGCACCGTATCGCTGGCGTGCCGCGGCGCACCGGAAGCACCGACACTGAGCAGTGGCAGCATCAGTGACGCTGCCGCTACCGCGACAACGAACCCGACTGCCATCTTTCTCTTGTGGATAAACATGATTCCAGTTCTCTCCTGTCTTTGATTACTCGCGCTGTGATGACCTAGCGCCGCCCCGCCTGACCGCTCAAGCTTCGATCGGTCGTGCACGGGCTGATTCAAGATACGCGCTCCTCCTCTTCTCTCGTGGTCTTAGTAGAAACCATTTGCCGATTTGAGAAGCCGCCCGGTCGGTACCGCCGCGCCAGAGCCCTCGCAACGCGTCGCTGCCGTGCCGAACCGCTTAAGTCTAGACGAAGGGTCCGTGCCGCTGCAGGTCCAACCCGTCGGTCGCGTAGGACTGGACGGTAACGGTGTCAACGGGCCAGCCGAGAAACCGGGAGCGTTCGACTGCCCCGGCGGAAATCCAAGCGACGAACGAGCCCCGGCAGGCCGCGAGCACGGGCGGACCGCCGCCGGCCGGCGAGCGTGCAACGCCGTGTGGAGCGAGCAGCCGTCCGGGCAGTCCGAGCTCGAACTCGCCCTGTCGCCAAGACTTGAGCCGACAGGGCGCTTGAACCGTTCAAGATTCAGTGCGTTGACCTCGGGATCCGGCACGGAATCATCCGGCACGCAGGATGAAGTCGCGGCATGGGCCTCGTGCTCGCCGGAGATCCGCAACTTGCGACCGAGTGCGGCCGAGGCGCACCGGAGCGATACCCGCGGGCCTCTCAAGGTCCGGCCGGAACCGGCGTCAGTTCGGGGATGCCCCTTAACGAGGTGCGACACCGCTTCTCCCTAAGCCTCTCGTATCCACGTGAGCCCAGTTACACGGTCGTTCATCCAAAAGGCACGCCTGAGCCGCGCCGTAAACCATTCGTAATGAAGTGAACTACTTATTCGGTTAGGTGTCAAGGGCTCTGCTCGTCACTGAGCAGTTGCAGCAAGTGGAGAAGGCCGGCCCTCGACCGTCGCCTCGACCTTGACGGTGGATCCCGCCGGCGCTGGGGACACGAGGTTGCCTTCGACCTCTAGGCCGTCGACAACCATCCGTCGGACACGGCCCTTCACGCCCTTGTCCTGGTGAACAACGATCTCATAGGTCGCTCCCCTCCAGCGCCGGCGGGCGGTGAAGCCTGTCCAGGTCGGCGGCAGTACCGGGTCGATGCGAAGACCGTCGAGCTCTGGCCGCACGCCGAGAATCCACTGCGAGATCGCAGTGAAGTGCCACGAAGCCGAGCCCGTCAGCCAGGAGTTCTTCGCCTCACCGCGGTTTGCTGCGTCGCGACCGGCAATCATCTGTGCGTAGACGTAGGGCTCACATCTGTGTACGTCACTGATCGGCGCTCGGGATGAAGGATTCGTGCGCTTGTAGTAGTCGAAAGCGGCTTCGCCGTCCCCGAGAATCGTCTCGGCAATCATTATCCAAGGATTGACCTGGCAAAAGACGCCGCCGTTCTCCTTGACGCCGGGCGGATAGGACGAGATCTCTCCGAGCTCGAGGTAGTAATGCGAGAACGGAGGTTGCACGAGCATGATCCCGTGCTCGCACGTGAGCCGGTCGCTCACGCTCTTGAGGGCAGCGGCAGCCTTCCCGTCGGAGACGCCGATCCCCGCCATCACGCACATGCCTTGCGGCTCGGCGAATATCTGTCCCTCCGCGTTCGAGTGCGAGCCGACGAAGCCACCGAGCGCGTCGTATGCCCGAAGGAACCACTCGCCGTCCCACCCGTGTTCCTCGATCGCGACCGTCATCCGCCGGGCGTCGGCCTCGAGCGACGCGGCTTGGGCGTCATCGCCCCGCAGCCGCGCGACCCCGGCAAGCTCGTGGGACGCGAGCACAAACTGTCCGGCGATGAAGAGCGACTCGGCGATACCTCCCTCTCGGTTTTCGGTGGTCTGGAAGGACTCACCGGAGTTCTCCGAGAAACAATTCAGATTGAGACAGTCGTTCCAGTCGGCGCGGCCGATGAGCGGCAACCCGTGGGGTCCCAAGCGGTCGAGCGTGTAACGGATGCAACGCTGCAGGTGCTCAGAGAGCGGGGTCTCGCTTCCTGGCAAGTTGTCGTACGGCACGGGCTCGTCCAACACTGTGGTGTCGCCTGACTCCTTCAGGTAGGCACACACGGCGAGGACGAGCCAGAGGGGATCGTCGTTGAACCCGGACCCGATCGCATCGTTGCCCCGCTTGGTGAGCGGCTGGTACTGGTGGTAAGCACCACCGGTGGGCAGCTGGGTGGCAGCGAGGTCGAGGACCCGCTGGCGGGCCCTCGCGGGAACCATGCCTACAAATCCGAGGATGTCCTGGCTCGAGTCCCGAAATCCCATCCCCCTGCCGATGCCGGACTCGTAGAAGGACATCGACCGGCTGAGGTTGAACGTCGCCATGCACTGGTACGGGTTCCAGATGTTCACCATCCGGTTGGTGTCGGCGTCGGGTGTCTCGACTTGGAGAACCGAGAGGAGCCCTTCCCAAGAACTACGCAGGGCGTCGTGGGCGTGCTCCACCTCGTCTGTCCCGAGCCAGCGCTCTATCACCGGCCGGACACGGGCCTTGTTGATGGTCTGGGTTCCCGGTGGGTCGAACTTCTCGTCGGTGGGGTTCTCCGAGTAGCCGAGGAGGAACACGACCTCGCGTGTCTCGCCTGGGGCGAGGAGAAGCTTTACGTGATGGGACCCGATCGGGGCCCAACCGTGCGCGATCGAGTCGAAGCAGCGTCCCCGTTCGACCGCCAGCGGTGAGTCCCATCCGCGGTTGGAGCCGAGGAACGTGTCTCGCTGGGTGTCGAAACCGGCGAGTGGCTCAGAGCACGCGAAATAGGCGAAGTGGTTGCGCCGCTCCCGGTACTCGGTCTTGTGGTAGATGACGCCGTCGACTACTTCTACCTCGCCCACCGAGAAATTCCGTTGGAAGTTCGTCGCGTCGTCGAGGGCATCCCAGAGGCAGAACTCGACCAAGGAGAACACCGAGAGATCGGCTGTCGTGTCACGGTCGTTGCGAACCCGCAGCCGCCAGATCTCGAGTGTCTCGCCGAGCGGGACGAAGTAGAGCATGTCGGCGTGGATCCCGGCGCGTTCGGAGGAGATGGACGTGTAGGAGAGTCCGTGACGGCACTCGTAGGAGTCAAGCGAGCTCCGCGTCGGCTGCCACGATGGCGACCAGTAGTCACCATCGGAGTCGTCGCGCAGGTACAGGTAACGACCGCCGAGGTCGAACGGAGCGCCGTTGTGCCGGTAACGCGTCAATCGGCGTAGGCGGGCATCTCGATAGAACGAGCAGCCGCCTGCGGTGTTGGAGATCATGCCGAAGTGGTCCTCGGTTCCGAGGTAGTTGATCCACGGAAGCGGGGTGTCCGGCTGAGTGACTACGTACTCTCGCTGACAGTCGTCGAAATATCCGTACTGCACGTTGTCTCCTCTGCCGACCGGGCACGCGGTAGGCGACCGGATAGACAAGTATCGCGACCGGTTCAGTTCCCCGCCAGTGGAGGTCGCCGACACGGCTCCCGGGATTGAACATGCCGGGCCCTTCGCCTCCCGCTCCGACGGGATCTGGGGTTCAGAGTGGGAGGACGCGTGGCTCGGACTGGTGACCGAATGCCTTCCGATGTGCGGCGCGCGCGCCCTGTCGAACGCGAGGCGAGAGCAGAGGGCTAAGGTCCAAGGTGGCGGCGCCTGAAGCGCATACAGCACGCCTGATCGCAACCCGTTGCTTCACCGACCGTCACTCGACGCCTTGAGGGAGGACCACCATGACAGACAACGCCGGGCTGCAAGAGTCCGGGAGCAGGCTCTCGCCAGCGACGGCCGACAGGCACCGTGCCATCGCGTCGCTCCAGGAGGAGTTCGAGGCCATCGACCGGTACGACCAGAGAATCGATGCCACGAGTGACCACGAACTGGCCTCGGTGCTGGCGCACAACCGCGACGAGGAGAAGGAGCACGCCGCGATGCTTATCGAGTGGCTGCGCCGTCACGATCGGGTCTTGGAGGGCAACCTTCGCACCTACCTCTTCACGAGCGCGCCGGTAACCGAGATAGAAGCCGAGTCAACGGCCGGTTAGGCCGACTCAGGCGTCGCTTAGGGCTGGCAGTTTCGGATCGGCTTCGCGGTCTTCGGTGGTTGGCCCGCGACAAGCTTCGAGCCATTGCCAGCTCTTGAGGACATGACAGGGACTTCCGGCGCTTCGGATCTGCGGGGGGAACGGGGTCCGGTCTCCAATGGGTGACGCAGCTGGCCTTGGCCTGCGCGGAGTCGTCGCGTGTCAGGGAGCGGCCTTACCGGGAGTCGCCCGGCGGGCAGCTCGGGCGGAAACTCAGGCGGCCGCCGTACACCATCTGAGTAGGGTTGGCCGGTGCCTGAGTTGCAGCGCCTGCGCGCCGACCACGCCCCGGCGGTCTTGGCCTTCGAACTGGCGAACCGCGCCTACTTCGCCACCTTTGTCTCCGACCGAGGCGATGAGTTCTTCGACCACTTCACCGAGCGGTACGACGCCCTGCTGGCCGAGCAGGAGGCTGGCACCTGCGTCTTCCACGTGCTCGTCGGCGAGGATGGCACGGCGCTCGGCCGGTTCAACCTGGTCGATCTCAAGGACGGCACCGCCGAACTCGGATACCGGGTCGCGGAGCGGGTCGCGGGTCGCGGCGTGGCGACCGCGACCGTGCAAGAACTGTGTCGGCTCGCGGCCGCGCAGTACGGGCTGCACAAGCTCAGAGCAGCGGTCACCTTTGACAACGCCGCGTCCCAGAAGGTGCTGACTAAAGCCGGGTTCGTCCCAGCTGGCCCCGCCGAGCCCGGCGGTCGACCAGGCACCTGGTATCAGCGTGACCTGGCCGTCGACTGACCCCAGATCAGTCGCTGACGACGCGCAGCAGCGCCAGGAGCAGTGAGAGCCGGTCTATGAAGCTCCTGCCCTGAACCCTTGCTTGCGAAGATCGTGGACCTAGAGGAGGTCAGCCAGAGAACGCACCAGGCTCAACTCAGCCTGCCCCGAGACCCCTTTCAGATCCGAAGAGCCGGACAACGCGCAGCTGTACCTCGAGCTGAGCTTTAGCTTCAGAGCCGCGAGAACCGCCGACGGGCCTGTTTGCGCTGGTCAGCCCAAGGTACGGAAGGCTTCGACACCGCCGGCGCTCGGGACCAGCAGCATGCCGTCTCCTACACCGGGTGTCGCAAAGTGCTCCAGGTCGTCCGTTGTCCGGTGGACGACAACGTGCCCGGTGACAGGGTTCATCCCGTACAGGGCCGCGCCGTCCCAGTCGAGGGCCCACACGAGACCGCCCGCCACGATCGGCGGCCCGTTCGGACTCCCGAACGAAGGCGACCACACGCGGTGGAACGCTGGCGGTGAGGTGGTGACCTGGAGCGCTGCGGTCCCGCTCCCGCACGCCGCGTAGATGAAGATGCGCGCACTCTTGCCTGCGCCGACTACGTCGGAGGCGTCCGCGCCGAAGTCACCGCCCCCCGGACACGCCGGAGCGGAATATGCACCGTGGCCGATCCCGGCGAGGTGTTCTTCGTTCATGAGGTACCCGGTGTCGCCGCTCGAGGACGGCTTTCCGGCAATGAACAGAAGCGACGTCCCCGGCACGTTGATCGGGCCGGCCGAACCCAGGTCCCAGTCGTGGTCGTTGAGCGCGAGCCAGTTACCGGGGGCCCAGTAACTGATCCGCTTCAGCGACGGTGACAATTCGACAACCGAGTCCCCCTCGTCGAAGTGGGCAGGGTTGCTGGAGCTCCCGTTGCCCGTGGCCACGTAAAGGTCGCCTTGTGGCGACACGACAGCCCCGTTCGTCTCCCAGACGGCGCCCTCGCGTTGAGTCGGGACCTGATAGCTCCCGAGTGGCCCGGCACCGGAGACCGCGACAGAGACGACATAGCCGTGGTACTGGCCACAATCACCATCGAGACCTCCGAAAGGAACATAGAGCGACCCGTTCGCGAGCGTGATCGCCGGGCGCTGTTGCTCGGCCGCGATGAAGTAATGGCTCGGGTCGTTCCCGAACGGCGGGTCGATGTCCCGGTGCCAGAGCATCTCGTGGCTCGCGAGGCTGATCGCCACAAGCCAGTGCCTGATCCCCTGCCAGCCTCTCTGGCCGGCCAGTTCAGTCTCCTCGGCAACGAAGATCTCGTCGGTGGCGGCGTCGATAACGGGCGTGCCGGTGATACCGAGCGGGTCGATGTCCCCGCAGCCCACCGTTGGAGCTGAATCGACAACGGACTTCGGCACCGTAGTCCCGACGTGCAAGTGCCAGATCACCCTGCCAGTGCGGGCCGCGATCGCATATACCGTGTCGTTCTCCGTCGCCACATACACCGTCTTGTCGTATACGAGCGGCTCGCCATAGACACCGCCGTCGAGAGAGTCATCATTCCAGGCCGCCTTGCCCGAAAGGTTGCTGATGGGAGGGTCGACGGTGTCGTGGCCAGAGCGCGTGTTGGAGTAGTCGTAGGTCAACAGGTCGCCAAGCGAGGCGGATGCGACCCTGTAGGTCGTTGTGCTGTGGGTCAGGTCCCCGTTCAGCCGGGCCCCGCGAACAGTCCGCGGAGCACCGACCCCGCCCGACGACGCCGACGCGGAGACAGCCGCCGAGCCCACCGCGATCGACGCCATGAGCGTGCCGGCCGCGACCACGCGACTCGCCCTTACCAAGGACTGTCGGCCCATATGATGCTCCTAATCTCACACCGGCTTGGAGCCCGAACGCTGGCGACCGGCCCCGCCGTACTCTGCTGCGAGCCCGTGGCTACAAAACGTCCAGCACCGATTCGGCAGAGCTGACTGTAAGACCTCCGGCCGGCTCGACGAGGAGGTTTGTGACGACGCCGTCGTCGATGACAGCCGCGTACCTGCGAGACCGCGTTCCGAGGCCGTGCGTACTGCCGTCGAACTCGAGACCCATCGCGCGCGTGAATGTGCCGTTGCCGTCGGCGAGCATGATGACCGAGTCACCCACTTCCTGGTCGTTCCCCCAGGCATCCATGACGAAGGGGTCGTTCACCGACAGACAGGCAATCGTGTCAACTCCCTTTGCCCGCAGTTCGCTGGCGCGGATTACGAAACCGGGCAGGTGGTAGTCCGAGCAGGTGGGTGTGAAGGCCCCGGGAACAGCGAAGAGGACTACTTTGCCCCTTCCAAGGACGTCGCCGGTCCGGATCGGTTCCGGCGCGTCACTTCCCATCACCGAAATTTCGACATCGGGTATGTGGTCGCCAACGGCAATTGTCACGGTTTCCTCCCATTTCCCAATCTGGCTTCGGCAGTCGCGGACAGTCTACGGGCGCTTTCCTGAGGACTGTTCGTCGGGAGAGTGCGCACGAGACCCGCGCTCGCCAAGAGCGGGCGGCACGGACTACACCCGCGCTACCGGTCCGAAGCTGTGTTTGTCTTACAATTGTCCCCATGAGCGGGCCGCGGGACCTTCTCCAGCGCAAGGCCGACGCCCTGGAAAAACTGTCCTCCGAGAACGACATCTGGGTGGCCACGACAAGCGCATCGGGCGAGCCTTGTCTGGTCCCGCTCTCCTTCGCCTGGATCGACGAGCACGTCGTCCTCGTTACGGCTCGGCGCAACCGCACGGCCCTTAACATTGCCGCCACCGGAACAGCCCATCTCGTGCTCGGCCCGACCCGAGACGTGGTCTCCCTCGAAGGTACTGCGGTGATCCTCGAGTCCGGTACGGTCGCAGAAGAGGACGCTGATCGCTACTGCGCCCAGGCGGGTTGGGATCCGCGAGCTGTGGAGTCGATGGTCTGGATCGTCTTCTGGCCGCGGCGCGTTCAGGTCTGGCGCGAGGTCGACGAGCTCGAGGGCCGAACCGTCATGGAAGACTGGCGATGGCTCGCCTGAGGCCTGGTCCGCCTCGTGGCCGATTGGAACGAGGTTCGTCGACTTGCCCTTTTCCTACCGGTGACCAGCGAGCGCGAGTCTCGTGGCAATGTCCAATGGCGGGTGAAGGACAGGCTGTTCGTCTGGGAACGACCGCTGCGCAAACCAGACCTGAAGGCGCTCGGTGACCGAGCGCCCAAGGGGCCGGTGCTCGGGGTGATGGTCGCGGACCTGGGCGAGAAGGAAGCACTGCTGGCTGGGGAACCAGGGCTTTGTTCACCACTCCCCATTTCGACGGCTACGCGGCAGTGCTCGTCCGCCTCGAGCACATGGCGGTCGAACAGCTGGAGCCGCTCGTGATCGAGGCATGGCTGGCTCGGGCACCAGCTCGCCTCGCCAGGGGCTACCTGGGGAAGTGAGCGTCGCTTCCCGAAGTACCCGACAGTCCAGCTAGGCGCGAGCGCCCGGGCGCTTGCTGGTGAGATCGCCGGCCTCCACGGCTGACGGCGGGATCGCGCGAGATTCACCGCAAAGTCAGTGACGTCCCCAGTGCTCGAGCTCGGAAGGCCCGACGTTGGCCGCCAGCCACTCGTTGAGGGGCTGTGAGGTCCGGAAGAACTTGGCAATTCGGTCCTTGGCTCCGGGCTTGCCGAGCCAGGGGCCAGGCGGCCACTGCACCCAGCTGGTGACGCCCTTGTAGCGGAGCAGCCCGATGCGCGGGTGGTCCTTCGGATACCCCTTCGGCGCCGTCTTCAAAGCATCGAAGCCCCCGGCTTGGATCCCGGCCTTGATGAGCACCGACAGCAGTTCGGCGAGCGCTTGTCCGGTTGTCTCGGCGGAAACGGCCTTGCGATACCGCTCCAGCTGGTCTGGAGCCATCCTCCACATGCCGCTTCCAGCGCCGAGGCCCTCTGCCGACAACTGGACGTAGCCCCCCATCTCGAGAGTCGCCGCGATCGTCGTCTTGTAGGGTGCCTTGTCCGCGCTGAACCGCACGTCCCGGTATGGGCGGAACAGCTTGCTCGCCCCGAACTCAGGACCGAGCTCGGCGAGCAGCTCGGTCATCGGCCGCAACACGCAGTTCTCGTAGACCGTCTTGTTCTCGTTCCAGTAAGTCTTGGAGTTGTCGGCCTCCAAACCCTCGTAGAACTCGATCGCCTCGGCCGTCCATCCGCGAAAGCCCATTAGGCGAGCCTATCGACCATGATCGGAACGCGTCGCTGCAGCGCCGTCAGGTCGCCTGACGCGACGCGTGACCCGGTGTGGTGCCGCTGTCGTGCAGAATGACACTCGACATGAGCGATGTGAACTCGACGCAAAGTCCGGCCCGTATGCCGACGCTCTACCTCGGCCACGGCGCACCGCCGCTCTTGGACGATCCCATCTGGCCCGGACAACTGGCGTCCTGGGCCGGGTCCTTGAGGCGCCCGGAGGCGATCCTGATGGTCTCGGCCCATTGGGAGCAGGCCCCGCTCAGCATCGCGGCGACGACCGCCGTGCCGCTTGTCTACGACTTCTGGGGCTTTCCGGAGCGCTTCTACCAACTCATCTATCCGTCCCCCGGTGCACCGGCTTTGGCCGGCCGCGTGCGAGAGCTGGTCGGCGCGCACCAGCCGGTCGCCGAGGTGCCGGAACGAGGGCTCGACCACGGGGCCTTCATCCCGCTCATGTGCATGTGGCCAGACGCCGACGTCCCGGTGCTCCAGGTCTCGATGCCGAATCTCGGGGCCGAGGCGTTGTTCGAGACCGGACGGCAGCTCGCCCCACTTCGCGACGAGGGCATCTTGATAATCGGCAGTGGTTTCCTCACTCACGGCCTCCCATTCATCGACCCGACCCGACCCGACGACGACCCGCCGGCGTGGTCGGCGGAATTCGATGCCTGGGCGGCCGACTGCGTCGCCCGCCGGGACCTCGACGCGCTGCTGGACTACCGGCGCCAAGCACCGGCTCTCGAGTTCGCGCACCCTACGGTCGACCACCTCGTACCGCTCTTTGTCGCTCTCGGGGCCGCGATCGACGCGCCCTCGACGATCGACACTCCCATAGAGGGGTTCTGGCTCAACCTCTCCAAGAGGTCCTTCCAATTCAACTGAGTTGCGCTCCCCGGAGCCAGGGACGGGGCGCCGGAGGCGTCGCAGCATGAACGACGCCACCGGGATGCCGCAGATGGTGGTCGTCCTCGGGGGCGGTTCGGATCTGTCCCGGGCGATCCTGGCGCTCCTCGCCGGCCGCCGGCTGAGATCTGTCCTCCTCACGGGCAGGTCCGCCGCCAGCCTGGAAGTGGCGGCCGTGGAGCTCCGCGCTCTCTCGGTGCCAAATGTCGAAACCGAGCTTCTCGACCTCACCGACATCGCCAGTCTCGAGAACTTCGCCGACTCGGCAGTACGACGCCTCGGTGACATCGACCTCGTGTTGGTCGCGGCCGGCGAGCTCGACATGACCGATCTCACGACTCTCGACGCTTTGAGGGTGGCTTTTCTCACCGAGACGAACTTCGCCGGCCCGGCGGCCGCGATGACGGCGTTTGCCCGTGTGATGCGGGCCCAGGGCCACGGCCGGATCGTCGTGCTCTCCTCGGTCGCCGGCTATCGCGTCCGGGCTGCCAACTTCGTCTACGGAGCGGCCAAGGCCGGGCTCGACGGCTTCGCGCTCGGCCTCGGTGATGCGCTCGTCGGCAGTGGAGTGAGCGTGATGGTGGTGAGGCCGGGTTTCGTGAGAACCAAGATGACTGCGGGGCGTAAGGCGACGCCCTTCGCCAGCGACGCGCCCGAGGTCGCCGATGCAGTCGTGCGCGGCCTCGAGACCGGCGCGGAGGTCGTCTGGGTCCCCTCTGTGCTCCGGTACGTGTTCGGGATCCTGAGGCTCGTTCCCCGCTCGCTCTGGCGGCGTATGCCCGGCTGAACGTGTTTCAGCGGTGCTGAGCCTGGCCCGGAGCGTGTACCCGACCTACAGCCGATAGCCTTGGACAGTGCGTATTTGATCCCCATTCCGAGCCTCGCCCACCATCTGTCTCAACTTGGGGATCAACATGCCGAACGCCCGCAACGCCCTCAACACTCGCAACGCACCGACAAGCGGCACGGCGACGCTGATCGCCCGAGGCGTGACCAAGTACCAAGGTGTGCAAACGGTCCTTGAGACGGTGAGCGTTTCGGTCAGCGCCGAGACGAGACTGGGCGTCCTCGGACCCAACGGCGTCGGCAAGACCACGCTGCTGCGGATCCTGGCGGGACTCGACCAACCCGACAAAGGTCGCGTGACGCTCCTGCCCCTGACCGCGACCGTGGGCTATCTGGCTCAAGAGCGCGAGGCGGTCGAAGCAGAGACGCTCGCCGGGTACCTCGCGAGGCGAACAGGAGTCGCCGAGGCACAAAACGCTCTTGACCGGGCGGCTGGCGAGCTGGCCGATGGCGAGCAGGGAGCCGACACCCGCTACGGGGCCGCGCTCGAACGGTACCTCGCGCTCGGCGGTCCGGACCTCGAAGCGCGGGCTGCGACAGTCTGTGATGACCTCGCCCTCCCGATGTCACTGCTGACTCTCGGCATGTCGCAGCTCTCCGGGGGTCAAGCGGCGAGGGCCGCCCTGGCGGCACTGCTGTTGTCCCACTTCGACATCGTGTTGTTGGACGAGCCCACCAACGACCTCGACTTCGACGGCCTCGAAAGTCTCGAGGACTTCTTGGACCGCCGCGGTGGCGGACTCGTCGTCGTGTCTCACGACCGGGCATTTCTCGAGCGCGTCGTGACCTCGGTTGGAGAGATCGACCCCGGCTTTCACAGGCTGACGCTGTACCGGGGTGGCTGGCAGGCCTACCTCGATGCCCGATCAACCGCGCAACGCCACGCTGAGGAGGCTCACGCCGCCTACAGCGTCGAACGGGAACGGCTCGACGCCCGGGCACGCCAGCAGCGGCAGTGGGCGGTCACGGGCGTCTCAAAGGCGGCCAAGGGTCAGAGGGACAACGACAAGGCGCAAAGGGACTTCCGGCTGAACCGCACCGAGAAGCAGGCCTCAAAGGTCCGCTCGACCGAACGCGCCCTCGAACGCCTCGCTGAGGTGGAGAAGCCCTTCGAACCCTGGCTGCTCCATCTCGAGATGGCGGCTTCGCCCCGAAGCGGTGACATCGTGGTGCGGCTCGAGGGCGCTGTGGTCCGACGTGGCGGCTGGCACCTCGGGCCGATCGACCTCGAGATCGGATGGGGCGACCGCCTGGGGATCCTCGGGCGAAACGGGGCTGGCAAGACGACGCTGCTCTCGATGATCCTCGGGACGATGCCACTCGATCACGGCAAGCGATGGATCGGTCCGAGGGTCGTGTTCGGCGAGCTCGGCCAAGCCAGGCGGCGCTTTGACACGAGCGAACCGCTCCTTACCGGCTTTCTCGATGCGAGTGGACTTGAAACCCGTGAAGCACGCTCGTTGCTCGCCAAGTTCGCCCTCGGCGCCGGTGAGGTCAACCGTGCGTTCGGAACGCTCTCTCCGGGCGAACGCACGCGAGCGGAGCTGGCTCTGCTCATCGCCAACCGCACCAATTGCCTCGTGCTCGACGAGCCGACCAATCATCTGGACCTTCCAGCCATCGAGCAGCTCGAGGTGGCCCTCGCGAGTTGGAACGGCACGTTGCTGCTCGTCACCCATGACCGGCGCCTTCTCGACACCGTCACGCTCACTCGAACGCTCGAGCTTCCTGACGAACCTGTTACAGCGCCGCGGTGACAGGCTGACCTACGCTCGCAACGTGACCGACACCGAGGCCATGGCCGTGGCTCTGAGCGAAGCCGCGCTCGCCCTCGACCATGACGACGTGCCCGTCGGAGCGGTCGTGCTCAGTGGTGACCAGCTCGTCGCGCAACGCCACAACGAACGCGAGCTACGCAAGGACCCGACGGCTCACGCCGAGATCCTCGCACTGCAAGATGCCGCGGAGATCCTCGGCACGTGGCATCTCGACGACGCCACGCTTGTGGTGACACTCGAGCCCTGCCCCATGTGTGCTGGCGCGGCGGTGCTCGCTCGCGTCCATCGTCTCGTTTTCGGCGCGGCCGACCCGAAGGCAGGCGCCTGTGGCTCACTGCTCAACTTGTGCGCGGACCCCCGCCTCAACCACGAGATCGAAGTCGTCCGCGGCGTGAGTGCCGGACCGGCCGGAATGCTCCTACGGGACTTCTTCGCAAACCGCCGCGACGTCCTCGGCTAACCTCGCTCCCGGAGGGATGCGAGAGTGGCCGAATCGGGCGGTCTCGAAAACCGTTGTGTCCGCGAGGGCACCGTGGGTTCGAATCCCACTCCCTCCGCCGTTTAGTCTTGACCCCAACGTTCTGGCTGTTCAGACGCTAATCCCTGTGTCCGCTTGCTCGGGCACCGAATGAACGTTGTTCAAACCCTGGCCATCGGTCCCGCTGATCTGAGACTGCTTGCCCGTCGGGAAACGGTGGCGTGATCGCCCTCACAGCTCCGTGCGAGCCGCGGACAGTCGATCGTTGTCTTCGCGATCCCGGGCGGACATCGTCCCCAGGTCGTGTGTGCGTTGGGAGGCTGAGGTGAAAGCGTGCCCAAACGCGCACGTGGCACGCTGTCGTGACGCGTCTCAGCCAGATGACCCGCTCAGGACGAGATCGACCAGAGCGGCGACGCCTGCGCGCAGCTGGCGGCGGGAGCTCCCTCGGGAACCGGCCAGGTGGTCGAGTAGATCCGCCCGAACGGCCGCTAGCAGCAGGTGCGCGAGCAGCTCGCTTTCCTTGCCGCGGCCGACGTCCCGCAACAGGTCGCTGAGGAGCCGGTGCACGAGCTGGTACTGCGGCTGCTCGTAGAGGCTAGCGCTCCCGGAACGCTCCTCCAACGCCAGCGTGAGATGACGGTTGTCGAGTTTGACAACGAGGATGGCGTCGAGAATGGCGGCGACGCGCTGGCTCGGATCGGTCCCCGGGCCGAGCGGCGGCGGTCCGCTCTCGATCGCGCGACGGAGAGGCTCAGTCCGAAGTGCCCATAAGGCCTGGATCAAGCCGGCCCGGCTGCCGAAGGCGCGGAACAAGGTGCCCTTGCCAACGCCGGCGCCTGCGGCCACATCGTCCATGGAAACCCTTGCAGGCGCGGCCGCCGTAGCGAACAGTTCGTCGGCAGCGGCAAGCACAGCGGCGCGGTTGCGTGCTGCGTCGGATCGCTGGGGGCGCGTCACGTCCTCGAGCCTACCTTGCCAATTGGACTGTCGGTCCGTATAGTGTTGAGATAACCGGACCACTAGTCCGTATCTGAACACAGGAGACAGAATGTCGGAAGCCGCGGACCTGTTCCGGGTGGGGTTGGAGCGCTTCGGCGACGGCGACCTTGACGGTTATCTCGAGCTGTTGAGCGACGATGTCGAGGTCGAGTTCCCCTTCGCCCCGCCCGGCCGTCCCGAGCGGCTGCGTGGACGCGAGAACCTCCGCCGCTATCTCGAGCCGCTGCTGGCACGCATCGCCTACGAGTCGATCACCAGCCTGGTCGTCTACGAGACCGACGTCGCCGGGACCATCGTCGCCGAGATGACGATCGGTCTTCGATTGCTCGAGAGCGGCCAGACGTACCCGAGGCGCTACGTCGCCGTCGTCCGCGCGGCTGACGGGCGCGTCGTGTCGTATCGCGAGTACTGGAACCCGCTCGCCCTGAGCGACCGGGCAGGTGCAACCGAGGCATCATGAGCAACTTACGAGTGCTCGTCACCGGAGCGACCGGGACGACCGGATCACGCGTCGCCGCGATGGCACGCTCTGCTGGAGTCGAGGTACGCACCGCCAGTCGCCACAACAGCGACGTCCTGTTCGACTGGCACGCCGCCAGCACATGGCCGTCGGCACTCGACGGCTGCGGCCGCGTTTACCTCGTCCCGCCCCCCGGTATCGACGTCGCGCCCGCGATGGTGCCTTTCATCGAGTTGGCGCGCCGAAGCGGCGTCGAGCGGCTAGTGCTCCTCAGCACCTCGGTGACCCCGATGGGGAGCTGGGCAGCTGGGGTGGTGCACCAGGCCCTCGCAGAGAACGGGTCGGACGACTTCGTTGTGCTGCGACCCTCCTGGTTCATGCAGAACGTGACCGGTGAGCACCATCTGGCTCGGATGATCCGCGACGAGGACCGCGTCGTGACCGCGACCGGCGAGGGACGAGTCGGATTCGTCGACGCCGACGACATCGCCGCAGTGGCCGTGCACGCCCTGGTTGACAAGACGAGACCCGCCGCCGAGCTGGTGCTGACCGGGCCCGAGGCGCTGAGCTACCGGCGCGTGGCCGAAATCGTCGGCGCGGCTCGCGGTCGTCCTGTGGCCTTCGAGCCGGTGACGCCAGCCGAGCTGGTCGAGCGGCTCGCCCGCACCTACCCACTGCCATTCGCGCAGGCACTGGCCCAGCTCGACGCCGTCATCGCCGCGGGGGCCGAGGACAGGGTGACGCGCGACGTTGAGCACGTCACCGGTCGGCCACCCCGCAGTTTCGAGCAGTTCGCCGCCGCAGCGTTCCGACCCGCCGGCTGACGCTCATCCAATGTCAGGTCGAAGCCGACAGCGCGCCACATCCGGTATTCGCTCGACGGAACGCCGGATGTTCGCCTTTCAAAGAGTCGACAGCTCTCCGACAAGGCACGTCGTCCCTTCCCGTGGCTTCGGTCTGTTCGATGCACGGCCTGTCTACGATGAAGCCATGCGTCAAGGCCTGGCTGAGTCTGACGCGCCGGACACCCACGACCGATCGAGCTACCTAGCCATGACTGTCTCAGGGCCAGGATTTGAGCCGACTGGGACGTCGGAAGTTACGGTCGAAAACGAGCAAGTTCTTCTCTGTGATCCTGAGACACTCCCAGCGGCCTTCGATGCGGCCGCGAACAGTTTGAAGTTGCTCATCCTGGTCTCCCCGACCTGCCCAATCTGCCTCGACGGAGTGGCCGTCGTTCGGGAGAGCCTCGCAGGGCTGGATTCTGCGGACGTCTCGATCCACGTCGTCTGGCTCCCCGTCCTAAAGGGGGACACACCCGCGGCCGCGCAGGACTCAGCACGACTCTTTGGAAACACCATGCAAGTAGCCCACTACTGGGACGTTGAGCGCGCGTTGTCGAATCGATACTGCGAGCTGCTCAGGCTCAAAGAGCGTGGGCGCACCGTCGCATGGGATCTGTACCTGATATACGAGCGAGGTGCTCGTTGGACGGCCGACCCACCGCTGCCGACTCTCTGGATGCAGCAGCTGCTCATAGACGGCGTACCGGAGTTGGAGCGCTCGCTCCTCTTGGGTTATCTCCGCCAGCTACTTGAGCCGACCGAGATCTACCCCGCTGCCCCTTGTCGTCACGATGCTGCGCCAACGTAGCTGTCTGTGCCTCGGCGTGTTCTTGGGATGAGCGCCGTGAGGTCGGTGACGACTACCGCGCTCGGCGCTTGCCTGAGCAAGAAGTCAGGACGCAAGCGTCAAGTGCCCGCCTTGAGGTTTCTTGAGAACGGCCCTCAAGGCGGGCGCAGGCGAGGCCTCCACCGCCCAGGGTCCCCTTTGAGCCCGATGTCCTCAAGCAGTTCCCCGGAAGGCGTCGGGGGACGCTCCGGAAAGTACGAAGTGCTCGAGGACGAGCCCAACAGGCGAGGTCGTGGTCGGATGAGGGCTCTGGCCCCAGTCGATCAGGAAGGGCAAAAGGGCGACATCGTAGTCCGAGAAGGCCCCCGGCTCTCCCGCTCGGGGCGATTCCGGCAGCGCCAAGGTCCGGGTGATCTCGCTGCCCTCCTGGGTGAGTCGTCGGCCCCCAACGGGCTCGCCGAAGCGGTGGCCGCCTCGGCGGGAGGTCTCGCGGCGTCGGCGATGTCGGCCGGAGAGCAGGCCCAGGCGCGCAGCGAGGGCGTCCGCAGGGCGTCGATGCCGAAGGCCAAGGGCTTGGACACTGCCGTCTGGCTCTCGTCGGGAGCGATCAACTCGAGGTAGGTGCGCTCGCCCAGCGCCAAGAGCGCGTTCCGGGTCCCCTCCCCAGGATGACGGCCACCGGGCCTCGGTGTAACGCCGGTGGTCTCGGCAATCCAACCGCAGGTCGACTCGAGGTCAGTACAGGCATAGACGAGGTGGTCAATCGTGGCTGTCACTGGTCCGCGACCTCCCGGCTCTGACTTGCAGGCCTGCGCGTCGGCGCCCGGGCGAAGGTACCCGTCGCCCGGGCGCAGTCCTGCCCAGATGGCGCGTAGCTGAGCGCTGCCGAAGCTCGACCGACGCGCCGGCCGGGCATGGACCACCTCGCCCGAGACCTTGAGCGGCCCTGCAGGAACAGGGCGAAGGTAGTCGATGCGCAGGTCGACTGTCGACCAGTCGTCCCCATCGAGCGCGATGAGGGCAAAGGTGGTGGCGGCATCTAGCAGCGTCGCGATGATGCCGCCGTGCACGACGCCGGCGCCTTCGGCATTGAGGTGGGCAGTGCCGGCCACGGCCTCGATGACTACCCTGCCCCCACCAGCGGGCTGCACTCGCATCTCGAGCTCACGGTGCAAGGGGGCCGCATTCACAAGCTGCTGCAGCTCTGCGGCGGCAAAGCTCGTGTCAGCGAACCGATGCTCACCTGCTCAGCGCACCCGACAGAGCGGCCGGAGGACTTGAAGACAGTCCCATGCACTCCGCCATAATCTTCGCGGAAGATCGCCTTCGGGTTTGCCGAAAGCCGGGTGGCCGGCATTCGGCCGTGCCAACCTGGCTGCTCGCACACGGAGAGCTCGCAACGGCGCCAGTTTGGATGGCTCCACCTCCGCGACGTCGAACAGGGTCAGTGGACCTCTACGCCAACTGGCAATATGCATCGTCTCACACAGAGCGTTCCGGCCCGACCCGTGGTGTAGGGATCGAAGTCCAGGCGCAGGAGACAGCCCGCGCAATGGGACCGTCGCCATCGACAAAGGAGCCCCGGTCCTTCAGAGGACCGGGGCTCCCATCACACCTTGCTAGAAGGTGTTCCTTGGTTAGAGGGGCAAGAGCGTCTGGCTCGCCGCGAAGTCGGTCGTGCTGCCGGTGGCGTACACAGCGTTCGCAACGCTGCTCGACGCAGGAGCTGTGTAGACGATGCTGGCACTACCCGTGCTGGCGGCGAAAGCCCCAGCCAGGGTCAGTACGTCACCTACCGTTGAGCAGCCGGAGGCGACGCCACCGATACTCACACCCTGGTAGTAGTAGACGAAGTCGGCGTCAGCACCCGTTATCGGGCAGGACACTGCCGCGCCATAGGTGATCGCGATTGACGTCGCGCCCACGACCGCCGACACCATGGCCGGCGCCGGCGCTGCGGTCAGCGCAAGCGTCTGAGTTGCCGCAAACTGCGGGAAGTCAATGGTGGCGTTCACTGCGTTCGCCGTGGTGCTCGCCCCTGGAGCCGTATACACGATGTTGGCAGTATTCCCTGGCAGGGTGAAGGTTCCGGTCAGGGTAACCACGTCAGCGGCCGCCGCGCAGGCGGTGACCGTACCACCGGAGGTTGTTCCAGCGGAGTTGTACGTGAAGTCGGCCACCGTGAACGTTGACGGGCAAGCCACAGCCTCGTTGTAGGTGATCGCGATTGTCGTCGCGGTCACGGTCGCCGACACCATGGCCGGCGTGGTCCACGGACCCGTGAATGTCTGAGTCGCAGCGTAGAGCGCCGGCACAGCTCCGGTGGCGAACACTGACAGCGTCGCACTGTTCGTCGTAGGAGCGGTGTAGACGATGTTGGCACCGGACCCTGGTGGGTCGTTGGCCGACACAGTCAGGGTCAGCACATCACCCGAACACCCAGCTGCGGTGATCGTATCGGGCGCCACGCCTGTGTAGTAGTAGGTGAAGGCGGCGTCAGCAGTCGTTGCACAGGTCACGGCCTCGTTGTAGGTGATAACGACCGTTGTCGCGGTCGTGTACGCCGAGACCATCATCGGAGCTGCCGGCGGCGTCAGCGCAAGTGTCTGCGTTGCCGCATAGACCGGGCCGGTGGCGGACACCGATGCCGTGGAGCTGTTCGTCGTAGGAGCGGTGTAGACGATGCTGCCGCCAGTGCTCCCCGGCAGAGTGAAGACTCCAGTCAGGGTCAGCACGTCACCGACACACGCGACGGCGCTGGACGACGTGATACCAGACGCTGCACCAGTCCAGTAGTACGCGAAGTCAGCCTGCGCGCCGGCAAGGCTCGGGCAGGACACGGCCTCGTTGTAGGTGATCGCGATTGACGTGTCGGTCACTGTCGCCGACACCATCGTGAGCCCCGAAGACGTGAAGTAACCGAAGGCGTCGATCACGAGGTTGGCCGTCGCACCCTGGCTGTTGTAGACGGCCACTTTGCCGGTACCAGCCGTGTCCGCGACCGTGAAGTTAGGGATGATCTCCTTGGCAACCCAGTTGACGTCAGAGGCGACAGGGTTCGTCGTGGCGGACGTCGGGTAGACGGTGAGGTAGCCCCTCGCGTTTCCTGCAGCGACCGTGAAGTTGGTCGCCACAGCCGATGCGTTGGCGGGGATTCCGCTGGCCGCGGTGGCAAGGTTGAAGCTCTCCGAGGTGTTCGCTGCGATCGGTGTCCCGTTGAGCGGCGTGGCACCACGAGTGTCGGTGATGCGGACCGGTGTGATCGGCACGAAGTACGAGCCCGTCCCACCGCTGCCGGTGTAGTAACCGTCCACGTCAACGTCCACGTTCACGGTGCCGGTGTGGTTGTAGACCTCGATCTGGCCACTGGTGCCGACTCCGACCGTCACGCGGTTCGCTACGGCCTGGCCGGCCACGAAGTTAACGTTCGATGCTGTCGGTATGGCGGTCACACCAGCCGGGTAGGCGGTAAGGAAGCTCGCCACCGTCCCGTGGGCGGCGGTCACGTTGACGACCACAGCCGTCGCGTTGGCAGGCACGCCGTCGGCCAACGCTGCGCCCGCGACGGTGACCGGCGAGCTCGCGTTCGGGCCGATCGCTGCGCCGAGCTGGAGGTTGCCGAGCACACGCGTGGGCGACAGTGAGTTGTAAAGTCCGCTGCCGTTGGTCGAAGGAGTGCTGGTGTAGTAGCCATCCACGTCGACCACGACGTTGGTGTTACCGGCATGATTGAAGATCGACACCATGCCCGTAGAGCTCAGGGGCACTGTGACGAGGTTCGCCACGGTCGCGCCCGCTGTGAAATTGAGGTTG
>Ga0224555_1001896_pt1 | contig 26557 bp, 22 predicted proteins | sample 714S23034metaG_FD_180687 | JGI IMG/M metagenome (GOLD analysis project Ga0224555, IMG submission 180687) | Peat soil microbial communities from Stordalen Mire, Sweden - 717 S2 30-34 | ecosystem: Environmental > Terrestrial > Soil > Wetlands > Peat | place: Sweden: Norrbotten County, Stordalen...
TTGCGGAAAGCCTACCCGGACGCCCACTGCGAGTTGAATCATTCAAACCCGCTCGAACTGCTCGTCGCGACCATCCTGTCCGCGCAATGCACGGACAAGCGCGTGAACATTGTCACGGGGGAGCTGTTCAACAAATACCGGTCGGCGGCGGACTATGCCCGCGCGGACCTTGCGGGGCTCGAGCGGGACATCAGGACGACCGGCTTTTACCGGAACAAGGCCAGGAGCATCAAAGCCTGCGGCCACGCGCTGGTGGAAAGACACGGCGGAAGTGTGCCGGGGACCATGGAGGAACTGATCGAGCTGGGCGGCGTCGGCCGCAAGACGGCAAACGTTGTGCTCGGCAATGCCTTCAACATCAACGTCGGCGTCGTCGTGGACACGCACGTGGCGCGGCTCTCGCGGAGGTTGGGACTCACCGGTGAAACCGATCCGGCAAAGATCGAGCAGGCCCTGATGAAGCTCGTTCCGAAGGAGGAATGGACCTTGTTCAGCCATTGGCTGATCTGGCACGGCCGGCGGCGTTGCTCGGCGCGCAAGCCGGATTGCGCGCATTGTGAAATCTCAGGACTCTGTCCGTCGGCGGGAAAACTGTGAGTCAGAAACATTCAAATTGGCTTTTGTTCAACTCCGGTCCCGGTCCCGCCGCCTTCAACATGGCTTTCGACGAGGCATTGCTCGGAGCCATGCCGCGTCTGCAACGGCCCGCGCTGCGGTTCTATGGCTGGACCGAGCGCGCGGCGTCGTTCGGCTATTTTCAGAAATATGCGGAAGTGGACCGCGCGACCCGGCTCCGCCCGCTGGTGCGGCGCCCCACCGGCGGCGGCATCGTTCCGCACGGCGCGGACTGGACGTACAGCCTGGCGTTTCCGGTCGTGCACGAATGGTATTCCCTCACCGCGGTTGAGAGCTATCGCCGCGTTCACGAATGGATTCAAAAGGCCTTCGAAGGATTGCAAGTCCCATCCACGCTTGCTTCCGATTGCCGCAGAGCCGGGCCCGGCCAATGCTTTGTCGGGCACGAAGAATTCGACCTGCTCTGGCGCGACCGAAAAATCGCGGGCGCGGCACAGCGCCGGACCCGGGAGGGATTGCTGATCCAGGGCTCGATCCAGCCGCCGCCCATTCCGTTGCGGAGGATGGACTGGGAGCGGGCGATGTGCGACGTCGCTTCCGGGGAGGGAGTTGAATGGGCCGGATGCACGCCGGATGCCGGTTTGGGCGAACGGGTGACGGCCCTTGCCGCACAAAAGTACTCGCAAGAGGGTTACAATCAAAAACGGTGAGAAGGCGGGCGCCGGCTGCAGCGGCTCATTTGGCGGGACCGGCTTAAAATCATTTTCCTTGCGAAGTTCTTGCGCGCTGCGGCTGGTCCTCGGAGGACACAGCCGCGCTCCACAGCCTTACGGACCGCGACTGTGTGCGAAGCACCCGTCGCAGCGCGTGACCATTGTCATGTCGCGTCGGGAGCGTCTCCGGCCTTTCGTCAATGATCATGCTGCGGTCCTCGGCGGACACGCGCTCCAACCCCTCACTTCCAATCGCACCGGCCGGGATTTTCATGGTTTACAGGCGGTGAATCCCATAGCAGACTGCGTGCGTCAACAACGGGCCTGCCCACCCGCTGGGAAAGGTTTTCGCCTTATGAAAGATCGCCTTCTGTTGTTGCCATTCGTGCTGGCCACTGTGTCCACTGTCTCTCTCCCGGCCCAAATTCCCCTGAGCGGCGGCCCGTACGCGCAAGATTTCAATTCTCTTGCAAGCAATGGGTCCGCCCTGTGGATCGACAATGTCACGTTGCCCGGGTGGTACGCATCCCGGGGTGCCGCTCCCCATTCCGTGACGAACTACAGCGCCGGGACCGGCTCGAGCACCACAGGAGCGCTCTACAGCTTCGGCGACGCCGGATCCGACGAGCGGTCCATCGGCTCGCTGGCGTCCGGCGGGACCGGGAAACTGGCATTCGGGGTCCGGTTTGTGAACGACACGGGACTGCCCCAAACCGGATTCAGGATTTCCTGCGCGGGCGAACAATGGCGCGCGGGCGGCACGAACGTGCAGGAACTGGCGTTCTCCTATCAGATCGGCAGCGGGCTGACCAATGCCGACGCGCCGGACGACCAGACCTGGACTCCCTTCCCTGCACTGGATTTTCCGAGTCCGAACACCAGCGCCGCCGGGACGCTGGAGGGGAATGATCCGGCCAACCAGGTGGCCTTCACCGGCATCCTGCTCCCGGGCGTCGTGGTGCCGCCCGGCCAGGAACTGTTTCTGCGCTGGCTCGATGTGGATGATCCCGGGTTTGACGACGCGCTTGCGCTCGACGATGTCACCGTTTCCTTCGATCGGGCGCAAACGATCGCGGAGGCGCCGGCCACGAACGATACCTTTTCGCTGCTCACCTATAACACGCATGGCAACCAGGTTGAAAACTGGAGCACAAACTCGTCGCAGATCCGCGCGATCGGACGCCAGTTGGTTTACCTGAAACCAGACATCATCACGTTCGACGAAATCCCGGAAACGAACACCTGGCAGATGGAGAATTGGGTGACAGCGTTCCTGCCCGGGTATTTTCTGGCAACCAATTCCGAAGGCGACGGGTCCATCCGCAACGTCATCGCAAGTCGCTTTCCCATCACTCATTCCCGGAGCTGGCTGCACGATTCCGATCTCGCGCCATTTGGCTGCACGAACGCCGCCTTCAAGCGGGATTTGTTCGAAGCCGAGATCGCATTGCCTGGGTTTCCGCAACCGCTGCACGTGTTTTGCGTTCACCTCAAATCCAGCCAGGACGCCGCCGCTTCCTCCGAGCGGGCCGCCGAAGCCGGGGCCGTCTCCAATTTTTTTGTCGTCACGTTCCTTCCCTCGAACGGTCTGCAACCCTATGTGCTGAGCGGCGACATGAATGAAGACCTCGTGCGTCCGCCCGCGAGTCATCGGCAATCCATCCAGCGGTTGGTCGGCACACCAACCGGCCTGCAACTGACAACACCATTGAATCCAGTCACCGGGAGCGAACTGACCATCTCGATCCAGAGCGCCGGGTTGAGCAAGCGGTATGATTACATACTTCCCTGCGCGTTGTTGTTCTCCAACATCGCCTGCAGCGAGGTTTTTCGGACAGATCTTCTCCCCAACCTGTATCCGCTCGTGCGGACCAACGATGACCGGATGGCCTCGGACCATCTGCCGGTCCGAATGGTGTTCAATAATCTGTACCGGAAGCCGTTTCGTTTGACGGCGATCACCCGCAGCAATCAAAGCGTGGCGCTGAGCTGGGAGTCGGTTCCCGGGCAATCCTATCGGGTGGAAAGTTCTTTCGACCTTCAGAGTTGGACGGGGCTGGCGGACGACGTGGAGGCGACAGGCGGAAGTGTGGTCTTCACCACGAATGTTCCTGCGCAAGCACGGTTTTTCAGGGTCAAACGAATGCCCTAATCCGCAGGGGCGGGTCCCGGGTAGCCCCGGACGACTCTCCTCGCCGCCGGCTGAATAACTTTGAACACATACCAGCGCAGCGCGGTGGGAGCGGGCGGGAGCCGAGGGATGGTCCCAGGGCATGGCGGCGATGTTCGGGCGCAACGACTGGTGCTTCGCACACAGTCGCGGTCCGTAAGGTTGTGGAGCGCGGCTGTGTCCGCCGAGGACCAGCCGCAGCGCGGTGAGATACGGAGAGGGCCGGGAATGATCCCATGGCGTGGTGGCAACGGCTGCCCCGCAGCGACTGGTGCCTTCCGCACACAGTCGCGGTCCGCAAGGCTGTGGAGCGCGGCTGTGTGCGAAGCATCCGCCGCGCTCCCGATCCTCACGTCCAGTCGCACCCCTGGTGCAACCGGCAGCGTTGACAATGTCGGGCGGAATCTTTAAAGGTTGGGCCGTTCGAGTTAATTATTATGCAAAACATTCAACTCGGCTTCCTCGACTACGCAATCCTTATCATCTACGTCGCCTTCGTCGTCGGAATCGGCTTCGCGCTGAGGCGATACATGAAAAGTTCGTCGGACTTCCTCACGTCCGGGCGATCCATTCCGGCGTGGGTCACCGGCCTGGCATTCATTTCAGCGAACCTGGGCGCGCTGGAAATGGTCGGCATGGCCGCCAGCGGCGCCAAATACGGCATCGCCACCTGCCACTTCTATTGGGTCGGGGCGATCCCGGCCATGGTGTTCCTCGCCGTCTTCATGATGCCGTTCTACTACGGCTCCAAGGCGAGATCGGTGCCGGAATATCTCAACATGCGGTTCGACTACCGGACTCGTTGCTTGAATTCGATTTCTTTCGCGGTAATGACGCTCTTCGCCTCCGGCGTTTCCATGAATCTGCTGGCCAAATTGCTGAATCAACTCCTGGGATGGAATTATGACCTGAGCCTTTGGATCTGCTCCGCAGTCGTGCTGGTTTACGTGCTCAAAGGCGGATTGACTTCCGCGATCTACACCGAGGTGCTGCAGTTCTTCATGATCGTGCTCGGCTTTGCGCCAGTTGTTTACCTCGGCCTCCGGGATGTAGGCGGATGGAATGGGTTAAAAAGCAAACTGGTCGAAGTGGCGCAAAACCCTGCTGCGGCAGGGATGATTGACAAGGCCGGAAGAACGTTCCCGCCTGATTCCTGGACCGGCGCCTGGAAGCCGCTGTTGGCAGGGCCGGCCTCGAATCCCATGGGAGTGGACTGGTTTGCGATGGTGTTCGGGCTCGGGTTTGTTCTCTCCTTCGGATACTGGTGCACCAATTTCCTTGTCGTGCAGCGTGCCATGGCGGCCCGCAACATGAGCGCCGCGCGCCGCACGCCATTGATCGCCGCCGTGCCAAAAATGCTTTTCCCGGCCCTGGTCATCCTCCCGGGCATGATTGCGGCCGGACTCGCGATCACTGCCAAAGACGGCTACCGATTGCCTCCCAAACCATTGACGACGGCGATGTATGCGAAAATTGTCCCCGCCGTCAAACAAGCTTCCACCGAAGGACTCCAGGGCGACGCGGCACTCCAGGCTGTAAACGATGCCATCGGCAAAGACGACGCCATGTCCTATAAGCTTAATGAGGCCAAAATCGCCGCTCTGGCGGCGGACATGAAAGCCGCTCCGCTGGCAGACGAGGTCCTCAAGGCACGGCTCCAGGACGCCGTGGCGGAGACTGATTACGACGGCGTTATTCTGTCTTTGGTCAAGCGTTACTGCCCGACTGGATTGCTCGGTCTCGCGCTGACCGCCCTGCTCGCTTCATTCATGTCCGGCATGGCGGGCAATGTCACGGCGTTCAACACCATCTGGACTTACGACCTTTACCAGGCCTACATCGCCCCGAACAAGAGCGACCAGCACTACTTCTGGATGGGCCAGTCGGCGACGGTCGTCGGCATTTTGTTGGGTATTGCCTGCGCCTATTTCGTCAGCTACTGGTCCAACGCGATGGACATTATCCAACTCGTGTTCGGGTTCGTGAACGCGCCATTGTTTGCCACGTTCCTGCTGGGCATGTTCTGGGCGCGGGCCACCGGCACCGGAGCGTTCCTGGGCCTGCTCGGAGGCACGGCCACCTCGACCCTGTTCCACTCCTTGACGACCGCAGTGGGCAATTCTCTGGGCGTCAAAGGAGGCTACCTCTGGATTCTGCTGGGCAGGACGCGTGAAACCATTCCGGGCCTGGTCGAGTTCCGCAGTGACATGGCCCAGAATTTCTGGCTCGCCACCTTCGCTTTCATGGTCTGCTTCGCCTTGACGCTGGTCCTCTCACTGGCCACGAAACGAACCAAGACAAACGAGGAACTCAAGGGCCTCGTTTATTCGCTTACGCCCAAACTGAAAGACGAAGAAAAGGCCTGGTATCTGCGACCCGCGGTGGCGGGCATGATGCTCCTCATCGGTTGCGTTATTCTCAATATCATTTTCCGCTAAACAACAGAAAGGAACCAAACTTATGGGACTCGATCTACGCTGGCCAATCGGTCTGATGTTTTCGCTCATCGGCGCGATGCTCACCATCAATGGCCTCATCACTGGCTCGAACGCCGACATGTACAAACGCTCCCTCGACATCAACGTCAACCTCTGGTGGGGCTTGGTGCTGCTGGCTTTTGGCGCATTCATGCTCCTCATGGCCAAAATGGGATCGAAGCCTGCCGGTGGCGACGCGCCAGGCACCAGGCCAAAACCGCAATCGGGAGCCAACCCTCCCTCAAAGTAGAGCCGGTAAAAGACGTCCTGCCCCCGTTGGGCGCATCTTGACACTGCCCTCGACGACACGGCATTCAGTGGCTGTCTCTGGAATGGGTGGAACGGGCGACCCGCCCGTTCCGGTCGGCGACTCGCCGACCGGAAGAGCTTGACGACGGGCGACACTTTGGCCTGAGTTTCAACTGAAATGCCCCTCTCCATTCCGCCCGGCGGGTCGCCGGACGGGACGGGCCAGTGGCCCGTGCTACCCTTCCAGCTTTTCACGCTGGGTCTAAACACCGCGCTCCGGCCTGTTTGCAATCGGGGGCAGTGTCAAGATGCTGCCGCCCGCGTTCACGAACAAGGCACGCCCAGCCCATGTATTCAAGACCATGACCCCGGCAGGGATGCGCCTGCTGGACGTTCACGTTGATCGGCAGGTCAACCGCGTCAGCCTTTGGCAGAGGACGCTGAAACGTGCCGCTTCACAGAATACTATCCTCCAATAGTTTGCATTTAATTCGCACCGCACTTAGACATCCCTGCTGCCATGGCGTACCTTGGCTTGTTATGGTGTCAACGGTGGAACAACTCAAGAACCTGGAACGCAAATCCGCTTCGCCGGTGCCCCGGGTTGGGCGATACACGGGCGAGGTGGTTTACATTTATGCATACGATGTCGCGTATGAGATGACCCGTCAACCCGTGCGTGAATTGCTGGGCCAGCCAGTAGCGCAATTTGTCGTCGATGCCAGCAAGCGCAGTCCGCGGCATCTCTTCTTCTATCGCCCCCAAATGGTCCGTCTGCCGCCGCAGGAACGCGCCGGGCCCGGCGGACCGTTGCGCATCGAACGCGTTGTCAAATTGCTCCCGGTTGGGGCGCTCAGCATCACCGTGCGCGTGCCCTTCGACGTCGAGCGCATCGAAGATCTGGTCGGCTATCACGATTTACGGTTCAACGACGGTTTCCTGCACGATGAAGTGCGCCGTCTGGCGGAGGAAGTCCGGCGCGAATTGGCGCCCCACTACATCCGGCCCGTCGGGCAACTGGCGGAGGAGGAAGCCTACACGGTCTTTTGCATCAAATCGCCATTGCTGACGGAGGATGGAACCCCGCTCGTCGCGGAAAACTGGTGGCGCGCGAATCGCCGCGCCGTGGCCTCGCTGCTGACGCAGGAACCGGACATGGCCCACCTCTCGAGGCAGGAGGCCGATGAATCCACCGGCCGCTACCTCAGCTATTACGAACACGACCTCGTCGTCGTGGACTGGGACGCGGCGTTGATCATCGACGAGAAGCAGAATTTCGACGAAACGCTCTACATCATGGAGCTGGCGAACCTGCAACTGGCCGAACTTGAGGCCTATGACCGGATCCTGGACGGCTCGCTCGAGCGGGCCTACCGGGATCTGACGAGGAGCCCGGCGCGCGGTCGCGCGAACATGCTGCGCGAACTGCGCGAGCTGCGCATCGACATGGCGCGCTTCAGCGACGAGCTGTCCAATATCACCAAATTCTTCGGCGACTGGCACCTCGCCCGCATTTACGAGAACATTTCCGCGCGGTTCCATCTCCCTGACTGGCACAAGACCATCGACGGCAAATTGAAAACGCTCGCGGATTTGTATCAACTGCTCAACCACGACCAGACCAATCGCTGGATGCTGATCCTGGAAGTCACCATCGTCCTGTTGTTCGTGATCGACCTGGTGATTTTGTTCCTCGGACTCAGCCACTGACCCGGCCGGGCTCAAGGCTTCCCGGGCTCAATGCGACGGCGATTCCGCCGGTGTCACCTGCAGCGCAATCTCCTCGGTTCCGCGGAGAATCGTGAGCGGCCAATGCCGCCCGATCCTGTCGCCCGTGAGCAGCTTGTGCAGCGCATCGATCGAGGCCACCGGCTGTCCGTCGAACTCGATCAGGACGTCCCCTTCCCGCAAGCCGGCGCTTGCGGCGGGACAGCCGGACGCCGTCGAGATTACCAGCACGCCGCTGGAAACCGGCAGTTGATGGAACCGGACGACGCGCCGGTGCAGCGGCACGTTTTGTCCGCCAAGGCCGATGTAGCTTCGCCGGATCTTGCCGTCCTTGATCAGCCACCCCGCGACTTGCTTTGCCGTGTCGATGCCAATGGCGAAACAGATTCCCTGCCCCGGAAGGATCACCGCCGTGTTCACGCCGATGACTTCGCCTCGTGAATTGACCAGCGGGCCGCCCGAATTGCCCGGATTCAACGCCGCATCGGTCTGGATGATGTCGTCGATCAGCCGGCCGGTTTTGGCGCGGAACGATCTTCCCAGCGCGCTCACGACCCCGGCCGTGACGGTGCACTGGAACCCGTATGGGTTGCCAATCGCGATGGCGAGCTGGCCGACGCGGGTCTCCCGCGATTCGCCGAGCCGCACCGGGTGGAGCTGCGGCGCGTAGACCCGCAGCACGGCCAGATCGGTGTCCGGATCGTCTCCGACGACGTACGCGTCCGGGCGGCGCCCGTCCGCGAGCACGATTTCGATTCTTTCGGCGCCGTGGACGACGTGGCTGTTCGTCAGCACAAATCCGTCGGGAGTGATGACGAACCCCGAACCGCTGCCGGCATGTTCGCCATTTCGCCGGCGCACCTCGATGTTCACCACCGAGGGGCCGACCTCGTCTGCGGCACGGACCACCGCCTTGGAATAGGCATCCAGCAGCGCGTCCTCTTCATGTGCTGCGGCCGGCGGCGTTGACGCCGTCGATTCGTGCTGAAGTGAAACCTGGGTTGCCCCGGCTTCTCCGCCAACTTCAAAATCTGCGCTCTTCATAACAATCTGCGTGGGCAGTTGAATGAAGTTGTACCGGTTTCGCGCGTTGTCAAACCGACCTTTGCCTCCGCCTGTTTTGATTGCGGTTTGCAGCGCGTTCGCTAAGGTTCGCTCGTGAAGCTCTCGGTCAAAAGCGATTACGCCGCCCGCGCCGTGCTTGGTTTGGCGCGGCATTATCCGACCGGCGCAGCGTTGCGTGTCGAAGACCTCGCATCCGGCCAGGGCGTGCCGGCAAACTATCTCGTCCAGATCCTCATCGAACTGAAGGCCCAGGGCATTGCAAAGAGTGTGCGCGGCAAGGAAGGAGGATATCTGCTGGCCCGTGCGCCGGCGGAAATCTCGCTCGGCGACGTGCTGCGCGCCGTTCATGGCGAAGTGTTCGACACGCCCGCATTAAGCGACCCGAACTGTGCGCCGGAACTCCGGGGCGCCTGGCAGAGACTCAAAGATGCGATGGACAAGGCCGCCGCCGGGATCACCTTCCAGCAACTGCTGGACGAAGGGGCCGACAAGGAAAAGATGTACTACATATGAAAAGCCAATCGATCTCCCGACGGCATTTCCTCAAAACAAGCGCCACCGCCGCGACTGCGATCGCCGCCACCTCGCCGACAGCCTTGTTGGCCGCGGGTCCCTACGGCGGCAATAGCATTCCTCTTGGCGTCCAGCTCTATTCCGTGCGCAAGGAATGCGCGAACGACCTGCCCGGCACCCTCGCGGCTTTGGCAAAGATGGGCTACAAAGGTGTCGAGTTCGCCGATTATTTCGGGCGCGATGCCGGATCACTGCGCAACCTGCTCGATAATGTCAGCCTCGCGTGTGTCGGTTCCCATATCCGGCCATTCGATTCGTTGCTCGGGGACAACCTGTCGAGAACCATTGAGTTCAATCGCGTGCTCGGCAATCGGACCCTGATCGTGCCCGAACTCCCGAAGAAATACACCGAGACCCGTCAGGGCTGGCGGGAGGCCGCCGACCTGTTCGGCGAATTGGCCGACAAATTGAAGCCGCACGGGATGCGAATTGGCTATCATAACGAAAGCACGGAATTCAAACCGCTGGACGGGGAGATGCCCTGGGACACCTTCTTCAGCCGGGCGAAGAAGGAGGTGGTCATCCAGCTCGACACCGGCAACGCGGCGGCCGGCGGCGCCGATCCCGTCGCTCTGCTGAAAAAGTATCCGGGTCGCGTCCTGAGCCTGCATGTGAAGGCCTTCTCGAAACTGAAACCCAATGCGCTCATCGGGGACGACGAACTGCCGTGGCAGGAAATCTTCAGTATCTGCGAGACCACCGCCGGTGTGAAGTGGTACATCATCGAATACGAAAGCGACCTTTACCCGCCGCTCGTCGCCGTCGAGAAATCACTCCAAGTCATGAGGCGCTGGGGGAAGTGCTGATTTCCTCCTGCGCGTTGGGGCTGGGGGGGCGGCCAGCCCGGAGCGGTTTTGAGGCTGCCGTTTCCGTCTTCAACCCTCCGCCCGTAAAACCGCCAGCGGCGGATGGCTCAGCACGCCGCGGCTCATCAGGAAACCCGCGATCACCGTTATGCCCGGCACAATCAGCAGGGCCAACAGCAGCGAAGCGAAGTCCGGCGCGAAGGGTGCGTGGAAAACAAACCTCGCCAGCGCCCAGGCGGCGAGCATCGCCAGCAGGAGACCGGTCAGCGCGGCCAGGAAGCCGAGCGAAAAATATTCCACCAAAAGGATTCTGTAAATCTGACCACGCGAGGCGCCGAGCGTCCGCAACAGGACGCTTTCCTGGAGACGCTGGTAGCGGCCCGTCATCAGCGCCGTTACCACCACCAGCAATCCTGTCAGCACGGTGAACATCGCCAGGAAGCGGATCACGAATGAGATTTTGCCGAGGATGGAATCCACCGTCTGCAGCACGAGCGTCAGGTCGATCGCGGAGACGTTCGGGAAGGCCTTGACGGTCTCGCGCTGCAGCCGCGCGGATTCCTCGCTCGAGTTGACGTGTGTCACCAGCACGTGCATGGCCGGCGCGCTCTCGAGGACCCCGCACGGGAACACGACAAAAAAGTTCGGCTGAATTCGCCGCCATTCCACCTCGCGCAGGCTCGCCACGCGGGTTGTGACCGGCACCCCTTGCACATCGAACACCAGTTCGTCGCCAAGCCCCACCTGCAGATCCCTGGCGATGCCCTGTTCCAGGGAGACAGGCACGACTTTCGTCCCATCGGCCACCCGCGAAACCCATTTGCCGGCGACGATTGTTTCGCCGTCCCGCAACTGATCGCGATAGGTGCTGCGATACTCGCGCCGGTAAGCCCAGCGCCGGCCGCGCCCCTGCCGGTCCGACATGATGGAATCCACGGGATGGCCCTTCACGGAACTCAGGCGCATTGTGATGATCGGTGTGTCATCCAGCACCGGTAGGTTCAGGGACCGAACCAGGGCAATCACGGCCTGTTCCTGGGAGGTCTGGATGTCGAACAGGACGGCGTTGGGGCGGTGTTGGCTCGTGGAGGTCGCCAGTTGCGCCAGCAACGTCCGCTGGACCGAATACAGGCTCATCATGAGGAATGTCCCCAGCCCCAGGGACAACAGGAGCGACAGCGTGCGGTTGTTCGGGCGGCTCAGATTGGCGATTCCCTGCCGCGCAGTGAACGGGAGTGTCGCCGGAATGAACCTCCGCGTCAGCCAGACCAGCGCCTTGGCCGTGACGGTCAGGATGCCGAACACCACTCCCAGCCCGATGGCGAATCCGAGCCCGACCCGCCAGTTGCGGCCTTGCAGGAGCGCGAAACCGGCGATGCCGCCGGCGAGGCACGCACCCACGAGCCAGCGCCATGGATCGGGGCGCGCACGGACTGGCTCGAAGGAAGCGCGGAGGGCGGCCAGCGGCGACACGCGCCGCACGGTCAGCAGCGGCATCAGGGCAAACAGCAGGCAGATCGTGAAACCGATGGCCATGGCGCGGCCGACCGCAGGCCACGCCGTGTGAAACTGGAACGTGAACGGGATAAAATCGGCCAGGACCCTGGGCAGGGCCGATTGGATGGCGATGCCCACGGCTCCGCCAAGCGCAGCGCCGAACAGGCCCAGCGCCGTCCCCTGGGCGAGATAAACCGCAAACGTCTGCGCGATGGAGCCTCCGAGACACCGCAGCACGGCCACAGTGCCCAGCTTTTGTTGAACGTGCACGTGGATGGCGCTCGCGATGCCGACGCCCCCCAGCAATAGGGCGATGAACCCAACCAAGTTCAGGAAATGGTAGAGGTTGTCCATCGAGCGCCCCAGCTCCCGTTTCCGCTCCTCCACCGTGTCGTGGCCGAGATGGAGTTTTTCCAGCTCGGGACGGATGCGCTCCACCAGCTTCGGCACATCCACGCCGGGACCGAATTTAAAATACACCCGGTAACGCGCCAGGCTCGCCGTCTGGATCAAGCCGGTGCCCGGCAGGTCCTCCATGGAAATGTAAACGCGCGGCGCGATGGTCGAAAGGGCGACCGTTTCACCGGGGACCTTCTCCAGCCGGCCGACGATCCGCGCCGTCAGCTTGCCCACGCGGATCGGGTCCCCGGCCTTTGCATCGAATTGCTGGAGGAGGGATTCTTCAACCAACGCGCCGCCGCCGCGCCGGAAATCAACCGCCGCGCTGACCGGTTCGGTATCCAGCTTTCCATAGAACGGGAAGCCGCCGCTCAACGCGCGCACCTGGACCAGCCGCGTGCTCCCGGTGCGCGGGAGGTAAATCATGCTGGAAAAGGACACCTCGCGGGATTGCTCGCCTCCGAGCCCCTCCAGCCAACGTGATTCTTCAGGCGTGAAGTCGTCGCGCGAGTTGATGACGAGGTCCGCGCCGAGGAGGGCTTTGGTCTGCTCTTCGATCGCCTGCTCCAGGTTCCGGCCGAGGGAGCCGATGGCGGCCAGCGCTGCGATGCCCAGGACGATGGAACAGGAAAACAGCGCGAGCTTTTTGCGGCTGGTCCGGCTGTCGCGCCACGCCATCCGCCACGTCCAGGCCGAGCAGAAATGGCCGATGAAACCGCGGCGAAGGCTTGAGTGGCTGACGGTCATCGGCTTTGTCCGGAGAACGAGATCAGGCCCGGCGGATCAGCGGTCCGGGCTGTGACGGTGCGAAGGTCACGCATGGCGAGGTCACTCTCCGGCGATGATCCTGCCGCCTTTGAGTCGGATGCTGTTCCGGGCACGCTTCGCAAGGTCGAGATCGTGCGTGACGAGCACGAGGGTGGTGCCTGCCTCGGCGTTCAGCGCGAACAGACTGTCGATCACCACACGTCCGGTTTCGGCATCCAGGTTGCCGGTGGGTTCATCCGCGAAGAGGATCTTGGGCCGGTTGATGAAGGCGCGCGCCAGTCCGACGCGCTGTTGCTCCCCGCCGGAAAGCTGGGCCGGATAATGCGAGAGTCGTGCGCCCAGCCCGACGCGATCGAGCAGGGCGGTCGCCTGCGGGCGCGCGCCGTTTTGCCCGCGCAATTCCAGCGGCACCATCACGTTCTCGAGTGCCGTCAGCGTCGGGATGAGTTGAAAAATTTGAAAGACGAAGCCGACCACCTCGCCGCGGAGGCGCGCGCGGCCGTCTTCATCGAGCGCGCCAAGCTGGACGCCGTCGAGGCGCACCTCGCCCGAAGTCGGCAGGTCAAGGCCCGCGCACAAGCCGATCAATGTCGTCTTGCCGCTGCCGGAGGGGCCGACGATGGCGCACGTGGAGGCGGCCGGCAGCGAAAAGCTGACATCGTCCAACACCGTCAGCGTGCCGTCCGCGTTCGGATAGCGCTTCGTCAGTCCGCGAACATCCAGTATCGTGGGTGGATTCACCGTCTTCTCAATACATCAGGCGACCGCGAGGTGAAAGCGGATATGTTGGAGACTGCCGATTCAGAGGGCCGCCAGAGGGAAGACGGAGCAACAGTGAGGGACTGGAGCGCTGCTGACCCCTGCCGCAGTGACGCGGGGCTTCCGGGCCTGCCGCCTCTCCAGTCTTCGAAACCGGCGCTCGCGTTTCCCGATTTCATCACGCAACAGGGCCTCCGCCGACCAGCCCCATTGCCGGGCGGATTGGGCGAGTGAAAAAAGTTCTGCGGCCAGCTTCGCCCGGCTGAGGGTCCGCTTTCCGGCGGTCTCTGGAATCAGATTGGCCTTGCGGGCCTTTTTGATCAGTTTCTCCGCTCGCAGCAGCGCCGGCAGATGCTTCGGGATGCCGTCCAGGGCCGAGGACCGCGCGTGCCGGGTGCCCAGCTTTTCCGCGCGCTTGATCTTCTCCCAATTGGCCCATACCTGGTCCACGTTCTTGACTTTGATGTTCCCAAAAACATGCGGGTGCCTCCGGGTCAGCTTGTCGGTGATGCGGCGAGCCACCTTCTCGAAATCAAACGCACCCCGCTCTTTGGCCAGTTGACAGTGAAAAACCACCTGCAGCAGCAGATCGCCCAGTTCCTCCTCCAGCTCGTGATCGTCGCCCGCCTCAATGGCGTCCATCAACTCATAAACTTCCTCCACCGCGTGCCAGCGCAGGGACAGGTGGTCCTGCTCGCGGTCCCACGGGCAGCCCCGAGGCGAACGCAAGCGAGCCATTACCTTGAGAAGGTCGTTAATGGCGGGCTTGTGTTTCATTTCAAGAGAAGAACATCCAACATCGAACCCCCAACTCCGAACATCCGATGAAGCGGAGCCAACACCTGGACGTTGGGCGTTCGATGTTGGATGTTCAATGTTCCCTCAGAGGATCACCAAATTGTTCCGATGCACCACTTCCACGCGCTGCAATTTCCGCGCCTTGATTTCGTCGGAACCGAAACCCGCAATCCCCCGCGCAAACTCGGTTCCATCCAGATCACAAATGCGTACTACTTCGCCGGCGTCGAAATCCCCCTCGCACCGGGCCACCCCCGGCGGCAACAGGCTCTTTCCGCCTTCGCGCAGGGCTTTCTTCGCCCCCACGTCCACAAAAAGCGCGCCATGGGGATAATGAAAGAACGCGATCCAGCGTTTGCGCCCCTGCAATTTGGCGGGTCGCGGCACGAACAGCGTGCCTTCCTCGTTGCCCGAAATCACCCGCGCCAGCACGCCCTTTTTTTTCCCGGACGCGATCACCAGCGGGATGCCGGACCGGACCACGATTTTCGCCGCCTCGATCTTGGAAGCCATCCCGCCCACCGCCGTCGCGCTGTCGGTGCCGCCCGCCATCCTCTCCACGCGCGCGTCAATCCGCTCGATGGTGGACAGGGTTCTGGCGTTGGCCTTTCCAAAATTCTCGATCACGCCCTCGGCGGTCGTCAGAATGACCAGCAGATCCGCCGGGAGCAGCGATGCCACCAGCGCCGAGAGCTTGTCGTTGTCGCCGAATTTCAGTTCCGTGATCGAGACCACGTCGTTTTCATTGATGATGGGAACGACGTTGCGGCCCAGGAGCGTGACCAGGGCGTTGCGCGCGTTGAGATGGCGTTCGTGGTGTTCAAGATCCTCATGCGTGAGCAACACCTGGGCGACCGCCAGGCCGAAGGCGCCGAACAACTTTTCATACGTCGCCATGAGCCGCGATTGGCCGACGGCGGCGCAGGCCTGCAATTCGGCGATCTCCACGGGCCGTTTCTCATAGCCGAGCGCGCCCATGCCGGCGCCGACCGCTCCGGAAGTTACCAGCACCAGTTCCTTGCCGGCCTTGCGTTGCTCGGCGATCTGCCTGACCAGTTGCTCCAGTTGCTCCAAGTCCGGCTGCTTCCGGCTGTCGGTCAGGACACCGGTCCCGAGTTTCAGCACGATCCGCGTGACATTCTTGAGCAACTCGCGTCGCATGGGGACGAAATTAGCGGGCCGAAGCGAAAAGGTAAAAGGCAAACTTCCAACAGCTTACGGGCTGCGGTGCCGTCGTCCCGTTTCATCCCCCCGATTCGCCCCCAAGTCTGTGGCCAGCCCGCGCTTGCAATCCTCCCGGCCCGGCCCCATGCTGAATCCACTGATCGAGTCCCGGACACCTCGGGGCTGACGTGAAGGAATGAGCACATTGCCTGAAAACGAGCTGGACCTCGAGAAACTCTTCCTGCCCGCCTGGGCGCAGGAGCCATCCTCAGCCAAAAATTACGCCCAGTATGCGGGCGGCGACGCACGGCCTGAACGCAGTGACGAATGGCGCGGCCGCAGGCCTTTCCGGCGCGAAGGAGCTCCCAATGAACGGCCGCCCGGCGGCCGCCCGCGGGGGGATCGCCAGGGCCAACCCCGGCCTGACGGTGACAGAAGAAATCTCGACCGGAACCGATCCGGCCCACGTCGCGAGGAACCGCGCGAACGCCACGAACCGCCGCCGCCCCTGCCCGAAATCAATGTGTCGTTCATCCCGGACGAAAGAGGAGTCGAGTCCCTGGCCCGCCAGATCAAGACCACCGGCCGGGCCTACCCGCTGTTTGACATCGCTCGGTTGATCCTCCAGAAGGCGGAACGTTACTCGATCACCTTCAGCGTCGTGAGGAAGCCCGACGGCAAGGTCGCCCAGCCCCTGTTCGCCTGCGCCCTCGACGACACGCTGTGGCTGTCCGAGGACGAGGCCGTCCAGCACGTGCTGAAGAATCATTTCTCCACCTTCTACCAGACCGAACGCACCGCCACCGAACCGCCGAAGGGCAAATACACCTTTGTCGCGCAATGCGGCTTGAGCGGGGTGGTCCTCGGCCCCCCAAACCACCACGATTACCAGAATCAATTGCGCAAGCTGCACGCGGAGCGGTTTTCCCGCATGCCGTTCGAGGCGTTCAAATCGCGCGTCCGAATCGTCCGGGATGAGGAGGTGGTGAAGAAGTGGATTGACGATCAAAGTTGGAAGACGGAATTCGTATGTTTGAACACGCCCGAGCCGCTCCGTCTCGCGAACCGCGAAGCCGTGGAAAAACACTTCCGCGAACTCCACAAGGACAACATCATCAAGTCCACCGACTTGCACACGCTCACCGGAACGGCCGCCCGGGGGCTGCGAAGCCCCGAACTCGCCCGGCTCGTGCGCCTCTCGTCGGAAGACCAACGGCGGTTTCCGCTGCAGATCGCCACGGTGCTCAGCCAGCAATTCACCGGCCAGGGCCTCCAATTCTTCAAGGTCAACCGCGCCATCACCCACGTCTGCGTCGCGCGACCGCACTTCCTCGACCTCGAAACCACCCCGGTTTCAGACGGGATCCGGCGGATCGTCGATTTCATCAACACGCATCTCAAGTGCACCCGGAGTCGCCTCGTCGAAGCCCTGGTGCCGGCCGCTTCAGAGCCCCGCCCCCAATCACCTGACAGCAGGAAGCCGCCGGAAGCAGAATCTCCCGCCGCCCCCCCGCCGGCTCCTGAGACTGAACCGGCTTCTGCGGCGACGGCGCCCGTTCCTTCGCCCGCCGCGCCCGCCGCGCCCGCCACGCCCGCCGAACCGACACCGGAAGAAACTGCCGTGGTTGCCGATTTGCATTGGCTGATTCACGAGGGCCATGTGATCGAGTTCGCCAACGGGATTATCGAGACGGCCAAAAAACCCGCACCCAAACCGCCGAAACCGGAGGCCAAGGCGGAAGCGAAATCCTCCGCGCCGGTCTCCGCGGAGGGCAACTCTGCGCCCGCTTCCCATGAAATTGGTGGGGCCGACCTGCCGATCGGCCCGGACGCGCAGCAGCGCGTCCCTACCCAGTCCATGGTTGGTGAACAGGTCCAAAAGGATCAGGCATCTACCGTCGAAGCCGAGCCGACCGCGAACACAGAACCCGCCTCTGCGGACTCCATCTCACCCCAATCGAGCGCGGAGGTTCCGGCCCCCGCCGAGAGCGACCCGACCCCGGCTCCTGCCGCGCCCGAAACGCAAGTCAATACCGATACGCCTGCCGCCCCTGCCGAATCGCATTCCTGATTCACGGAATCGGCACAGCCGCTGAAATAACTTTCGATCCGCGCCGCAAGACCGGGTTACGCCGCGGCCAGGGCTTCATCCAGCACCACCAGTGCCCTCCTGGCGGGGAGCGAGTCCCCGGGACCGAGAATATTCCTCAGCACCACGTTGGCCGGATGGAAAACATCCTCCGTGAAGTAAACCCGCAACTGATAGCCCACCTGGATGGCTCGCTGGATGAGCGACATGGCCTCGAGAGCCCGCCTATTTCGCCGCAGCCGCCATCTCGCGCGGCAGCCCGGCGAGCTTTCCATAGCCCCAGCGCAACATGCGCTCGGTGGTTTCCCAAGAAATGCACGCGTCGGTGATCGATACTCCGTAACGCAGCTCGGCCAGGTTCCGGGGAATCGGCTGGTTCCCTTCATGCAAATAGCTCTCGATCAATATGCCGATGAGCGAGGTGGTGCCGGCCAGGCGCTGCTCGACGAGGCTGTGCCACACGTCCTCCTGTCGCGTGGGCTGTTTGCCCGAATTGGCGTGGCTGCAATCCACCATCAGCACCGGCGGCAAACCGGATTCCACCAGCCTGGTCTCCGCTTCGCGAATGCTTTCCGCGTCGTAATTGGTCTGCTGCCGCCCCCCACGCAGGACAATGTGACCGTCCGGATTCCCGGTGGTGCGCACAACCGCCGTAAACCCCTCCTGATCGATGCCCAGAAAACTATGCGACGTGCGCGCCGAACACATCGCGTCCACCGCGATTTGCATGCTCCCGTCCGTCGCGTTCTTGAACCCCACCGGCATGGAGAGACCACTCGCCAGCTCGCGGTGAGTCTGGGATTCCGTCGTCCGCGCCCCGATCGCCGCCCAGGTGATCAGGTCGGCCGTGTACTGGGGAATGATCGGATCCAGAAACTCGGTGGCTGCCGGCAGCCCCATGCCGGTAATATCCAGCAACAGGCGCCGCCCAATCCTCAAACCCGACCCGATGTCCTGGGTGCCGTCGAGCTGGGGATCGTTGATCAACCCCTTCCACCCGATGGTCGTCCGCGGCTTTTCAAAATAAACACGCATGACGATCTCCATCCGGTCCGCGAACTCCTTGCGGAGCGCATTCAACCTGCCTGCATACTCCAGCGCGCCCCGCACATCATGAATGGAACACGGCCCCACCACCACCAGCAGGCGCGGGTCCTGGCGCCGCAGGATGCGGGTGACCGCCTCGCGGCCATGCGCCACCGTGGCGCTCAAGGCCTCGCTGATGGGCAGTTCGGCTTTGATTGTGGCGGGCGACTGAAGCCTCACAATCTCCCGAACGCGCAGATCGTGGGTGCAAAACATCAAACCCATTGTACCCGCCCGCCGCGCCAATGAAAGTCCAATCGCCGCCTCAAACGATTCAAGCTGGCCTCGGAACGTTCCCTGCGGAATACTGATTCCAGGTCATGACCAACGAAATCCTGAACGCGAATCAAAAGGCGCTCAAAATCAATCTCGACGCCAAACGTTACGGCACCTTCGCCGAAATCGGGGCCGGACAGGAGGTGGCCCGTTGGTTCTTTCATGCCGGCGGCGCCGCGGGCACGGTCGCCAAAACCATTTCGGCGTACGACATGGCCGTGAGCGACGCGGTTTACGGCCACGCCGACCGCTACGTCAGCCGCCAGCGCCTTCGCGCCATGCTCGACCATGAATACGCCCTGCTCGTCGAGCGGCTCGACAAATCGCACGGCGACCGCGTCGCCTTCTTCGTCTTCGCCGATACAGTGGCCACGCGCAGTTTCAGCCGGCATGAGGAAGGCCACGGCTGGCTCGGCGTCCGCTTTCAAACCGAACCTCGTGCTCCATTCTCCGAAATCTTCATCCACGTGCGGATGCTCGACAACGAGAATGCCCGCCAGCAGGAGGCGCTCGGCATCATCGGCGTCAACTTCATCTACGGAGCGTTCAACCTGTACCAGAACCCCGAGGCCCTCATCGGCACGCTCCTGGATCATCTGACCTGGGAACGCGTGGAGGTGGACATGATCCAGTTCGGCGGGCCCGCCTTCGCGCGCGTGGACAACCGGCTCATGGCGCTGCAACTGGTCCAACAAGGCCTGACCGAAGCCGCGATGTTCACCGCCAGGGGCGAAGCGATTCAATGGTCCGAAGTCTTTTACAAAAAACCCGTCCTGGTCCAGCGCGGCAGCTTTCATCCCATCACCAATGCCACGCTCGATGTGCTCGAACGCGCGCAGGAACAGTTCGCACAGTCGCCCCGGATCCAAGGCGAGGAACCGGTCGTCCTGATGGAAATGACCCTGCGCCATCTGCGCATGGGCGAATTCATCGATGAAAAGGATTTTCTGGCCCGCGCCGACACCCTCAGCGTGCTCGGCAAAACGGTCTTGATCTCCAATTTCCTCCGGTTCCATCGCCTCGCCGGCTACCTGGCGGGCTACACCAATCGCCCCATCGCCCTCGCCCTCGGGGCGTCGAAGCTGAAGGAGATCTTCGACGAAAGCCTCTACAACAACAGCGAAGGTGGCATCCTCGGCGGCCTCGGCCAGCTTTTCAAGAACTCCGGGCGGCTCTATGTTTATCCCAGTCTGAATTTCGAGACCGGCGAACTGGTCACGGCGGAAACCTTCCCCGTCGCGCCGCAGCTCAAACACGTTTACGCGTACCTGCTGGAAAATCATTTCATCGAGGGAATCCGCAACTTCAACAAGGACGCCGTGCGGATCCGCTCGCACGACATCCTGGATCAGATCCAGGCCGGCGATGCCTCCTGGCAAAAACTCGTCCCCCCGCCCGTGGTCGAAATCATCCGGCGCGACGGATTGTTCGGCTGCGGCAAGTCGTGACCCCGACTCGGAACACGGACCGCCGCCCCGCAGGACAAACCCCGCCATCCGCCGGACAGTCGCTCAAGCGCGGCGCTCATATTGAGCGAGCGCACGCACATGAGGCCAAACAATTCGCCCGAGTGCTCGTAGCGGCAGGGGGTCGTATTCCGCCAAGCGCAATCGGAGGTCACGGTAACTGCGCGACAATCAAGCTGCGGCGGCGAAAGTAACTTTCAGGCCGAGCGCGGAGAGAACTGAATTCAAACTCGACAATCGTGGGTTTCCGTCGCGCGAAAAGAGCCGATACAAACTCTCGCGGTTCAACTTGCTCAACTCCGCCGCGCGGGCCACGCCGCCTTGGGCTTCGACAACGTCTCGGAGTCCAACCAGAAAAACCTCCGGCCCTTCCTCGTAGCAGGCAGTGAGATATTCCGCCGCCTGTTCGGGGTCATCCAGCTTCTTACGCAGAATTCTTTTGTAACTCACAGTTTTCATGACTCACTCACTTTGAATTCTTGCCAATACTGTTTTGCCAGCCGGATATCCCGGTCTTGTGTCCGCTTGTCGCCACCGCAGAGCAGCACCACCAGCGTCCGGCCTCTCTGCCCAAAATAGACCCGATAGCCCGGCCCGTAATCCACTCGCAACTCGGAGACGCCTTCGCCAATCGATTTGCAATCGCCCAGGTTGCCCTGACGCACGCGCGCTAACCGCGCCAGCACCCGTGCCACAGCCCGCTTGTCGTCCACATCGTCCAGCCAAACCTCAAATGGCACCTGGCCATCTTTGGCGCGAAACGCGACGACTTCTGTGGGCGTCACCAGCACCGGAATACTGTAGCTTTTAAGCTACTAAGCGTCAAGTGGAAGAGCGCGTCTCTATTGCCGGTCCCGCCCAGACACGCACAGGCGGGATCACGACCGCCGATGATGAGCATGGTGTGCACTTTGATCTTCTCGGCGTCTTGTCGGTGTTGTCCTTGTCGCGGTAGGTGAGCCAAAGAGTTCGCCCGGCAGCTCGCAGCAACAACAGGCGCCGCATTTCGCGCAGCGCAACGGCGAGCGAATCGGAAGAAAATCAGTCCGCCTCCAGTTCCTGGGCGGTTGTTTTGGCCTATGCGCGACGTTCTTTGATCGACGCCAGAATATCCGCTACGACCTCGCCTTTCGGCTTCGCTCCGATGTTGCCTTTGCCGTGCAAACGCACGCTGACGTTGCCGGCTTCCATGTCGCGACCGCCGATGACGAGCATGGTGTGAACTTTGGCTTTTTCGGCGTCCTGAATCTTGCCGTTGATCTTGTTGGTGGAGTAATCGGCCTCGCAACGCACAAAATGGGCGCGCAGTTCGTTCACGATGCCTTGGGCATAGTTCACCAGCGGCTCCTCATCGCCCAGCGTGAGGACGCGGACCTGCTCGGGCGCAAGCCAGAGCGGGAAGTTTCCGGCGTAATGCTCGATCAAAAAGCCGATGAACCGTTCATGCGTCCCCAGCGGCGCGCGATGGATGCACAGCGGTGTCTTGTCCGTATTGTCCTTGTCCCGATAGACCAAGCCGAAGCGTTTGGGCACGGCGAAATCCACCTGGTTGGTCGCCAGCGTGAATTCGCGGCCGATGACGCTCCAGACCTGCACGTCGATCTTCGGGCCGTAAAACGCCGCTTCGTTCGGCACTTCCACGAAAGGGATCTTCGAATCGATGAGGGTCTTGCGAACCATGTCTTCGGTTTGCTTCCATAGCTCCGGTTCGTTGACAAATTTGGCGTTGTCGCCGGTCAGGCGGGACGGATCGTGCGTGCTGAAGCGCATCACATACTTTTCGATTCCGAAAATCTTGAAATATTTCAGGTACATTTCGTTCACCGCGTTGAACTCGGCGGCGAACTGCTCCGGCGTGCAATAAATGTGCGCGTCGTTCATGTTCAGCGACCGGACGCGCATGAGGCCGAACAACTCGCCCGACTGTTCGTACCGATAGCACGTGCCATACTCCGCCAGGCGCAGCGGCAGATCGCGGTAACTGCGCGGCTCCGCCGCAAAAATGCGGTGATGATGCGGGCAGTTCATGGCCTTGAGGTAGTAACGCTCGCTCCCCGAATCTTCGGCCAACACAGGCTCGCGGGATGGGTGGGGAGCGCGCGCGTCCCGCGTGCTCTCCTCGGCGTCGCGCCGAGGAGCCTCCGGCGTCCAAAGCCACGGATAACTCTTATCTGGTTTTGCGACGCCCGTATCCCACGGATTTCTGCAAATATAGTGAAATTTCTCTTCCAAATCCGCGTCGCTGCGAAGGATGCGGTCAAAGGATTCCTTTTCCCAAACTGGATTTCCTTTCGTCCCCTGCGCTTTGCTTATTTCGTGCGCGGTGAACGACTTTATCGAATGCAAAATCTCTGACAGCAACCAAAATACCGGCTTTCCCTCCTGATCCTGTTCTTTGATTTGCGGCTCAAAAAGCAGATGCACATGGTCGGGCATGACGCACGCGGCATAAAGCTCATAGCGCCGCTGTTCATTCATGAACAACAGACTCTTCAAAACAAGATCGCGGGCGGGCGGTGAAAGCGGATGCCGCCCGACGGTGCTGAACGTAACCATGTATTTGGCCCATGGACGTTCAAAGTGTGGAAGCGGGCGTCTGGAATATTTCACACCGCTCGATGTTTCCGGCGCGACGCCGGAAACGGCACGCGGGACGCGCGCGCTCCCCTTTTCATCGTGTTCGCGCAATTCCATCGGCGGGAACATTGACTCTTTATAGAGAATCGGCAGGTGCCCGCTGGTCAGGTACATTTTCTCCTTGGCGATGTGCGGGGTCTTCACCCGCACATACCCGGCTTGGAACTCGGTTTCCTTCGCCAGTTTTTCCAACTCCTCGAGGATCGCCGTGCCCTTGGGCAGCCAGAGCGGCAAGCCCGGACCAACAAACTCCGTGTCGATGGTGAACAGCCCCATCTCCTGGCCGATTTTACGATGATCCCGGCGCTTGGCCTCTTCGATCATCGTGAAATAGGCTTCCATCTCGGTCTTGTTCTTGAACGCGGTGCCGTAGATGCGCTGGAGTTGCGGGTTGCGTTCGTCGCCCTTGTAATAGGCGCTGGCCGCGGTGGTGAGCTTGAAGGCGCCGATGTTGCCGGTGCGCATCACGTGCGGGCCGGCGCAGAGATCGACAAAGTCTCCGTTCTTGAAGTACGTGATCTGCTCGCCCTCGGGAATGTCCTCGAGGTTGCCGATCTTGAACTTGCTCGGGTTGTCTGGACGCTCGGTCAATCCGCCTAGCCGGCCGCTCTGCGCGTCTTTGATCGCCTCCTCGCGCGTGACGACGATCTTCTCGAACGTGCGGTTGGCCTTGATTTCCTTTTTCATCTCCTCCTCGATCTTCGGAAAATCTTCGGGCGAGATGCGGTGCGAAAGTTCGACGTCGTAGTAGAAGCCGTTTTCGACCGGCGGCCCGGCGGCGAACTGGGCGTCGGGCCAGAGGCGCAGGATGGCCGTGGCCATCACATGCGCGCAGGAATGGCGGAGCCGGTCCAGATCGGTCATCTTCGCGCGGTCGTCGAGAGTTTTGCGTTCGTTTTCCATAAACTAAAAAGGGAAACCACAGATGGACACAGATGAACACAGATGGAGACGAGAAGATGACGGAAGGCGACACTGTCCCGCTTGCTCCTGCCTTAAGAATCTGTATCTATCTGTGTCCATCTGTGGTTTCAATTCGTTCCTGATAAACAAAAACGCCTCGACTTGGGCGGTTCGAGGCGCTGGCGTCCACGGCGTTTCCATGGACGCTAAATCGTCGTCGTGTTCCTGCGAACGAACATGCCCGGATCGTAGGGAAAACAACGGCGTTTTGCAAACCGATTTTCCACTGTGGCGGCCCTCGGGAGGATGCCGCCGTTCCTTTCCCCGCCGGACGCAATCAACCGGGCAGGCGGGGTTGGCGCCGCCCGCCGGGCAAGATGGCGGCTCCCGCAGCCTGAGAGCGCGGCCCATTGACGTTAGTGTCTTCGGCGGCCGGTCCGGACCTCGTAGAGATATTGGATCAAATCGGAAGAGCGGCTGCGCTTTTCAATTTTCCCCGAATTCATCAAATCGACTCTCTCATCGTAAAGTTTTGCGATTTCGGCATAGTCGAGCCAGCAGGCATCGCAGCTCGGGCATTCATGCACGTGAACATGGCTGCCGGAGGACAGAAGAACCCGTTTGAGCGGGATCCCCTCGCATCTCGGACAATTTCGCGCGCCCAAGGCATCCACATCGATGCTCGGGTCAGCGCGGCGTCGAACCGCACATCTCGACCGTGAGCCCAGCGCAGGTGTTGTTCTAGCTTCTTGGCGGCGAGGACTGTGGCGTCGCCTTCAATCTGGAGTTGGCGGGATTTGTCGAACGTCTGCTGGAGGTCGGCGGGTGTAACGTCGATTTTTCCATCGCGTTGTCAAAATCCAGCGTTCTGGTGACGGCGCATTTGACTTCGTCGCAGGTTAAGGAATTGCTTCAACGGCTGATTGAAAACCGAGCAAATCCAACTTTTTCTATTGAGGTTTTCAGGGGTTAATTTACTTGCACTTTACTTGCACATTGTCGTAAGTGCTTGATTTATAATGGAGCGGGTGAAGGGAATCGAACCCTCGTCTCAGGCTTGGGAAGCCCGCATTCTACCATTGAACCACACCCGCGCTCCGAATGCAGCCACCAGTAGCATAAACCAAAATGTGTCGCAACTGCTCTTTTGGCCAGGCGCGACTTGCCTTGGCCGATATTCGACCGCAGACTGCCCGACGCGAATGAACCCTTTGGATCAGAAACGCATGAGTTGCCCCGCGTGCAGCCGCGCCTTGACGGAAAAGCAGGCCGGCAGCGTGTCCCTCATCGTTTGCCAAAACGGTTGCGGTGGCGTTTGGTTTGATGCACTGGAATTGGATCGCGTGGACGAGGAAAGCGAGGCGGTCGGCGAACTGTTGCTCCACATCGAACGCGACATTCGCTTCCTTCTGCCGAATCAGGCTTTGGTGCCCTTCGATACATGGGTGGCCCAAGTCTGGCCGGATTGCCGGATGCCAATCCTGTGTGGCGGCCACAAGCGGAAATACTGTTTGGAGGGTGTTCGCCACGGGGATTATCGCGTTTCCGTCCGACACCGCCAGCGCGCCACCGGGCAGGAAGTCGTTCTGAATATCAACTAATGCGACCATGAACGATCTGGTGAAATCCGTCAGGGCTGCAGGCGGCAGCGGCGTGGTGGGCGTCTTTCTGCCTTTAGATCCTGGAAGCACCGACAAATTGGCCAAGCTGGGCAAGATCGTTTTCGATTTCGGAATGTTTTGGTTCAAGGGACAACGCATCGCGACTGGCCAGGCAAATGTCAAAGCCTACAACCGACACCTGCGCAACCTCATCCATACGGGGCGCGCGAAGCCTTCATGGATTGTTTCTCACGAACTGGCATTGGATGAAACCCCGGACGCTTACAAACATTTCGACGCGTGCGACCAGGGCTGGACCAAAGTAATACTGCGTCCCAATGGCGTTCAGAGGAGTGCAAAGAGACAGAGCTTTCAAAGGAAACTTTTACACAAGGAATCCTTGCACGCGCATTAGATTCATAAAAACAACGGACTTTTTTTGCTGCGAAGCCGAATTGTGTGACATGTTTGCGGCCGAGAATAGGAGAACCCGGATGTTGTCATCCGGGTTCAACGATTTGGAAGTTCTCCCTAATTCTTGTAGTCCCAGCCTTTGCGAATGAATTGGGATTCTGTGGCCCAATCGTTTTCTTGCCCTCCTGAGGCCGTCCAATCGCGCCTCAATTCGCTTTCAAGCGCAGGATTCCAGCTTGGGTGTGTCTTGCCGTAGTGCGAACGTGCTCCATAACCGAAGCGATAAGCAGGCTCAATCTTTTCGTAAACAGGCTCGCCGCGCGGCGGAATGGGCTGGGCGCCG
>Ga0224555_1001897_pt1 | contig 26556 bp, 26 predicted proteins | sample 714S23034metaG_FD_180687 | JGI IMG/M metagenome (GOLD analysis project Ga0224555, IMG submission 180687) | Peat soil microbial communities from Stordalen Mire, Sweden - 717 S2 30-34 | ecosystem: Environmental > Terrestrial > Soil > Wetlands > Peat | place: Sweden: Norrbotten County, Stordalen...
GCATGAAGAAAAACGACCCTTTTGCCGCTCTGATGACGGTGGCACAAGACCAGCAAGGTTATTTTACCACCAAGCAGGCGATTGAGGCCGGTTACGCGGACAACACGCACCCTTATCACGTCCATGCGGGGAATTGGGAGCGAGTGTACCGGGGTATCTACCGGATGGCGCATTTTCCGCCCCCAGAGGATGGGGAGATGATGGCCTGTCTGCTCTGGTCGCGGGGGCGTGATGAAAAGCCAGTGGCCGCGATGTCGCACCAAACCGCCCTCAGCCTGTTCGAGTTGGGAGATTTCAACCCGGCCAAAGTTCACATGAGCGTGCCGAAAACATTCCGGCGCAACAGCCCGACTCCCAAAGCGGTCGTGCTGCACCGCGCGACATTGGCACCCGCTGAGGTCACGCAACTGCGCGGCCTGACGGTATGCCGCCCGTTGCGGGCGCTGTGCGACCTGGCCAACGCAAACTCGGATGCCGCCGCCGATCTCCGCCCCATCGCGGTCGAGGCGCGGCGGCGCGGTCTTATCACCGAGCGCGAACTTGCAGCCATGAAAGAGCGGAAGGATGCGCGGAAAATCGTCGCCGCCCTGTTGCCATGAGCCGTTACCAAACGCCCCAAGACCGGCTGTCCGAGTTTGCTTATTATGTCACCGTAGTCTTGTTTCATGCGGAAGGTTTCACCATGTATTGTCTTCGGCATGCGACTTCGCGTGGTCCAAGACAATCTGTGTTTCCCCACGACGGAGCAAGTCCAACGGACGCTTCTTACGCAGTGACTCGCGTCGTGCGAAGAAATAGAGGATGACACGCCATCGGTCACGACTGTCAAGAATCCGTAAAACCTCTTCAATGCCCGGCAGCACTCTTTTCCCGCGGAATTGCCAGCGGGCCAGCATGATTTTCTGCCCTTCGGTCCAACCGATGAGCAACCCAGCCCCCCAATGTTTCCGTACCGAGGCAGGTGAAATCCGCAACAACCGCCCCACCTCGGCGACGGTGATGCCGCCGCCCCGCCAGCGTTTCAGTCGCTCCTGCAGGATGCGGCCTTGCTCCAGGGCCGCCAGATAGTCAGGGTCTGGATTCTGCCGGCCAGAGAACGTTGTGGCGGATTTCTGTTCAACAAAATTCATGAATCTCGAAAGCGATGGCTGCGATCAACGCAATCCAGCAGACGATGGAAAAAGCATAGGCGGTGCGACTGAACGGCGAATGAGCGAGACGCTCGAGCCGTTCTTCATAATGCCGGAAAGCCTTGTCTCGTCGGATCGGCAGGATCACGAGCCAAACCGGAATGAGGACAACGGTTTTGACAAGCGCCCGCAGGCGCCAGCGACACCGCTCGGTCAGGAGCTTTCGAGTCATATTATCGAGTGCATTTATGGTTTGCCTGGGTTCTCCGCGTCGATGCACGGTCTCGCGCGGTATTGGCACGCCGCTGGGCCACCGACACATAAGGCCGCCATCCGTAACTCCAACTCATTTCTTTCTCTTGGGAAAAGTTTCAACCGCCTTCCCGAAAATTCTTAATCTTCGGCGGCGGCTTTTATATCCAGTGCCACAAATCGAAGCAATTCAGAATTGTTCATTTCCGTCAGCAAGCGTTCGGCGCCTTCGCCCAGGATGTCCTCGGCCAGCGCGGTTTTGCCGGCAATGATTTCGTGGATGCGTTCCTCCAGCGTGCCGCGGCAGGCGAACTTGTGAACCATTACGTTGCGTTTTTGGCCGATCCGGAAGGCACGGTCGGTGGCCTGATTCTCCACGGCGGGATTCCACCAGCGGTCAAAGTGAATGACGTGCGTGGCGGCAGTGAGATTGAGGCCGGTGCCGCCGGCTTTGAGCGAGAGGACAAAAAAGGGCGGCCCACCATCGCGTTGAAACGCCTCCACCAATTCCTTCCGTTTGCCCACCGGCGTGCCGCCATGAAGAATCAGGCCGTCCCGGCCAAAGACCGACGCCAGGTGCCGCGCCAGCGGTTCGGTGATTTCGCGGTATTGCGTGAAGACCAGCACCTTTGCCTGCTTGGAGGCGATCTCCTCGCACAATTCCCGCAGGCGGTGGAATTTCCCGCTGTCAGCCGGCGCGTAGGCCCCATCACCAAGCCATTGCGAGGGATGATTGCAAATCTGTTTAAAGCGGGTCAGAAAGGCCAGGATGAGGCCGCGCCGTTGGATGCCCTCGACCTCCGGCGAATCCAGTCGTTCCGCCAACTCCGTCACCGATTGTTGATAGAGCGCGGCTTGGCGGCGGCTCAACGGGCAGAAGGCGGTGATCTCCGTCTTGTCCGGCAGATCGCTGATGATGCGCTTGTCGGTCTTGAGCCGGCGCAGGATGTAGGGCCGCACCAATCGGCGCAACGGGGCGAAGTGGCTTTGGTCCTCCGCCGAGCGGCTCTTCACAAAGGCGGCAAAGTCTTTGGCGCCCCCCAACAGCCCGGGGCAGAGAAAGTCAAAAAGCGACCACAAATCCGACAGCCGGTTTTCAATGGGGGTGCCACTGAGGGCGACACGGTGACGGCAAGGCAGTTCCTTGACCGCCCGGCTCTGCCGCGCGCCAGCGTTCTTGATCGCCTGGGCTTCGTCGAGAATAACCAGGTTCCACGTCGTTGCCTTGAGCCAGGCCAGCCGTACTGCCATCGAGTAACTGGTGATGACCAGGTCTTTGCCGCCCAGCGCCTCCACCGGGTCCTTGGCCGCAGCCGCAAGTCCTTCATTGGGCGTTTCCGACGGATGAGCGTAAAATACGCCCAGGGCCGGCGCGAACCTCTGGATTTCACTTCTCCAATTGGCGATCAGCGAGGCGGCCACGATGAGCAGGCTCGGGGCGTTGGCATCGGCGTTGTTCGACGCCGCGCGCGCACGCTTGAGCACCAGCAACAGGGAAAGCACCTGAATGGTTTTGCCAAGGCCCATGTCGTCAGCCAGACAGGCACCGAGTCCCAATTTATTCATGAACCAGAGCCAATGCGCCCCTTGCCGCTTATAAGGACGCAACTGCGCCTGCAAATCGGCGCCCGGGTCGGATTCGCCGGAAACGCCCGGTTGCTGCATCTGGTCCAGCACCTCCTTGAGTGCGCCGCCCGCCACCACGCTCGACCAATCCGCCCGCGTCGCCTCGGCCTCCGGCTCGCCCGACTGGCCCGGATGAAAGCCCGACAACAGCCGCAGACCTTCCAGCAGCGGCAAGCCGTCCGGCCCGGCGTCGGATTGGACTTTTTTCCAGTGGTCGAGGACCTGTTGCAGCTTCTCCTTGTCCACTTCCACCCATTTGCCCTTGAGCAGAACCAACCCGCCGGTGGATTGGAGAATCGAGCTGATCTCCGACTCCGTCAGCGATTTGCCCTCCAGCGACAAATTCACCTGGAAATCCAGCAGGCTCTCCTTGCCCAGCAGGTTTCCTTTGGCCTCGCCGATGCGCACGCTGACTTGCGGGCGCGGCGGACGGCCCGCTTTCCACCAATCCGGGATGCGGACGACCAGGCCGCTTTGCTCAAAGAGGGGGATGTTCTGCAAGAACGCGAAGGCTTGATCCGGCCGCCAAACCTGTGGATGAAAGATGGCGCGGGAATCCAGCAATTCGCGCGCCAGTTTGCCCTGTTCGGCCGCCCGTTGAACGGGCGAAAGCAACGCCACCAGTGCCGGCCGGTTTTTGGCCCCGGCGTATTCCTCCAGCGCCCGGCCCAGCGGCACATGCTGCACCTTGCCCTGCTCGGAAATGCGATTCGTATAGGTTCGCCAGAAAGGCGAACGGATGCGCCGGATTGCGCTTGTTCTCCGCGAGATGAAACGTGACACGCCCCACCGCGTTCCACGTCGGATTGCAGTTCTTCAGGTACGCGGCGCCGCCGCCCGGCGTCTGGCCGATGGCCGCGTGAACGTATGCATCCAACTCATCCCATAGTCGCCCCAGAGCGGCACTGTTCAGATATTCCAGCCCCGTCATCGGCGGCGCCGACTCCGCCATCACGATCAACTCCGTCTCCGCCGGCTTGGAAATGACGATAGTGGATGAATTGTCGAGACTTGGATTATGGCACAGGGCGGCGAAAAGCCGTTGGGCGAATCCGCGCCAGACGACGAACGTCGGCGGCAATGGTTCATGCAGAAACTCCGAGGCCAGCATTTCCAACCCGCGCGCCGTGGAAACCGCAAACGCTTCGCCCAGGCGCGCCACGGTTGCCTGGCTCAGTTTTGGTTCCGCCTGATCGTCGGGCTGGACAAACAAATGCCCTCCCGGGGATAACGCAATGGAAAGAGACATCGCTCTGGAAAGCCTGGTGGATTGAAAGGGACGACGCAACACATTTTGCGCCTCGAAATATCCTGGAGACCAGACGAACTCCACGCTGTCCCGCCCGCTCGTTTGCAATTGCGCGCAACGCTCCCGCACCGGGTCCAGGCACCGCACGTCTGAGGTTGAAATAATGGTTGTGACGCCGTGAAGGCGGGATTGGAGCAACGGAAGCGTCGCAGCATGTAAGGCTTCAACAACAGCCTGGCCGAGGACGTGCAGCGGTTCCGGCTTCTGCGCTCGCTGCCGGGGGCCGTATGCCTTTATGCGGCGGTACCAGCCAGTGCCGGGCGACCCCTCTGCGGACTTGAGCCGCTTGTTCGACGAGCGTGCCGACGGCCGGCTGGAGGAACTGGTGCGCATCGTCTTTACGCAAAACATGAAGAGCATGGAGACCTATTATTGAAAACGTTTACCCCGTGCATGGTGAATTACCAGCAGGGAATTGTTTCAACGAAGCGTCTATTTGCTGTCTGTACCGATACGCCGCGATTGAGCGGCTGGTGATGGGATAGGGGCAAGCTCCGCACGACTGGAGAAATGGCGTTTGAATCTCGGCCCTCGAACGGCCAAATTCGAGCCCCTGTGCCGACGGGCGAAAGCAACGTTGCGTAAAGCATTCTGAATCTTGCAGACCTTTCAGGGCGAGCTGATGCGATAATACCGGGCAGAGTAATTTGTCCACTGCGGGTCACCGAAATAGAACAAACCGTTGGTGAGCGCGAGGGATTGGAGTGCAACCCAAATGGGATTGCCCAGATTCGTGCAGGCTTCCACCACGATGGGAATATCGGCAGTCCCTGTAATGTCGAAACCAAATTGATTGTTTCGCACGCCAAGGTTGCCGTCGCCCGTCTGGATAAGCGGGTCCCATAATACCGTCGGAGCGTCCGTGTTAGTGGCGAAACTCGCCCAACCATCTGTGCCGGGCAAATAATAAATCGTCGGGTAATCAACGTAGTTGCCCTTAAAAACTGATTCTCCTAGGATCGGGGCGTCTCCTTCAAAATACACACCATTTAAGTTGTCGCACCCAAAGAACGCGAAACCTGAAATGCTGCTTACAGTAGTAGGCATTGTAATGTTGAGCAATGCAGAACAGTCATAAAATGCGGAACTGTCAATGGTGGTCACGCCTTCACCGATCACGACATTTGCCAAACTACCGCACGCGGAACATGCGGCCGTGCCGATCGTTACTACACTGCCTGGGATAATCAGGCTGCTTAAACTGGAACAGTACTCGAATGCCGAGTGTCCAATATTAGTAACACCAAGCGGAATGGTGAATTTCATAAGATTGGGGCAATCAAAAAATGCTTGCTCTCCAATATTGGATACTCCACTCATCACCGTGGCGTTCGTGAGACCATAACAACCGCGAAACGAATAATCGTTGATGCAGTTAATGCTCCCAGGAATAGTGACAGATGTTAAGCCATACGCTCCGGAAAAGGCGAAAGGGATAATATTCGTGACACTGCTCGGAATTGCATAGCTGCCCATCATGCCAGAAGGAAACTGGACGAGTGTGGTCAGATTTTTGTCAAACAAGACTCCGTTGCTGCTGCAATAAAACGAACTGGAAACGTCCACCGCTATTTCTGGAAGACTACTACAGCCGTTGAGCGCTTCCTGGCCGATGATGCTGACCGTTGCAGGAATTGATATGGCACTAAGATTAAAACAATTGTTAAATGCAGAATTCCCGATGCTGACGATTCCGTTAGTGAGTATCACTAGCGTCAACCGAGAGCACTCCTCAAATGCAGAATCACCAATAGTAACAACACTATCGGGGATAGTAATGTCAGTCAGACCATAAGACTCGTAGAATGCAAAATCCCCGATAGCGGTTACGGAGAGGCCATCAATTGTGGATGGGATTGTCACAGCGGCATTGGTTCCAGAATACCTTGTAATTGTAAGGCTGTTATCGGCATTTGTCGTGTAATCGAATTGGTCCTGAGCCACCGCTGGCGCGCCCAACAGCAGCGAGCCCAAAAGGCCGAAGATCGTGTTCTTCATTTGAATTCCTTGCTCAAGGTGTGCGCGACCCTTGGAGTGACGGACTTTTATATGATACGGAAGCGACGGTAACCACGCAATATGGATTGTGGTCCGATTCCTCAACCATCCACTGATGCTTCTTATCAATAACATAATATGTAAAACCTGGGCATTCATCCAATCAATAGGCGGTTTCAAATGCGGATAGTTCATAGACTGTCCAACCATCAGACTCGGTTTATGGGACGCACCAATAGCTGTCTTCTTGTTACCTGATACAACTTAATGATTGTTCTTCTCCTGTCATATTATTTCGTAGCGAGATTGCAGCAGTTCATCTTATACTCCGGGAAGCCACTGAGCAATTAATCCCGGATCGACGGTCGTGTCGATTAACGGAAATCTTGGCGTGGGGATATGCTCCCTTTCGCCGGGTGTTGCGTCCACAACAATCAACATTTTGCCCCTTTCGGGCTCATCGCAAGTGAGGTACACAGACGTTTTTCCAGTAAGAATGGAGGCAAATACTTGCTGATCCATTGCTTGAGGGCCGGTGCTCTTGAATATCATCCGGAGATGTTCTGCCTCCTGCTCCGCAATTGGCAAGATACAAAAGCGTTTCTGTCTCTGATCTGGATTGAACGCTAAGAGATAGGCCAATGCCACGAATTGTTCTGTCTGGATTAGGCCTAACACTAGCCCATCATACCATTCAAACACGTCAATATCTAAAATGGAGATGTTAGTTTTCATTGACCTGTTTTCGGTGTGAACACTTGATTGAACGTTTCTGCTGCTTCGGGTGTGACAGGCTTTGGTAGGATCACGGTGTGGTGCGTTGGATCACTGCCCGTTTGTTTCACAGGAAATGCTTGTTCGACTTCTGATTTCGGTGCCGACCTGTGTAGCTTGTCTGACCCAGAAGTGCGTGGCTTCAACTTGGTTGAGACTCCATGAGGAAATCCGGCAGCCTCCGCCTTTGCGGATTGTTCGCCCAATTGTTCTGCTGTTTCTGGTCCCTTGCCAAATCGAACAAGACGGCCTTCATCTGCTTTGGGTACCTGCTTAATTTGTGCCGCCTTGTTGTGAACGAGGACTCTGAGTTGGGAGACTGAGTATGTGTGATTGCCTTCAACCCTCAGATTGTAAACGGGCGTATGATCGTGCCGGGTGGAAACGGAGTCCAAGACGACAATCCTTCCACTGAGAGGTAGCAGAGTATCACCCTCTCTGAGGCTTCGTGCCTCAACCCAGCGGCCTGACTGACTTATCGCGCGTTGGTCTATTGGAATGTCGAGCGCAGGAGGTCGGGAAGCCAAATCGCTACCGGATATTACCCAAAACGGATGGTTGCCTGTTGCCTCTATCGTGACTTCGCCAATCTGCAACGTGACGACATCTCCTTCGTAGTCGTGAACGGGCGTCGCTTCCACCGTTCGCAGTTCCCATTCACCGCTTTGGAACGAATAAGACCAGACGCGGCTGCCGATTTTAACGTTCTGAATTTCGACGTCGCCGGTTTCGCACGGAACCAGCGTCCCCGCGACAAAACATCCGCTTAATTCACCCGCCATTTCCCCGGCAACTTCCTCTCCGCCAGACTTTACAGCGGCCTTAACTAGTGTTCCGGCACCTTTTCCGATTGCACTGCCGACTGGAACAAGCGATATGGTTCTGAGACCTTCTTGAACCACAACCACGGTGACTTCCCCAGCCGTCCCGCCAGTAACCGAAACGCGTCCGGCGTCGCTCCCCAGGCGCAAAGGTTCGACAATTCCGCCAACGATGCTGTTGACGGTTCCCATTGTGCCGAGATAGAGCGTGCTTTCGCTGCCCTCGGTGAGGCTTGAGTACACCCGGTTGACGTGGCCCTCCCACCAGTCCGCCACCTCCTTGCCAGCATGGCCCGATGGGTCCGTGAATCGGAACGGATTATCCAGGGCGTAGGCGTAACGGTCATACGCTTGCGGATTGAACTCCTGTGGTATGATCGTGTCGGGCTGGATGAAGCGGCCAAGTTGGGGGTCGTAGTACCGGCTGGCGTAAAAATAAAGGCCGGTTTCCTCGTCCAAGACCTGGCTCGTGTAGCGGCGGGAGATGGGGAATGCGGCGCTGCTCAGGGTGTATCGGCTCTGACCGTAGGCTGAATACTCGTAATGCTGGTAAAGGTTGCCGGCATTATCGCTCAGGATTTCCGCCGAATGAAGGTGGTCGGGGTGATAGTATTCAAAGACGGTGTTGCTGGCATCGAAGGTGCAAACCACGCGGTCGCCGGCGGAGATGTGGTAGAGAATCTTGCCGTCCTTTTCCTCGTAGTTGCCATCAATCCACACTTGGAGGGTGTTCGTCGGCCCCTGCTTCCACAGGCGCGCCCCTCCCTCGTCGTAGCCGAATGTTGTTACAAGGTTGCTCGCAACCACGGCGATAAGCCGGTTTTCCTGGTCATAAACCAGCGATTGGTTCCCGCGAACAAGCATGTTGCCGCATCGGTCATAAGCGTAGTTCTGCCCATTTGCGTTGTGGACGGCGTGAGGCAAGGCAGGGGCGTAGGTGTAGGCCCCGCCGTTCTCCCCGCTGGAAGTCATGTTCCCTATGGAGTCATAGCTGAAATTGACAGTCTGGCTCAGGGTGGGGCGGTAAAGCGAGGTGAGGCGATGCAAATCGTCATAAGTGATATTCGTAACGCTTGCCGAGCCGCCGTCGGAATAGACTCCGTCCGTGATGGATTTGACATCCGCCACCTGGTCGTAGGTGTACGCGAGGCTTTGAATGTTTGTGCCCTTGGTTGTTGCGATGGACTTGAGCCGGTGGGAGTTGGCGTAGTAAATGTTGCTCGCGGTGACGGTGTTGCCGTACGTGATTCCGGCGATTTGGTCCAGAGCGGTAAACGCCGTCGCCTTGTAGAACAGGGTTCCGCTGCCGCCCACTTGCTGCACCTCATACAGATTCGCGCCGTGATCGTAAATGTTTGTGATCGTCGGGCCGCCATTTGGATAAACGATGGAGGTGACACGGTCCATATCATCCGATGTGTAGCGATTGGTGTAGCTGTTCCCGTTCTTCGCGACATAACGGGCGGCTATGATTTTTCGGCCTCGAACGTCATAGCCGGTCTTGGAATAGCCTTCGCTGTCGATCACCTTGTAAAGTTGACCCGGATAAACCGGGAAAGTTCCATCGTCGGTAGAATCGTAAATGTTGGTGACGCCGCGAACAAAGCCGCCGCGCAGATCATACACCTGCCGGCTTGCAAGCCGCCCAAGCGGGTCGCTGTAGTTGAAATCGATTCTTTGGCCGTCGCCATCAATCTGATGGTTCAGTCGCCCGGCGTAATCGCGCTCGTATTGCCAGTTCCCCATATCGGGATCGGCCATCGCTATCAGTTCGCCGATGTCGTTGTAAGCATATTGAATCTGATGTCCCGCGTTATCGGTGACGCTCAACAAATCTCCGGCCATGTTGTAGGTGAATGTTGTCGTGAAATTGCCGCCGCTTGTGACTTCAACGATTTGGTTCGTGCGGCCATAAGCGTCAAGCACGAACTGATGGACCTTGCCGGCTTCATCTGTGACAACCAGCGTCCAGGGATCGGCGGTGACGTTGTTGTAGTAGGCGAGAATGTTTGTGCCCAAGGGCGAAACGCCTGGATCGCCGCCGGTTGCGCTGATTCCGGTGATGAGATGGGAAGTGCCGTTAAAGGTGGCGTTTTGGCCCGCGCTGACCTTGCTGGGCCGTCCAATCGAATCGTATTCATGCAAGGTTCCCAATTCGCTCCCGGATGGCCGGACAAAGCTGGTCGAACTGGAATCAAAATACGGCAGGCTGACGAACAGCGGGTTGCCTCTTGGGTCATAAACCGTGTCAATGACGCGGAAATTGCCTGTTTCGGATTGCTCCCGCGCCTGGACGATGCGTCCAAAACCGTCTGAATACCGGATGACTTCGTGGCCGTTGGAGGTATCGACCCCGTCGTTTTGCTCGATGATTGCGGAATCATTCGGAACGCCGCCGGAGACGCCGAGAGTGTAAGAGTATTTCTCGATCCATTCGGTCGGCGCGCCGTTTTGGGTTGTGGAAACTTCCGTTTCGGTGAGCCGCAAAAAGGCGTCCAGAAGATTGGTCGTTGCCATGCCGGCGGGGTTGACGGAATAAGCGAGCTTGCCGCTACGCGGGTCATATATGGTCGTCGTGGTGAATGTGCTCGCCGTGGTCGATTGCGCTGGAAACGTTTTGTAGGCCGAATCATAAGTTGTCTGCGTGACAATTCCTGCCGCGTTGGTTGACCATGCCTTGTTATTATAGCCATCGTAACCATAGCTGTTCGTGCGGTAAGTGCCGGGGCAAATAAGGTGGCGCTCTTGCAGCACGTTTCCAGTGCCGCCATCGTAGCTGTAAATCCCTTGCCGAAGAATGTTGGCTCCCGCGCTGTCAAGCGAGAGAGTGACCGTCTGCGGCTTGTCCACGATGTTTGTGTTCGAGAGCGAAGCGAACTGGGTTAGATGATAAACTGTGTCGCCAGAAATGTCGGTGAACGATTGCTGTGAAATGTTCACGCCATTGACCGCGCCCCAGTCCGTTTCATTGGTTAAATTGCCGTTGCTCACATCATAGAAAAACTGTTTGGCGACCGCTTTGTATGCGCCGGATGTTGCGGGATAATCGATGTCTATGGTTTGGCTCACGTACCCAAAGTGCTCCAGGTTATTCAACAGGGTTTCGCCGACTTGGTTAAGTACCAGCCGGTATGGATTGCCATCCCAGCCAATCGTGTCGGTTCGATACTCCATTCCCTCCTTGCCAAGCGTGTTCGTCGTGTCAGCGTATTCGCCGTAAGAAGAGTTGTTTCGGCCCCCAGCCTGGTGAAACCAATGGATGTTGGTCGTCAAGAGTGGATCAACTTCGGTGGCTTGAGCAAACCCGTTGAACTGCCGCAACGCAAAGTTCCAATACCCTCCTGAATACGCATAGGTCGTCGTGTTGGCAGGGTTGATCCCATCGTATACGGAAACGGAGGAGGCGGTGTATTGCGGGAAAGGAAGCAACTGGCGAGTGGGCGAGGCGCCTGGTGATTCGGTGTTGTCGTATTGCGTGGAGGGCTTGTAGGTGGCCGTCACTGCTCCCCCAAGGCCGTTGCTGGCTACCGTCAAAAGATCGGGAAAAGGCCCTGCGCTTAAGGAAACCACGAAATACGTGGAGCTAAGGGTCGGAGAATAGACCGCTTCCACCCGATCCGGCAAGCCATCCCCGTTGATGTCGATCAACGTGGCTTTGGTGGCCTGGATGCCGCAAACATTGGTGTCGGTATTATAGCCCTGATTGTAAGTGGGCCCCCAATTGATTGCATTGGCGAAGCCATTGCCGGTATTGAGTTGGACGAACCAATTCGTGTACCCGGTTTGAACCCCATTAAAGTAAGAAAAGACGCACGCAATGATGCGGTCGGGCAGACCGTCTCCATTTACGTCCCGCAATGCCACTTGATAATCGTCGCCCAGATCGGCGATGCCCGGAGTGTAAGCGCCGCCATTGGTCAGGTTGTAATACGGGTTGACGTTTGTCCATATTATAGCAGGCTCGAAGCCGTAACCGTTGTTCAATTCAACAACGAAATTGGTTTCCTTATACATTGGCTGGGGGCCATTTTGGGTGGTGCCCGTGGTGTCGATGGGCAGCATGACTCGGTCCGGCAGGCCGTCTCCGTTAATGTCAATCAGCCGCACCACGCCCGTTTGCAGTCCCGCCCAGCCCGGCCCACCGGAGTTTCCGTTGTCGTTAGTCTGGCCCTGGCTCAGGTATGGGCCAAACACGTTGGTGGCCGTGAAACCACTGCCCGTGTTGAATTGCACAACGTAGTTGGTGTAGGGCAGCCCCCGTGTGAGCATCACACGGTCCGGTAGTCCGTCGCCATTCAAGTCGATCATAAGTACGTTATTCACGGCCTCCACCGCTCGAAATTCGCCTTCCTGGCCATTTCCATCATTGCCGAACAGTTGATCGACGACATTGGTCCAGGAATTGGTGGCTTGGAAATTGGTGCTGTTGTTGAGTTGCACGACCAGCCGGCTGTAATTGGTTTTCATTATGTTGCTGACGCCCCCGCCAAAATAGGATTCCAACGGGTCCACCACCCAATCCGGCTTGCCGTCCCCATTGATATCAAGGATTCTTCCGTGTGTCGATTGAAGGTAGCTCCAATCTTCCATGGATGAGGTTGAATTGCCGGAATACGTTTGGGAGCCAAGCGTCCAGGAGGTTGGGTTGGCAAAGCCGGCACCGGTGTTGTGCTGCACCATCACAGTGGTGTAAGGCCCGCCCGAGTGCGGGTGAATAATCCGATCTGGCAACCCGTCGCCATCAACGTCAGCCAAGTCCATCAATGTTCCAGACAGGCCAAGGTAGGTAATGTCACCGGAGGACACGTAAAGGTTTGTCCAAGTTGTCGAGGATTGGAAAGTGAAGCTTTGCTGGGAATAACCAAACGTCACAGGCGGCAGGCTGCTTGTCAAATCTGTTCCGTAATGAGTGACCGAGGTCAGCAGCGCCCGTCCCGTCGAGGGCGATGTGGTGTAGGCGAGGCGATTGCTCCAAATCATTTGTCCGTCCACCTTATGCACAATGGCTGTCAAAAGCCTAATCTGGTCAATTCGATAGCCGGACCTGAGGGAAAACGTGTCATCGGCGCGGTCGGTTGTGCTGAGGATGAATTGAAGCGAACTGGCGTTGGTCAGCCCATTGATATGGCCATTGTAGGTGTAGCTCAGGGGATAGAGCATCCCGGCGATGTTGGTGTACATAATGCTCGCTGTGTCGCCTGTGGCCGTTTGAATGTGGTCCAGCGCCCAGCGGAAGGTGCCGTTGGTCAGGGTCGCGGACCACCCGGCTTTGGGGTTAATCATCCGGCTGTTGGTTGTCGAACCAAAGTAATACTGTGTGCCACTCTTATCAGTTACAACCCATTCGTTGGAGGTTGCCACAAGTTGAAACTTCATGAAATCGCTCTCGACCTGGGCGCGGTAGTTCCCGTCGCTGATGTTCACCAGGCTGGCGACTTTCTTGTTCAAGCTGAAATTGAATCCCTTGGTGTTGTCGTAAGCCTTGACGGGAAAGCCGCCCGACCATTGCACGGGCACGCCATACTTGGTCTCGCGCTCAATGTAGCCAAGGTCCAAGCCCCATCCGACTCCGCACCAGCCATTTCCGTTGGCGGAACTATATTGCAGTTCCACTTTCGGCGTTGCCCCATGACGCGCCGGGGCCAGTTCGATGGGGATAGTGTAACCAAAGCGGCCAGTGAATAAATCAGTCTGAAAGTCCGTCTGCCCGCTGGGTCCGGGTGTCTGACTTTCCTGGGCTGCCGCTCCGCCAGTATTGATGCCGGGGCTGTCCTGTGCCCAAAGACGCACAGCAGCGATACATGAAACGAACGCGGAGAGCGAAAGAACTTGAATAGTCGAGGGTTTCATAGGGGGGATATTTGGTTATGGAACTGGACAAGATGGACAATTTCCCGAATTGAGAGTGGGAATCGGCGCTTGGGAGTTGAGCGGCATCCCTGCCAACAGCTTCCAGCCGTCCGCGATGCCATCGCCAGCCGAGTCTGGACTGTATGGGTTTGTGTGCGTGATGAGCAGCTCGAAAGCATCTGTAAGTCCATCACCATCAGAGTCTTGCGGCGTCCCCAAAATGAGATAAACTGCCCGGTTGGTCAGGCCGTAAATGACGTTGGTTTCGCATGGATATGCCTGGCCAAGCCATGACCAAACCCCATTCGTCAGAGGCATGGGCAGCACGGTCGTGGCAAACACATCGTATGGCAGAGTCGAATTGCCACCAGCCACCATGAAGCCCATGTTGATGGAACCGTTGGTTCCCGGCATCGCCATCACGTTGGTGATCCAGACATTGGCGCTATTGGTGCAGGTTGTGGTGTTCGTGCCGACAACCTGCAAATACCCGGGGCCGCTGACCACGTCGAAAATATCGGAAATCCCTGGGGAATAGGGTGGATTGGCGAAATTGGCCATGGTGTCTGGATTGTGGAGATAAAAGATTCCATCAAGCACCCATTCGGCGCTTATCGTATTGGCGTCCAGAGCGTAGTTGTAGGTTTTCAGGCTATTGATGGCTCCGTGCATCTGCGATACGCCGGTAGCCGCATCGCTTCCTATCGTGAACCCACGAGCAATGACATCCGTGCTCGGCAACACGCTGATCCCGGGCCCATTTGTCATACACATTCCATCCACATAAAGCGATGTATTGGTGCTTGTCCATGAAAGCACAATGAGATGCCAGGAATTGCTCGTAAAGGTCACAGGTGCGGAGAGATAATTGAGTTGATCACCGTTTTCGTCTTGCGCTGTAAAATATAAGTTATTTCCGCCATTATCGGTGTACAAGCTCCACCACCCATAACTGGCATTCGTCGTAAATTCCCCGATTTCGAGGAAGCGGCCAAAAACCCCTGGCCCGGTGCCAACCTCGTTCGTGTCGCTCGTGGAAGCCCAATTCGGCGCAAACCAGAACATGGCGCTGCCATCGCTGACAACGTTCAAATTTGTCGATCCGGTCGCCTCACACACGTTGAATTCCAACCAGCTTGCGTTGGTGCTGTCCACGTCGAGTGAATTGCCCGGCCCCAAAGAGGAAACGCAGATGTTGCTGCAAGAAATGGGATAAAATCCAAGATCGCTCGTCCAATAGTTTGTATCAGCGAACGACCAGGAATCCAACATGACACCTGAATTGGTGTCGCCGCCACCGCCCGGTGGTGGAAGATCTATCGCCAAAAGACGGAATGAACAGAGGACCATCAGCAGAAAGACAAACCAAGGGCTGCGTTGGAGTCGGCGCGACGCGACTCTGTTGGATGGTTGCTGCAATCTTGGCGGGCCGGATAAATCGCAACGTTTCGTGGTGGTCGTCACCCGGCATGGGATCGGATTTCTATGCAGATTTGATGTGTTCATGGGAGTATAGGTTTTTCATGAGTTTCTTTGATTTCAATGGCACAGCTTTGAGAAGACGTTTGAGTTCAGCATGGAAAAGCTGACGTTCCAGGGCGGCCAGCTCACGGCCTGCATCAGAACAAATCGGGAAAAACATGCCAGCCGTCGCATCAGTGGCGATGAAGTGGGGCTTTTCTTAGCCAATTCAGGCATGAACCCGGCGAGCAATTCCCGCGCCTCACGCAGTCGCAAGCGCGGATGAATTCGGCCTTCGGCAATCATCCGTTCGGCCGATTTCTGGCCGAACTGGGCGATGTAATACAGGGTGTTCCAACCAGAAGGCAAACGCGCAAATGTCTGCGCATTTGTTCCTCCCAACCCTCGCCCGATAATCACGAGCATTTCCGCCTTGCGTTTCGAGAAAGGAAGCTGTTGGCTTCGCCAGAGACGGCTCCATTGCCCATGCTCCATGCTCCGCCTGGCTCGATGGAGCAACTTGGCCAATTCCAGTGTGTTTTCCGGGCCGCGCGCCCACACTCGCGAAATTTCGCCAATCCAGCCATCACTTCCGCATGGCTCGACATGAGTTTCGATGGAGGCTTCGGGAATACATAGCTGTACACTGCGAATGCCCAATCCGTTCAGACGAACGGGGGATTCGTCGCTTCCCTTCCGGCCCTCCTGTGGGCTTATGATCCGCATGTTTGGGGTTCCTCAGTTCCAGACGCGAGCCTCTGCCTGCGCCGCTTGAATGTCAATAGTGCTGTGTTTCAATTGTGTAAAATATCCGCAAAAGTGTGTTCGCCCGTAAATCTGATTCGCTGCTCCAGACCTGGCGATACTTGACCATAGCAATGTATGCGTCAAGGGCCTTTTGCTGCAAGCCTTCGTCATGCCCGGAATTGGACATTACGAGGCCATCCGAAAGGAGATCATTCGGCGTTTGCAGCGGGAGCGCGAACGCCGAAAGCTCTCCAAGTACGCTGTCGCACAGCGTTCCGGCGTGTCCGAATCCATGTTGAGCCTGGTCGAGCGCGGACTTCGGAACCCGACAATGGAGTTGATGCTTCGGGTCGCGGATGGTATCGGTGCGGACCTTGCGCCCATCATCAATCGCGCCCGCCGCACAATTTCGCGCGCTGAGGCGAACAAATTGACGGTGCGGAAGGGGCAATTGAAGCGGAAAGCGTAGCCCAAAGTGCGACCGGTGTGTCGCCACAGGGCAGCAAACCGAGCCTGAAGCGCGCCGCCCGGTGCGCAGGCTCGATCCGGCGATTAAGGATGGGGCACAGTTGGTCAAGAATCGCTCCCTCTAAATTATATACGTTGCGGCGGGGCCGATTCTTTCAATAAATCTGCTTTCGCACGCTCTTTTTCGATTCGGGCCGAAATTCTTCGCAACAACATTCGCCTGATTTCGGCCATCAGCCGTTCCGGCTTCCCGCGCCGCCGATATTTTGAGCATTCGGCTTTCATGGATTATCCGTCGTGACGGGCCGCCCTGGTTGCGGCATCCGTCGGCTTGGGATTCTCGGAGGAGAGCCGCAGATGGCATCGCCGGGGCACGCGAAGCGTGCGCGCGAAATTAACAGCGATCTTTCGCGCCTCATTTGACAGCGTGTGGAACCTGTTCCAGGGTTTCCTGCTCTCATGCGACTTCTCTTTCGCCGGTGGCTGCGTTTTTATGCGGCCACCGTTTCCTCCCATTTAACAGGGTTGGGGCCTGGATGCAAGGACAAAATGTGCAGTGAAGCTCACAGAATAGCAGGGGTAGTCTTTATACGGTAAACGGCATCAGAACAGACACGACCAAACTGAATGTAATCGGGCCGCAAGTTCGTAAATTCCGCGAGGGACAAGGCTGGACGCAGGATCAGCTTGCCGTGAGGCTGCAAGTTCTCGGGTGGGACGTCAGCCGGGAATCCGTGACTCGAATGGAAACCCAAGACCGCCGCGTTCCCGATCTGGAACTTTTCGTTGTGGCAACAGCGTTGGGTGTCGCTGCAGATGAATTGTTCCCACGAAGCCTGCGCGCGAAAATCAAAGTTCTTTACCCATACTATCGAGTGAAGCTCTCGCGTGGGCAGGTGCCTCCCGGTGGGTGATCGCAGCAATAATGCCATACGCCTTGAGTTGTTCGGTAACCATTCAGGTTTCAGGGGCCAGCGGGAGAGGCTGAGGGGATGAAGGGCTTTCCGAGGACACTGTAGTCTTCTCCCGTTCTGGCCCGGCGTTGCGCCAAGCGGGTATGGACCGAGGCGGCGAGGTTTTTTATGCGAGATCTTGCGTCCCCTTCCCTGCCAATCCGGCCATTGCTTGGGCGACATCTTCCTTGGAGAGCGGTTGTTGCATCGTATTATCATATTACGGTATTACGATATTATCGTCAAGATCCGAGTAGGCCCCCTCCGCAGCCTCGATGTAGGGCCAATTGCAGTGCTTTGCAGTCGGCTGGCACGCGGATGACCGCGTGGTCAACATACGCGTTTTGGCCGAGCCGAAAAGCGTAAGCCAGTTGTCGGACTTGCGCCAATTACGTTTGCGAACCGCCGATGGCGCGGTCGTGCGGTTGAACCAAGTAGCCGACGTGAATGTGGAACCGAGTGAAGTCGAACTGGGCCGCGATGATCTGCGCCAGGACATCATCGTCTCGGCACGCCTCGAAGGCCGCGATCTTGGCAGCGCCATGAAGGAAATTCAGGATAGCTTGAGCCAATGTAAATAGCTGCCGCCCGGCTCGGTGGAATCGGCGGCCTCTACCAGCAGCAGCAAGAATCCTTCCGCAACCTCATGACGGTCTTGCTCGCCGCCATTCTTCTCACATTTGTCGTGCTGCTCATCGGTTTCCGCTCCTTTAACAAACCGGTGGCGATTGTCTTCGGCGCAATTCTCGCCATGTTCGGAACGGTCGCCGCCTAGTGGACCATACCGCGACTACGCTTCGGGCGCAAGCGTCCAGGTGTCAGTATTCGCAGATCGCGTCGAGGTGTGGAATCCCGGCGTTCTCCTGCCGCCGCTCACTCCCGAGCGCCCCGAGCACCCGCATAGATCCGTTACCCGCAACCCTCGGATTGCCGAGGTTCTCTTTTTGGCCCGTTACATCGGGAAATGCGGCAGAGGCACTTTGATGATGGTTCGCGAAGCCGCCGCCCACGCGCTGCCCGAACCTGATTTCGAACAAAGCGGCGGCGAATTCGCCGCTGTCCTCTGGCGCGGCTGGCTGACGGAACAGACCATCGCCAAGCTGAACCTTAACGAACGCCAGTGATAAGCCATCATTCATGTGAAAACCAATGGACGCATCATCAACGCCCAATATCGAAAGCTGGCTGCGGCTATATCGAAAACGGCGGCACGAGACTCGGATGATCTGGTTGGAAAAGGTTTACTCGAACGCAAGGGTGAACGGCGAGGGGCGAACTATGTCCTCAAACGGAAGTGAGACAATTATGGGACAATTGGGACATTGGCTCTTGGAGCAACGGTTGAAAATCAAAGCGCGAAAGTTTATTGCCGACCTCCTTGAATTGGTGGATTGAGGCAAAGTTTTGAGGTATAGCGTCCCCAGAATCCGGGTGTCTGCCCGCCGTCCGATTGATTTTGAGTGGGGCGACTCCCGGTTTCGCGTCGCCGCTGGCAATGGGGGGCAAAATCAGTTGGGCGCAGGAGTGGTTATTTCGGTACTTTGCCTTCGGATCTGAGAGCGTATACGGATTGGTCTTCGCGGCCAGCAGCCATTGGTGCAAGATCGGGAAGCTGCGGTTAATTTCCTGCTTGGCCAGTGTCCACCAGTCTGGTGCCGTGGCTTGGCTGAATGGGTCGAGCGCCCGGATGGCCTGCGTCCACCTGGCGCCCGGATGGTTCTGGTATCCTTCTTTATTTTTGGACTTTACCTTTCACGATGCGAGTGCTCAGAACTGCCGCGTTCAGCTCGACTTCCCAGACGACCGTAACCAGTTCCTCCCGTGCATCGTCCTGGAACGCCGTACAAAAGACGACACTTTAGACAGAAAGTGAAGCATCTTGCCTGCCTGCCAGATCCAGGAGGCGTGCCCTTTGGCCGTTTGTACCCGCAGCGGTTGGTGTTTTGGCGCCACTGATGAGCAGGAGTTCTGTGTAAGCCGGGCGCTTCCATGCCTCTGGATGCTTCGACCTGCGAAGGTCGTACCGCAAGGATCTACTACAGCCGTGGAAAAGGTCCGAGAATCCCCAAACCCGCCACTGTAGCTGGCCCTTCACATTGGGGAAGGCGGGGTTGATCCCGGCCAAAGCCTTCGAGCATGAACGCCAATATCTGGTGGAGTTGCCCGCCCATCTGCCCGCCCCTTATCGCCTGCACGGCCGGGGCACCGACCAGTACGGCTACATGACCTTCGGGGTTAATCATTATTGGGTGCCCGGAACCAAGCGCGCCGACGTCAAGGTGTTGGAATATGGCGACCGGCTAAAAATCTACCAGGCTGGCCAATGTCTGGCCGAATATCCTTTGCCGCCCGAGGATGTCAAAAACAAACAGTTCAGCCCGCCGGGGCAGCCGGCGCCACTCCATCCGGCCAAAAATCGCCGGCATCGCACGGAGGCGGAGGAAAAACACTTGCGCGCCCTGGCTCCCGCCGCCAATGCCTATCTGGATTTTGCTCTGCCCATCAAAGGCATCCAGCGTCACGAGTTCATTCGCCGGCTCCTGGCGTTGAGCCGCAAAATGAGCGTCGAGTTGTTGACACAAAGTCTGGAGCGCGCCCGCAAATATCGCATCACCAGCCTGGAGACGGTGGAGCGCATCGCCGTGCTCTACCTGCAACAAGGCGACGGCCCACTTCCTTTGGCCGAGGTGGATGCCGAGTTCACCCAACGTCAGGCTTACCAGGAAGGTTCGCTGACCGAGCCGCCCGATCTGTCCATCTACCAAGACCCGCCATGAACAAGGAACTGATTGAAAATCTGAAATATCTCCGCCTGGGCGGACTGCTGGCCCACTGGGATGAGTATCTAAAACTGGCCGCCGAGAGCGGCTTCTCCCACACGCGACTGCTCACCCATGTGCTGGAGGAAGAATGCCGCATCAAGCGCGAGAATGCCCGCCGCCTCCGGCTCAAACGCGCCCGCGTCCCCGAAACGCTGGTCATCGAGACCTTTCCTTTCGAGCGCCAGCCCAAGCTCAATAAGAAAAGTGTGATGGCCCTCTACGACTCCTTGGGCTACATGCAAAACCGCCAGAACCTCATCTGGCTGGGGGCGACCGGCTGCGGCAAAACCGGTCTGGCCACCAGTTTCCTTCTCCACGCCATTGAGCAGGGCTACAGCGGTCGTTACGTCCTCTTTGCCGAACTCATTGCCGAGCTTTACCGCTCGGTCGGCGACCACTCGGAAACCAAAGTCCTCAAAAAGTATCTCTCCTTCGACTGCCTGTTGATCGACTAATGTTGAGTGGTCAAAAATGTTGAGTTGAGCGTCTTTTGGCCGAGCGCTACGGGCGACGGCGAGGGTTTTCAACTCAACATTATTGACGGGTGATCTGGAAAGGGAACATCCCTTCCGGGATGAAAATAAAATCTCTCCTTGTTCAGATTCGCCCTCGTTGCTTCGCGCGGTGGCGTTGTTTACCTATCTTCGGTGCTCTACTTGACGATTTTCTCCAGTGGATGCACGACCAAAATTACACCAGAGGCACCATCTCCCATTACATGGAGACACTGCCCAAGGTGGTTAACTGGTTAAAGCGTCATCGCATCACCTCGCTCGTTGAGTTGACTCAGCGGGATCTCCAGGTGGCCAAGGACCACTTCCCGGCCAGGCAAGATGGATGGGTCGTCGGGGCACTAAAACGGTTCTTGAGTGAGCGCCGCCTCGTGCCTGAAGGCAATTCGCCGCCACCCTCTCCCGTGGAGGTGGAAGTCGGCCGCTTCGCCACCTATCTGCGCGAGACTCGGGGCGCGGCAGAGGCGACGATCTCAGGCCATAGCGTCCAGCTCCGAGCCTTCTTGAGATTCCTCCAGTTTGACGGCAATGAAACTCTTTTACGGCGCCTGGAGCCTCGTCTCGTTGAGGATTTCCTGCGGAAGGCGGCGCGGACGAACAACCGTTTCAGCATGCAGCATATTGTCGGGACGGTTCGGGCTTAAAGGACCCATCTGGCGCGGTTTCGCATGATGCTTGAACAATCTGAAATATGGCCGCCGAGACTGTTGCACCAGATAACGCAGCGCCAGATGAATCTGTCACATCGCCATAAACTGACACGCTGACAGCACCAAAGCCAATATTAAACAAATAACTGACTGGTGGACTGCTGAGGAATTGCACCTCCGTTGGGTTCGGCCAATCGAAATACTGGTAGCTGGCAACCTGGCTCATGATGGGTGAATTTGTCCCCATATCCACCTGTGTGTCGTAAAACTGGTAACTCACCACCGGCGATATAAAGTTTGTGATTGTGTCCTGAGCATGACTCATTGATGTCAGAAAAGGCCAACCCATGAGGGTTCCCAATATCGCGATGATCTTGCGGCATGTTTTCTGGCGGCGACTCACAACGAATCCTTAATTTCCCGTCGCAGCTGTTGCGCAGATGATTCCACCGCCGCGCGGCATAAGCAGCGATACCGTCGCCGTGCTTGAAGCCAACGTCCCCGTCGTGTTGTAGCCGGTAGCGCTGACAGGCGTGCCGTTCGCGGGATTCACGGTTACAGTGATTGGCGTGTTCAGCGGTAGATTCGAGCAGTTTACAACGATGGAAATGGGGTTCGCCTGTTGACCTGAAATGATCGCATCTGGTGTCGCCAATTGTCCCGATGGGTTGGCCGACACAGCCTCGCCCCCGACGCTGGCAATGTTCAATTGAACACCTTGGCCCGCTGTGGGAACGATAATCGGTTGAAAACCTTGACTGAAAACTCCCGAAATAGTACCGCCAAAATCGCTCTCGAAAGTGTCGAAGCGGACGCGTCCAGATCCACTACTGTAATAGCCATTCCCAGCTACTTGGCCACTTGCCGCGACATTTCCTGTCCCCGTGATCTTTGTTGCAACCAAACGCACAGCCCCGCCACTGCCAGAGCCTCCGCCGATACCTCCCCAGTATATGTAAACGCCGGATCCTCCAGAAGCGTTAATAGTCCCATTTGCTTGAATTTGGCCTGACGCCGCAATTAGAATTGCCCCACCCCCACCGCCGCCGCCAGCCACGCCAAATCCACTGTAATAAAGAGTGCCTCCACCGCCCGACCCTCCTAAAAGCGGTAAAATAAACTGATTCCCGTAAAGCTTGCCATTCGATGGTGAGGTTGCAAGAGTCCCGTATGAGCCACATAATGCGTAGCCACCAGCCGCTCCACCACCCGGTCCCTGCCCTGCCGTTGGATTGCTTCCACCACTGCCGCCTCCCCACCCACCAGGTCCGCCAATACCTCCAACCGCACCATTGGCACTTTGCCCCCCCACGTTCACCTCTCCATTGATGACGACGTTGCTCTGCACAAGCCACGTGACCGGCGTGTTGTTCGCGTTCGGAATGAAAGAAACGGTCACGTTGGTCGGGATGTTGACGTAGGTATAATTGTAAATCCCGGTAGGGTGATCGTGCATGTCAATAACGATGTTCGTCGTGATGGTGACGGCGCTGAAATCCAACGCGCCATCGCTGCCGGTGCTGCCGCTGTTGACCTGGGCACGGGCTGAAAAACACGCAGCCACCGTCGTCAACGCCAACGCAGCTACGATACGGCGAAAACGACTCAAAGCCCGGCCTCGGCCTATTTCCGCTCCGAGGGAGCGTCGTCCCATCTGTGCCAAATGCTTCATTTCCGAAATTCTTCGTCTCATGGGCTTTCCTTTCGTTCAATGATTTGTGGCAAATAATGGCGATCTGACAGGAATTGTAAATAAAAATTTCATCACACATACGTGATGATTTTTTTGCCAAGCTTCCCCTGTGCGACGAAGTTTTGACGCCCAGCTTGCGAGATTCCTCCGAAAAGCGAGGGGGGGCCTTTCGTACGCCCAATTTGCCAAAAAGACCGGCCTTTCCCACACCACGCTGCACCGAATCGAACGTGGCGAACACCGCCTTACCCTGCACAAATTGGAACGGGTGCTGGACAAATTGAAGCTGCGCCTGAGCGATGTCTTTCCAGACGAATTTTGAAACGATCAGGGCCGCGATGCGTGATCAAAAACGTCGTTGAGAAAAGGGTGGGCTTGCAGCAATTTGCAGATCTTTCGGCGGGTGTTAATGCCTAGTGGATGGTGTCGGCATGTGACGCCTGGATTGTCAAGAAAATGCAGCTAAAATACACTTATGGCAAACAAGAGTTCATTCCAATATAAAGAGGCATATAAAGCCGCCAAGGAAGGGCGTGACCTCCCGGAGCCAGCTCATGGCTGGATTGCGCAAATTCTGTGCGGAGGCTACGATAAAACTGAAGAGCGGGGGAGAGAGAACCATCGTGCTGGCACTATTGCTGGTGCCGAACGGCGGGCCTACGAACAAGCAAAAAAGAAGACAAAATAGCCCCAAGTTAATCAAGGAGTTGTGCCGACGATGCGTGGTTTTAATCGCACATTGGTCAATTCGCGTTCGTCAACACCCGCCCAGCGACAAAGCTCGGCATGAGTTTGCTTGCCGTAGTTGACCGGACATATTCCAGGGCGCAGAACCCCGCTCTGGAGCGCGCGCAAAATGGCTGGTTTATCGGCCTGAATGCCAGCCCTCAGAAGAAGACGATTCGCCCGGTAGGACAGCCCGTTGTCGATGGCGAGGGGCGTCGTGTTTTTGGGGATGGTCGGCGACACGAACGATTCATCGAGCCCTGCCCAGCGGCAAACTTCCTCGTGCGTCTTTTTGCCATAGAGGGCCGGGCGAAAGTAGGGATATAGCGCGCCAATCTTGAGGGCGTGGAGGACGGCTTCCTTTTCAGCGGGTATGCCTGCGGTAGAGAGACAGCGGTTTGCCCGCGCAGAAAGGCCGTTCGAAGGAGGCTTGAGTTTCATGGCGGAGACTTTTAGTGCCGCAACGTGTGTACTGGCAAATACAATTCCGCATCAACGCCTTTGAAACGTTCCGCGACCGTTTGCCGGAACCATGGGAAAGAAGGCCTTCCCTTCGAGAAAAACAGATGGCTCGATCGGCTTCGGTGATAATCCGATGAACCAAATCGGCGAATCGGCACACGAAAGCGCGGCGCCTTTTCCAGCAGTTCGGCCCAGTGATGCTCCAACTTCTGATCGGCCCTTGTGTACCAGACCTCAACGGGTTCAGCCACTCCCAGCAAATAATCAATGTGCCAGTGCGGGGTGGCCGTGGACTCCAGGTGGTGACCAATGCGCGCGCGGAGTCCTCCTGCGCCAAAAGCGCTGCCCACGGAGGCGTAGTAGCCAGGCACGATGTCGTAAGCGCCCAGGCGCCCGATCTCCAGGCGTTTCATCTGGGCCACGAAGGCAATCAGCACGTAAGTTCCTTTGGCCTCGGGCAGGTCCATCGCGATCATCCGAACGTGCTCCCGTTCCAGCCCCAGTGGCTCGCTTGGAAATCGGTGAAGTTGAGGTAAATGCGATTCGGCGGGATTCCGAGAGAATCGTGCAGCAACTGGGAGACCTTCTGCGAGAGCTTGCGGTTCACATCATCGGTCAACCCGCCAAGGCTCCGGACATCCACAAAGGCCGCGTCACCGGGACTGCCGGACATCTGGATCGCGACCTGGCTGGCGGTCACCATGACGTATTGTTGAGGTTTTCCTGATGGCGCGTGTGGGCATGGCGTGGTGTTTTCTATTGAACGGAGCCAGTTTCATCGCGGTCATCGTTGGACTATTGATGATGCGTCTGCCCAAGTTCGTGCCTCCCCATAGACCCCATTCAACCGGGCGGCACATGCTGGAGGGCTTTCGTTATGTGGCTGGGCATCGCCGTGCGCGGATCCTCATGCTCCTCTTCGCGGTGGTGGGCGTCTTTGGTTGGTCCTATTCGGTGCTGCTGCCCGCCTACGCGACGGACATCTTGCATGTCGGCGAGAGCGGTTACGGCGTCCTGCTCAGCGCCAACGGCTGCGGAGCGCTTTTGGGCGCGCTGACCGTGGCCACTTGGGGCAGCAGGGTCCGCCCGCGGATCCTGATCCTTGGCGGGCTGTGGTTGTTCTCGGCCATGCTTGTGGCGCTGGCGGTGGTGCATTGGTATCCGCTGGCGCTGGTTTGCCTGGCGGTGGGCGGCTGGGGAATGCTGCTGTATTTTTCGACGACCAACACCCTGATCCAGAGCAGTGTGTCTAACGCGATGCGCGGGCGGGTGATGGGCATTTGGGCGCTGGTGTTCGGCGGCATGATGCCCTTGGGCGGCCTCGAATCAGGATTCCTGTCGCACGCCGTTGGCGTGCCGTGGACCATCACGGCGGGAGCCTTGATTTGCGCCGGAGCCGGTCTGTGGACTTGGTGGGTGGTCCGTCGAAATCCCACAACTCCCCTTGAGCCGGAATGAAAAGTGGCCGCGCGGACTTGGTGCTGCTGGCGCGAGGGTTATTGATCGTATGCGGCCGAACCAACAGCGCATGCGCGTAATGGCCGCGAGCCATCCATTCTCTGCCGTCCATCTCGCCGCTGGAGAAAGAGCGGCCATGATCGAACTGCAACGGCACCGTCTGAGCATGGTGCTCCTGTACAAAGCAATAGTCCGAGGGAAGCAGTTCCCACGTTCTCACCAGTGAGCGACATCACCTCGCCCGAATACTTCTTCGTTCATTCCAAACACGCGTGCGTCGCGCTAACCTTTCTCAAACCCTCTCCGGCTGACGCCGAAAAAGACCAAACATCTGTCAAAACTAATGCTTAAAGTCGCAATCGCCGAAAATTGAGCAAACGAAATTGCAAAATGAATACACACTCATATGAACAGGGCATTTTGGGTGAGAGCTTAGTCAGCGAAACCCTTGCGGAATTTCGTCCTCCATATTGGCACGCCGACAATTTGATAGTTCCATTCGGCGCGCGCACCGCCAAAACCACCCAGATCGACCACATCCTCGCGTGGCCGTTTGGAATTTTTGTCCTCGAAACGAAGAAGTTTCGAGGCGCCATTGCAGGGGTGGCAGATGATAAATTATGGTTTGAAATCCTGGGCCGTCGAATCTTCTCTTTTTCCAACCCAATTCATCAGAACCGACACCACGTTTCTGTTCTTTCCGGTCGCTTGTCGCTGCCGGAGGCACTGTTCCATTCGGTGATCGTTTTCGTCGGTGTTTCCAGATTTCTCCTCCCCGGGCTGCCCGGCAACGTTATCAGCACGATCGCGCCGGGGGTTCCGAAGTTGAGACGCTACATCCAGC
>Ga0224555_1001898_pt1 | contig 26552 bp, 24 predicted proteins | sample 714S23034metaG_FD_180687 | JGI IMG/M metagenome (GOLD analysis project Ga0224555, IMG submission 180687) | Peat soil microbial communities from Stordalen Mire, Sweden - 717 S2 30-34 | ecosystem: Environmental > Terrestrial > Soil > Wetlands > Peat | place: Sweden: Norrbotten County, Stordalen...
CGTCATCTGACTCGATCAGCCGTCACCCAGCCCGACCACCAGACCTCACCTGCAGTCCGGCCTTGCTGATTCCGAATACCCTCGCCTCAGAGCGTCGCCCTGCTCCTCATCGGTGGATCCGGGCTTAGACGGCCTCTCCCGCCACTCAGTGCGACCGATCAGCTTGGATTCGGGTCGCTATTGTCAGCGTATCCAGTGGTGGTATCGGTCAGATACACCTCGTATGCAGAACTCTCATTGATGGTCCCACCGTAGGCGTTCTTTCCCGAGATGTCGCCATTTGCGTCCCCCCAGATGGTGACAGTGTCGCCTTTGTTCATCTGGGTGACATCGGCATAGTCCGACAGCTGGATGTACATGAGAGACGTGATGTCATTCGGATCGGAAACATTCATCGCCGTCGTGTCCCCGGAACTGTCTTGCAGGAAGTTCACGATGGTCGCCTGGAATGTGACTGAGGTGCCATCATATGAACCCGGCGAATTGACCTGTTGACTGACGGTCGCCGCCGTGCACGAGGCTTCGTAGTCGGCCACGATGGTCGCTTGAGGGGTTGGGGTTGCCTTCGGCTTGGGGGTTGCCGTCGCCTTGGCGGTTGGCGTTGCCGTAGCCGGCGGCTTGGGGGTTGGCGTTGCCGTAGCCGTCGGCTTGGGGGTTGGCGTTGCCGTAGCCGTCGGCTTGGGGGTTGGCGTTGCCGTAGCCGTCGTCTTGGGAGTTGAAATAGCCGTAGCCGTCGCCTTGGCTGTAGGTGTCGGCTTTGCGGTCAAGACGGAAACAACCACCAAGAGCACGACGACGCCAGCGGTGATCAATACCCACGTCTTCAAGTACCACGGCCTCTTCGTCTTGGGGGGTGACGGTGGAAACCAAGGAGGCGGTGGTGGGGGCAGCGGCGGCGGTGGTGGTGGGGGAGGGGCCAAGTCCATGACGACGCTCCTTGTGAGAGTGCGGGGGCTGCGGCGTCACAAGACCGCCAAAACCGTGATCGCGGCCAGTGTGGCCCTCTTGGTGGGCACCTTCCGTGACGCAGATGACACGTTCTGGTCCCCGAAACTCGTGCCAACCCCGGCGAGCGCGCGTGCGGGGGAGCTGGCGAGCGAGTCACGCCTCAGCACGTCGTGAGCCACCCTACAGACAATCTCGGTCTTCCGGCCTTCACCATCGTCGGGCTGACCGACCGGGCGATCCAGGAGGCGCGCGAGAGGGTCCGCGCCGCCGTTCGCAATGCCGGCTTCGACTTCCCGCAGCGGCGGGTCACGGTCAACCTGGCACCCGCCGAGGTCCCCAAGGAGGGGAGCGGATTTGATCTCGCCATCGCGCTGGCGCTGCTCCGCACGGAGAGGGAGCTGCCCCTGGATGGCGTCGCCTGCATCGGTGAGCTGGCCCTCGATGGCGGGGTGCGGGGCGTGATCGGAGTGCTGCCGATGGCGCGCCAGTTGCTCGCCTCGGGGTTCCGGCAGCTGATCGTGCCCTTGGAGAACGCGGCCGAGGCGGCTCTGGTGGAGGGGATCAGCGTGGTCGGGGTGGAGAGCCTCGGCGTGGCGGTGGCTCACGTCGAGGGACGCCTACGGCTCGAACCGGCGGCGCCCCCGCAGATGGGGCAGGGAACGCCTCGAGACGGGGTGAACCTCTCGGCGATCCATGGACAGCATCTCGCCAAGCGCGCGCTGGAGATCGCCGCCGCGGGTCGGCACAACCTCCTGATGCTCGGCCCGCCCGGTGCCGGGAAGACCATGCTGGCCCGCGCCATGGCAGGGCTGCTCCCGGATCTCGCCTGGGACGAAGCGCTGGAGGTGGCGGCGCTCTACTCGCTGCTCGGCCGTCTCGGCGACCGACCGCCGACCAGCCTGCGGCCACCCTTCCGGGCCCCCCATCACTCCGTCTCCCGCGCCGGGCTGGTCGGAGGAGGGACCGGGCTCGCCCAACCCGGGGAGGTCAGTCTTTCCCATCGGGGAGTGCTCTTCCTGGACGAGGTGTGCGAGTTCTCTCGCGCCCACCTGGAGGCGCTGCGCCAACCTCTGGAGGAGCGGCGCGTCGGCGTCACCCGGGTGCGCGGCACCGTCACCTTCCCGGCCGACTTCGTCCTGGTCGCCGCCGCCAACCCGTGCCCCTGCGGCAGGCTCGGTCAGCGCGAAGGTCCGGCCTGCCTCTGCCCCGAAGATGCGGTGATCCGCTACCAGGCCCGTCTCTCCGGACCGATGCGCGATCGCATCGACATGATGGTCGACGTGCCTCGCCTGGACGGAGAGGCGCTGTTCGGCTCGCGCGCCGAGGAGTCCACCGCAACGGTCCGTGAGCGGGTGGCCGGGGCCCGCGCCCGCCAGGCGCAACGGGCTGATGGCACCGGGGTCGCGGCCAACGCCCTGCTCGACGGTGAGCAGCTGGTCGCGGTCTGTCGCCTGGACGCCCGGGCCCGCGATCTCCTCACCACGGCGGGGGAGCGGTCGCGGCTCTCGGCCCGCGGGTACCACCGCGTGCTTCGCGTGAGCCGGACCATAGCCGACCTTGCGGGGGAGGAGACCGTCGGCCGGCGGGCGGTGCTGGAGGCGTTCCAGCTCCGGGGTCAGTCGGAGTGACCCGGCGCGGACTGGAAGCCGGCGACGAGCGCTGGCCGCCGGGGTTGGCCGATCTTGACCAGCTCGGCGGCCCTTCCGGCGTCCGATCCCTCTGGGTCGAGGGGGAACTTCCGGCACTGCCGGGTGTGGCCGTGGTGGGTCCCCGGGAGGCCACCGTCGCCGGGCTGGAGGCGGCACGGCGGATCGGCGCGGACCTCGGTCGGCGCGGCGTGACCGTGGTGAGCGGCTTTGCCACCGGGGTCGACGCCGCCGCCCACCGCGGCTGCCTGGGGGCCGGAGGGCAGACCGTGGCCGTGCTCGGCTGCGGCTTGGCCGTTGACTACCCACGATCTCACAGCGGCTTAAGGACAGAAGTGTCCGTAAGGGGTGCATTGGTGTCGGAGTACACCGCGTGGGACGCTCCGCGCGCTTGGCATTTTCCACATCGCAACCGGATCATCGCCGCGCTCTCCCGGGCAGTGGTGGTGGTGGAGGCGGGGGAGAAGAGCGGAGCACTGAGCACCGCCCGGTGGGCTGCGGACCTGGGTCGCGAGGTGCTCGCCGTCCCCGGGTCCATCCTCGGGCCCGCCCATCAGGGCTCGAACCGGCTGTTGCGGGATGGGGCGCGCCCGTACCTGGATGTGAGCGATCTGTCCGATCTCTTCCCCGAGTGCGTCACGCCACCGGTGTCGAATCGCCGCCGCAAGGGAGCGCTGCCACGAGATCCTGATCCGCGCCTGGTGGTGGGCGGTCGCAGCCATGCGTCACACCTGCTCACTCTCATCGAAGCCGAGCCCGTCCATCGCGAGCTGGTTGCGCAGGCCCTCGGCCTCGACCCGATCGAACTGGCCGTGCTGCTGGGAGAGCTCGAACTGGAGGGGCACGTGCGCAGCCTCCCCGGAGGGTTGGTCGCGCGCGCCCGCTGGTGAGCTGCGCCACCCACCCCAACTTGGGGATGGCCAACGCCGGTCCGACCTCGCACCGTTAACCGCGGGTAGACGGGCCCGCGACGCGAGAGTCGGCCGGTGGTACCTACCCACCAGACACCGTCCCTCCTGCGGTGTCGAGGTGCCTCGAGGGTGTGACCGGCAGGCTCCCCGCGCTAGGTGAGGTCGACCACCCCGAGATCGGTTTCCGTCTCCACCTCATCGAGGCCGGCCGTCTCCTCCGCGTTCGGAGCAGCCCGCGATGGCTTGAGGCGGTTCATGAAGACCATCGCCAGGGCGGCCGCGGCCACACAGCTGATGGCGCCGGTGAGCAGCCCGGCCCGAGCCCCCTCCCCGGCCACGATCAGTCCGATCAGCGGACCGCCCACAGGAGTGGTGCCCTGGAAGGCGATCGCCCAGAGGGCCATCACCCGTCCGCGCATGGAGGGGGCCGCGCCCAGCTGCAGGGTCGAGTTCCCCCGGGCGATGAACGAGACGCTCGCCCACCCGACGGCGGCCAGTGCCAGGTATTCGAGGAGCAGGCCGGGAGCCCCGGCGGCGAAGAAGAGCACGACCGCGAAGGCGGAGGCCGCCAGCGTCACCGGCCGGAGCCCGGTGTGGCCGCGGGCGGCGGTCACCAGCCCGCCCGCGACGGCGCCGACGCCCATCGAGGCGAGCATGAAGCCGTACGCGGTGGGACCGCCGTGGAAGGTCTGGTCGGCGAGCACCGGCAGCACCACCTGGAACTCGTAGGCGAAGGTCCCGATGAGGACCATCATCAGCAGGGGGACGCCGAGGTCCGGCGTGTGGGCGACGTAGCGAACCCCCGCGCGCAGCTGCCCGCGGGCCCGGCCACTGGGCACCGACGGCTGCAGCTTCGAACGGTCCATGGTCGCCAGGCTGAACACCACCGCCACGAAGCTCGCCGCGTTGAGGAGGAAGCAGATCCCATCCCCAACGCTCGCGATCAGCAGCCCGGCGACCGCCGGGCCGACCGCCCGGGCCACGTTGGCGAGGACCGAGTTGAGGCTCACCGCGTTGCGGAGATCGCGAGGCCCGACCATCTCCAGGATGAAGGCCTGGCGCGCCGGGTTCTCGAAGGTGTTGTTGAACCCCAGGATGACCGCCAGCAGCCCCACCTCCCACACCTGGACCACGTGGGTGGTGACCAGGATGCCCAGCACCAGGGCCTGCAGTCCCATCAGTGACTGCAGCAGGATCATCAGCTTCCGCTTGTCGACGCGATCGGCGACGACCCCGCCGTAGGCGCCGAGCAGGAGGACCGGCAGTGTCTGCAGGGCCACGATCAGCCCGAGGTCGACGCTCGAGTGGGTCAGGGTCAGGACCAGCCAGGACTGGGCGGTGGTCTGCATCCACGTCCCGATCAGGGAGATGGCCTGGCCGCTGACGTAGCGGCGGTAGTTGGGGACGGCGAGCGACGCGAACGTCGCCCGGGCGGTCTTCCCGGCGAGGTCGGCTGAATTCCGGAGCTGGCGCACCGGTCACTTCTACCCGAAACCGGCCTCCGCACGGCGCGGCGGCCCCCGGGGCTTGACACCTCCGGTGTCTCTGAAATATCCTTCGTGACGAAATGTTCGTGACGAAGTACTTCTCGACAACGACACAGGCAGCTCCCGGGGGGGGTCGGTCATGAGCTCGGAGATGAAGCCTCCCGATCCTGAAGCCGTCCACGACGGCATGGAGATCTCGCGCCTCTCGGGCGAGATGTGGCGCCGATTCCAGCCACAGCGCCAGGCCATCAGCGGCTCGGCGGTGACGCCGCGGATGCTCTCTTACCTGCGCCACCTTGCCGCCGCCGGCCCACTCACCGTCGGGGAACAGGCGAGCCACCTCGGCATCAGTCGCGCCACGGCCACCGAGGTCGTCGATCGCCTCGAGGCCAAGGGCCTGGTGGAGCGGATGAAGGACGACGGCGACCAGCGTCGCGTCTTCGTATCGCTCACCGAACGAGGTCGCGAGCAGACCGCCGCCCTCGCCGGCCGCAATGTCGAGGATCCGTTGCTCCGGGCCGTCGCCGCCCTGCCGGCGTCCACGCGCGCTGCCATCATCGAGGGTCTCGGCGCTCTCCTGAGAGCTGCCGGTGCTGGTACCGATGTGAGCGTGCCCGACTGACGCGACCGGTTGCCCTGACGGCTGCGCACCCGTTGGTTTGCTAGCTGAGACTGCAGGCTGATTGCGACCGAGTTGCATCTGTGCTAGCCTCAGCTCGGACGGGTTCGGGCCAGGAGAGGGCACACACCATGGCTGAGAACGCAGGCCGACTGTCTCGTGTCTGGGGAGCGCTCACCCCCGGCGAGTGGACGCGGGTCGGCGCGATGGCAGGCTTCATCGTTGCGCTGTACGTGCTGGGCTGGGGGATCTTCATCGCGGCGATCCTTCCCCAGCACTTCAAGCTGCTGGGCATCGGCGTGGCCATCACCGCATACACGCTGGGTCTGCGCCACGCGTTCGACGCCGATCACATCTCCGCGATCGACAACACGACGCGGAAACTGATGGCGGAGGGCAAGCGGCCTCTGTCGGTGGGGTTCTGGTTCTCGCTCGGCCACTGCACCATCGTCTTTGTCCTGGGGGTCGCCCTCACCTTCGCGGCACGGGCGATCATCGGCCAGGTCAGCAACCCCAACTCGACGATCGAGAGCTTCGGAGGCGTCGTCGGGACCCTGGTCTCCGGCACCTTCCTCTACCTGATCGCCATTCTCAACCTGGTCATCCTGGTGGGCATCGTCAAGGTGTTCATGAACATGCGCGGTGGCCGGTACAACGATGCCGAGCTCGAGCAGCAGCTCAACTCACGCGGCCTGATGTTCCGTTTCTTCGGCAAGATGATGCGGGCGATTCACAGCCCCTGGCAGATGTACCCGGTGGGGGTCCTCTTTGGCCTCGGCTTCGACACCGCCACCGAGGTGGCGTTGCTCGCCGCGACCGCGGGCGCCGCCACCGCGGGGCTTCCCTGGTACGCGGTACTCAGCCTTCCCATCCTCTTCGCTGCCGGAATGTCAACCATGGACACGCTCGACGGATCCTTCATGAATTTCGCCTACGGTTGGGCGTTCTCCAAACCGGTGCGCAAGGTCTACTACAACATCACGATCACGGGGCTCTCGGTCGCGGTGGCGATGCTGATCGGCACCATCGAGATCTTCGGTCTGCTGGCTGCGGAGCTGAACCTCAGGGGCGGCTTCTGGAACTTCATGGCCAACTTCAACATCAACGAGGCGGGATTCTTCATCGTCGGCCTCTTCGTCGTGACCTGGGTGGTGGCGCTGTCGGTGTGGCGATTCGGCGGCATCGAGCGCCGCTGGGACGAGGCGGCCGCCCGAGGAAGATCCGCCGAGCGAGGATCGGCCTGACGGCCACCTCACCGCCGCCGGGTTCCCTGACGTGCCGCCTCCGGCCCGGGCCGCTCTGGGTGGGCAGATCCCTCCCAGGAGGCTCCAACCTCCGGGGTCGCGGGCCCTCGAGGCATCGGTCCTGCGTCGCCGGCCTCGCCGACCGCAGGTTTGGCCGGGAGGCACCCCGGGTGATGATCCGGGATAGAGTGAATGGCGGCCTCGGTCGGCGCAGGGGGCCGCTGCTATCATCTGCCGGCTTCGGCCATGCCCGGAGGGCGCGGCCGGCGCCGGCCGCCATAGGACACCAATGCCAAACCGTCTGATCATCGTCGAGTCTCCCAGTAAGGCTCGCACCCTGGCCAAGTTCCTGGGCGCCGGCTACACCGTCAAGGCTTCGATGGGCCACATCCGCGACCTCCCGAAGTCGACCCTCGGGGTCGACTTGGAGAAGGGCTTCCGCCCCGAGTACGTCGTCATCCGGGGCAAGGAGAAGCAGATCCGGGAGCTGCGCGACGCCGCCAAGAAGGCGGACGAGGTCCTGCTCGCCGCCGACCCCGACCGCGAGGGCGAGGCCATCGCGTGGCATCTCGCCGAGGCACTCAAGCTCAAGGATCCGGACCGGATCGAGGTTCACGAGATCACCAAGAGCGCCGTCGAGGCGGCGCTCAAGAATCCACGGAAGGTCGACCGCAACCGCGTCTACGCCCAGGAGGCCCGCCGCGTCATCGACCGCCTGGTCGGCTACCGGCTGAGCCCCCTGCTCTGGCGGAAGGTGCGGACCGGTCTCTCCGCCGGCAGGGTGCAGTCGGTCGCCGTCCGCCTGGTGGTGGACCGTGAGAACGAGATCGACGCCTTCGTCGCGACCGAGTCGTGGAGCCTCGACGCGGTGCTGGAGAGGGGCGAGAGCCACTTCACCGCGCGCTACCAGGGCCACAGGGACGCGCTGGAGGCGGCGGCTTCCGCCCCCAAGCGGGGCCGCGGCGCCAAGCGTGCCGTCGTCGAGGGGGCGGAGAGTGGCGACCCTGCCGAGCGTGTCGTGCTGGCCACCCAGGCGGGCGCCCTGGAGGTGATGCGCGCGCTCAACTTCGACGCCCAGGGGCACCGCCCGGATGACGCCCCACCGTTCCTCGTCGAGGGAGTGGAGAGCTCGGAGACCTCGCGGTCAGCACCCTTCCCCTACACCACGAGCACTCTGCAGCAGGACGCCAGCACCCGGCTCCGCTTCTCGCCCCGCCGGACGATGTCGATCGCCCAGGAGCTGTACGAGGGCGCGGAGATGGGCAGCTCGGGCCCCGTCGGTCTGATCACCTACATGCGCACCGACTCGACGAGGATCAGCGACCAGGCGAGGACGGAGGCCGCCGCCTACATCAGCGAGACGCTGGGGCATGAGTACCCCCGGACCGGCCAGGCCCGTCAGCGCACGGGTCAGAACATCCAGGATGCCCACGAGGCGATCCGTCCGACGGACGTCACCCGCACCCCCGAGCAGGTGGCCGAGCTGCTGCCTCGGGAGCAGGCGCGGCTGTACGAGCTGATCTGGCGGCGGTTCGTGGCCAGTCAGATGGCCCCGGCCCGCTTCCTCAACACCCGGGTCACCATCGCGGCCTCCGATTTCATCTTCCGCGCCACCGGGTCGGTGCTCGTCTTCGACGGCTTCCAGCGGGTCTGGAAGCGCGACGAGGAGCGCGACCGGGACGGCCAGCTCCCCGCCCTGGAGCCCGGCGACCGGCTGGTCTGCTGGGACGTGAGCGCCGAGCAGCACTTCACCCAGCCGCCGCCCCGTTACACGGAGGCGTCCCTGGTCAAGGAGATGGAGGAGCGGGGCATCGGCCGCCCGTCCACCTACGCGCCCACCATCGACGTGATCCAGGAGCGCGGCTACGTCCGCCAGGAGGAGCGCCGCCTCTATCCGACCGAGCTGGGCAAGACCGTCGACGGGCTGCTCCGGGAGCATTTTGCGGAGATCGTCGACATCGACTTCACAGCCGACCTGGAGCGCCGCCTGGACGCGATCGAGGCCGGCAAGCGCAAGTACGAACCCACGGTCAGGGAGTGGTACACGCCCTTCAGCGCCACGGTCGACAAGGCTCACACCGACATGCAGCGGGTCAAGGTCCCGGCCAAGTCGACGGGCGAGGCCTGCCCGCAGTGCGAGATCGGCGAACTGGTCATCCGCGAGGGCCGTTTCGGCACCTTCGTGGGGTGTTCCCGCTACCCGGAGTGCGACTACATCAAGGACAAGAAGCAGTCGTCCGCGGTTCCGATCGGGGAGATCTGCCCGCGCTGCGGCAAGCCCCTGGTGAAGCGTCAGGGGAAGCGCGGCCCCTTCGTCGGCTGCAGCGCTTACCCGAAGTGCCGCTTCCTCCGGGACATCCCCGGCGCCGAGGGCGGCGGCCCGGACGGCTCCGGCACGGCTGGGGTCGCCGCCGGCATCGGGTCCGCCCCGGCAGGCGAGACCGAGGATCTGGGTCAATGCCCGGAGTGCTCCCGTCCGCTGGCGCGCCGGCAGAGCCGCCGGGGAAGCTTCGTCGGCTGCACGGGGTACCCCGAGTGTCGCTACATCCAGCCTCAGAGCAGCAGCGCGGCCGGTGCCGCGGCGGCCCCGGCGGCTGAGCAGACCGGGGAGAGCTGCCCCGACTGCGGCAAGCCCCTGGTCCGCCGCCAGGGACGCTTCGGCCCCTTCGTCAGCTGCAGCGGCTACCCGAAGTGCACCTACCGCCCGCCCCGGAAGTCTCCGGCGGCCAAGGCGGAGGTTGCCTCGTGACGCCCCGGCCGCATGCCACCACCATTGTCGGCGTGCGCCGTGCCGGCATGGTGGCGATCGCCGGCGACGGGCAGGTGACCGTCGGAGACGTGGTCATGAAGCACCGCGCCGCCAAGGTGCGGCGGCTCCATCGCGACACCGTGCTGGCCGGCTTCGCCGGCGCGGTGGCCGACGCGCTGACCCTCTTCGACAAGTTCGAGCAGCAGCTCGATCGCCATCAGGGTCATCTCCTGCGGGCCTCGGTCGGCCTCGCCAAGGAGTGGCGCACCGACCGTTACCTTCGCCACCTCGAGGCGATGCTCATCGTCGCCAACCGCGACCAGCTGCTTCTGCTCTCGGGAGACGGAGAGATCATCGAGCCGGATGACGATCTGGCCGCCATCGGCAGCGGTGGGCCCTACGCGCTGGCGGCGGCGAAGGCGCTGCTCCAGAACACCGACCTCGATGCGGCGGAGGTGGCCCGGCGGTCGCTCGTCATCGCGGCCTCGCTCTGCATCTACACCAACGATCAGATCACGGTGGAAACTCTCGCGACCGACACGGCGGCGGCCGGCGACGTCCCCGCTGAGACGCCCCCGACCGAGACGGCGGCCGCGGCGGAGCCGGCCTGAGGGTGACCATGGACGCCGCGCAGCCCTCCCCCTCCGCCCCACCCTCTGGCGACAGCGGTCCGGTGGCGACGGATCCGGGCCAGGCTCCGGCGGCGAACGGCCCCGACGCCGGCGACCCGTCCCCTGACTCCGCGGAAGCCCGGGACCCGGACGACCTCCGCCCCACGGAGATCGTTCGCCACCTCGACGCCTACATCGTCGGGCAGGCGGCGGCCAAGCGCGCGGTCGCCATCGCGCTGCGCAACCGGGTGCGCCGCCGCCGGTTGAGCGACGAGATGCGCCGCGAGGTGCTCCCCAAGAACATCCTGATGATCGGCCCCACCGGGGTGGGCAAGACCGAGATCGCCCGGCGGCTCGCCAAGCTCACCGCCTCCCCGTTCATCAAGGTCGAGGCCACCAAGTTCACCGAGGTCGGCTACGTGGGGCGCGACGTCGAGGCCATCGTGAGGGACCTCCTCGAGCAGACCATCACCGACGTCCACGAGGAACGCGTGAGCGAGGTCGAGGCGCGGGCCCGCGACGTGGCCGAGCGGCGGATCCTCGACATCCTGGTGGAGGCCGAGATGCGCTCGGCGGCCGGGTCGCTGGAGGCCGTTGGCCGCCCCGTGGTCAAGGCGGCCGGCGATGCCACGGGTGGCCAGGCCGCCCCCGACGTCGCGGGTGCGCGGGGCGCCGTTGCCGTCGCCGCCGCCGAGGCGGGCGGTCTCCCGGGAGGCCAGACGGCCGAGCTGCCGGCCGGCCCGGTGGTGGACAGCCCCACGGCGGGAGCCGGCGAGACGCTGCCGGTGACCGCACCGGAGCCGGAGGCCGGCGACGGCCGGGCCGCCAGCGGGGCGCTCGAGCGCCTGCGCCGGCGTCTGCACCGGCGCCTCGCCGCTCAGCTGCGGGCCAAGCATCTGGAGGAGCGCTACATCGACGTCGAGGTCGAGGAGCCCTTCCAGCCGGCCTTCGAAGGCTTCGCGGGGAGCGGGTTGGAGGAGGTGGGCTACTCGCTCTCCGACTTCTTCTCCCAGATGGCCCCACCGCGCAAGCGGACCAAGCGCATGCAGGTGGCCGACGCGCGGACCGCCCTCGCCGAGGAGGAGACCGACCGGCTCGTCGACATGGACCGCGTCTATGACGACGCCATCCGGGACGTCGAGGAGGCCGGGATCGTCTTCATGGACGAGGTCGACAAGATCTGCGGCCCATCGCCGGACCACGGTCCCGACGTGAGCGGGGAGGGGGTCCAGCGCGACCTGCTGCCCATCCTGGAGGGGTCGGTGGTGCACACCCGCTACGGGTCGGTGCACACGGACCACATCCTCTTCATCGCGGCGGGCGCCTTCAACGTCGCCCGGCCGAGCGACCTGATCCCCGAGTTCCAGGGGCGCTTCCCGATCCGGGTCGAGCTGAGCCCGCTCAGCGAGAGCGATCTCCAGCGCATCCTCACCGAGCCCAACAACGCGCTCACCAAGCAGTACGAGGCGCTGCTCGGCACCGAGCAGGTCGAGCTGGCGTTCACCGACGACGGGGTTGCCGAACTGGCCCGCCAGGCCCATCGGGTCAATGAGCAGGACGAGAACATTGGTGCCCGGCGCCTCTTCACTATCATGGAGAAGGTGCTCGAGGAGGTCTCCTTCCACGCCGAGGACCACGCCGGCAAGCGGGTGGTCATCGATTCGGAGATGGTCCTGCATCAGCTCCAGGATCTGATCAGCGACGACGACGTGCGCCGCTACATCCTCTGAGGGGCCGGAGTGGGCATCGCAGGACCGCCCCCGCCACCTCCCGCTCCTCCCGCCGGCCCGCCTGCCCCGGGCTTCCTGCGCCGCACCACCCCCACCGACCCCCTGATCGCCGGCGGCCTGCTCCTGCTCTTCGTCTTCTCCTTCATGGGCGGCTGGATCCAGACCTCGCTCCGATGCCAGGTCGGGGATATCTACTGCGCCGGCTCTAACACGGCGGATAGCGGCAGCCTCTGGCAGGGGCTCGGCCTCCTTCCGGCTCTGATCGTGGTCTTCTCCATGGGCTGGTTCGTCGTCCTCAAGGTCCCCGAGCTGGGGCTGGGCGGCTTGGTGCCGGATTCGCCGAGGTGGCGGTCCCCCTGGATGGGCGTGGCGGGGGTGGAGGTGGTGCTCTTCCTCCTCTACTGGCCGATCGAGGGCGGGAACTACACGAGCCAGGGGTCCACCTCCCCCGGCTGGGCGCTCTGGGCCTCGATCGCCTTCGCCGCCGTGGTGGGCATCGGCGGCTATCTGGAGCATCGGACGATGGCCGGGACGGCTGCGGGTACGGCGGCTGCTGCCGGCATGGCGGCCGCTCCCGGCGCCCCGCCCCTGGCGCCACCGCCGGCCCCGCCCCTGCTCGCGGTGGGCACCCTCTCCGCGGACCGCAGCGAGTGGTTCGACGGGACCGGATGGCGGGACGCCTCCCTGAGTGCGCCGCCGGGAGCCCTGCGCTCTCCGGATGGCAATCACTGGTGGGACGGGACCACCTGGCGGGCCATCCCGGGCTGGCATGTACGGGCCCAGGGCACCGGGATGGTCAGGCCCGTCCGGCATGCCCCGGAGTCCCCCTCCGGCGGGCGGGAGCCCCAGGGGGGTGGCCAGGAGCCCCAGCCTCCGGCCGGCCCCCCCGGCGCGGGTGCACCGCCCGGCTGATCGACGCCGGGAGCGGCAGGGCCACGCCCCGGAACCGCCCATCCGGGTCTCCTCGCAACCGGTCGGGAGGCTGTGTGGCACAATTCGGGCTAATTTCACACGCCCGGTCCACGCGACGGCGGGTGCCCCTCGGGGTCGCCGCCGCGGTCAACCCCGGGCGGAGGTGCCAACCCAGACCGGAAGGAGGCCGCCGTGCCGGCAGCAACCCTCCGCCAGCTGCTCGAGGCCGGAGTCCACTTCGGCCACCAGACCAGCCGGTGGAACCCCAAGATGCGCGACTACATCTTCACGTCGCGCGACCGCGTCCACATCATCGACCTGGCCAAGACCCAGCACATGCTGGACGACGCCTGTGACTACGCCCGCGAGCTGGTCGGCGGTGGGCAGAAGGTGCTCTTCGTCGGCACCAAGAAGCAGGCGCAGGACTCCATCGTGGAGGCCTGCACCCGGACTGGCCAGCCGTACGTCGTGCACCGCTGGATGGGCGGCATGCTCACCAACTTCCAGGTGATTCAGCGCCAGCTCAAGCGGCTCATCGAGCTCCGTGCCATGAATGAGCGCGGTGACTTCGAGCGGATGAGCGGCAAGGAGGCCAACGCCAACAAGGACGACCTGGAGCGGCTGGAGCGCAGCTTCGCCGGCATGGTCGAGATGAAGCGTCTTCCCGGTGCGCTCTTCGTCATCGACTGCAAGAAGGAGCGGCTCGCGGTCAACGAGGCCAACAAGCTGGGCATCCCGATCATCGCCCTGGTTGACACCAACTGCGATCCCGACCTGATCCAGCACGTGATCCCCGGCAACGACGACGCCATCCGCTCCTGCCGCCTGATGGTCAACGCGCTCTCCGACGCGATCCTCGAGGGGCAGCGCCTGCTCAGCGAGCGTGAGCTGCGCGAGCGCGATGAGTCCGAGGCCGCCGTCGCGCTCGCCGCCCGCGCTGAGGCGGAGCGTGAGAGCGAGGCCGCGGCGGCTCAGGCCGCGGTCGACGCCGCGGAGCCGGTGGCCGCAGCCACGGGCGCCAGCGCCGAGCCCATCCCCGCACCGGCGGAGGGGTCCTGATGGCTGAGATTCCAGCGGCTCTCGTGATGAAGCTCCGGGAGGCGACCGGGGCCGGGATGATGGACTGCAAGCGGGCGCTGGTCGACTGCGACGGCGACTTCGAGCGCGCCAAGGACCGCCTCCGCCAGACGGGTGCGGCCAAGGCCGAGCACAAGGCCGGCCGCTCCACCAACGAGGGCGTGATCGAGGCATACGTCCACGCCGTCGGCGGCATGCCCGCCAAGGTCGGCGTCCTCGTCGAGGTCAACTGCGAATCCGACTTCGTCGCCAAGACCGACGACTTCAAACGGCTGGCACGCGAGCTGGCCCTCCAGGTGGCCGGGGCCGAGCCCCTGTACGTCCGCCCCGAGGACGTCCCCGCGGAGATCGTCGAGCGCGAGCGGGGCGTCTACCGCGCCCAGGTCGAGGGCAAGCCCGAGGCGATGGTGGAGAAGATCATCGAGGGCAAGCTCGCCGCCTTCTACGCCGGCGTCTGCCTCCTCGAGCAGCCGTGGATCCGTGACGAGAAGCACAAGAAGAAGGTCAAGGAGCTGGTGCAGGAGGCGGTCGCCAAGCTGGGCGAGAACATCACCGTCGCCCGCTTCGTCCGCTACCGGGTGGGGGAGTCCTCGCCGGAGGGGAATGGAGCCGCGAGCACGTGACCCCCGACGCCGCCGACGTGGACGTGACCGGGCCGGTGGGATCGGACGGTCGTGCTCCGGTGTTCTCGCGCATCGTCCTCAAGCTCTCGGGTGAGGCGCTGGTCGGCAGTGAGGCGTACGGCATCGACATGGAGACCCTCCGGAGGATCGCTCAGCAGATCCAGCGGGTGGTGGCCCGGGGCGTACAGCTCGCCATCGTGGTCGGGGGCGGCAACATCGTCCGGGGTACGGACATCAGCCGTCATGGCATCGAGCGGGTCACCGGCGACTACATGGGGATGCTGGCGACGGTCATCAACGCCCTCAGTCTTCGGGATGCGATCGAGCGCCTGGGGATTCAGTGCCGGGTGCAGAGCGCCATCGCGATGCAGCAGGTGGCCGAGCCCTTCATCCCGCTCCGGACCATCCGCCACCTCGAGAAGGGGCGGGTCGTGATCCTGGCCGGGGGGCATGGGAGCCCGTTCTTCACCACCGACACCACCGCGGCGCTCCGGGCCGCCGAAATCGGGGCCGAGGTGCTGCTCAAGGCGACCCAGGTCGACGGCATCTACACCGCCGACCCGATCCGGGACCCCACTGCGACCCGATTCGCCCATCTCTCGTACCTCGAGGTTCTGACCAGGGGCCTCACTGTCATGGACAACACGGCGCTCACCCTGTGCATGGACAACAACATGCCGATCATCGTGTTCGACCTCCACGCCGAGGGGAACCTGGAGAGGGTCATCCTCGGGGAGGCGGTCGGCACTCGCGTCGACGCGGAGGTCACCACATGACCGATCCGACCAAGGCCGAGGAGGCACTCGCGCAGATCGAGGAGCGGCTGGTGGACGCCGAGATCCGGATGGAGAAGAGCGTCGAGGCGCTCCACAAGGAGCTGTCGAGCATCCGCACCGGGCGGGCCAGCCCTTCGCTCGTGGATCGGCTGCAGGTCGATGTCTATGGGATGCCGCAACCGCTCCAGGCGGTAGCCGGCATCTCCACGCCCGAGGCCCGGCTGCTGGTGATCCGGCCCTACGACCACGCCTCCATCCCGGCCATCGAGAAGGCCATCCAGCGCTCCGAGCTGGGGCTCACCCCGAGCAACGACGGGCAACTGATCCGGATCGTGATCCCCCAGCTGACCGAGGAACGCCGGCACGAGCTGACCAAGCTGTGCGCCCGCAGGGCGGAGGAGGCCCGGGTGGCGGTGCGCAACATCCGCCGCGACGAGGTCGACCATCTCCGCAAGGTCGAGAAGGACGGCCACCTGAGCCGCGACGAGCTGGAGCGCTCGCTCGGACAGGTGCAGCACATCACCGACCAGTTCATCTCCAAGCTTGACGACGTCGTCAAGAAGAAGGAGGCGGAGATCCTGGAGGTCTAGCGGGCTGAAGCCCCCCGACGGTCCTGACGCCCCCATCCAGGCCCGGGAAGCACGGCGCGTCGGCCCGCCGCGGCGCGTGGGACACTAGCGTCAGCGCACCGAAACGGCCTGCTGTTCGCGGCCGTTCTCTCAAGAGAGGCATGCTCCGACCACCCCCACCCACCGCCATCCCCGCGCCGGCCCGCCCTGAGCTGCCGCGCCATATCGGCATCATCATGGACGGCAACGGCCGCTGGGCTAAGCGCCGGCACCTGCCACGGGCTGCAGGTCATCGCGCCGGCGTCCGGGCGATACGGCGGGTCATGGAGGCCTGCAACGACGCCGGCGTCCACATCCTCACCCTCTACGCCTTCAGTACCGAGAATTGGCAGCGACCCCGTGGCGAGGTGAGCTCCCTGATGCGCCTCTTCGAGGAGACGATGGGCAGCGAGGTGGAGGAGCTGAATGCCAAGGGCGTGCAGCTGCGCGTCATCGGGGACCGCACCGGGCTCAGCCCGCGCCTTCGCCGCAAGGTGGACGACTGCGAGGCCCTGACCGCTCACAACGGCGGCAACATCCTCAACGTGGCCATCAACTACGGGGGCCGCAGCGAGCTGGTCGAGGCCATCCGCGAGCTGGCCTCCAACGGCGTCGACCTTCGCACCCTGGACGAGGCGACCCTCTCGGCGGCCCTCTACACCTCGGGGCTGCCGGATCCGGACCTCATCATCCGCACTGCCGGCGAGCTCCGGGTGAGCAACTTCCTGCTCTGGCAGGGGGCCTACGCCGAGCTGCACGTGACCGAGGCGCTCTGGCCCGACTTCGGGCCGGGCGATCTGGCCGAGGCGCTCGGCGACTTCAGCTCGCGGCGGCGGACGTTCGGCCAGGTGGCGGATCCGGCCGGCGCCGGTCTCGGCACCGTGGTCGCCACCCCGGTGGGATGAGCACCCCGCCGGCGCCCGGCGCCATCGGCGCCCTCCCTGCGGCGGCGGAGGCGGAGCCCGCACCCGCCCCGGCCGTGGCCCTTCCCCGGCGCCGCATGAACCTACTCCCGCGGGTGGCCTCCAGTGCCGTCCTGGTCGTTTTGGTCGCCGGCATGATCTACGTGGGGGGCATCCCGCTCGACGTGCTGGTCGGTGCCGCGGCGGCGCTCGGCGCCTGGGAGCTGGCCAGCCTGGTCGCCCGCTGCCCGGTCCCCGCCCCGCGGTGGCTGCTGGTCGCGCTGGCCGTCTGGCTGGCGGAGCGGGCGGTCCTCCCCGGCGCGGGCGGCAACTTCCAGGTCATCCTCCCGGCCGCCCTGGCCGCCGGGATGATCGCCGGTGTCCTCCTGCACTCCCCCTGGGAGGGGTCGGCCGCGGGACTGGGGGGCGGTCTCTATCTCGGGGTCGGGCTGGGCAGCCTGCTCGGCCTCTACCACTGGTCGGGCGCGGGCCTGGGAGTGGGGCGCGAACTGGTCGCGATCGTGGTCGGGGCGGTGGTCGCCACCGACACCCTCGCCTATTTCACGGGGCACGCCCTCGGGCGGCACCCCTTCTTCCCCTCGATATCGCCGCGCAAGTCGGTCGAGGGGGCGGTGGGAGGGGCAGTGGGCGCCGTGCTGGTCGCCGGCATCGCGGGCCCCCTCGTGATCTCCCTCAACCCGTTCGCGGCGGTCGGCATGGGGCTGCTGATCGCGGTGGCGGCGGAGGGCGGCGATCTCGCCGAGTCAGCGCTCAAGCGGCAGGCGGGGGTCAAGGACTCGGGGCGGCTGATCCCGGGCCACGGGGGGCTGCTCGACCGCCTCGACGGCCTGCTCCTCGCCGGGCCGGCCGTATATTGCCTCCTGGTGCTGATCTCCTTCCGGTGAGCCCGGCAGGCCGCACCGCCCCTCCCCGACGTTCACTTCACCACCCCCCGGAGGACCGCCTCGGCGCCATGGACTCCCCAACCCCCTCTCCGGCCCCGCGGCGCGTCGTCCTCCTCGGGGCCACCGGCTCGATCGGCCGCCAGGCGGTCGACGTGATCGCGCGCTTCCCGGATCGGTTCCAGGTGGTCGGGGTGGTGGCCGGGCGCGATCTCGCCGGTCTGCAGGCGCTCGCCGAGCGCTTCGGGGGCGCCCGGGTCGCCGTGGTCGCCCCCGACCCGGGCGCGGAGGTGCCTCACGGTTGGGGGATCGGTCTCGAGGCCGCGTGCGAGCTGGCCGCCATGCCGGCGGAGGTCGTCTGCGTGGCCATCACCGGGGCGGCGGCGCTCCGGCCGACCCTGGCCGCCATCGACGCCGGTACCACCGTGGCGACCGCCACCAAGGAGGTGCTGGTCATGGCCGGCGAGGTGGTGCGGGCCCGATCTCGCCGTTCGGGCGCCCGCATCGTCGCCATCGACAGCGAACACTCGGCGATCTGGCAGTGCCTCCGGGGCGAGGATCCGGCCAGCGTCAGCCGGCTCATCCTGACCGCCAGCGGCGGGCCGTTCCGAGAGCGCGACCCGGCCACCTTCGCCGCCATCACCCCTGCGGAAGCACTCCGGCATCCCACCTGGAACATGGGGCCCAAGATCACGGTCGATTGCGCGACCCTCATGAACAAGGGACTGGAGGTCATCGAGGCCCACTTCCTCTTCGAGATCGACTACTCGCAAATCGACGTGCTGGTCCATCCCAGTTCGGTGATCCACTCGATGGTCGAATTCCGGGACGGCGCCACCAAGGCCCAGCTGGGGGTGCCCGACATGCGCATCCCGATCGCCCTGGCGCTCGCCGATGGGGAGCGGCTCCCGGGCATCGCCCCGGCGGCCGACCTGGCCGCGCTCTCGCCGCTCCACCTCCTGCCCCTCGACCCCCGCCGCTTCCCGGCCGTCGGGGTGGCTCGGAGAGCCGGCGAGCGGGGTGGCGTGGTGCCGGCCGTGCTCAACGCGGCCAACGAGGTCTGTGTCGACGCCTTCCTGCACGGCACCTGCCGCTTCGACCAGATCACCGGGCTGGTGGGGGAGGCGGTGGAGGCGGCCCCGGCGGTCTCCGAGCCCTCCCTTCAGGACGTCCTCGACGCCGACGCGTGGGCCCGCCGGCGGGTCGCCGGCGCGCTGACCCTGCCGGCTGGGGCGGCCCCGGCCGGTCCCGGAGGCTCGGGGGCGGCGTGATCGGCTTCCTCATCGCGATCGTCGCCTTCCTGGTGCTCATCACCATCGTGGTGGTGGTCCACGAGGGCGGCCACTTCGTCCTCGCCAAGCTCTCCGGGATCAGGGTCGACGAGTTCTTCGTGGGCTTCGGCCCCCGGGTGGTGAGCTTCAAACGGGGTGACACCGAATACGGCATCCGCGCGCTGCCGGTGGGCGGGTTTGTCCGCATGCCGGGGATGCTCGGGCTTGAGGGAGAGGCCGACGCCGGCGAGCGCAACTTCTACCGCGCCACCATCCCGAGGCGGCTGGCGACGATCGCCGCCGGGGTCATCTTCAACCTCGTCTTCGGGGCCCTCTGCCTCACCGTGGTCTACGGCCAGGCCACTCCCTCCTACGTCCCGTCGGGGGAGCCGACCGCCCGAGCCGGGCTGGTCAGTGGCGACGTCATCCTGAGCATCGGGGGTTCGACGATCAGCTACTCCTCGACCACGGCCACCGACGACGACTTCTACGCCGCGGTCCAGAGGAGCGACGGCCGGCCGATGCAGGTCGTCTACCAGGGCACCGACGGCGCCGACCACACCGCAACCGTCACCCCCGAGCTGGTCGCCTACGCGGAGGGGGAGTCGGGGACTTTCCCCAGCAAGCTGGCGGGGGACGCGCTGGTCATCACCTCGGTCAACGGCGCGGCCCCGGCCACCGGCGACCCCGCGTCCGTCCTCGGCGGCGGTGGTCCGGTCACGGTGAGCGGCTTCGTCGAGGGCGACAGCACCGATCGCTTCAGCAACGACCAGCTCTCTGACGTGCACGACGGGAAGGGGAGCGCGACGGCTCACGTCGAGGCGGCCTGGCGGATCGGCTACGGGGCCCAGGTCCCCGGAGAGACACTCCTCCCGGCGCTCCGCGACGGCTTCCGGGCGATCCCCTCCTACGCCGTCGCCGTGGTCCAGGTCATCGGCCAGCTCTTCGTCCATCCCGCCCAGGCGAGCCAGCAGTTCTCCGGGCCGGTGGGCATCGCCGCCGCCGCCGGCACCTCGGTCCAGCAGGGCTGGGTTCAGTACCTCAGCCTGATCGGCATCATCAGCCTGGCCCTCGGCTTCACCAACGTGCTGCCGATCCCCTTCCTGGACGGCGGACGGCTGCTCTTCATCGCCATCGAGGGGGTGCTCCGGCGCCGGCTCGACCCGATGCGCCAGGCGATCGCGATCGCCGTCAGCCTGGCCTTGATTATCCTGTTGGTGGTGTTCATCACCATCAATGACATCAACCACCTCACCGGAGGCGTCCACTGAGATGACCCCTCCCAACCGCCGCCGGACCGTCCCCATCAACGTCGGTGGGGTGGTGATCGGTGGGGCCGCCCCGATCTCGGTCCAGACCATGACCAAGACCCAGACCGAGGACGTGAGCGGGACGCTTGCCCAGATCGAGCGGGCGGCGGCCGCCGGTGCCGACATCGTGCGGGTTACCTGCGACACCCCGGAGGCGGGCCGGTCCCTGCGCGAGATCGTCCGTGGCTCGCCGGTGCCGATTGTCGCCGACGTTCACTACGACGCTCCGCGCGCCCTGGAGGCGCTGGAGGCGGGGGTCGCGTGCCTCCGGCTCAACCCCGGCAACATCACCGACTCGGCCAAGGTGGCCGACATCGCCCGCGAGGCGAGGGACCGGGGCGTCCCGATGCGGATCGGGGTCAACGCCGGCAGCATCCCCGGCCGCAAGGGGCTGGAGCGCGGCCGCGGGGGCAGCGTCGACGAGACCGCGGAGCTGATGGTGGAGGCCGCCCTGGGCCACATCCGCATCCTCGAGGAGTTGGACTTTCACCAGATCAAGGTGTCCCTGAAGGCGTCGGACGTCGCCACCAACCTGGCGGCCAACCGCAAGTTCGCCGCCCTGGACAACCGTTACCCTCTCCATCTCGGGCTCACCGAGGCGGGCCCCGTGGACACCGGCAGCATTAAGAGCGCGATGGGCATCGGCATCCTCCTGGCCGAGGGGATCGGCGACACCATCCGGGTCTCGCTGGTCGGCGAGCCGGAGGAGGAGGTCCGGGTGGCCCGCCAGATCCTGGCCAACCTCGAGGACAAGCCCCAGGGACCAAACCTCGTCGCCTGCCCCACCTGCGGACGCCTCGAGATCGACATGTTCCCGATGGTCAAGCGGGTCGAGGAGGCGATGCGGGGCATCCGGCGGACCATCACCGTGTCGGTGATGGGCTGTGTCGTCAACGGCCCGGGCGAGGGGATGCACGCCGACATCGGGATCGCCGGGGGCAAGCACAAGGGGGCCCTCTTCAAGAGCGGTCGGGTGGTGGCGTCGCTCCCCGAGGCGGAGCTGATCGACCACCTGATTGCCGAGCTGCGCGCCGTGGCCGCGGAGGATGCCGAGCTGCTGGCGGCGGGCAGGCCGCTGCCGGTCGGGCTGGGCGACGGCGTGGCGGCCCCGGAGCCGGCCCGCGCGATGACCCCGCTGACCGTCGTCTGAGGTAGTCCCGCAAGGGGGGCTTCCGCACCAGCGGGAGGCGCGGGGGTGATGCTTCGCTTCGGCTCAGGCGTCGATCGCCCTGACTGGCGCTCGGCGCCTTCTGCTCGGCAGCATTGCAGCTGCTGCCTGCGCAGAGCCTGCGCTCAGCACGCACCCCCGCGGCTGCCGACCCGGCTTTCGCACCGAGTCCCGTACACTCGGCGGCCATGGCTGACGAACGAGCCCCGATGCCCAAGGCGATCACGCGCAAGAGCGAGGACTTCGACCGCTGGTACACCGACACGGTGCGGCGGGCCGAGCTGGCCGACTACGCCCCGGTCCGGGGCTGCATGGTCATCCGCCCCTACGGGTATGCGCTCTGGGAGCGGATCCAGCGGGCGCTCGACGACATGCTCAAGCGGACCGGGCACGAGAACATGTACTTCCCGCTCCTCATCCCCGAGTCGTACCTGCTCAAGGAGGCCGAACACGTCGAGGGCTTTGCTCCCGAGGTGGCCTGGGTGACCCAGGGCGGGCAGAAGGAGCTCGAGGAGCGGCTGGCGATCCGGCCGACCTCGGAGACGATCATCTGCTCGATGTTCGCGGACTGGATCCACAGCTACCGCGATCTCCCCGTGCTGATCAACCAGTGGGCCAACGTGATGCGCTGGGAGAAGCGCACCCGGCTCTTCCTGCGGACCTCCGAGTTCCTCTGGCAGGAGGCGCACACCTTCCACGAGACCCACGCGCAGGCGGCCGCCGAGGTCGACACCGGGCTCGAGTGCTACCGCGAGCTGGCCGAGGAGTGGCTCGCCATCCCGGTGATCCCGGGGCGCAAGACCAAGTCCGAGACGTTCGCCGGCGCCGAGTACACCCTCTCGATCGAGGCGATGATGAGCGACGGCTGGGCGCTCCAGTCGGGGACCTCCCACCACCTGGGGCAAAACTTCACCCGCGCCTACGGCATCAGCTTCAGCGACCGGGAGAACGTGCTCCAGCATCCCTTCCAGACGTCGTGGGGGCTCTCGACGCGGATCATCGGCGGGCTCATCATGGCCCACGGCGACGACGCCGGCCTGGTCATGCCCCCGCGGGTGGCCCCCATCCAGGTGGTGGTCGTCCCGGTCACCCGGAGCAACGACCCGGAGGGGGCGGCGGCCGTCGACGAGGCGTGCCGGCGGATCGAGGCGGAGGCGGGCGACGTGCGCCTGCGCATCGACCGGCGGGAGGGCATACGCCCCGGCGAGAAATACGCCCACTGGGAGTTGCGCGGGGTGCCGCTCCGGGTGACCGTCGGTGCCCGCGACCTCGCCACCGGCCAGGTGACCGTGACGCGCCGGGTCGACGGGGAGAGCTGGACGGAGCCGCTCGACGGAGTGGCGGCGCGGCTCCCGGCTCTCCTCGACGAGGCCCAGGTCCGCATCAGGTCCCGGGCAGAGGGGCTGCTCCGCGACCGGAGCGTCGAGGTCAAGAGCCTGGGTGAGCTGCGGGAGGCCTTTGCCGAGAGGCCGGTCTTCGCCAACGCCCCCTTCTGCGAACGTCCGGCCTGCGAGGAGGCGGTCACGTCAGCTGCCCACGCACTCACCATCCGGGTGCTGCGGCGCGACCGCAGTGGCGAGGCGGGGCGGTGCCTGGCCTGCGGTGAGGCCTCCTCCGAGGTCGCGGTGATCGCCCGGGCGTATTAGCCCTGCTCGGGGCGGGCCCTCACCCTACTTCGCGTGGGTGACGTACACGTAGGCGGCCACCAGCACCAGCACCAGGATCAGCGCGATCAGCACCCAGCGCAGCAGCGTCGGGCGCCGCTTCGTGGGCTTGGCCCGGGAGGGCTGGGGGAGCGGGGGTTGCTGGCCCTCGGCTCGGGGAGGGGCCCACGGTGGGGGCTGGAGCGCCGCCCCCGGCGGCGGAGTCGTGGCGGGGGCCGGCCAGCCCTGGGAGGCCGGCGACCGGGGTGCGGCGGGCTGACCGGGAGCCTGCCACGCCGTCGGATCGACGAACGCCACCGGGTGCGCGAGCCCGGGCGGGACCGCGGGCGCGGCGCTCGGCGGCCCGGGCTGCCAGGCCTCGGGGATTACGAAGAGCGGCACCGAGGAGGGTGGCCCGGGGGGGAGGGGCTGCCGGCCCTCCGGGATCGACGCCCGGACCGGCGGGTGGGCGGGAGCCGGTGCCGCCGGCGCGATCGGCCAGTCGCCCGGGCTCGACAGGGGAGCGGGCGGCGCGTTGAGCGGGGAGCCCGCGGCGGGAGGCTGCCACTCCGTGCGACCCGGCAGCGGCCCTGGCCGGACGGGTGCAGCCTGGCCGGCGAAGCGCGCCTGCCAGTCCGGATCGCCGGAGAAGGGGGCGGCCGATGCCGGTATCGACGCTCCCGCGGGCGGAGGCTGGGAGGCGGCCGGCGCTGCCGGGCGGCCCTGCGGAATCGCGACGGCAGGTGGCGGTTGCTGCTGGACCGGCGCCGCAGCGGGAAGCTCCGGCACGGCGGGCGGGGTCGGCCGCAGGGCCACAAGGCGCCAACGCCGGCCATCCCACCAGAAGCGGCCGTCAGCGCTGAGTGTCGCCCCCGGGGGCGGCCCCGGCGGCTGCTGGCCGTACCCTCCACCAGAGTCACTCATGCGAGTTCGAAGCATATCCGCACCGCGGGTCAGTGGGACCAACTGACCGACTCGACCCGGTCACGGAGCTGCCCCCCGGTGGGGTGCGTCCCGCCCAAGCCGGTCATTCACGGCGGGTCATGGACCGGCGTGGGGTCGGGCTTCACGATTGCGCGAGCGGGTCCCCGGTACACTCGCTGGGCAGCCATGCCCTACTCCGATCTCGAATCCCGGATCGCCTACCTCTCGGAGGCCGATCGCGCGGTGCTGCATCGCGCCTTCCTGGTGGCCGAGCGGGCCCACGCCGGGCAGTTCCGGCTCTCCGGGGAGCCCTACGTGGAGCACCCGGTGGCGGCGGCGGTCCTCCTCAGTGAGCTGCGCCTCGACGCCGAGACCCTCGCCGCAGCGCTCCTCCACGACACCGTCGAGGACACCGAGGTCACCCTCGATGAGATCCGCGGAGAGTTTGGCGAGCCGATCGCCCGTCTCGTCGAGGGGGTCACCAAGCTCGGCAAGATCCACGTCCACACGCGCGAGCAGGCCCAGGCCGAGAACATCCGCAAGATGCTGGTGGCGATGGCCGAGGACATCCGCGTGGTGCTCATCAAGCTGGCCGATCGTCTCCACAACATGCGCACCGTGGGGGCCCATGCCGAGGAGCGGCGCCGGCGGATCAGCCAGGAGACCCTGGACATCTACGCGCCGCTCGCCCACCGCCTTGGCATCTGGCAGTTCAAGGCGGAGCTGGAGGATCTGTCGTTCGCCCAGCTCGACCCCGAGAAGTACCACGCCATAGAGGCGAGGCTCCAGAGCGGGCGGGAGCAGCGGCAGGTCTTTGTTCGGGACGTCAGCGAGATCCTCCAGCGCGAGCTGGAGGCAGTCGGGGTGCGCGCCGAGCTGAGCGGAAGGTCAAAGAACGTCTACAGCATCGTCGACAAGATGGGCCGCCAGCAGAAGGAGTTCGAGGAGATCTACGACCTGATGGCGGTGCGGGTGGTGGTGGACTCGGTCAAGGACTGCTACACCGCCCTGGGCGTGGTCCATCACCTCTGGAAGCCGATTCCGGGCCGCTTCAAGGACTACATCGCGATGCCCAAGGGCAACGGCTACCAGTCCCTCCACACCACCGTGATCTCCCATACCGGCGAGCCCGTCGAGGTGCAGATACGGACGGTGGAGATGCACCACACCGCCGAGTACGGGGTGGCCGCCCACTGGCACTACAAGGCCGGCTCGCAGCAGGTGCGTTTCGACGAGCGCTACGGCTGGCTGCGCCTCCTGATGGACTGGCAGAAGGAGCTGCTCGACGCCGAGGCCTTCGTGGACACGGTCAAGCTCGACATCTTCCAGGACGAGGTCTTCGTCTTCACACCGAAGGGCGACGTGCGCTCACTGCCGGCGGGGAGCACCGCCGTCGACTTCGCCTACCGGGTCCACACCGCGGTCGGCCATCACTGCATCGGAGCCAAGGTCAACAGCCGGATGGTCCCCCTCGACTACCGCCTCGTGAACGGCGACATCGTGGAGATCCTCACCACCAAGGCGCCGCACGGGCCTTCGCGGGATTGGCTCAACTTCGTGAAGACGTCCACTGCCCGGGAGAAGATCCGGCAATGGTTCAAGAAGGAGCGCCGCGAGGAGAACGTCAGCAAGGGCCGGGAGATGCTGGACAAGGAGTTCCGGCGTCTGCGCCAGACCTCGCTCGCCTCGCTCAAGGAGGAGAGCCTGCTGGAGCTGGCCCGGGACTTCAAGTTCCCCACCGTGGACGACTTCCTGGCGGCCATCGGCTACGGCGAGCTGAGCGGCCGGACGGTGGTGCTCCGCCATGCCGACCGGGACGCCTCGACCTCCGAGGAGGACGGTCGCGGGCCCGCCATCCCGCTCACCTCACCGGTGGCGCTGCCGAGCGGCGAGGTGAGGGTGCATGGGGTCGGCAACATGCTGACCACCTTCGCCCGCTGCTGTAAGCCGGTGCCCGGCGAGCCGATCCGGGGCTACATCACCCGGGGCAAGGGGGTGACCGTCCATCGGGCCAGCTGCGTGAGCATCCAGCACGCCCAGGACCCGGACCGGCTGGTGGAGGTCGAGTGGGAGAGGGGGGCACACCAGGTCTTCCCGGTCAGCATCAAGGTCGAGGCCTGGGACCGGACCGGCCTGCTCCGCGACATCGCGGCGGTGATCGCCGAGCTGAAGATCAACCTGGTGGGGGCCGACGTTCAGGTCTACGACGACCGGACCGCCGTGATCTCGACCAGCGTGGAGATCTCCAACCTGACCCAGCTCAGCCGCCTCCTGGAGCGCCTGGAGCAGGTCCGCGACGTCCACACCGTGGCCCGGGACGTGGGGTAGGGCCGCAGGGACTTCGCCCGGCCGACCCGCCTAGGCTGTACAGCTCTCAAGATGAGGCGACAGAAGCGGCTCACTTGGGCCTCATCTTTCTAGCACCGTAGACCAGAGTTGCGGGGGTGAGACCGCGGTTGTGGATGCCGGTGTGGGCGCGCTCGAAGTTGTA
>Ga0224555_1001899_pt1 | contig 26521 bp, 13 predicted proteins | sample 714S23034metaG_FD_180687 | JGI IMG/M metagenome (GOLD analysis project Ga0224555, IMG submission 180687) | Peat soil microbial communities from Stordalen Mire, Sweden - 717 S2 30-34 | ecosystem: Environmental > Terrestrial > Soil > Wetlands > Peat | place: Sweden: Norrbotten County, Stordalen...
GGTACTTGGAGGGGATGGTCGACAGTGTTCAGAGGACTTGCGGAAGAATTAATTCACTGGCAATCGGCGTCTGATGAGATCACCGAACCATCGCCTAGTCATCGTGGACGATCTGTTAAGGCTCTCGCTTTTGCGGGATTCTAAACTCCTACGATCACTCGCTCAACCGATTAGAAACTGTAGACCCGTGCTTCCCACCCTCTGAGGTTTAATGTCGATGCCTTCACTTCTCTGCTTCTTAAATTGCTCACAAGGAGTCGGTTTACTATCAAACCGTCCGGGAGGTGGTAAACAATTTGATCTCTTGAGAAGTTCAGGACGACGAGATAGCGGCCTGCGCCCAGGGTACGCGTATAGGCGAAGATTCTGGGATTGGCTGGGTCCAGATCTTTGAAATCGCCATAGACAAGAGCTGGGGTTCTATGGCGTAGCGCAATCATCCGCTGGGTGTAGTGATAAACGGAGCCCGGGTCAACTAGTTGCGACGCCGCGTTAATCTCCTTGTAGTTTGGGTTCACGGCAAGCCACGGCTTTTCGCTGGTCGTAAAGCCGGCCTGCGGACTGCTGTCCCATTGCATCGGTGTGCGGGCGTTATCTCGACTCATATGGCGTAGGTTCGCTAGGTAGGCCTCTTCACTCACTTCGTGCGTGAGAACATGCGCCTTGTATCCGTTCTTTGCTTCAATGTCGTTGAAGTCCGCGATCGATTTGAAGGGATAATTCGTCATGCCCAACTCGTCGCCTTGATAAAGGAATGGGGTCCCACGCAGAGTCAGGAGCATGGTGGCAAGCAATTTGGCTGAAGGAATGCGAAACGCCGGCGAGTCGTCGCCGAAACTCGAGACCAGTCGAGGGTTGTCATGGTTCGACAGGAAGACCGTGTCCCAACTATGAGCATCCAGTTCTTTGGCATGGTTTGTGTAAATCGCCTTCAGCTCCGGCAGAGTCCAACTCTTCCACTGCGATCCGCTCCGATTCAACCTAATTCCATCGAAGTTGAAGATCATGTTCAGTTCATGGCGGCGATCATCCACCATCAACGGTGTCTGTTGTAGCGTGATTCCCAGAGCTTCTCCGACGGTCATGACGTCGTACTTTGCAAGCACTTCGCGGTTCATCTCCTGCAGATACTCATGCATGTGCGGACCATTAGCATACGCGGCGCCAAAATCCCTCAACTCTGCCTGAGAAAGGTTAGGAAAATCGGGGCGCTTGGAGATGAGGGGAATTACATCCATGCGGAAGCCATCAACGCCCTTGTTGAGCCAGAATTTCATGAGGTCGAAGACCTCTGACCTGACGTTTGGATTGTCCCAATTGAGGTCTGGCTGTTTCACTGCGAAGTAGTGAAGATAGTACTCCTGAGTCACAGGATCAAACTGCCATGCTGAGCCTGAGAAGAAGGAAGGATCGTTATTTGGCGGGTCGAAGCCATTTGGACTAGCCGGGTTCAGTTTGCCTTGACGCCAAATGTAATAGTTGCGGTAGGGATTGCCTTTTGAACTGCGACTCTCAACGAACCAATGATTTTCATCCGAGGTGTGATTGACTACCAGGTCGATGATGAGGCGCATACCACGTCGCTTGATGCTGCTTAGCATTTCGTCGAAGTCGGTCATGGTTCCGAATTCCGCCATCACCTTCCGATAATCGCGGATGTCGTAGCCGTTGTCCGCGTTTGGCGAGTCGAAGTGGGGGCTCAACCAGATGACATTGACGCCCAGGCTCTGAAGATAGTCGAGCTTGCTGGTGATTCCCTTGAGGTCGCCGATTCCGTCGCCGTTTGAGTCCTTGAAAGAGCGCGGATAGATCTGGTACACAACCGCCTCCTTCCACCACGCGCGCTGATAGCCGTTTATGTTGACCTCGTTGGCTGCGTACGATGGCGGCTGAGGTGTAGGAATCTTGCGTTGTTCGGCTGTCGCCAGCATGGAAAAGGCTAGCAGCGTCGTTGCGCGGATTTTTGCTTTCCGGCTCACTGGTTGGTTCCGATGAAGATCGTGTCCCAGTAGCGCAGTGCAGGCACAGTGAATTCAATCCATGCTGAATTCACGTCTTTGCGGACCTGAAAAGGAATCGAATGGAATTGTCCACCGTCGAAGTCCGGAGATGCCCATCCCACCGATCGAACGGTACCGGGAGACGGGACCTGCACGCGCAGATTCTTGAGGGATGGCGGTTCAGGCCGGTTCATCATGACATCGCGCCAATGAGGATCGTTCGAGCCTAACAGATTGATCAGGTGAATGACGGTGGTATCGTCCTTGCGCCGCGCGATGGTCCAGATGGTATTCGGGACGGCAAGCGGATTGGTTGTTTGATCGGAGACCCGGACTTCAACGCCACATGGTTGAACATCTATATGATCACGCAGGTAATTCTCGTACGCAGTCAGAAAGTCGTAATAGTGGCGCAGATCCCGACGCAAGGCAGGGGAAACGGAAAGACGCGTGTCAGCGGGGAAGTATTCTCTTGAAAGCATTCGGTCGCCATCGCCCAACTCGATATGTGATGCACCTGAAGCAAAGATGGCTGCGTCGGTCAGCAGGACACTTGGTGTATTGAACTGCTTTGCGGTGGGCACCGGACCATGTTCGGGTTCTTTATGGACATAGGCGGCGATGACGAAGCCGTCCTGGGGATTTGCGAAGTGGACCTTCTCCGCGGTTACAAGAATGCTGGCGAACGTCTCCTGGTCCTCCCAGAGTTCAGAGTAAACAAACTCGGCAGCAGAACGAGCGATTCTCTCCTGGCCGAGCGTCCCGACTGCGTTAAAGACGATTCGCTTATGTAGCGTTGAGCTTGCTCCGTCGATGAAGGAGCGAAAGCCGGAAATGTAGTCAACTGGGGAGCCGTCGTATGCGTATCCGCCCTTTTCTCCAAACGTGTCGACGTGCCAACCATCAAACGGATAGACATCAAAAAGTTCATTCATCTGGCCGAACAGATAATGCTGCCATTCCGGATCGTTGAGGTTCATGTAATAGAGCCGGTTGGTCGACCAGCCGCCGGATGGGTGCAGTTCCAGACTCTTTGCGGTCGCGACCGACCGCGGTCCGTTGGGCGTGTCCCAGATGCCCCACTTCAATGGCAGCGGGTTTTGCGCCCTGGTGAACGCGTCGTCATAAGAGCTGTAGCTGGCGTTGTACGCCATTGCCATCATGTTGTAACGATGCGCCTGGTAAATCAGGTCTCTTACCAGGGATCCGTCTACGGCGCGTCCAGCGATGTCCTTCCAGGCCGGGGCGGGATTTGAAACGGTTCCCGCAAGCGGCTGGTCGTGCCGGTATTGAAAGTCGTAAAACTGTAGCCCATTGATATGGAAGCGATTGAGCTCGGCGATCCAGGATTTGGGTTCTGTTCCCTCGCGGGCATTATAGTGCGCCAGGTAACCATAACGAGGGAATCGTTTCCAGTCGGAGGAAATGTCGATAGCAGTCTGACGCTCCCCGAGTGTTCGCCCCGCAGCGTTCGACAGCCGCACAGTGACCAGATAGCCCTGGAAGTCATCATGGGGAGCAGAGCAGGGCAATGAGACAGTACCTTCCGCGCCAGGCGCCGGGTGAATCGTCTCGCATTGTCCGACCATCTGCCCGAGCCGCCAGATGGCGCCGGAAAGCTGCTCGGTTCCCTCCGGTTTGCCATCCAACTGAACGACGAGATTGACCGGATCAGAGGGGGCATATCGCGCCTTGTCAGGGTATGCATCCAGGAGTTGGATTCCCTGGGCTTGCATGCGGAAGCCGGGCAACGAGAGAGTGCAGAGCAGCAGGAGCCAAAAGCGCATGAGTCCATCATGCAACGAAGCATCCGGTTTCGATCCTAAAGGATTGCCGAGGTTTCTCCGAGGGGGAACCCGGAGCAGATTATTCAAAGTGCTCGACGAGCGTGAGGCCGCTCGAAGCCCGTGCGAGTTCCGCAAAGATAATCCGTTTGCCGTCAGGGGTCAAAGAGATACCGGCGAATGGGGTGGGATCGTGCTTCAGCGCATACACGGCTTGAGCCTGGCCGGTTTCGGGATCAACCCGTTGGATCGTGAATTGGCCGCCCTGGTCAGAGAGCGAGTAAATGTGGCCTCCACCCAATGTCCAATAGTTCAGATTCCCGGTCGGGGGACCGTCGAATACCTTACGTTCCGGCCCTCCGCCGGCAGGTTTCCTCCAGATGCCCGATTCGCCATAATGCGTGAAGTAAAGCCAGCGCGCATCTTCGCTCTCCAGAGCCACCATGCCGCCTCCGGTAGTGACTTGCTGAGCTGGGCCGGAACCATCGGACGGGATCTTCCATATCTGCCAGGAACCTGAACGGTTCGAGCCGAAATAGATCCAGTGATCATCCGTCGACCAACTCGGGACAATGGTGTTGAAGTCACCATGGGTTACCTGGCGGGGTGCGCCGCCATGGGCATCGATCACATAGATCTTCGCAAAGGGGTTCGATCGCGCGTCGAATGCGATGAAATTTCCACTGTGCGACCAGGATGGGCTTCCAGCCATGGCTCCTGCCGATGTGAGTTGAATGGGATCGCTTCCGTCAATCCTGGCACTCCAAATCTCCTGCGAACCGGAGCGCCAGGATTGAAATGCGATCTTGTCCCCTGCCGGGGATACGTGTGGAGATGCGTCCTGCTCGCTGGAAGTGAGGATCTCGGCTTCAGTTCCGGCGCCATTCCCGCCGAGATTGGCCGCGAGAATGCTCCAATTTGCATTTCCGTGCGAATAGACCAGGCGGTTGCCTTGTCTTGAGATCGAAGGCCAATAGGCGTTATCTCCACCTGCGGGCTCGTGTTCCGGTGTTCCACCCTGCGCTGAAACCCTCCACAGTGAGATGCTGCCACTTCGATTTGACGAGAAGACAAGCTCGGAACTGTCGGTCAGCCAGGTGAGACCGACTATCAGCCGGCCGTCATAAGTGAGCCGCTGCGGGGCACCGTTGGGGAGCTTCATCATATATATGTCGTGTACCGAGCCCTCCGGGCCGCGAATGAAGGCCAGTTTGGCGCCGTCCGGCGAAATCGCCGGGGTCCAGTCTCCATCCCAGCCCTTGGGGGGAGTTGTGAGCTGACGAACCGAGCGCCCCTCCAAGGTGAGTTCGACAAGAGAACTTGGAGCCTGGGGGTCAAGCTGCTGGGGAAATATGAGGCTCTTGCCGTCAGGGGTCCAGGTTAGTCCGCCATACTCCCACACATGGTTTGTCGGGAGCGTATAGACCTCCTGTTCGGAGCCGCCGATCGCGGGAATGATCACAATGCTGGTGTGTGTCGCGTCTTGGCGAACAAATGCAATCCAGCGTCCGTCGGGCGACCAGGCAGGACTCAACTCCTCCGCGGCACCATGCGTCAGGCTTGCCGGATCTTCAGAGCCGATTTGCTTCACGTAGATATGCCCCTGGCGCTTGCCATCCTTGTGCCATACGAATGCAACCGCAGTTCCATCGGGAGAAAAACTGGGTTGCAGTTCAGAGCCGGGGTAGGTGGTCAAGGGGCGGCTGGTATAAGCCTCGGTGCGCGTCGTTCGATGTGCGGGCCGAAGCACCAGCGCCGTCAAAATTACGCCGGTAAGTACAATGAGCGGCAGCGCGATCCAAAACGCAAGGCGCTTGCTGCTGGCCTGGACTAACGTCGATGGTGCTTCAGGAGCCGGCTGTTCAGGGGCAGACGCTGCCGTTCCCGCATCCGCATGTTCTGATTCACTGGGCGTTCCTGCCTGAAAGACAGGATGCGGTACCACAACCGCGGATACTGAGGCTGCCTGCTGGACAGTTGCGATTAGCCGATACCCAACCTTCGGAACCGTTTCAATGGTGCGAGGCTCGCGCGGATCGTCGGCAAAGGCGCGACGGAGCTCTGAGATGGCTCGAATCAGGACGTCTTCGCCAACGAAGACATCGGGCCAGACCACGCTTCGGAGCTTCTCGCGAGTGACAACCTCTCCTGGCTCGTAGGCCAAGGCGACAAGCACCTGCATCACCTTTGGCTCGAGATGTGCTGTTTCTCCGTTACATTCGATGGAGTTGATGGCGGGATGGATCAGCCAGTCGCCAATGCGGAAATCACCTCGCACAGAATCGCCCTCAAGAACCGTCTAGAGAAGTCTCGCCTCAACGCTCATTTCCACGACTCTACCGCAAACATATGCAGCAAAAGAGGTTAATGGCCTCGGGAAAACCTCGGGAAAATGTCGCGGCGCATCCCTAGTCAATTGTATGTCCTAACTCATACTGTCAACGCCGTAATCCAATGAAGCTGCTCAGATTGCGTGGATTCGGCTCATGGAGCACTGGTGAATTTCCGAAGGGCAGTGTGAACAATGATTGCCATGTTGGCACAGTTGCCGATTTCGGTGCAAACCGAAATCGGGTTCATTGTTTGCTTGCCAACGGACAGGCTTAGAATGCGAGAGCCACCGAATCCAAGCACGGAGAGTGAGCACTGCAAGTTTTTCCACAGCTAGTGAAACCAATGATGGAGGCAATCACATGATCAAGTGGCAGAGAGATACAGGAGACGCAGGTGAAAATCGAGGATTCGTGGCTCAATTCACTCGACTGGTGCAGGTCTGGTTGGTAGTCATCGCGGTGCTAATGGTGCCGCTCAACCGGGCATTAGGCCAGACCCAGGCGGTCAGCGCAACACTCTCCGGGACGGTGACCGACAAAACAGGTGCCGTGATTCCGGACGCAACGGTAACGCTCATCAGTCCGGATCAACATTTTCAGCGCCAGGAAAAGACAAGCGGAACGGGGCTGTATACGTTCACCCTGTTGCCTCCGGGGCAATACACGCTGACGGTCCAAAAACAAGGTCTCAGCGCCTATACCCAAACCAACATCATCCTGGAAGTAGGCCAGTCTCTTGAGATTCCCATTTCGCTTCCGTTGGCGAGCGTTTCGGAAAAGATCATGGTCACATCGCAAACGCCGCAGTTGAATACGGAAGATGCAAATATCTCCACCTTCGTAGACACCAGGGAGATCCTTGATCTTCCTCTCAATGAGAGGAATGTCGCGAGCCTCGTATTCCTGAATGCTTCCGTCACAAACCAGGCCCTCACTCAGTGGACCGGAGGAACGAGCGCGAATTCGGCCAACGCCGATCAGGATCTTACCTTCCTCAACTTCGCGGGTAGCAGATTTGGAGATACCGAATGGCTGCTGGACGGCCATTGGGATGCCGACGGGCAGTGGGGAGCAATCATGTACCCGCCGGGAATCGATGAGACGCAGGAATTCCGGCTGCAAACCAACAGCTTCTCTGCGCAGTTTGGCTTCAGTTCCGGCAATGTGATCAACATGGTCACGAAGTCCGGGACCAGGGATCTCCACGGCGACGCCTTTGAGTTCCTGCGCAACAGTGCTGCAGACGCACGTAACTTCTTTGACAACCAGCCTGCGGTGCATTACGAGCGCAGCCAATTCGGCTTTACTCTGGGCGGTCCGGTTGTGCTTCCCCACCTGTACGCAGGGCGCGACAGGACGTTCTTCTTTGGCTCTTATGAAGGTCTTCGCGCGGCATCTCCGGTAACGGCGACAGATACCGTTCCGACCAAGGCCAACCAGAGCGGCGATTTCTCAGCCCAGCTTGGAACTGCCACCGGGAACAACGACTATCTCGGCAGACCGATCTATAACGGAGCTATCTACGATCCGTATTCCGCGCGCCATGTTACGGCCGGGGAGAGAGATCCGGTCTCAGGGTTGGTCGCTAACCAAACCGGGATCATTGTGGATCCGTTCGGAGGAGTTTCCGGCGGAGTTCCTACCAACATGATCTCCTCGACGAGATTCGACAAGCTGGCAACAGTGCTCTTGAAGTATTACCCGCAGCCAACCAACACGCAGACGGCGAATAATTTCGTGGCGAATGCGTCGTCGCCGCAGCAGCAGGACGCCTACACCGTCCGCATCGATCACAACTTTAACGACAAGTCGAGAGTTTACGGACGCTGGTCAAATAAGGACGAGTACAAGACTGGCGGCGCGGCCTTGTATGGAAACGACGTGGGCGGCCCGGGGCTCAAGAACGGCGACAACCGGTGGGACTTCGCCATGGGCTTCTCGCAGGTGCTGACGCCGTCCCTGGTTATGAGCGTCAATGGGGGATGGAACAGATGGGTTGAGACAAATCTGCCGCAGGGAAATCCATTTGACGTGACTCAACTCGGCTGGCTGTCTTCATTGAATGTGGGCGGGGGTGTTTTTCCCGGCGTGAGCCTGGGTGAATACGCAGGCCTCGGTTCCGGCAGCCCTCAGACTGCTCCCAGAGAAGACCGGTCAATCGGAACAGATTTTACGGACACGTTTGGGCGGCATTTGTTTACGTTCGGATTCGATTTCACTTCTCAGTATTACAACAATCTTTCTCCGGGCAATGCCAACCTCAACTTCACCCAGAGTGGGACCAGCGGGTATGATCCACTGAACGTCGATGTCGCCAGCACCGGCAACCCGTTCGCAAGCTTTCTGCTCGGCGTGGGAAGCGGGTCATTCGGTTTGACCGGCTCTCAGACGTCAAACATGAAGAAGATTGACTGGTATTTTCAGGATGACTGGAAGCTTAACAAGAAGCTGACACTTAATCTTGGCATCAGGTATGAACTTCAGCCTTCCCCGACAGACCGCTTCAATAAACTGGCATGGTTCGACACCACAGCCAGCAATCCGATCTCCGCATTGATTGGAACCTCCGTGCCGGGTGAGCTGGTCTACACCGGCGGAAACAACGAGCGCGGCGTGATCACAAACAGCTACGGGAACATTGCTCCTCGATTCGGCTTCTCATACCATGCGCTCGATAAGTTGGTGGTGCGCGGAGCTTACGGGATATTCTACCCACAGCGTGCGTCGTTGGCCTTCGATTCAAATCTGAACGGATATTCGCAAACGACGAATTGGGCCGATGCCCCAACCAACGGGTATACCATTACTAACCCCGCAAGCCAGGCATTCAGCGGTGGGCTGGTGCCAATCGTAGGAAATGCACTGGGTGGGCTAACTGATTTCGGCAACGGCGTAAATGCCATTCAGCATAATTGGAGCAGTCCGTACGTTCAGGACTACACCTTTGGGCTGCAATTCGCTTTGTCGAAGAGCGATGTTGTGGAAGCGCAGTATGTAGGCAACAAGGGCACCCATCTGCCTGTAGCTGGCGCCGTCAATCTCAACCAGGTTCCAGATGTGTTTATTCAGCAGGCCGCACAAGCGGTAGCTGCGGGACAGCCGAATCCGCTTTACAATCTCGTCACCAATCCGTTCTATGGTTACGCTCCGAATAGCGGTTGCGGTCTCAGCGGCGCGACCGTCTTTCAAGAGCAACTGGATAAGCCATTTCCAGAATTCTGCAGCGTAAACAGCCAGCAGGCGCCCATAGGATTCGATACCTATAATGCGCTGATGGTTACCTGGACCCATCGGTTTTCGCATGGATTCCAGATGCTGGCCTCCTACAACCGATCAAAGTGGATTGACGATGTAACAGGCAATGCAGCCTGGAGCTGGGGCGCCTCAAACCAGGAATTCAGGGATAACAACAACATCGCCCTGGATAAGTCAGTCGATGCATCGGACGTCCCAAACGCCTTGGTCATCAACTACATTTATCAGCTCCCCATCGGACGCGGCAAGGCGATTGGCGGGGATGCGAACAAAGCCGTCGATGCAGTAGTGGGCGGATGGCAATTCAGCGGAATCACCACATTCAGAAGTGGAGTTCCGCTCTCGCTGACTGACGACAACAACACCTCTTACTCTTTTGGTGGTGGACAAAGTCCGAATCAGGTCCACTTCCCAGCGAAGGTTGCGCACACCATTACCGCTGAAGGAGTGCGCGGATTTGACACCACCGCGTTTGAGCAAGCGCCCAACTTCACCTATGGAACGGTGGAGCGGAATCTCTCGTATTTGAGGAGCACGGGGACTGATAATTGGGACATGGCTCTGCAGAAGTATTTCGTCTTCAACGATCTCATCAAACTTCAGCTGCGCGCCGAAGCATTCGACGCGTTCAATCATCCACGGTTCACGAACCCAGATACCGGACTAGGAGACGCGTCCTTCGGTTATATTTCGGGGGCATTTCAGCCACGCGAACTACAAGCCGCAGTAAAATTGATCTGGTGAAGCTTGAGGGGAAAGCCCGATCGCGCTGCAAGCAAAGACCCAAATAAATCGGACATTCCCTCCTGACCTGAAGTCTGGGTAATTGACGAGCCTTTTGGGCACGGCTGAGGCCGTGCCCATTTCGCTCTCTGTGACGTAGAAGGGTGTTCGGCAAATGCAAAGTCCTCGCGGTCCATTCGCCCAAGCCTTCCGCCGATTGTCACGTCACGCCCTGCCTGCGGTAATCATCGGCTGCTCGATCGCTTTCTCGTGTTGGACGTCAGCTCAGTCGGCCGAGGTGACAGTCGGACAGTTATGGAAAGAGGCATCTGCCGCTCAGCAATCGCAACAGTACAGTCATGCCGCAACACTTTACCGAAAGATTCTTCTTCTGCAGCCTGACTTCATGGAGGCGGAGGTGAATCTTGGCCTGATGCTTCACCTGAGCGGTGACTTCAAGGCGGCTATCGCGACCTTCCAGCACGTACTGGCAAAGCATGGAGATCTTTTCGCACCCAATCTCTTAACGGGACTGGACTATCTCAAGCTCGACAATCCAAGCCTGGCATTGCCCTATCTTCAGAAGGCAACGGACGAGAAGCCGGATCAAGCCGAAGCCCGTGTAGGGCTTGCGAATAGCTACCTGCAACTGAAGCGATACTCTGAAGCCCTGGAACAATTCACCCGCGCTACTCAACTCGACGGCAAAAACGCGACCGCATGGTACGGCCTGGGGGCAACGTACCTGAGTATGGAAAAGGAGATGGAGCCTGGTCTCCAGCATTCCCAATCGCCTTATCGTGCGCTGCTTCTTGGCCAGTCCTATTTGCAGCAGGGGAAGGCGGACAAAGCCATAGCGACTCTGAGCGCGGTTGTTGGAAGCCCGCATGCCGTGCCGTGTGCTCATACATACCTTGGTTTTGCCTATCTCAAAGCTTCCAAACTCGATGACGCTGCAGAGCAATTTCAATTGGACTGGAACTCTCGCTCCGGAGAGGGCTGTCTTCTTGCCAAGCTTGGATTGGCGGCTCTCGACGCAAATCGGAACGATCCCGTGAACGCTCTTCGCGAACTCAACGAAGCCGTTGAGTCAGATATGCTCTTCGTTCAGAGCAATGCGGATCTGTTTCTTGACGAGATGGTCAAGGCTGGGGCTGGGGATCGCGTTCGAGAGATTGTCGCGACCAATCAGTCGAGCACCATTTCCCCCGCCAGCATGATATTCGCCGCGGACTTCCTGAAGCATGGCCATTACGCCGCGTGCAGTTCTTCTCTGAATGACTCATTTGCTAAGCTCAGCGCACCGGATCTTCGCAGCCTGGCCCTCTGTTCCTACTACATTGGCCGCGACGACATCGTTATGAACGCTACCGCGAAGATTTTGAAGGATGCTCCAGTGGATGCAGAGGCGCTTTACTGGCGTATTCAATCAGCAGAGCGCCTGGGGTTGGCTGCACTGGCAGAGGCAACCAACATAAATCCGAATTCGGCCTCACTTCACGCACTCACAGGAGACATGCTGCGCGAAAAGGGTGACCTGGCTGAAGCCGCGGACGAATATCGGAAGGCAATTGCCGTGAAACCGGAATTTCTTTCGGCGCATTTGGGGCTTGCGCGAGTTCTCAACTCGGATCACAAGTCTGATGACGCGGAACATGAATTGCAGTATGTCTTGACGGCGAACCCAGACGATCCCGAAGCAAACTACCTGATGGGGGAGATCCTGGTCAATCGCTCGAACCTGGCCGACGCACTGTCGTTTCTGCTGAAAGCCCTACACGTCACTCCTGAGGAACTTCCTTACGTCCATGCGGATTTGAGTCAGGTCTATGAGGATCGGGGCGATCTGCCACAAGCCATCGCCGAGCTGAAGCAGGCTTTGTCGATCGATGTTGACGGAAGCTTCTACTTTCGACTCGGCCGCCTTTACGCGAGGACGGGAGATCGGTCGGCCGCAGCTCAGGCTCTTGATCAATCAGCAAAGCTTCGACGGCAAGCAGATGCCGCGGCTCAGTTCGTTAAGTAACTGTTTCGAAGAATCTGTCGCGATGTCAGGGACGGAAATGGTCGATCGATGGAGTTCGCGAGCCCGAGAATCGCTCAAGAGTCATGCATCTGCTTTTGCATTGCTCCTTATATTTCTTGTGCTCTCTGCGACGGCCTGCTCATCCGGCGGCGGTAGTCGAATAACACCGATTCTCACCCATCCCGCAGCGCCGACAGGTGTCATGGCAGCGGCCGGAAATGCCCAGGTGATACTCTCCTGGGCAGCCAGCAGTGGAGCAGCTTCGTATAGCATCTATCGGTCGAGTGTATCGGGTGATGAAGGAAGCACTGCCTATCAAATGGGAAATTCCGGTACCTCATTTACTGACGCAAGCCTGATAAACGGAGTGCCCTACTTCTATACAATCGCGGCCGTCAACAGTACGGGCAGTTCTGCTCAATCGAATGAGGTCTCCGCAACACCAACTTCGCGTCTCATCAGCAATGTAAGTACGGACGCGGCGAGATATGCTCCCGGATCCACGGTCACGATTAATGTGAGCCTTACAAATACGATGGGGACGGCGACCGACGGCGAGGTCACGATCGACGTAACTCAGCTAGGATCGCTCCAGACAACACTTTCTGGGCAGGCATTCTCCTTGGCAAATCAAGCGACGGATACTCTTTCGTTTACCTGGACTGCGCCAGCGACTGACTTTCAGGGTTATTCGATCGAAGTGAATGCAACCGACGCATCAGGCGCGATCCTGGACAGCGCGAATTCAGCCATCGATGTGTCATCCACCTGGACCAAATATCCCCGCTATGGTTTCGTAGCCGCCTACACCGATCAACCAGCGGATGTATCCACAGCCGAGATCGCCCAACTCAATCGATTTCATATCAATGGCATTCAGTTCTACGACTGGCAGCAGAAGCATCATGTGCCTCTCGCGGGTTCAATAGCCGCCCCGGCCTCCTCATGGATTCAAATCAACAATCAGACGAATCTCCGTCAAACGGTTCTCGACTACATCAATGCGGCTCACTCTTACGGGATGTCGGCGATGAACTACAACCTCATCTATGGTGCGTGGGCCAACTATGCAACGGACGGCAGCGGTGTCAATCCCCAATGGGGGCTTTATCAAAACAGCAATGGTACAGATCAGGTCAATATCAATTTCACATCGCTTGATTGGGCCACGCCCTACATCTTCATCTTCGACCCTGGAAATGCGAATTGGCAGAACTACATTTACGGCCAGGAGGCCAACGTCTTTGTAGCATATCCATTTGATGGATGGCAGGTCGACCAACTTGGGAACCCCGGCACTGTTTACACCGCATCTGGAATGCTGGCGACTCCCAATTTGCCGGCAGAGTATGCTTCCTTCCTGACCGGTGCGAGGACTGAATTGCAGAAGACTATCGTGTTCAACGCAGTGAGCGGGTATGGATTGCCACAGGTGTTGAGTTCCGAAGACTTCGCTTATGTGGAATGCTGGCCGAGCGCACAGGGCGGGTCTCAGAACACATACAACGATTTGAAGGCTGTTGTCGATAGCATCAATTCGTCTAACCCTGGGCAGGGCGTGGTTCTTGCGGCCTACATGGATTACGACTATGCACAGAGCCTGGGTATTTCGGGACAGACCAGCAGGTTCAATACACCAGGCATTCTGCTCGCGAATGCCGCGATTCTCGCAGGTGGGGCCTCGCATCTGGAATTAGGGGATGGCGTTGGGGGAAATCCCGGATTAGATATGCTCGATAATGAGTATTTCCCAAATGAAGACCTGACTCCATCCTCCTCGTTGTTGAACATGCTGGAGACTTATTACGATTTCGATGTCGAATACGAGAATCTCCTCCGCGGAGGGTTGCGCAACAACAACAACGCTATCAGCTTAAGCGGGATTGCAAGCGGCAGCTCCGCCTCTCCGAATACAGTTTGGGCATTTCCAAGGGATAATGGTAACGGGCTGCATATGCTCAACCTCATCAATCTGATTGGGGAGACTAATATCGATTGGCGCGACGATAGCGCAAACTACCCAGTCCCGACGCCGCAAGAGAATATCACGGTGGAATACTACTATGGCAACGGCGAAGTAGCCGGTGTGTCTTGGGCGTCTCCCGATACCAACAACGGGAGAATGACGTCGCTTCCGTTCACGACTGGGCAGGACGGCGGCGGTGCATATGTTTCGTTTACTTTGCCGTTACTCGACTATTGGGATATGGTCTATATCGCAACCAACCTCACTTCGCCAATAGACGCGGAGCGAGCTCTCAACTGAATATGCTTACCTGGGATATGACCGGAATTACACTTCTCATTTGAATGTGCGGGACGAGTAAATTCGTCCCTGACCTGTGGAGGCCTTCTTCACGGCGCACAGGGAAGCAGGAGGTGGTGATTGAGATTGCAGGAACGTTTCTGCGCCAGCATATCTCGACCATGAATACGAGGATCTGATTCCCGCGATGACCAACCATCCGAAGGACCGCCATGTCCTTGCCACCGCGGCGCGAGCTGGCGTGAAAGTGACCGTTACCTACAACTTCAAGGATTTTTCAAACTCCTCGCTTGCGCCGTATGCCATCACGGCGCAAGGGCCATCAGCCTTTCTCAAGCATCTTTACGATATGGCCCCGTCGGCTGTGATGCAGACGTTGGAAGCTCAAGCAGCCGCCATTGGCCAGCCGATCATCTCCGCGAAGGTCTCCGGCGAGATCTTGGGAATATATTGTTCCGGTTCGCCCGGCTTGCCGAATTCGGCCATCAACAGCAGAATCCTCGCCAGACGCTTTTCACTGGAGTTGAAAAGCGGATCGACCAGATCGGCCTGAATGCGCATGCTGCGCTCTAACAAAAACTTCAAGAACAGGTCGGAGAATTTATGCTCCTCGTGCATCACGCGGATCATCTCTTCTCGCCTTATTTTGAGCGCGGTGCAGGCGGTAATGGCAGTGACCGTGGCCAAACGCGATCCAGCCACTGCCGCGAGCGCCTCTTCTCCAACAAAGTCACCGGCAGAGAAAAGCGTGATGGTGGCTTCCTTCCCGGCTGCGGAAACAACCGTGACCTTTGCGCGGCCTTTTTGAAGGTAGAAGACGGAATCCGCCGGGACTCCTTGCGCAAAAAAGGCCTCATTGGGGGCCAACTGGACTATTCTTCGCCCAAGGCCGGCGCTCGCCAGAAAGGCGGCGGTATCGAATCCGGGCTTTTCAAGTTCAAGCATTGAAGGGCCTCCTTCCGATTGCGGCCCTTGCAGGACGACCACTGGGGGTGCTCGATCATACCGTGCGTTCAGCGTACCCGGCGGCGGGTCCACAAGCGCTTTCATAGGTTCACCCCAGATGGGAGCTGCGGAGTAACTTCGGTTGTGATATGTTTCAAAAACCGTATCCGTGGGACTGTAGTGAAATTTGAAGCAGCAAAAGCACCATGGCAAGGCGAGAAGCCCAATGTTGATGCACCTTTCCCCGGTAGAGCATCAGGGCTCATACCAGAAGGTCTAGGTGCCTCATCCGTAAGCTGTTGATTTTATTGGTCGGGGAGAGAGGATTTGAACCTCCGACCCCCTGGTCCCGAACCAGGTCACAGACTTTATTGGAACCTGTTGGAATTCATCGATTTTAACTGCTTTTGATGGAATGACTTGCAGGCCGCGCCTTGAGGCTTGTTGATCTTTGCGGGTCTTGGATGCTTTGGCTGCTACAAATTTGACTACATCGAACGATCTCCCAGCGGCATTCGTATTGCGGATTAGTTCACCGTCAAAGTCAACGTTGCCGTGTGAGAGAGGGCACCGGATGTTGCAATAACCGTAACTGTCGATGTGGTTGGCGTTGGTGGTGGATTTTGCCCGCCTCCCCCACCTCCACTTCCAGATCCACCACATGCGCTCAGCGAGAACAGGCCAACGGTAACCGCAACGATGAAGAGCGAGAACAATTGCGGCCATCGCTTCCTGAAGCCGAACCAGCCGAGAGCCAGCGCAACAGAGGTGACCGGCACAAAGGGCATTCGCGCTGGACCTCTGCTGCTCACATTCGAACTGGTTGCAACGGTCAAAGTTGTTGAGATCGATGCACCCCCAGGGGTGACAGTCGAGGGCGAAAAACTACACGATGCACCTGCTGGTAGCCCAGAGCATGCGAACGATACGGCTTGGTTGAACCCGTTGAGCGGCGCTATGCTAACTTGGGTGGTTGCAGTTCCCCCACCGGTTACGGTCAAAGAGGTTGGAGACAGCGTCTCAGTAAAATCTGGCACCGGCAAATTGATAACATAGTCAGCCGAAACAACGGGACTAGCCATGTATCCCGGCGCCATTGCCAGCGCCTCAACGGTCTGGCTGGCAGTTACTGAAATAGGAGATGCATACACAGGAGATATGTTGGGATTGGGCTGCAGGCCATTGGTCCCGGAGTCTTCGACATAGTAGATCACTGCCGCGGGATTGGCATCGCTCATAGTCACTTGCTGTGCGGAAGTGTAAGTTCCACCGGCTGGCGAAAGGATCGGGGCCGGCGTTACGCCCACTGCCGCCGTTACGATCTCGCTAATCGATGCGCTGTTGATCTCAACGGACGCTTCGGCGGGAATGAATTGAACCTGAATTTGATCCACGCCCACTGGCAAACCGCCAATGTATCCTGCGAACGCTGTCCATGTTGCCTGGCCCGCGCTATTCAGAGGATCCATTTGTGAGCCACCTAGATTCTCTCCGTTCGCACCTACCGATAGAAAATTGACATCTCCTGTGGCGGGGTTTCCTGCCGTATCCAGCACCGTTGCGGTAAACACAACCGGGACTCCGTAGGGCGCAGGGTTTGTGCTGGCCGTCAACGTAACCGTGGTAAACGTCGAAGCAATGACCTCCATAAAGGAGCCACTGCTCGGAGCGTTGACTGCGTCCCCAAGGTAGTAGACGAAGATTGGATTCTGACCATCCTGTAGACTGCTTGTCGTGTAAGTGGCCATCCCTGCGCCATCCAGGGGAACCGTTGTCCACGGGCTTTGAAAATACGATGTTGTGAACGGGTCAGCCGGAGAATACGATGCGCTGAATCCGACCGTTCCTGTCGGTACACTGCCTGAAGCATTTTGTACCCTTGCGGTGAAGGTCACGGGCACACCTGGCAGTTGCGGATTCACACTCGACGTCACCGTCGTAGTCGTGGCGGGGAGCGTCTTCATTTCGCTCTCATTGAACTGCGTCACGAATATCTGATTGGACGATGAGGCGGCGGAGGTGATGGAACCCTGAAATGCTCCCAGCGTAGTTGGAAAATCTGTCGAAGAAGTCGTACCTGCAATGTAAGGATTGCCGGCGGAATCCAAGGTAATCCCGTAAGCGCAATCGCAGGAGTCACCACTCCCATCGCCGCTGCCGCTGAGATACGTGGAGTAAAGCAGCTGCGTACCAGCGGGATTCACTTTGGTGAGAAAAGAACTATCGTCTCCTGAGATGAGCTGGGTTCTGTTTTCCAACTCAAACGCTCCAGCCGTGACTGGAAAATCGAGCAAATCGGTATTTCCGGTCACAAACGCATCTCCAGACCCGTCTACTGCGATCGCGGTACCCGTTGCATAGGGGGGATTGTAGGAGTCTTCTCCACCCAGGAAGCTGGAATAGATGAGCCCGGCGCCCGTAGCGTTGAATTTCGCTACAAAGGCAACCTGTTCTCCATAGGGCGGAACACTTGGCTGGAAGACCCCAGCCGTCACAGGAAAGTCCGTTGATCCGGTGAAACCCGTCAGGTACGCATCGCCGGACGAATCCACACTCACCGCAAGGGAATCGTCCCAGTAGGTGCCGCCGAGAAATGTTGAATACACCAACCCGGTGGCGGTGGGGTTGATCTTCGTCAGGAACGCTGTCACTTCGGATGCATCATTGGTCAACTGAAAGGCGCCCGGTGTCGTGGGAAAGTCGGCAGAACCCGTGGCGCCGGTCACATAGGCATTGCCGCTCGCGTCCAAGGCGATTCCCGCAGGACTTGCTAAGTTGTTTGCGCCATAGAAAAGCGGATTGCCCAGCTTGCTACCCCCAAGGTAGGTGGAAAATACCAATCCCGTTCCCGTACTGTTCACCTTGGATACAAACCCTGTTTCCTGATCTGTGGATATATTGCTGACGGACTGAAAGGCGCCCTGCGTCACGGGAAAGTCGCTGGCGTCTGTCGCTCCGGTAACGTATGCATTGCCCTGCGCATCCAATGCCATTCCCGTGATCTCGCTGGTGGCGCTTCCCCCCAGGTAGGTCGAGTAAACGAGCGCCGTCCCTGTGCTGTTGATCTCGGCAACAAAGCCGGTTGGTAAGGGGAATTGTGTCTGCGCGTAACTTGCCGGTGGGATATTGTTGGTCGTCTGAAAGGCGCTCTGCGTGGTGGGAAAGTTTGTCGAAGAGGTCGATCCCGCAAGGTACGCATTTCCTTGCGCGTCAACGGCGATGGCATTGGCCACATCGTCGCCATTGCCGCTCAAATAGGTGCAATAGATTATTCCCGTGCCTGTGCTGTTGAGTTTGGCCACAAAGACGCTTTGATACGTACCACCGCTCACTTTGTGCACGGGCGCGGACTGGACAGCGCCGGCAGTTACCGGCATAGCCGCCCCAGCCCATCCGGTTACATAGGCATTTCCCTCCGAATCCAGAACAATCGCATTCGCTTGACCGCTCTTGCCAAGGTACGTTGAATAATTGAGAATCGGGTCGATGACCAGGGGTTTCGAGCGGTCGTAACTCCCAAGGTTAAAGCTCACCGTTGTGCCCGCGATAATCCGAAACGAGCCTTCGACCGCGTGACGCCCATTTCCGTCCGTCGGCTGATAGATCGCCGGTTTATGAAAGCGGATCGCTCCGTTCGCGGCAGCAATCTCCAGATTGCCTTCCCGGTCGAGCGTCAGCTTTCTTGCACCGTCAAAACGGATACGAACGTTTCTCGGATCTGCTCCGGCCGCCAGTTCGAAGTCGAACTCCAGCCGGTCGCTGTTGCCGTAGTAAACCAGGTCGACTCCGGGATAGACCCCTCGGTACCTGACCTTTTCAAAAGTAGACACTCCGGTGTGCCATTGAGCGGCGTCGTTCCCCACAAAGTAGTTCACCGTTCCGGGCAGCCGCTCCTCGCCTGTGAGCATGGGATTCCCCGCATTTATGAGCCTCATCTGCACTACGTCAGTGTTGACCTCTTCGCGCTGCGCCGGCACATGGGCTCCCAGGCCCGATGAATGCGACGGCTTACCCACGGAACGTTTCTTCGACAGGAGGAGAACCGCTTCACGATCTTTGAAAAAGATCGAATAACCTGCTCCGTGCGACAGAAAACGCACGTCACCGTCCGCCTGGCCCTGATTGCCTTCAAAGCTCAAGGGAAGTGAGCGATAGATCGACACAATTCGCTGCTTGGTTGGCTCTGGCGATCCGCCCAAGGCGAACGCCTGAGGTACGTGCGTCAAACCAAACGTCACGAAGACAAGCGGCAAGATCCGCCGCAAATGCTGCATCAGGGGGAGCAAAGAAGAGATGTGCATGACTTCTCCTGACTGGTCAAACTGCCATCACTACTGATGATCGAGGACATTGCAGGCTTGCGAGAAATTAATTCTACAATTGACTTGTGCCTCGCCAAATTCCGATCTGTTGTCAAGTCAAGTACATAAACTTGGCGTCCAATTTTGAGCTTTTCGTATGCAAAACTCACCTGATGCTGCGCTCGCTCAGGCTCGTGTCGATTTTGTCCGCTCGCCTCTTTCGCCCTCACCGTGACCTGCTCTTGGAAAACCCGGCGATTCGGCAATAACTCGCAGTTTTCAAACTCAATTATCCGGGAAGGGCGCGGTGCGCACCAATTCCAACGCCCAAGGCCGATTCCGCCGGAGTCAGCAGCATTCTAATTGAATGATCACATTAGAAAATTGGCCACCCCTTGAAGACGAATTTAGGACTTTTCTAATCAATTCGGCTGCTTGACCACCGCCCAAAAACAGCCACTTGAGGAGCTAAAACTCCAGTGAATACGTATCATGTCCCCTAATTCCCGCAGAAAGGCCGAAATCACCGGCATGTCTGTCATAGATGTGCGCTAGCTTTCCGTCCCCAAACGCTACTGCTACAGCACTCAATACAACTTGGCCAGCACTAATGGCATTCTGGAGACAACTGGCACTCTGCGCGCAACCATATGCCGCAAATATTGCCTTACCGCCGGCGTTCTGAAAATAATCCTTAGTAGCGTCATTTCCAGCAAATTTGTTTATCAACCATTGACGCTGCTCTTCTATTCGTGCATCTCGTTCTGCGTCGGTCACCTTACCGTAACCTGCCAGCCCATTCCAAAACCTCTGCCACCCATCCGGTGAATGGCCGTCTGGATCGGTACCGCCGAGAGGATTGTTCCGCATGTAGCTGTACAGGTTCAGCGTCTGTGGATTATCGAGCGTTGCATACGGCACAGGCTGTTCTTGCGCGCTCCAGTCCGGCGACATAAAGCGGCCCATCGCACTGCTGTAATAGCGCGCATCGAAGTAGTCGTTGCCTGATTCGGCGTCACGTTCTTTGCCGGTATTGCGGGACCGTGGAGAACTCAAGCTGGCTGCGCACGCGGCGAATAGCATCATAGCTGCGGACCGTGCGTCCAGGGCGCACTCATGTTTCAGAATCATTGTCTTTTGGGCCACCTGCGAATTCCTCGACGATGCCAAGAATCCAGAAGACCAGGCAAATATCAAGAGAATCGACGCCAGCGGTCACCAGCGCAGGAACCCACTTGTTCGTCCAGGGAATGAACAGAATCAACAGAACATGAAGGGCCACGACAGCGGCCATGGTTGCCCAGAACCATACGTGCCGTCTCAACCTCCATTTCAAAAGAAATAAAAAACCAAAGACGGCAGCGCCGTTCCAAATTGGCCGGTAGAGGTACAGCAATCCAGAATCTTTGAGCATCCCACGTAGCAGAAAGGCAAGAACAAATAGGCACAAAATAGCCGGCCAGGGCAGCCAGATCTTCTTGGCTTCCTTGATGTCGTTTTTCACTACCTTAGAGATCCGCCGCACGGATTGCTTCACTGACCGAAGGACCGCCTCTCCTGTCTTTTTTTGCGGCTTGGAGCCGGCCCTGCTGCGATCATTAGGGCGTTGTTGAGAATGACTGGAATGAACTCGCTGCGACACGCCAATTTTCACTGACATTCTGGGCTCTCCCCCATTCCCGTGTTCCAATCGTTAGCCATTTCGCCCACCGCCGCAATTTGCCCTAAGCCGGGTATGAAACCTGCAACGGCAAGGCCAATCCCAGCCGGATCTCCCTTACCGGCACTTTGCGTGGCTCCTATGGTGCTGCCCGCGCCGCTAATTTGCTTAACAGCGGCCTTTCCGAATTGATCTGCTACGGCCCCCCGGTATCCATTGAAATTGCCTATCTTTCGGGCAATGGTGCCGGCGCCTCCTCCTTCAGGAATTAGGCCTATTGAATCGATAGCCATGCTCCCCCAGGAATTCTTCAGGCCGTAGCCGAGGCAGAAGAACCCCTTATAGTCCGGGTAGTGGCCTCCAGTTTGTAGCAGAATAACCTGCCGATACCGAATGTAGTAGTTCAAGTAATACTGATACTCATACTGGCAAATGGGGTCGTCCATAGAGCAACCGCCGGTGTTTGCATTGACGGTCACAGAATAATCCGGATCATTAGGATCATGGATTAGGCGAATCTTGTCAGCGGCTGCCTGCCGTTGTTCCCCCTGCTCCTGCATAGCAAATTGCTCCGACGTCTGCGACTGCTCCTCATTGCAGGATTCCTCATCATCAGAAGAACCATCGCACGCCGACAATCCCGTGGGATCGATGTTGACCAGCGGGTTGTTGTAGGCATAGCTGTAGAGGTTAAGGCTTTGGGGATTCGTTGGATCGGCATAGAAGAGTCCCGATGGATCAGGGCTTAAGAACCTCCCCATACTCGATCCAAAGTACCTAGCCCCGAAGTAGTCGTTGCCGGATTCCGTATCTCTTTCTTTGCCGGTGAAGAAGTATCCGGATGGATCTGCGGTCCCGGTGCATGTCTGTCCATCTCCGAAGGGAAGGCTGGTGCATGTGACTGCTATAGTTCCGGCGGGGGTGCTCTCTGCGCGAATGGTGCCCAGGTGATCTTTGTGCAGGTAGTAGAGGCCAGCGGTTCGATACTCTGCCAGGAACTGCCCTCCGGCGCGGACATCGGTTTGCTGCAAGCCGCCCGATCCATCCATCTCGGCGACCGGATTTCCGTCGATGCTATAGAGGTACTGGCGCTGAATGATTCCGTTCTGCGACTTGGCAACACGATTGCCCAACGCGTCCACGGTATACGTGGTCGGATCGGCATTCATTTCGTTCCCGGAAATCATATTGCCAAAACCATCGTACAGGTTCTGGTTGGGCACAGGGGGCGTGGAGCATGGACCTGCGTCAAGCAGGTTGCCGGCCGCGTCGTAACAGTAACCGTCGACCCGATTGGTGGTTGTTCCGGTAAAGGTAAAGTTCTGGGTGTAGCAACTGCCCTCGTAAGAAGCCTCCTGAGTGCGGTTGCCGAACGCATCATAGCCGAACTGGCAACCCTGTCCTGTGGTGGAGGAAACCGCAGTTGTTAGCCTATTCAAGGTGTCGTAATTGTAGGTCCAGGTTCCGTTTACCGAGTCGGCGACCGCGTTTGGGTTGCCGTTTGGGAAATACGTCGTCATGGCTTCGCTGTAGATGGTCTGGTTGGAAGCATTCTTCGCGGTGCTGGAAAGTAGCCGAGCGAGCTTGTCATAGGCAAGCGCATCCACTACCCCGTTGCCCAACGTGGATTGCGTAAGCCCGAGGGCGCTATAGGTGTTGGCCGCCAACGTAGTCGAGCCGTTGTATACGGTGGAGAGCCTGCCCGACCCATCATAGGAAGACGAGATGGTAGTGCCGAAGCCATTGGTGTAGCTGGTCAAATCTCCGGCAAGATCGTAGGTGTCAGACAAGGTGTACCACAGGCTGTTATTAGGGTTGCTGCTGTTGCAACTTGCCGGCGTGCAAACTACCGTTCCCTTTACGCGTTCCATCTGGTCGCGGTTCGAGTAGATGGTCATGGACTCGAGGGTGCTGGGCGTTCCGGGGGTGGCAGCCGCCACGGATGTGAGATTGCCTACGGGGTTTGTGACGGAGATGCCAGCCACCGAGGACTGGTCGTAATTGAAGGTGTGGACAAGCGCCAGCGGCCCGGTCGTCGATTCCGAGGTTTCCCTGTTCAGTGAATCATACTGATAGCTAACCACATAGCTGAGTGCATTTGTCTTGCTCATCAGATTGCCGGCGGGGTCATAGGTGTATCCAACATTGCCGGATTCTGGATTTGTCGCGCTGACGAGGTGCGAGAGGCTGTCGTAGGAGAATGTCCTCGCGCGCTCTCCGCTGCTGTTTCGTGGTCCACCCCACTGATCCACGCGAGTGAGATTGCTATTGCCGTCATAGGTGTAATCAGCTTCGTAATTAAGACCGGCAGGGTCCTCAAAGACCGAGGTGGTCCGTCCCAATCCATCGACACACCACTTGCGCGCGTGGCTGCTTGGATCGGTAGTGGTTGTGCAGTTCAAGGCGTACTGGATCGTAGATGTCGAGCTTAGCGGGGCCGCTACCGTTGTGGTCCTGCCCGACGCATCGTAGGTGTAGGTGGTAAAGGCATAAGTTGGATCGCTGGTAGTTCGGTAGGGGTTATACGCCTGATAGGCCATGCCGGATCCATCGAGCTTGGTCAATTGATAATCCGTGCCTCCAGGATCGGAGGTGAGTTCCGTCTCGTATGGAGTGTAGAGGCCGTTCATCAGTTGAACATTGACCATGTTCTGCGATGAGGTGATCTTGCTGGTGGTTGTCATTGTGGGAGACGGTCCGGCGTCGCTGTAGGAATAATTCGTTGCGCCTCCGTCCGGGTAGCTGACGGAGGTGAGGCGGTCAAACGGATCGGCATAGGTATATTTCGTCGTATTTCCATTCTCATCGGTTGACGAGAGGAGCAAACCTGACGTGTAGTCGTAACAGAAATTGACGGCGTGGGTGACGTTGTTGGCATTGGGGTAGGTAATCTGGGTCACATAGGCGTCGCTGGGCGAGTCGATGGGGGCCGTTCCGCCGCAGGAAGAATAGGAATCCGTGTATGAATACTGCGTTGGATTCGTGTCCGGATCGGTCACTTTAGTCGTCTGACCGTGCGAGTCATAAACGTAACTCGTGGTGGAATTACCCTGCGCGCAGGGCTGCCCCCCGGTAACGGCGAAGCAATCCGCTACTTTGGTTTGCAGGTTGCCTACAGAGTCGTAGGTTGTATAGTCCGTTTCGGCGACCCGATTGCCGCTGCCATCGTAGCTGATGACCGACGAAGGTTTGTCCACAATGTGACCGGCGAAGGATGCATAGGACGTTGTGGTTTTTCGGAGAAGCGATCCCGAGGCCGTGCTCGAGGGCGGGCTCGCGCAGGAACCGCTAGGAGTACCCGTTCCAAAATCGTATTCGTCTACTTCAGTGGGCTCCTCCCAACTGTTGTAGCAGTAAACCTTGAGAGAAGAGAGGGATGACCCGCTATTGTAGAGAGTCGCTTGCACGCTCTGGACGAGCCTCACATTCTTCCAGCTCTTCGTCACAGTCTGAAGCTCAGCGCCACTGTAGTCGTTGTACGTTGTCGTTCCCTCCACTGGGACCTGTTCGGTCAGGAGGCATGAAGTGCAGTTCGGCACAAAAGGGCTGTTGAGGGGGGTGTAACCATACTGTGTCGAATAGCTGGCAACGCGAACGTTGTCAGTGTTCGTTACCGTTGTTGATTTCTGCGTCCAATCCAGAGGATTTGTTGTAGACCACGTGGTGGAATATGCAAAATGCTGGTGGAGGGCCTCGGTGACACCATCGTAGCTGACATACCGGTCGGTAACTGCGGGAAAATCATAGCGGCATTCCCAAAAATCGGGTGAACCGTTCATGGTGCCGTTGAAGACGCCAGCCTCAGACTGGAGATTCAGCCCCAGACATAGCGGACATAGCCCCCGCCCGGATAGGTGAGCTTCGTGAGCATGCCATAGGTCGGATCGTAGGAGAAATTGAAGCTCTGTCCATCCGGCAATACGATCTGGGACACGACAGTAGCGCTGGAGGACATGGCTGTTTGACAGTTGGGGCCTTCCCCCGGGATGAGATTCACCGTGTTGTCCGTGAACTGTGCGGATGCCGTTGTCCAGTAGACTTTGTATGCTGAGCTTTCACCAGCAGCGGTGATGGTATCGGGATTGCCTCCGAATCCGGATGACGTCAGCGCCGCCCTGCCAATGGAGTCGGTAAAGGTTAGCTGGTTTGTTGCATACGTTCCACCGCTTTCAGAGACGGCCGCTGTATTTCCGTTTCGATCCGTAATCGTCTGGGGGATGTAGGTTGAAGCCGATCCTCCGCGAAAGTAGTATTGTGTCCCTTCTCCGTCAGTCACGGTCGTCGGGGGGAACGATGCGATGTTCGTCGCTGGGATGGTAGTTGTTGCGAGGATCGACCCCTCGCCGCCGGTTGGATATTCCCCATCGTCATTTGCGCCCGAATTGCAGTTGTCAGTTCCATCTCCGCTGGCAACATTAGCAGAGACGGAAAGTCCGAGGTTATGCCTGCCACCTCCGGGGTCCTCGAAGACATAATTGAACGATCCGTGGCAGGTAATCAGGTGATCGAGGGTGCCAGTGATTGTCCAGGTCGTGCTTGAGAAGCTCATGAGAGGAACGGTGTAGCTCCATCCTCCCTGATTCCAGTCTCCCTCGCGAGCGCCCTGGTAGATGGGTTCATTAGTACCTCCCGAGCCGACCACAGAGAACGACCCATTTGAGTCGTAAGCAATTGCGAATGGGAGCGAGAGTCCCCGGCTTGGGGGCGTTTGGATTGGGATGCGGATGCTCACTGAGCCGTTCGCGGGGTTCACCGTTTCGACTGGGGAGTGGAGGTAATCGTGATCTCCGGGGGCCGGAGTGGAAGTGGTGTCGGTTTCATTCGGAAGTTGCGCACGAAGCGGCGCGATGGTTAAGGCAAAGACTGCAACCAAAGGCAAGTTCAAAAACCCACACTTCGCAATACGCATCCCTTTTCTCCCCGATCACCTGTTTATCTTGCTCTCTAAGCTTTCAAATCGGCGCAGTCACCGACGCACTCAGTCCACTTGAGGAACCTCTTGAAAAGGAGTATCCATGTGATTTGTTCCGCTTAGGGCTCTGCCACCCGACCCTTGGAGCATGATGGTCATGTCCCAGCGCCTCATCGATTTTGCTAAGTCCGAGGTCCGCATTTTTTGAGGACCAGATTTGGAAAAGTGAGATTAATATGACCCAAGTTTCCCCCGGAATCAAGTGAACCATGTGAATTTTGATCTTCGATCAACCCCATGGATTGCTAAAGGCTAT
>Ga0224555_1001900_pt1 | contig 26503 bp, 20 predicted proteins | sample 714S23034metaG_FD_180687 | JGI IMG/M metagenome (GOLD analysis project Ga0224555, IMG submission 180687) | Peat soil microbial communities from Stordalen Mire, Sweden - 717 S2 30-34 | ecosystem: Environmental > Terrestrial > Soil > Wetlands > Peat | place: Sweden: Norrbotten County, Stordalen...
CGCGATGTAGCATCCCGGTCATCGTCTTCATGCTGAGCGGCATCGTCCGGTCGTCCAGCACGCCGCGCCAGCCTTCCATGAACCCGATAAACTCATCGCCATAGTGCAGCACGCCCTTGTGCACCACCGCACGAATCACCGCATTCAGGCCGGGGCAATCCCCGCCCCCCGTCAACATTCCAATCCGCATCGCAAAGACCTCTCAATTTGGAGAATTCTCAATCATCCAAATGATACTTGAACCGCCGGATCCTATCCGGTGCGCCGGGTCACACGGCTCCTGGTGTGATCTGCGTCGCCGTGCGGCCATTCCCCCCGTGCTATCGTCTCTACGTCCGAAAAAGAGGTGGTTTCCGTGAAGCCTGTTGCCGTCCTCGCCGCAGTGCTGCTGCTCTTCGCCCCGTTCGCCTGCGCCCAGCAAGCCTCAGCCCCCCAGCCCCGCGCTCAGCCGGTCCTCACCCAGCAGGCCCCCGCGCAACGCCCCATCTACCAGACCAATCCCCCCTTCCCCATGCTGCCCACCAAGGCCCAGCACGAGGCCAACTTCGACGCCGAGACGCAGCAGGCAAACGCCCTCTTCACTGCCGGAAAGCAGCTCGATGCGTTGCCGCTGTTCGAGGACCTCTGCCGCCAGGACCCCACCGTCGCCCTCTTCGCCGAGCGCCACGCCGCCGGACTCTTCTCCAGGTACTCCACGCCTGGGGCCGATTCCAAACAGCCATTGAACGCCTTGATCCAGGCTTATAACGAGTTGCAGCGCGCGCAATCCCTCGGCGACAACAGCGCCCTGGTCAGGACCTTGCTCATCGTCGTCGAGAAGAGCCCCATCGGCGCCATCCTCACCGGCATCCCGCTCACCGTCGGCTACACCTACACGGGAACGCCCGCCGCCCAGGCCACCATGCAGCAGGCTGACGCTGCCTTCTCCGCCCAGAAGTACGACGAGGCAGCCAAGTTCTACGTCGCCGCAGCCACCCAGGACCCTGCCTTATACACCGCCGCGCTCTACGCCGAAGACTCTTTCTTCCGAAACAAGGACTACACGAATGGTGGCATCTGGTTCGCCAAAGCCATCGCGATCGATCCCGACCGCGAGACGGCTTATCGCTACTGGGGTGACTCCCTCTACCGCTCTGGAGATGCCGCTGGGGCCAAGGACAAGATCATTCAGGCCTATATCGCCGAGCCCTACAGCGTCGCCACCTGGGCCGAGCTTTACCAATGGGCTACTCTCAACAAGATCTCGCTCAAGGCGCCCCAGGCTCACCGGCCCGAGTTCTACATGCTCAACGGCAAGGTCGACTTCGACCCGCGCGTCATGCCCGAGAGCGGCGACGGCCGTGCCTCCTGGCTGGTCTACCAGCACACCCGCGTCTCTCACGGCGCCACCAGCCTGGTCCAGAACATGCCTCCCGGCAGCGGCACCATGGCCAACGGTGCCTTGGTCCCCAATGGCTACATCCACACCCTTGCCGAAGAGATGGATGCCCTCACCGCGTTGCTCACCGACGTCAAGGCCAAACTCGCCGCCGGCACGGTCACTCCCGAGAAGCTCAACCCCGGCCTGAAGCTCCTGCTTCAGTTGCAGAAGGACAATATGCTGGAATGCTTTGTCCTGCTCAACGCGTACGATATGGGCCTTCGCCACGACTACCCCGCATACCGTGCCACCCACCGCGATCAACTCATCGCCTACGTCAATCGTTACCTTCTCGGCCAACCCGCCGCGTCCGCCGCGCCGGCGACCCAGTAGCCAGGATACCTAGCGCCACCAGTCCGACCGCACTTCAACCCCGCGCACAACCTCGGTCGGCACGCCCGGCTCCGGGGCCCACAACTTCAGGCCCTCCGCCTGCGCCAGCAGCCGCTCCATCGGCTGGCGCCACGCGTGCAGCGCCAGGTCGAACAGCCCCCAGTGGATCGGCATCAGCAGCCCCGTGCCGCCCATGTCCTGGAACGCCCGCGCCGCACCATCCGGCCCCATGTGGACCGCCTGCCAAAGCGCGTTGTACGCGCCGATCTCCAGCATGGTCAGGTCGAACGGCCCATACTTCCCGCCAATCTCGGCAAAGCCCTCCCACCACCCCGAATCCGCCCCGTAGTACACCGCGTGCCCGGGCCGATCCGATTGGCGCCAGCCCGCCTCCTCCGAGGCCCCGCGCAGCACGAACGACGCCCACAGCGTCTCAAACCGGTTGAACGCGCTCCGTCCGGAAAAGTGCCGCGCGGGCAGGGAACTGATCTGGCACGCCGCGCCTGCCGGCCCCGCAACCTGCACCGCCTCCGTCCAGTCCAGCTCGGTAATCCGCTCCGCCTTCACGCCAAACCGTTCCAGAATCGCGCCCACGCCCAGCGACGTCACCCACCTTGCCTCAGCCGCCGCCGGCAGTCCCGCCAACCGCCGCACCGTGCCCTCGCCCAGGTGATCGTAGTGGTCGTGCGAGACCAGCACTGCGTCCAGTCGCGGCAACTCCTCCAGCCGCAGCGGCGCTGCAAAGAACCGCTGCGGCCCCATCCACTGCCACGGCGACGCGCGCTCGTCCCACACCGGGTCCACCAACACCCGCACCCCATCGATCTCCAGCAGCATCGACGAGTGCCCCATCCACGTCACCCGCAGCCCGCTCTCCGGTGCCGTCGCGTACACCGCGGCGTCGGTCCGGAACGGCCCCAACGCCCGCTGCGGCACGCGTTCTGCCCGGTTCATCAGGAACTGCGGAAGCACCTTCAGAGCAAGCCCCGGCCCGCCAACCGTTGTCGGGACTGGATTCTCGAACCTCCGCCCCGCTTTCTCCGCCCGCCGTAACTTGCTCATAGATACGATTCGATTCGCCGCACCAGCCGCCGGTGCATCCTTCCGAAAGAAACTCCGTCGGACCTACGCCGTCGCCGTCGCCTCATCCAAGTAGAACCTCTCCAACTCCGCCGTGTACTTTTTCTCCACCACGCGCCGCTTCAGCTTCATGCTTGGCGTCAACTCGTCACCCTCGATCGACCACTCGTCCGGCACCACGGCGATCCGCTTGATGGTCTCGAACGGCGCCAGCGTCGCATTCACCTCGTTCACAATCCGCTGGTACCGCGCTACCACTCGCTCCTGCTTCACCAGGTCCTTGCGGTCGGTAAACGCGACGCCCTTCACCTTCGCCCAGCCTTCCAGAATCGCAAAGTTCGGCGAGATCAGCACGCACGCAAACTTGTGTTTGTCGCCCACCAGCGCCGCGTTCCCCACCAGGCTGTGCGCCTTCAGCTTGTTCTCAATCGGCTGCGGCGCAATCAGCTTGCCGCCGCTGGTCTTCAGCAGCTCCTTCTTCCGGTCCGTAATCGACAGGAAGCCGTCCGCATCCATGTTCGCGATGTCTCCGGTCTTCAGCCAACCATCCGCCGTGAACGTCTCCGCCGTCTCCTTCGGCTTGTTCCAGTATCCCGGGAACACCGAAGGCCCGCGCGCCTCCAGCTCGCCGTCCGCCGCGAAACGCGCCTCAACATTATTCAGCACCGGCCCCACCGTGCCGATCCGGTACTTCTCCGGCGTATTCACCGCGATCAGCGGCGACGTCTCGGTCAGCCCGTATCCCTCCAGAATCCGTATCCCCACATCCGCGAACCACTCCGCCGTGTCCATCCCCAGCGGCGCGCCGCCGGACACGAACAGCCACACCCGTCCGCCGAACGCCGCGCGAATCTTGGAAAACACCAGCTTGTCCGCCACCGCCCAGTCGAAGCCGGCTGGCTGCTTGCCCTTGAGTGTCACCGGCCGCTGCGCCTTGCCCACGCCCAGCGCCCAGTTCAGAATCCGCTTCTTCACTCCGTGCGACTTGCCCTCGACCCCGTGCCGAATCTTCTCGTATACCCGCGGCACGGCCACGAAGATGGTTGGCCGCACCGCCTTCATCGTCTCCCGGATCTGGTCGAACTTGGGGCAATACGCCATCGTCACTTTATCGCACATCAGCGCGTAGTCCAGGTGCCGCGCCGTCACATGCGAGAGCGGCAGAAACGAGATGCACGTGTCCCGCTCGCTGAACCCGAACGGCTTGGTCGAAATACTGATGTTGCTCGCCAGGTTCCCATGGGTCAGCATTACGCCCTTGGGCTCGCCGGTCGTGCCCGAGGTGTAGATGATCGTCGCCAGGTCCTCCGGCTTCACCTGCCGCACTCGCGCGTCGAACTCCGCGTCCCGCTCGCGCAGCTCCACGGCCGGCTCCATCAGCGTGCTGAAGCTGTGCGCCCCCGGGAACTCGCCCGCATCCATCACCACCACCTGCTCCAGCTCCGGCAGTTCCCCCGCCGCCACCAGCTTGTCGTACTGCTCCCGGTTCGACACCACCGCCACCTTCGCGCCGGAGTCGCGCATCATGTAGCCCACCTGCTCTGCCGTCAGCGTCAGGTACAGCGGCACGTCCACCGCTCCCAGCGCCAGCACCGCGAAGTCCGTCACCGGCCACTCCCAGCGGTTCTCGCTCAGCAGCGCCACCCGGTCGCCTTTGCCCACGCCCCACCCGGCCAGCGCCGTGGCCAGGGCCCGCACCCGCCCATACACCGCACCCGACGCGATCGGCTTCCAGGATCCATCCTTATCCTGCCAGCGCCAAACCACCTTGTCGGTGCGCCCGCTGATTTTCAGGAAGGCTTCGTTCAACGTCGCCACTTGCCACATCCCAGTCCCCCGCAGAAGCTCCCCCGAATGGTAACTCCCGTCAGGTCACTCTAATAAACGTGTCCAGAGATTGCCAACTCCGCCCCCGAGGTTTTTGGGAGGGGTGGAGGTTCCCAGGCCGCGGAAAGGGCTTGCCGCGCGTGTTCTTTGCCGGCAGCGGTGAAATCCTGGGGCTGTGAAAATCCGTCGGCTATTGGGTCAGGGTGCCGTTCCGGTTGAAGTGTCCCCCGCGAAAGAACCGGTGATGCACCATGCTCTGCACCAGCAGAAAAATCGAGATAAACAGCACCGCCACCAACACCACCCGCCCAGCCCGGTAAAGCAACTCCTCAACATCAAAGCGGTGGGGCTTCTGCGTCCCGTTATCCGCCGAATCCGAATGCGTAGCCATTCGAGCTCCTCTCCAACAAGGCTCCGATCGTTCTCATCCAATTGGATGCGGCAACCTCCCACGGAGGTCTATCCAACCCGCCGCCGGTCAAAATCCGTGCATCTTTCGGCAACAACCGGCGTAAACTGTCTCTATGAACCTGATCCTGGAAGAGAAAGAATTTCCGCTCTGGCTCGTGCCGCGGGCGTCGGTCAGCGACAAGCGGCTGCAGCACCTCCGCGATATGAACCAGCAGCTTCGTATCGAGCTTGAGCCGAGCGGCGAACTCTACATCAACGTCAAACCGATCGCGGCCTCGCCCCAGAGATGAGGCCCGGCGCCTTCGCCCACTCCACCCCTGCCCAGGGCGTCGCCTCCATCGCCGGCTTTGAACTGGCGATGGCGCGGGTTTGGGAATAGCTCCTCGTTATGGACGGGAGTAAACTTCCGTCATGAATCTTCCAGTAGTTGAGATGCCTCTGCCGATCCGATTTCGGCCGCCTGCGCCGATGACGGACGAAGAGCTGCTCGTCTTCTGCGAACGCAATGAGGTCCTCTGGATCGAGCGCGAGGTAAACGGCGATATTTCCATCAAGCCAATCCCCGGCTGCCTGGTTAGCGGCATCAGCGCGGACGTACTCGTCGATCTCAGCCAGTGGTCGGATTCAGACGGTCGCGGCGAAGTTTTCTCCAACACCGGTTTTTCTCTTCCGGATGGCTCAATGCTGGGCGCATCCGTCGCTTGGCTGAGCAACGACAAGTTGAGCCGGTTCACCGAAGAGGACCGAAAGGGTTTCCCGCACGTCAGTCCGGACTTCGTCGTCGAGATCGACGGTCCCTTCGGTAGTGGTGCCGTTTGAAATCGGAGTAAACTCCCAACATGAGCCTCGCGCTAAACGAGATCGAACTGCCTGTTCGCCTCCGGCCAGACACGCCCATGAGTGACGCTGAGTTCATGCGCTTCTGCGCAGCAAATGAGCCACTGCGCTTTGAGCGCGAGCCGGATGGAGAGATTCTTGTGATGACACCTGCTGGAAATAGGACAGGGAGAATAAACGCTTCTATAGTCCAAGCCCTCGGAAACTGGTCGGAAGCGGACGGCCGCGGCTATTCCTTCGATTCCAGCACCGGCTTTACGCTGCCCGATGGCTCGGTGCGCAGCCCAGACGCTTCCTGGGTTCAAGCGCCCCGTTGGGATGCGCTCAGTGAAGAGGATAAAGACCGCGCATCGCCGCTGTGTCCGGACTTCATCATCGAACTCCGCTCCCCCAGCGACCGGCTTACCTACCTCAAAGCCAAAATGGAGCAGTGGATCGCCAACGGCGCCCAGGTCGCCTGGCTCATCGACCCCAAGGAGAAATCCGTCACCATCTACCGCCGCGGCGACCAGCCCGAACACCTCGCCCACCCCACTTCCGTCCAGGGCACCGGCCCCATCGCTGGCTTTGAACTGGCGATGTCTAGAATCTGGGAGTAGGTAATACGAGCGGGGGGCGCGCTAGTATGTCCCATAAACCGATAGAATTAGCGTCGCCGTTCGGCTAGAATTCGGCATCGCCTCCGAAAGGCCAGCCGATGCGCACTTATTACGATGTCCTTGGCGTCTCCGAGAGTGCCGATAGTGCGACGATCAGATCGACTTATCTTCGTCTCCTGCAGATATACCATCCCGACCACAACAAAGACCCCCGAGCGAGTGCAAAGACTTCCGAGTTAATCGAGGCCTATACGGTCCTCAGCGACCCCGCTTCGCGAACTGCATACGACTGCCAACTTCATCCTCAGAAGCCCCAGAAGGAGGCAAGCGAATCCACCAAACGCGCCGCACCACCACCGCCCCTGCCCGAGGTCGTCTGCGGGCTATGCGGCGCGCGGAATTCCAGTCTCCGAATTTCACTGATGTATTGGGTATTCTCTCTGCTGCTTGTGACGCGAAGGGGCGTGAAGTCCGGGGTTTGGTGCGAACGCTGCCGGGCGAAGCAAGCTGCAATTTGGACAGTAGTTTCCGGGTTGGTTGGATGGTGGGGAATACCGTGGGGACCGGTCTATACGGTTCAAGCTCTCTACCATAATGCACTCGGGGGCAAACAAGATCGTGCTCAAAACGCTGCGCTCTTACGTTTAGTCGCCTTCCAGCTTTACAAGAGAGGTGAGATTGCAGAATCCATCCAAGCAATTAACGCGAGTCTGAAGCTGGAGCAAGATCAGCCGTCGGTTGATTTCGCAAGCTCTCTCGGAGCAATGAGTCCCGGTGTGCCAAGGAAGGCAAGGGTGACGTTTAGAGTGTTGACCGCCCTGCCGAGTTTGGCGATCTGCGTTGCCATCATAGCGGCACTTGTGATTGCGCTGAACCAGCCAACCGGGTACGCAGCGCGGTATGAGGCTCCAGCGAACTCCACGCCGCTTCCAGTAATAAGCAAAACGGCAGCAAATAGCCGCGATAATGTCAACGAGCTCGTCGGATCAATGGCCGAAACTGTACACCAGAACGCAACTGTTAAGGGCACGCACAGCGAGGGCACCACAACAATTACCGACTACGTTCTTGATCGAGAGAAATATGACTACAAGGACTTCGAAAGGGTCGCTAGGCAAATCGAGCCATTTCTCACCGACGGCGGCGCGAATAGGGATGGGTTCGTCTCCAGCGCATTTTTCAATGCAAAGATTATGGAACTGAGTATAGAAATCGAGAACGGAATTCCTGCTGGGGACAACGTACTCCCCGCCATCAGCGAAGTCTATTCGTTGGGAGAAGACCGGCGCCTGAGTACGTGGCTCAATTCAAGCCAGTTTCTAAAGCCCTACCAAGATCTCAAGGCGAAGCTTGGGCCGGCGCGACAATACTACGAGTCAGACCCGCCGCCGAAGCCGACTGATGAAGCGATCGACTCCCTCAAAAGGACAATCGATGCATCGCGCGGTGCTTTCGATCAAGCAAGAGCCGCCGGCGACTCGCAGTCGGAGAGGACGATTGCCGTCGAGCATGATCGCGCCGTCGGCCAGTTCAATGTCCTGGTCAAACAAAACAACCGGCTCATTGTCATTCAGAGAGGCCTTGATCTGGCGTTCAATCGCTGTCTTGACACGAAGGTGCTGATGAGTCGGTTCGACAAGGTGGATCTAACGAGTGGGTCTGATTCTCAACCAGAACCGACGGCTAGTCCATAAAGCTCATTATTGACGAAAAATCCATTTTCCTGCATACTCATAAGAGTGCCTCCGCCCTGTGCGGGGGCCAGTCACACGCACCACGGCCGAACGGCTCATCCAGCCAGCAGTTGAACAAAAGCAATTCCGGATGGGTTCAGCGAGAAACAGCGCTGCTTGGTTCGAGCGGTGGGAGACGAGGAAAAATGGCAAGAAAGCTCTCAAAGAATATGGTGAAGGCGCGTGCGCTCGTGGAGCACCGCCCGTACACCCTGATCGACGCGGTCCCCCTCCTGAAGAAAGCCAAGTATGCCAAGTTCGACGAGACCGTCGACCTGAACATCCGTCTTGGCGTCGACCCCAAGCACGCCGACCAGATGGTCCGCGGCACGGTCGTCCTTCCCCACGGCCTGGGCAAGACCAAGATCGTTGCCGTCATCACCTCGGGCGACAAGATCGCCGAAGCGCTTGCAGCCGGCGCCGAATTCGCCGGCGGGGATGACATGGTCGAGAAGATCCAGAAAGAAGGCTGGACCGCCTTCGACGCCCTCATCGCGACTCCCGACATGATGAAGTCCGTCGGCCGCCTGGGCAAGGTGCTCGGCCCCAAAGGCCTGATGCCCAATCCGAAGACCGGCACCGTGACCACCGACGTGGTTGGCGCGATCAAGGAGATCAAGGCCGGCAAGGTCGAGTTCCGCACCGACAAGACCGCGCTGGTCCACGTTCCCGTCGGCAAGCTTTCGTTCGACCCGCAGAAGCTGGTCGACAATGCCATGACCGTCATCGGCTCGGTGCTCAAAGCCAAGCCGTCTGCCGCCAAGGGCAAGTACGTCAAGGGCATTACCATCAGCTCCACCATGGGCCCCGGCATCCAGCTTGACCCGACCGTCATGGAAGCCGCCCACAAGGCGTCGGCGTCCTAAAGCAGCCGCCGGCGACTTGGCTGGCGTGCATTTCAGGTTTCCGCCGCATACGGCGCAAATTTTTCCGCTAGCAGATACGGGCTAGCAGCTAAAGGCTAGGATTTTTATGGCACTGACCAAAGCAAAGAAGACGGAGAAGGTAGCCGCGCTCGCCACCGAGCTCGAGCACTCCACGTCTGCCATCATCGGCACATTCTCCAAGCTCACCGCGTCCAAGGACTACGCCCTGCGCAAGACCATCCGCGGGGCCGGCGGCAGCTACCACGTCGTCAAGAACAAGCTGGTCGCGCGCGCCGCCCAGGGCACCAAAATCGAGGCCGCGTTGCAGGGGCTCAAGGGCGTCTCGTCCGTCGCTTACACCTCCGGCGATCCGGTCGCGCTCGCCAAGGCGCTGTCGACCTGGGTGAAGGACAACGCGGAGTTCACCTTCAAGCTGGGCATCGTCGAGGGCAAGGTCATCACCGTCGACGAGATCATGGCGCTGGCCACCCTGCCGGGCAAGGAAGAGCTCTTCTCGGAGCTCCTCTTCCTGATTCAGTCCCCCGCGCAGCGCCTGGTTACGGTCATCAACGCCACCGGCCGCGATCTCGCGGTGGTCATCAATCAGGCCGCTGAGAAGGGCAAGTTCGGAGGCCCGGCAGCCGCACCCGCTGCTCCCGCGCCAGAACCGCCCGTCGCCGAAGCCCCGGTCGCAGAAGCCCCCGTCGCTCCGGCCGCCGAAGCTGCTGCTGCTCCGGCCGCGGAAGTAGCGGAAGCTGCTGCACCGGTCGCGGAAGCACCCGCCGCGGAACCACCCGCCGCGGAACCAGTCGCCGCGGAACCAGTCGCCGCGGAACCAGTCGAAGGCGCATAAAATTTTCGCTTCATCCCCCGGGGGCGCTGGTCTGGGCGCAACGGAAACCCGATGGGATCGAGGCAGCCGAAGCCGAGGATCGGCGGATCAGCTTCGGAGACGCAAGTCAGCACCACGCACCACAAGTTCAGAATCGACTTTTAGGAGAAATAACATGGCAGACATTCAGCAGTTGGAAGATCAGATCGTTAGCCTGAGCCTGCTCGAGGCTTCCGAGTTGGTCAAGAAGCTTGAGGCCCGCCTCGGCGTCTCGGCGGCGGCAGCCGTTGCAGCAGCCCCGGCAGCCGGCGGCGGCGCGGCAGCGGCAGCCCCGGTCGAGGAGAAGACCGAGTTCACCGTCATCCTGAAGGATGCCGGCGCGAACAAGATTTCCACCATCAAGGCCGTCCGCGAAGTCACCAGCCTGGGCTTGAAGGAAGCCAAGGACCTGGTCGACGGCGCGCCCAAGCCCCTGAAGGAGAACGTTTCCAAGGAAGATGCGGCTGCCATCGCCAAGAAGTTCGAAGGCGTCGCAACCGTCGAGATCAAATAAGCTCCTCGTTTAGAGGAGCTTACGGGTAGGTCGGGGCTTTCCAGGTTCCCGCAATCCGGGTCTACGGGCAGGCCGGAGCTTCGGCTTCGGCGCTTTCTCCCCTCCCGTAGACTCCCACTTGCGCGTTATTGCAAAAAGGGGTATCCTTATCGTTGGAGAATCGCCTCTGCCTTGGTGTGCTAGTAGGCAGACAGCGCTTCCGGACACTCGCGAATTTCGTTTTTACACGGCAATCTTCCGGTCCATCCCGCGTGCGCGGGCTACGGGGCCGGCCATCATGCGTTCTGGCGGCGGACTCGCATGGTGACACAGGAACAGTAGCGGCAGCAAAACCTTGAAGCTAGGCGAGCTTCAAAGGGTGGCAGGCATCCAGTCAGATACAGCAATAGTGCACAAGTCGGTTTTTGCGCTCACGGGAGGTGCTGTCCCTGCGAGCGCAATTCTGCGTGTGCGCACACAACCAGTCTCCGCCCCACCCGGAAGCCCGCGAAATCACCCGCACGCGCACTTTATAGCAGTTCCCGCAGTCCGGCGATAGTTAAAAATTTCGCCCCGGCAGTAGAGGCAAGAGTCAGCATCAGGCGCACCGGCCAAACCGCATCGAGGGCGGCCAGGCTCCACAAAGCGCAATCGGTACCAAACCCGGAGAGCAGCAGGCGCGGCTCTCCACCTTCGCGAAAAGCAGCCCGCCGGCAGGCAGCGCAAGCGAAGGCCTCGAACAGAGAATGCTCTGCAGTTGCCGAGAAGTTTAGGAGAACCCCAGCATGCCCAGTGAAATGCGCGCGATCCGCACCCGGCTCGACTTTTCCAAGATCCCAACCTCCATCCAGATCCCCAATCTCATCGAAGTCCAGCGCCGCAGCTACGAGCGCTTCCTGCAGATGGACAAGCTTCCCCAGGAGCGCGAGGACAACGGCCTGCAGTCGGTTTTCACCTCCGTATTCCCCATCACCGACTTCCGCAACGTCTCCGAGCTTGAGTTCGTCGACTTCTCCATCGGCAACTGGGAGTGCAAGTGCGGCTACCTCAAGGGCCTCAACCACCTGCGCACCGCCTGCGCCAACTGCGGCCACATGGTCATCACCGACCCCTTCCACCCGGGCGAAGTGCTCTGCGGTTACTGCGGAACCTACAACAAGAACACCCCCGACTTCTGCACCAAGTGCGGCGACCCCGTCGGCCTCCAGCTGAAGTACGACCAGGCCGAGTGCGAAGAGCGCGGCATGACCTACTCCGCCCCGCTCAAGGTCACCATCCGCCTCAAGATCTACGACAAGGACCCCGAGACCGGCGTCAAGAGCCTGCGCGACATGAAGGAGCAGGAAGTCTTCTTCGGCGACATTCCCCTCATGAGCCAGAACGGCACCTTCATCGTCAACGGCACCGAGCGCGTCATCGTCTCGCAGCTCCACCGTTCGCCCGGCGTATTTTTTGAGACCGCCAACAACCGCACCTACTTCCTCGGCAAGATCATCCCCTACCGCGGTTCCTGGGTCGAGTTCGAGTACGACCAGAAGAACACCCTCTACGTCCGCATCGACCGCAAGCGCAAGTTCCTCGGCACCATCTTCCTGCGGGCTTTGGGTCTTCGTACCGACGAAGAGATCCTCAAGACCTTCTACACGGTCGACACCATCGCCATCGCCGACGGCAAGCTGCGCTGGAAGGTAACTCCCGAAGGCCAGGCCACGAATCTCCAGGGCACGCGTCCAGCTCACGCCGTCACCGCCGGTAAAGAGGAGCTCGCGCCCGCCACGCGCAAAATCTCGCCCCACTCCATCAAGCTGCTGCGCTCGCACAAGATCGACTCCATCGAGGTCGAGGCCTCCGAGTTCGACGGCGCTATGACCGCCTCCGACGTCGTCGACCTCACCACCGGCGAACTGCTCTACGAGGCCAACCAGGAGCTCACCGCCGACAAGCTGCACAAGGTCCTCCAGTCCGGCGTCACCTCCCTCGAGGTCTTCTTCCCCGAGCGCGACGATGTGGGCAACATCATCACCAACACCCTCCGCCGCGACTCCGTGCGCAAGCCCGAGGAAGCGCTCATCGAGATCTACCGCAAGCTGCGTCCCGGCGACCCGCCCACGCTCGACACCGCCTCCGCGCTCTTTGAAGGCATGTTCTTCGACCCGCGCAAGTACGACTTCTCGCGCGTCGGCCGGCTCAAGTTCAATATCAAGCTCTACGAGAACCAGGACGCCAGCGGCCTGGACAAGCGCACCCTAACGCCCGAGGACTTTTACGGGACGATCCGCTACCTGCTCAAGCTGCGCAAGAACATCGGCACCGTGGATGACATCGACCATCTCGGCAACCGCCGCGTCCGCGCCGTCGGCGAGCTCATGGAGAACCAGTTCCGCATCGGCCTGGTCCGCATGGAGCGCGCCATCAAGGAGAAGATGTCGGTCTACCAGGAGATGTCGACGGCCATGCCGCACGACCTCATCAACGCCAAGCCTGTGATGGCCGCCATCCGCGAGTTCTTCGGCTCTTCTCAGCTGTCCCAATTCATGGACCAGACCAACCCGCTCTCCGAGATCACCCACAAGCGCCGCCTCTCGGCCCTTGGACCTGGTGGTTTGTCCCGCGAGCGCGCCGGCTTTGAAGTCCGCGACGTCCATCCCACCCACTACGGCCGCATCTGCCCCATCGAGACGCCGGAAGGCCCCAACATCGGCCTTATCTCGTCGCTCTCCTGCTTCGCGCGGATCAATGAATACGGCTTCATCGAGTCGCCCTACCGCCGCGTCAAGGACGGCCGCGTGCTCGACTTCGTCTCCGTCGCCAACGCCGGCGAGTCCGGCCTGCGTCAGGGCGACCACCTCGAAATTACCGAAGCCAACAAGCTCAACGCCCAGCTCAAGAAAGACAAGAAGCGCGCCATGGAGCTTGAGCCCTACAGCTTCTACCTCTCCGCTTGGGAGGAAGATCGCCACACCATTGCGCAGGCCAACATCGAGCTCGACGCCAAGGGCCACATTGTGCAGAACGTCGTCGACGCCCGCCGCCAGGGCAACTTCGTCCTCGTCCCCAAGGGCGACGTGGACTACGTCGACGTCTCGCCCAAGCAGCTGGTCTCGGTCGCCGCTTCGCTGGTGCCCTTCCTCGAGCACGACGACGCCAACCGCGCGCTGATGGGCGCCAACATGCAGCGCCAGTCCGTTCCGCTGCTGGTCTCGGAAGCTCCCTTCGTCGGCACCGGCATGGAGGGCGTCACCGCCCGCGACTCCGGCGCCGTCATCCTGGCCAAGCGCAACGGCATCGTGGACTCAGTCGATAGCGAACGAATCATCGTGCGCGTCGAAGGCGAGCACCACCCCACCCAGCTCTCGCGCGAGGTCGGCTCCGACATCTACCAGCTCACCAAGTTCAAGCGCTCCAACCAGAACACCTGCATCAACCAGAAGCCGGTGGTCCGCCACGGCGACCGCGTTCTCAAGGGCCAGGTCATCGCCGACGGCCCCTGCACGGAGCAGGGCGAGCTCGGCCTCGGCCGCAACGTCCTGGTCGCCTTCATGCCCTGGCGCGGGTACAACTTCGAGGACGCCATCCTCATCTCCGAAAAGCTGGTCAAGGATGACTACTACACCTCCATCCACATCGAGGAATTCGAGATCGAAGCCCGCGACACCAAGCTCGGGCCGGAAGAGATCACCCGCGACATCCCCAACGTCAGCGAGCACGCCCTGCGCGACCTCGACGAGAGTGGCATCATCCGCATCGGGGCTAAAGTCGGCCATAACGATATTCTGGTGGGGAAGGTAACGCCCAAGGGCGAAACCCAGCTCACTCCCGAAGAGAAGCTCCTCCGCGCCATCTTCGGCGAGAAGGCCGGCGACGTCCGCGACGCCTCACTCACCTGCCCTCCGGGCATCGAGGGCACCATCGTCGACGTCCGCATCTTCTCCCGCAAGGGCCAGGAGAAGGACGAGCGCGCCAAGCAGATCGAGATGGAGCAGATTGAGAAGCTGGAGCGCAACCTCGCCGACGAAATCCGCATTCTCACCGACGAGCGCCTCAAGCGCCTCGAAGCGATCCTGGGCGCCAAAGAAGTGCTCGCCGACCTGCACGACGAGCGCACCAACAAGAAGCTGCTGAACAAGGGTGACGTCCTCAACCGCGACACCATCGAGCTCATCAGCACCCGCAACCTCAAGCGCATCCGCTACGCCGACAAGGACCCCCGCGTCAACGAGCAGATCGATGAGATCGAGGAGATGACCTCGCGCCAGATCGACGTTCTCCGCAAGATCACCAACGAGAAGATCGGCAAGATGCAGAAGGGCGACGAGCTCGCCCCCGGCGTCATCAAGATGGTCAAGGTCTACATCGCCATGAAGCGCAAGCTCTCCGTCGGCGACAAGATGGCCGGCCGTCACGGCAACAAGGGCGTCATCGCGCGCATCCTGCCCGAGGAGGACATGCCCTACCTCCCCGACGGGACGCCTGTGGAGATCGTCCTCAACCCGCTCGGCGTGCCCTCCCGTATGAACGTCGGTCAGATCCTCGAAACCCACCTCGGCTGGGCCGCCTACACCCTGGGCCGGCAGATCGCCGAGGCCGCCGAGCAGATGACCAAGGCCAGCGAAGTCCGCGAGCTGCTCAAGGCGCGTTTCGCCGGGACCGCTGCCCTCACCCAGCTTCTTGAACTCGACGACGAGCAGACCATCCGCGTCGCCGCCGGCATGAAGCGCGGCATATGGTTCGGCACCGCGGTCTTCGACGGCGCCCGCGAGACCGAGATCAAAGCCCTGCTCGCCGCCTCCGGCCTGCCCAGCTCGGGCAAGTCGCTGATGTTCGACGGCATGACCGGAGATGAGTTCGAGCAGCCCGCAACGGTTGGCTACATCTACATGCTCAAGCTCTCGCATCTGGTCGACGACAAGATCCACGCGCGCTCCATCGGACCGTACAGCTTGATCACGCAACAGCCGCTGGGCGGCAAGGCGCAGTTCGGAGGACAGCGCTTCGGCGAGATGGAAGTCTGGGCGCTCGAAGCCTACGGCGCCGCCTACATCCTGCAGGAACTGCTCACCGCCAAGTCCGACGACGTCTACGGCCGCACCAAGATCTACGAGGCCATCGTCAAGGGCGAGGCCGCGATCGAACCGGGCGTGCCCGAGTCGTTCAACGTGCTCATCCGCGAACTGCAATCGCTCTGCCTGGACGTCGAACTCATCAAACTCGCCGACCAGAAAAAAGTACCGCTGCCCTCGATCGCCGCAGCCGACTAAACTCCGCTCTCGGATTAGGCCCGGGCTTTAGTCCGGACTTTCCGAGGCAAAAAGATTGGGGGCTTTAGCCCCGGAAGAAATACGGCAACGCCACAATCGAAAAAAGCACCTGCACCAGAACCACCGGCATCGCGATGCGCCGAAAGTCATCGCGGAACAGATTCGGTAACCGCAGCCCACCCGCTGCACCTGCTAGCGCAGAAGAATAAACGGAGACGCCCACTATGTTCCGCTCCAGTCCATTCGAACTCCTCGGACCCATCATCGACTTCGACGCCATCAAGATCCAGCTCGCCTCCCCGGAGAAGATCCGCTCCTGGTCGCATGGCGAGGTCACCAAGCCCGAGACCATCAACTACCGCACCTTCAAGCCGGAGCGCGATGGCCTCTTCTGCGCCCGCATCTTTGGCCCCATCACCGACTGGGAGTGCCTCTGCGGCAAGTACAAGCGCATGAAGCACCGCGGCGTCATCTGCGATAAGTGCGGCGTTGAAGTCACCCTCAGCAAAGTCCGCCGTGAGCGCCTCGGCCACATCGAGCTCGCTTCGCCCTGCTCCCACGTCTGGTTCTTCAAGGGCCTGCCGTCCCGCATCGGCCACCTGCTCGACATCTCCCTGCGCGAGCTCGAAGCCGTCCTCTACTTCGAGTCCTACGTCGTCGTCGACGCCGGCGACGCCCCCGTCAAGGAGCGCGAGGTCATCAAGGACGAGACCCGCTTCCGCGAGCTCGACCAGCAGTACCGCCCCACCGGCTTCAAGGCCATGATGGGCGCCGAGGCCATCAAGGAACTCCTCAAGAGGGTCGACGTCACTGAGCTGTCTGTTGAGCTTAGGGATCGCATGAAGAACGAGACCTCGCTGCAGAAGAAGCTCAAGTTCTCCAAGCGCCTCAAGATCGTCGAGGCCTTCCGGAAATCCGACAACAAGCCGCAGTGGATGATCCTCGACGTCATCCCGGTCATCCCGCCGGAGTTGCGCCCGCTGGTGCCGCTCGATGGCGGCCGCTTCGCCACCTCCGACCTCAACGACCTCTACCGCCGCGTCATCAACCGCAACAACCGCCTCAAGAAGCTGATGGACCTGCACGCGCCCGAGGTCATCGTCCGCAACGAGAAGCGCATGCTGCAGGAAGCCGTCGACGCACTCTTCGACAACGGCCGCAGGGGCCGGGTCCTGCGCGGGGCCAATAATCGGCCGCTCAAGTCGCTCTCCGACACCCTCAAGGGCAAGCAGGGCCGCTTCCGCCAGAACCTCCTCGGCAAGCGCGTCGACTACTCCGGCCGCTCCGTAATCGTCGTCGGCCCCGAGCTCAAGCTGCACCAGTGCGGCCTGCCCAAGAAGATGGCGCTCGAGCTGTTCAAGCCCTTCATCTACCACCGCCTGGAGCAGACCGGCCACTGCACCACCATCAAGCAGGCCAAGGAGATGGTGGAGATGCAGGAGTCCATCGTCTGGGACATTCTGGAAGAGGTCATCAAGGACCATCCCATCCTGCTCAACCGCGCTCCGACCCTCCACCGCCTCGGCATCCAGGCGTTTGAGCCGGTGCTGGTCGAAGGCAAGGCCATCAAGATCCACCCGCTGGTCTGCACCGCCTTCAACGCCGACTTCGATGGCGACCAGATGGCCGTGCACATCCCGCTCTCGCCCGAAGCCCAGATCGAGGCCTCGGTGCTGATGCTCGCCTCGCACAACATCCTCTCGCCCGCCAGCGGCCAGCCCATCACCGTGCCCACCCAGGACATGGTGCTCGGCATCTACTACCTCACCAAGGCCAAGGTCAACGCCAAGGGCGAGGGCCGCGTCTTCGCCAACATCGAAGAGATCTACATGGCGCTCGAGGCCAAGCAGGTCGAGACCCTCACGCCCATCCGCCTGCGCCACACCGGCCCCGTGCTGGACATGACCACCGCCTACGACGACCAGGACATCACCCACACCGAGCCGGTCGAGTTCGCCAAGCAGTTCATCTCGACCACCGTCGGCCGCGCCATCTTCAACGACGCCCTCCCCGAAGGCATGCCCTACGTCAACGGCCTGCTCAAGAAGAAGGGAATCGGCCAGCTCGTCAACTACTGCTACCTCAACCTCGGCCTCGAGACCACCGTCAAGACCCTCGACCGGATCAAGGACCTCGGCTTCCGTTACGCCACTCAGTCCGGCCTCTCCGTCGGCCTCGACGACATGGTCATCCCCGACTCCAAGTACACCCTGGTCGGCGACGCCGAAAAGCAGGTCCTCGCCATGCAGCAGCAGTACCTCGACGGGGCCATCACCAACGGTGAGCGCTCCAACAAGGTCATCCAGATGTGGTCCGGAGTCACTGAGCGCGTCGCCGACGAGATGTTCAACAACATGAAGCGCGCCGACAAGGAAGGCGCCATGAACCCCATCTACATCATGGCCGACTCCGGCGCCCGCGGTTCCAAGCAGCAGATCCGCCAGCTCTCCGGCATGCGCGGACTGATGGCCAAACCAAGCGGCGAAATCATCGAGACCCCCATCACGGCCAACTTCCGTGAAGGCCTCACCGTGCTGCAGTACTTCATCTCCACCCACGGCGCGCGCAAGGGCCTCGCCGACACCGCGCTCAAGACCGCCGACTCCGGCTATCTCACCCGCCGTCTGGTCGACGTGGCCCAGGACGTCATCATCTCCCACCACGACTGCGGCACCGTCGAAGGCATCTACGTCACTCCCATCATCGAAGCCGGCGAGACCATCGAGCCCCTCCGCGACCGCATCATCGGCCGCGTCTCGCTCGAGAAGCTCAAGGACTACGAGGGCAAGACCATCGTCGAAGTCAACCAGGAGATCGACGAGAACCTCGCCTCCGCCATCCAGGCTGCCGGCATCGAGCGCGTCAAGATCCGCTCCGTGCTCACCTGCGAGTCCAAGCGCGGGGTCTGCATCCTCTGCTACGGCCGCAACCTCGGCTCCGGCAAGATGGTGGAGATGGGCGAGGCCGTCGGCGTCATCGCGGCGCAGTCCATCGGCGAGCCCGGCACCCAGCTCACCATGCGTACCTTCCACATCGGCGGCACCGCATCGCGAGTCTCCGACGCCTCCCACCTCGAGTCCAAGAACGCCGGCACCGTCCGCTTCATCAACCTCGTCACCGTCCGCTCCAAGGATGGCGGCCTGGTCGCGATGAACCGCAACGGTTCCATCGCCGTCGTCGACGAGAAGGGCCGCGAGAAGGAGCGCTACGCCATCGTCTACGGCGCCAAGCTCAAGGTCGAAGAAGGCGCCAAGGTCACCCAGGGCAGCACCCTCGGCGAGTGGGACCCCTACACCTTCTCCCTCCTTACGGAGATCGCCGGCACCGTCCAGTTCAAGGACCTGCAGGAAGGCGTCACCCTCAACGAAGAAGTCGACGAAGTCACCGGCCTTTCCCGCCTGGTGGTCGCCGATTCCTCCGACGAGAAGCGCCAGCCCGCCATCCTGGTCAAGGCCGCGTCCGGCAACAAGCGCTACCTCATGCCTTCCCGTGCCCACCTCATGGTCGCCGACGGCGAAGAGGTCTACCCTGGCGACATCCTTGCCAAGATCCCCCGCGAGACCACCCGCACCAAGGACATCACCGGCGGTCTGCCCCGCGTGGTCGAGCTCTTCGAGGCCCGCAAGCCCCGCGACCCGGCCATCATCTCGAAGATCGACGGCGTCGTTCGCTTCGGCGAGGTCGCCAAGGGCCAGCGCAAGGTCTACGTCACCGCCGACAACGGCCAGGAAGAGGAGTACAGCGTTCCCCGCGGCGTCTACGTCAACGTCCAGGAAGGCGAGCGCCTGCGCGCCGGCGATGCACTTATCGACGGCCCCCGCAACCCGCACGACATCCTGGAAGTCCTCGGCGAGCGCGCCCTGCAGATGTACCTCGTCAACGAAATCCAGGAGGTCTACCGCCTCCAGGGTGTCGCCATCTCCGACAAGCACATCGAGACCATCGTTCGCCAGATGCTGCGCTGGGTCAAGATCGAGGAGGTCGGCGACTCCGGCTTCCTGCTCGAGCAGCAGACCGACCGCTTCCGCTTCAACGAGGAGAACCAGCGCGTGCTGATGGCGGGCGGGCGTCCGGCCATTGGCCGTTCACTGCTGTTGGGAATCACGAAGGCCTCGCTCTCCACCGACAGCTTCATCTCGGCGGCGAGCTTCCAGGAGACCACCCGCGTGCTCACAGAGGCTTCGATCAACGGATCTATCGATACGCTGCGCGGCCTCAAGGAAAACGTCATCGTCGGCCGCCTCATCCCCGCCGGCACCGGCATGGAGTACTACCGCAACGTCCAACTCTCCCCAGAACTGGAAGAAGTGGCAGCCCAGGTCCAGCAGGAAGTCAGCGCAGCCATCGAAGCCGAAGAGCGCGAACTCGAACTCATGCGCATGGAAGGCGAACAAGAAGAAATGGCCGCCGAATAACTCCTACGCGGAGGGCGAAAAGCGCTTCGCGCAAGGACACAATCAACCCAAAGGGCGGGCTCCTCGGAGTCCGTCTTTTCGTTTGTCACTCCGCAGCGCAGCGGAGGAATCTGATTCTCGACGTCCCGTCTGAACTGGAGAGGTATTGGGTCAGGGGCTGCGGAAAGACCTTGGTTTGGTGATAATCTCAGACTCACTTAGCCATATGGAAATTCTGAAGCTCATAATCGCGCTCTTAGGAGGCGGCTTGGCAGGCGCCTTCCTCAATGAATGGTTCCGCCGGAGAAACTCAAGGCTACAGTCCATACCACTGATCGAAAGAGTCAATCGCTTAGTTGATCCCGTCCTAGAGGGGTTCACGCTGGCGCGAGTATCGAGGGGACCGGCCGCCCAACTTGAGCGGGTCGAGAACCTGCGCGAGTACCAATTCACTCTCCGGAACACCTCGCCTGTTCACATGAAAGACGTCGAAATTCAGTTTGAATTTCCTGCTGAGGATATCGAAGCTCGGGCAGAGCGACCAGTATTAAGCAGAACCGCACCGATTCTAGTCGCCCCAGTGGTCACCGCGCCATGGAAGCATGGGTTTCGATGGCGGATCCCAAGTTTGCCGTCCACGGATTCAATGGAGTTCACTTTCAAGGCAGTTAATCCACCGTCTGAGGCCTACGAAGTCGCCCTCTTCAACGCCGACCGTGTGGTGATAAACAAGTCAAAAGGAGAACCAGCCACTAATCCAAATCGGCCGCCCATAACATTAGTCCTCTTTGCTTTCGGGCTTGCCGCGGTCGTCGTAATAGCTCTCATCGCCCTGAGCCCATACGCCGCCCATGGGAACTCCTCCGCGGAGATCAATGCGGGCGGGTGCCAACTCCGAACGTTGTCGCTATTCGAAGAATATGATGAACGACTTCGGACAGGACCATGGCTCATCACGGTCCGATTTTTCAATGTTGGGGCCGAGAAATGCACCGTCCAAGCAGAACAACTCGACCCGCAAGGGGCGTTCACGATTGACCCCGGAACAAAAGTTGAAAAGGAACGTCTGGCAATTCGCCGGCCCAAATTAATGGACACCGAAGTAGATGTTCATGCAGCGAATATGGACGCCAAGAAAGTCATCGTAAGCATCTACCGCGAGCCATAGGGGAAACTCTGTGGCCGGGTGCCCCATTCATCGCGGCATTTTGGGTGGGGTCCAATACGCGCGACGACCATTACTGCCCAGGCCATTTCTCCGATTGCAGTTGATCTTCCGGATCGACGTGCTACCCTTGTCCCGTCCTGAGAAAGGGTCCTCATCGCGGGCCATGAATAATATGCAACGTGCTATCTGGGTTTCATGCTTTGTCCTCGCTTCATCCGCCCTCCTCGCAGTCCACGCACAGAATAATCCGGCGCCGGCTGGCGCCGTTCAAGACAATTATCCGGCACCGGCCGCTGATAAAGGGTCCACTGCGGATTACCCAAGAAGCCGCACGGGGATCCTGATCCAGGGGACCGAATGGACTCCGGTCGCGAATCAGAATCCAACCAGAACCAAAACTGCGCACAGCCTCGCGGCAGGCCTTTCGTATGGAATAGTCCCTGCAAAAATTGTGGCCGAATATGACGGCGACCACGCCTCCACCCAGACAGAGGCGGCACAGCCCACCATCTGCATCTGTCACTTCTTCTCAATTCCCGGTGCTCCTGTGCTGGTCAGGCTGCACCCGAAGAAAGGCGCAAGGGAACTCGATGGCGGCAGAATGATCGTTTATCCGGTCGTCGGTGGTTCAAAAATGGCCGATGCCAATAAGACCGATCTGGTTCCGGCCGATGTATCCCAACCAGAGCCGCAGTACTGGCTGATCCGCCCGCAATCCCCCCTCGAACCCGGCGAGTACGCGCTGATGTTGGGGACTCAGAACATCAGTATCTTCCCGTTCACGGTGCTGCCATCCTCCCACCCAAGCCCGGCCAACTGAACTGACTTGCCGGTGACCCACATCTCGGTTCTGAGATGTGGGTTTCCACTGCTCAATCAGATGAAATAACCCAAGCGCTTAGGAATATGCTATCCTCCTCCTGTGCCAACTGTGCTTCGGATCGACGGGCTTCGCGTCATCCTATACACGAGCGACCATCGGCCAGCGCACGTGCACATACGCGGCAATGGGAAGGAAGCGCTCTTCTAATCTGGACTGTCCCGACGGCCCGCCCGAACTGCGCGGCAACTTTCGCTTCAATCCGAGCGAACTGAGGCGCATCCAGGCGAAGGTCGCACCGCACGTCGCCGCTCTCTGCGCGGCATGGAAGGAGATGCATGGGTATAACGAGTAAGGAATTCAAAGAAGCGGGCGAGCGCATGGATGCGCTCCGCGCCAGCACTCCCTTTGCAACCGCGGCCCACTACGACCGCAAATCCAAAAGTGTAATCATCAAACTCTCCAACGGTCTCGGCATCTTCTTCTCGCCGGAAGATGCCCAAGGTTTGGAAGGGGCGACCGCCGCGCAACTCAGCGCCGTGGAACTCACTCCATCCGGCTTGGGCCTGCACTTCGAAAAGCTCGACGCCGATCTCTGGATACCCGCGCTGCTCGAAGGCTCGTTCGGTTCCCGCAAGTGGATGGCGGCCCGCCTGGGCGCGCAGGGCGGCAAAGCCCGCTCGCTCGCCAAGCGCACCGCCGCCCGCGCCAACGGAGCCCTCGGCGGCCGTCCTCGCAAGTCCGCCGCGCGCTAGCCCGCCGGTCCCCATATATGCGCGGCATCGTCGCCCCGTGCCTTTCCCGGCACCTGCCCCGCATTTTCTTTCTTCCACAAAATCGCGCCCCGTAGGATGACCTTCTGCCTTCGATCCTTCGATCTGTCGATCGCAGAAATCCGCGTCCCGGGAACCTCCAATGAAGCCTCTGCTCCTCACCCTCTGCATCCTGTCAGCCTGCGCCGCCCTCCGCTCCCAGCAGCCCGTCTGGCAACCTTCGCCGGGGCACACCCAAATCCCCATCTGGCCCTCCACGCCGCCGGACGCGCGCCCCGCCAAGGGCCCCGAGACGGCCGAGACGGACACGGACCCCAAGAACTTCATCGCCGGAAAGCCCGCCACCGCGATCTACAACGTCTCGCGTCCCACCATGACGGTCTATTCGCCCACCGGCAAGAACACCGGCGCCGCAGTCATTGTCTTTCCCGGCGGCGGCTATCAGATCCTCGCCATCGACCTCGAAGGCACCGAGGTCTGCGACTGGCTTGTGCCTCGCGGTATTACCTGCGTCCTGCTCAAGTACCGCGTGCCCGCGCCGCGGTCGAACCCGGACTGGGGCGCATATCCGCAATCGCCCATCGCGCTCGAAGACGCGCAGCGCACCCTCGGCCTGGTCCGCTTCCACGCCGCCGAGTGGCACATTGACCCCCACAAGATCGGCGTCCTCGGCTTCTCCGCCGGCGGCCATCTCGTCGCCGCCGCCAGCGTCCACTCCGCCCGTATCTACCCTCCTGTTGACGCCGCCGACAAAGTAAGCTGCCGCCCCGACTTCGCCGTGGCCATCTACCCCGGTCATCTGTCCCGCGGCGACGAGGAGCTGGCGCAACCCAAACTGAACCCCGACATTCGCGCCCACCTCACCGCGCAGGCGCCGCCCACCTTCATCCTCCAGAACGAGGACGACCACGTGGACGGCATCAATCAGGCGCTGGTCTACTACATCGCGCTCAAGAACGCCGGTGTCCCCGTGGAGATGCACCTCTACGCCCAGGGTGGCCACGCCTTCGGCCTGCGCCCCACCAATCTCCCCGTATCGAAATGGCCTCAGCTGGTCGACACCTGGCTCGCCACCATCGGCATGACGCCGCAGTAGCCGCGCGTACCGGGCTATTCCCCCTACTTCACCGGGCCGATGCGGTGGGTGTCCAGGGCGATGTCGTCGTAGTAGATGTCGAAGGGGACGGGCGCGGCGCCGCGGAGCAGGAAGCCGAATGCGACGTCAGTAAAGGCGCCGACGAGGCCGGTGGATTGCGTGGTGGACTTGTAGGTGAAAGGCGTATCCATGATCTTTTCGCCGTCGACCCAAATGGTCTCCTGGTCAGGCTGGTCGTTGAACTCCCACTCGAGCAGGAACCAGTGGCCGAGCGGAACGGCAGGGCCGGGATGCCAGTCTTCGGCGCTATCGACCTGGTCGGTGAAGGTGGTCTGGAAGTTGGAGTGGGACGTGGCGACCTCGAAGAAGCGGGAGTGGGGGAAGCCGGCGGTGCCGGCGGTGATGAAGACGGTGTGGCGATCGGGAACGACAGGCGTGATGTAGACATAGGCGCGGCCGAAGTGGTGGTGCTGCAGCGGCTCGGGCAGGTTCTTCGCCTCGAGGAACGCGTGGGTACGCTGCGCGGGCGCGGGGCAGCGGACCAGGAGCGCGTACTTGCCGTGCGCGACTTTGTCCGACTGGACGGTGAGGATGGCGTCGCCGGTGACGTCCTGGGTCCAGAGGTTCTTGTCGATTGTGCCGGATTCGAAGTCTTCGGAGAACAGCGGCTTGGACGCTGGTTGAGGCTGCAGGGCGGCGGGCGCGGCTGCGGGGGCAGGCGCGGCGAAGACGACCAGGGCGAAGAGGAGAGCTTCGATCAGGGCTTGAGGCATGGGGGAAAGGATACGCCTGGGTGGTTGGCTGGCGCGAGTATCTTGAGATAAAACGAAAACGCCAGAGACCGTGGGGTCTCTGGCGCTTCATTCTTGAGGAACTCGCAGTTTCAAATCGGCGCTGCGTCTTCCGGCTACCGTCTGGCCAACCCCCGATTTGCACCGGCGATCAACCTTTCAGCCTCGCCTTCCGATTGACCTCCGACTTGCGTCGGCGATCCATCTCCGGCTCTGCCTTCCAACTCAACCTCCGATTCTCATCGACCGTCAAATCCTTCGACTTGCCCTCCGGTCAACCTCCAACTTGCGTTGGCGACCAACCTTCCGGCCTGCCTTCCAGCCAACCTTCGACTTGCGTCTCCGGCCAACCTTCCGGCCCAACCTTCGCATCGACCTGCGACTTGCGTCGCCTGCCGATCCTCCGGCCTGGCCTTCCGACTGACCTCCAGCTTGCGCCTTCGATCAATCTTCCGGCTCACCCTCCGGCTGACTTCCAGCTTGCGCCTTCGTTCAACCTTCCGGTTCCGCCTTCGAACCTAACTCCCGACTCTCATCGGCCGCTCAATCCCTTCGGCGCTGCCTTCCAGCTAACCTGCGGCTTGCGCCGCCGATCAACCTTCCAGCCCTGCCTGACGGACCAACGTTCCGACACCGGCTGTCGCATCTCCGGCTCTGCTTCCCGGTCAATCTCCGACTCGCGTCTTCGACCGGCCTTTCCGCGTGGCCTTCGAACTCAACCTCCGTCTCATCGGCTGCGGCATCCCGTCGGCGCTGCCGACCGGCTAACCTGCGGCTTTCGCCGCCGATCCACCGTCCGACCCTGCCTGACGGACCAACAACCGACTCCTCGGCGTTGCATCTCTGGCGCCGCTTCCGGCCGATCCTTGACTCGCGTCTCCGATCAACCTTCGGCTGCCCTCCGGTCAACCTCCAACTTGCGTTGGCGACCAACCCTCCGGCTGAACCTTCCTGTCAATCTCCAGCTTGCGCTTTCGATCAACCTTCCGGCTGCCTTCCGATCTAAACCTTGGCTTTCGCCTCGACCGATCTTCCGGCTGTCTTCCGATCTGATCTTTGGCTTGCGCCTCCAACCGATCTTCCGGTTCCGCCTTCGAACTCAACCTCCGACTAACTACGTGTCATCAGTTGAGAAGGACATTAGGATTGCCCCACCTGTGCACGCAAGTGCAAATCCTTAGGTTTCTGTGGATTTCTTCCAGAGACCGCCATCCACGCGGATTCCGTCGACTTAACATCTTTAGAAGTGCACCAGCGCCGTTGCATCGCACTTCTCTTTTACTCAGGCTGTGCAGGCATCCAGCCATGCAATTGCATCCAGTTCGCAATCAGAGTCGGCGTCACGGTCAGCTCATGCATCGCGGGCGGCAGGCCTTCTCCCATGTGCGTGCCATGCGCACCAAGTTCGAAGATGTGCAACTCCGAAGCCACGCCCGCGGCCTTTAGGGCGACGTAGAACTTCGCGGCATTGCGCGAGTCCACCGTCTTGTCTCCCGTGGTCGAGTAGAGGAACGACGGACTGGACTCCGCGGTCACGTGCTTCACCGGGTCGATTGCATCGATCGCTGCCTGGCTCGGGTGCGGCCCCAGAATGCTCTCCATTGGCAGCGTACCGTTAGCCAACGGCACGCTCATGTCCATCCGTCCGTAGGACACGATCTCGAAGTCCGGCCGGTCGGAGACGCGGTCGATCGGGTCCGCGGCGGCAGGGTTGCCGGCGTCGTGGATCGTCG
>Ga0224555_1001901_pt1 | contig 26472 bp, 33 predicted proteins | sample 714S23034metaG_FD_180687 | JGI IMG/M metagenome (GOLD analysis project Ga0224555, IMG submission 180687) | Peat soil microbial communities from Stordalen Mire, Sweden - 717 S2 30-34 | ecosystem: Environmental > Terrestrial > Soil > Wetlands > Peat | place: Sweden: Norrbotten County, Stordalen...
CTCTCGGGGATGCGGCCCCGGGCCGTCCTGCTCTGCCCCCTGCGCCGGCATAGGATTGCTTTTGCTGGCTGGCCTCCATCCTGTCATTCCTGTCATTCCTGTCATTCCTGTCATTTCTAAAAATTGGGGAAATAGTGGCGCAGTCGGTCCGCCTGCCATGCCCAGGCGGCGGCCCAGGCGGCGGCACTGGCGGCGGCCCAGGCGGCCCTGGCGGCGTCCCCGGCACTGTGCTCTCCGCACCCCTAGGATTGCGGCCCCATTGAAGCCGTTACGCCGGGATCAGCGTAGCAAAGACTGATCACGTCGTCGTCGGGGGCGGGGTCGGTCCCGTAGAGGGCCCGGAAGGCCTCCAGGGCGTCCTCTGCCTCGATGTCGTCGTCGTCCGCCCGCGAGACTAGCCACTCGATGGCCTCGGTCATGGTCATGGTCATGTCGTCCTCCTCTCGGGGATGCGGCCCCGGTCCGTCCTGCTCTGCTGATCCATGACTAGAGTATATATCCCATCGATGGGATATGCAAGGGAAATCTTTGGTTATTTTTCCTTTGTTTTTGCGTCTTTTCTTGGACGCCCGCCGAGAAGGCCGTTTTTTCGGGCCGCTGCCGCCTTTTTGGCGGACCGGATAGAGCCAAGCGCAACTGCGGCGGGATTTTTCTTTTTTACATTTGCCATTGACGCCCCCACAAAAATATGTTAGCCGATTGATACGTCTGTGTCCTCATAGTCCCCCACTTCGAGCGCCGCAAAATCTTTGTCGCAAATGCGATTGAAGTGGTTTATCAGCACCGCCTCTGCTCTGCATGATGGCGCTCCCCCCGTCTCGCTATACATCCAATCCGCCACCAGATTAGCCAGGAGCTGGGCCTCCTCGGGAGCCCACAACATCTTTGATCGCGGCCCCGGCAGATTACGGTTCCAGCACATTATATTTTTCTCCCGCAGAGAATGATGTCGAATGTCTCAAGGTCTACGCGATCCCGATGACGGCGACAGAGCTCAAGGGTGATGACGTAGGTAATGGCGGAGCCCAGGCCCGCGCCGCAGATGAAGGCTAACATTGGACCTCCTTCACTTCGCGCGCCCCGGTATGGCACGGGCAGTTTTTGAGCATCCGCATCTTGAGCCGGTAGACAGGTGTGCGCATACCCTTGACGTCCTCAATGACCCGGCTGCCATCTGGCATGGTGAGCAAAAAATCGCCGCGATATTTAACGCCGCAAGGCAACTTGACCTCGGGTTGCAATTCGAGCGCAACTATTTCTTTGGCCGCCAACAGCCACTTTAGCTCGGCATATCGCTCGGCCTCGGCCTTGCTGTCGAAGCGGTGGCCGTCTACTATGGTTTTGATCGCGCCATACTTAGAGCGGCCTAGCATGATGCACCCCCGAACAGCTCGCATTGACTACTCTCTGCCTCGCGCCATCTGCGTGGCACATCGCGGAGCATCTTGCCGGCCGCCGATGCCGAACACACCAGCACGGGCGGCTTGCCCTTGCCGAGCGGAACCAGCACCAGGCGGCCATCGAGGACGCGCAACTCACCGTGCGCGTGGTCGAGGTCCGAGAGCAGCGCAGGGGGCTTGGCGTCTAGCGCGGCCGCGCGGAGCAGGGCCTCGGCCAGTTCTCGGGCCTTGGCGGCCTTCGCCTCGCCCAAATCCTCGGCGTAGTAGTAGCGGAACCAGTTGGTGCCCTTGCCGTCCCGCTTGCCTCGGATGATGTGCCCGGCCTTGCGCAGCTCACTCAATCGGTTGCTCGGCACGCCCACGCCGCCCAACTCCAACTCGCGGAGCGTGACACCGCCGTGTCCGGCGGAGCGCAAGAGTTGGAGGCAGAGGGTGCGCTGGTAATTGGTGTCAATGGCTTGCATGGTTGGCCTCCACCATGGCCTGCCGAGCTATGAGCTGGTCCGGCAGGTGCTTGTTGACCACCGCCATCCCGCAGAGCAGGAGGGCGAACAGAACCAGCGCCACGGCGAAGAAGATGACGCGCTCGCGGCGCTCTCGGTCATTGCGCGCCCTGGCTACGCGATGCTCTTTCCAGGTGCGGGGTGTCATTTGCGCGCCTCAGAAGGGGAGGTCATCGGCGCTCGTGCTGGGCGCCTCCGGCGGTTCGCCGGGGCCGGGATCACTGCTTCCACTTCCGCTTCCGCCGCCTTCACCTTCGCTGCGGCGGCTGGAGAGGAATTGCACCCGCTCAGCCACCACCTCGAGGATGGAGCGCTTCTCGTGGGCATCGGTCTCCCAGCTGCGGCTCTGCAGGCGGCCTTCAATCAGGACCGGGGAACCCTTCTTCAGGTATTCGCCGCAGGCCTCAGCCTGCTTGCCCCAGACCACCACGCCGACAAAGGTGACTTCTTCTTTGGCCTCGCCGCTGGCGTCCTTCCACTTGCGGTTGGTGGCCATGCGCAGGTTGCAGACGGCGGTGCCGCTGGGGATGAACTTGAGCTCGGGGTCTTTGGTCAGATTTCCGACCAGGATGACGCGGTTCATGCTGGCACTCATGCTGCACTTCCTTTCTGGTTGGGGTTATCTTCAAAGGGAATATCGCCGGGCTGGAGCGGGCCAGCCTCGGCCATGCTCGGCGCGGGCTCACCACCCAAGCCCTCGGCTTCCGTCTTGAGCTTGGCGCGCTTATTGGCGTAATCGTTGCGGAGCCCAGCCAACTCTGCGCCGGATAGCTTGGCCTCTGCGTCCTTCACTTGCTTGCCGACCTCGGCCAGAATTGTTAAATTGCTAGCCGCGCTAATGCTGGCCTGCAAAAGCGCGGTGCGCGCCGGGTCTGCTGCCGTGGGCAAAGCTATGTCCTCATCATCGGGAGGCAGGCCGCTGCCGACCTTGCGCTCAGGAGCCGGTCCGGTGTTGAGCCACACCAATAATTTCCGGCCCACGTCCTCGGAGAGCTGGAAGCTCTTGTTGTCGAGCAGACTGGTGCGGTCCTTGCTGGCGCGGGCCATGTGCGCGTCATCCACATCGAGGAAGGTTGTGAACTCATATTCCATGCCCTGCCGCTGGACCGGAGCCAGAGCCACCTTGCGCGGGACCGTCTTTCCGGTGCGCTCGTCCTTTTCCAAAACGTACTCCTGCTTGGCGCGCAGGGTGGCGATGATGTGGCACGGCGACTGCAACATGGCGTCCACCAAGGAGCGGTGCTTCGGCGTGATATCCTTCCAGGCCGTGAAACTGTTGCCGCCCTTGGCCTTGTTGTCCACCTGGTCCAGCGCTCCGCCCTCGCCTTCCCAGGCATGGCTCAAGCTGTCGATGATGATGATCTCGGCCCCAGCCGCTTCTGCCGCATGGATGTAATCGGTGTAGACGATGGGGTCAAAATTGCGCTCAATGCAGGCGGTCTGGAACTTGCCTAGATGGGCATAAAGCTCTGCGCTGTGGCGCTCGGTGTCGATCACGAAAATGCGCTCGGCTGGCGCAATGCCCAGGGCCAAGCGGAGCGCGCCAAAGGTCTTGCCGCTGCCGCTGGCTCCCATGATGCCAAGCCGCAGTTTGGCGCGCTTGCGGGTTGCTGTGCTAAACTGGATTGCCATGGTGGTCTCCTGTGGGTTGGGCGGCCTATGGTCGCCGACTGTATCAGCGGCCTGTGCCGCCAATTTTTGTTGCCAGGGTAAACTTGACCCCCGGCGTGTCCTTGGTGATGGTGCCGTCCAGGATGTGCTTCTTGATCTTGACCTCATCCACCACATGGTAGGTGAGGGGCAGGAGCGCGATGTCGCATTCGAGCGATTCCACCACCGTACGCTCGCGGATGCCAGCAGCGGGCGATGTCAGGACCGGGGACGGCAGAGCCTTGCTGCTTGCGGGCTGGGTCAAGGCATCCTCAAGCTGCTCCCGCTTGTAGGCCACCATCTGCGGCGAGATGGCATTGATGGCGCTCTCACAGGCCGCAATGATGGGCTTGCCTACGCCCCGGATGCGGTCGGCCTCGGCGTCAAAAGGCTTTGCCTTTTCCATGCAGATTTTTTTGACCAGGGTTTTGCTTTTTTGCAGATTATTGACGCTCTCTGCGGCTTTGTTGTAGCCCTCGGTGCTGTCGATTTCCAACCTCGCCACGCCCCGGATGATGGCCTGTATCTGCTCGATGGTGGTGGCGGGCAGGATGGTGAGCGGACGCGCCAGGTCTGGCGACGGCGTCAGGACGATATCTGCTGTGTCGCTCATTTGTCGGCCTCCTTGAGGGGGGGGAGCACGGCAGCCCAAGCCTTGTCGATGGGCTGCTGGCCAGCAGGCGCGTAGATGCCGCAAGCCACGGCGCGCAACTTCTGCGCGGCCACCATGAGCGCGTTGCTGGCCGCGCCGACGGCCACCTGCTCGGCGGCAGAGAGTTGTGCCCAATGCAGGCGCGCCCCGCTCTGCATATTGTCGTGCTGCTCGGTCAGGGTCTCGGCGATGTCGCCGAACTCGCCGCGGAACTCTTTGGTCATTGTCATGCCTCCAATGTTATGCCCGCCCAGGGCTGCACGATGGAGCCACTTCCGGGCGGGCGCTGCGGTTAATGCCGGACTATATCATTGCTAGCGTAACTTGTCAAAACAAATCAACGCTGGGATATATTTTTCCCCGCCCCCCTTGACACGCTCCCCCTACTGCCCTATATAGTGGCGGCATGACAAACAAAACTCACAAATTGGTCCCGCTACCCGGCATCCTGCCGCGCCTCACGCTGCCAGGGGAAAAACGGTCCATATCGCAAGCGGCCGTGAATGCCTGCTACCTGCCCGCGCTAAAAATCAAACCTGTCAACATATCCGGGCTGCCAAAATCGCGCACCGAGCACGCCTACATCACCGCAGCGCAAGCGGATGCCATTGTGCGTTTGTTCCGACTTTTCAATTGGCGCAGTTTCCGCGCCGCTGGGTTAGATTGGCTTTGATTGCATTTTAGCGCCTGGGGTGATATACCAGCCCGAGCGACGCACTTTTGGAGGCCAGATGATAGACGAGCATGAGCAAGAGCGGCAAATCCGGTTCCGGGCATGGGCGCAGGTCCCGGTGGAACTTTTGGCATCTCGGCTCTCGATGGAGGCCAAGGCCCTATACGCCATCATGCGGAGCTTTGGCCCCGAGAGCCGCGCCAGCATCAAGGGCCTGGCCGCCCGCATGTATGCCGACCGTCCCACCATTACGCGCAGGCAATGCCTGAACGTCAAGCAAGCCCAGCATGAGCTTGTGGATGGCGGATGGATCGAGCTTGAGGCCGAGGGCACCGGCAAGGGCAAAGGCCAGAAAGGTGTGCCTAGAATATGGCGTATTCTTGATATGCCCCCCAATTTTAAGGGGGCTCGTTTTTGTGCTACCACAAATTTGAGGGGGCTCAAAAACGGACCCCCTAAGCAGATAAGTAAAAGCTCTTCTAAGCATCTAAAAAAAGAAAAGAAAAGTGTGTGTATGACGCATAGCTTAGTTAAGCCGACCGCTGAGAAATCAACGCCCAAAACCACACACACCTCTTTGGCTTCGCCAAGCCCCAAAGACCAAGCAAAAACGCCCACTCTGATTCATCCGCTTCAAGCGCGTCTTGAAGCCATAGCCCAATCAAGCCCGGGCGCCGGAACTCCCCACGCCGCAGAACTGCCCACGCAGAGCGAGAGCTATGACCATCTCGCCCAGGCCTATGCGCTCTTTTGCAATGATTCGTTTTGGCGAGCCCGCAATCTACCCTGGCGCGGCTTCGTCAAGCAGCTTTCGCAATTCTTGGCGCTCGCCAAGAAACCACCGGCATCCCAAAAGCCCACCAAGCCAGACCCCAAGACCTGCACACATCCCAAGCGCCTGCATCGCCTACCCGTACGACACCTAGATCCCATTCGCGGCTGGACTGACACCACGCGTTGCGCCTGCGGCCACATCGTCCATGTGGACTACGAGTACCCAACCCCACCCGAGGAGCTGCGCCCATGAACAGCACCCTGGATTACGCCGCGGACCTAGCAGCCAAAGCCCGGGCCGCCTGCAGTTGTCCACCCGAGGCCCTGGGCTACAACGACATGCATCAAGTGTGCTGTACTGCCTGCGGGAATGTCATCGAGCTATGGAATCCACAAGCGTGCAGTCTAGCCGAGGTCACCGCGCAGCTCATCAAGAACTCCATGAGGGCTAATCATGCGAGTGCATAAGCGCGGCGGGAATCACGGAGGCTTTAGAACTACGGCAAAGGTTCACGCTCACATCGCCGAGCTGATGGAGATGGAAAACACCGGTCGCACGAATTACAAGCCCGCGCTTATGGCTATCTATTTGCTTGAGCTATTGACCGGGCATAGCGAAATTGCTATAAACTCTTGCCCATCCAAAAACGGCGACACCTGTTTTATGATTTGCTCGCTAGGTGGACCCGTGAAACACCTCACCCCCGCTGAGTGGGAGCAGACCAAATGCCCGCCAAAGGAACCCTAAAGTTTCGGGTCACCCCAGCGGTCTTAGAGCGGTCGGATCGCTGCCCATTTACGAATGCTGCTCCGGCGGAACCCGCAAACATCTCACGCAAGCGGAATGGGAGCAACTTCCCACGCTGGGAAGAGCACACGGGCTTGAAAGCCGAAGCAATTAGAGGCTGAGGAGACTGCCATGCCTGCCAAGGGAACCGTTCGATTCGTCCTCACCCCAACTATGCTGGAAAAGGCAGGGGTTGCAGCATCGCGTGGGCTGGACCATGATGACATAGCGCGGGTGCTGGGTATCAGCGTCACCACGCTCTATGAGCACAAGGCAAAGAATGAGGAGTTCGCGGAGGCCATACGGAGGGGCAAGGCGAAGGGGCACCTGGCCATTGCGGATGCTGTATACAACAAAGCCAAGGCCGGGAATATGGATGCTGCGCGGCTGATTTTGAGCAGGCGCTATGGCTGGCAAGAACATCAAAAGATTGAAGTCGAGGGAATGCAGCAGGGCGCCATCGGCGGCGAGGTGATGATTGACGCGCGCACGCTGAATCTCCACGCCGGGAATGGCAATGGCTCTAAAGGCGGCACCGATGCAGCAGATGAGCAGCACAGCGATGATGACCTCCGAGCAGAGATACTCAGCAGCTTGGACCGCATTGCTGCCGCGAGCCGAGCGCCAAGCGTGGTTATCGACCAGAAGTCACGCTCAACTTGAACTGCTGAAACACGATTGGAGATTTTGGGCGCGAGCTGACCAGCGGACACCCATGGGCGAGTGGTCGCAATGGGTGGCGCTGGCGGGCCGAGGTTGGGGCAAGAGCCGGGTGGGCAAGGAGTGGGTGCGCGAGGAAGTGAACGCCGGAGCCCGGCGTTTTGCTTTGGTGGGAGCTACCAATTCGGACGTCAGGAACGTGATGATCGAGGGCAGCGCCGAAAGCCCTGGCTTGCTCGATGTGTTCCCGGACCACCAGCGCCCGGTCTACATCCCGAGCAAGCGCCTGATAAAGTTCCACACTGGTGCGGTGGGCTATACCTACTCGGCAGAGACGCCCGCCCGACTTCGCGGTCCGCAGCATGACCGCGCGTGGTGCGACGAGCTGGCGGCGTGGGAGGAGGCTGGACCAGGGCGCATGCGGCACACTTGGGACATGCTCAAGTTTGGCTTGCGGTTGGGCGCGCATCCACGAGCTTGCGTCACCACCACGCCCAAGCCGCTGAAGCTGCTTAAGGAATTGCTGGCAGACCCCGGCACGGCCATCACGCGGGGCCGCACGTTGGACAACGCGGCCAACTTAGCGCCGAGTTTCTTGGCCGAGATTGTGCGGCTCTATCAAGGCACGCGGTTGGGCCGCCAGGAGCTGGACGCCGAGGTGCTGGCTGACATCGAGGGTGCGCTCTGGATGCTAGAGACCATCGAGGCGCACCGGGTGCGCACGGCACCGAATGACATGGCGCGCATCTACGTTGGCGTAGACCCATCGGTTGCTGGCCAGGACTTCACCGAGGACCGCAGCAAGAAACGCGATGACTGCGGCATCGTGGTCTGTGGACGGCGCGGGCCGAAGCGGTCTTTCGCCGAGCGGTATGTGTTGGGCGATTACAGCATGAACGCCGCTCCCGACAAATGGGCGCTGGAAGTGGTCCGCGTGTTTTGGTTGCATCAGGCGGATGCCGTGATAGCCGAGGGCAACAACGGCGGAGAGTTGGTGCGCATGGCCATCAACCATGTTGACCCACGCGTTAAGGTCAAGATGGTGACGGCGACACGTAACAAGGCGACCCGCGCAGAGCCGGTGGCCATGGCCTACCAGCGCGGCGAGGTGCATCACGTCAAGGAAGCGAAGCTGCAAAAGCTCGAAGAAGAAATGACAACATGGGTGCCGGATGGAAAGAGCGGCTCACCCAATCGGGTGGACGCCTTGGTGTGGGCTATCATCGAGGACATGGAAGGTGTCGCCAGCTACGGCACCATGGCATAAGGGGGCAGCATGGCACAGACAAAAGGTTCGACGCGGCTACTGAATCCCATGGGCGTCATCGGCGGCATGGGCGCAGCGGCCAAGGCATTTGCCCAGGGCCAGGGCGTGCAGGGCGCGGGCAAGGTATTCTGGACATTTACCACGGACTATTACGTCCCTAACAAGCAGCAGTTCCAGGCGGACGGTGGCCGCTACGGTGCGCGCTATGATGCCATCACCGAGATTGAGCGCGCCCAGGAGTTCAGCATCGCCGTCAACGCCATCGCCCGCGAGATTGGCGGCGCCAAGCGCATGCTGGAGATGGAGACGCAAGGGCAGGACCCAGTGCCGCTCACCGACCGCAATCATCCGCTGGTCAAGCTCATGGAGCAGCCCAACCCGCTCCACACCTGGCAGAGCTTCATCGAGACATCCGTGATGCTGCTCTTGCCAACTGGCAACTGCTATTGGCTCATGGACCCTCTGAGCGTGGCGGGCACGCCCATGGCGATATGGATACTCAGGCCGGACCGCACGCGCCCGGTGCGCCTCGCCGACCCCTTGCGCCCTGTGCAGGGGTATGAGCATTTCGCCGAGGATGGCACGCGCCACATGTTCCCGAGCGACCGTGTCATCCACATCAAGCTGCCCAACCCGCTCACCGATTATCAGGGCCTGGGCTTGGTGCAGACCTTGGGCCTGACGTTGGAGATGGACGTCAGCTCCATGCAGAGCAACATCAACCTGTTCCGCCAGGGCGGCAGGTTGTCCACGGTTATTGAGGGCTATGACGATGGCGACCCGCTGGCCGAGAAAGAGTTTGTCAACAAAATCAAGGCCTCGCACATGGGCAGCGAGAACGCGCACAAGGTGCTCATTCTCCACGGCACCGCCAAGCTGAATACGCAGGCATCCGCAGCCACCAAGGAAGTGGATTACAAGACCACGCGCGAGGACTTGAGCCGCGCCACCGGCGGCATGATGGGCGTGCCGCCGCTGATGATGGGCCAGCTCGACCAGATAAACCGCAGCACGGCCACCGTGCAGCAGCAGCAGTTCAACAAGAATGCTGTCTGGCCGCACATGAACCGCTTCGAGCCCGCGCTCAACATCATCGCCCGCAAGTTCGGCCCCTATGCTTTCCGTTTCCCACGCGTGGATGCCCTGGACACCGACACCGCATACAACTACATCTTCCACGGCTCGCAATCTGGTGCGCTGTCGCCCAACGATACCCGCGAGAAATTCTTGGGGCTGGCGCGCAGCAAAGACCCTGACATGGATAAGTGTTACATCCTCAACACCTACATCCCTCTCGATACCTCGGGCAAGCAGCCGGTTCCAGCATCTTCGCTGCCAGCCGCGATGCCGGGGGCCGCGCCTGCTGATGCCGTGGCCAAGCCGGCCGTCACGCCGCATGTGCCAGCAACGCCAACAGCGCCACCACACAAGGGACCGCTGACATCGCTTTCATCCCTGGGATCAAAGGCGCTTACCGACAAGGATGGCCGCCCTTTTCCTAAAGGCACCCAGGAGCAACGCCGCGTCCTCGCTGCCGTCCTTGCTGCGCGGCCCAAGATAGACAAGGCGCTTGCCGCTCCCATCGAGCGCCATTTCCGGGCCATCGCCGACAAGGCCGTGGCCGAGCTTGAGAAACGCGGCAAGGGCAAGGCCGTGCAGAAGGCCAGCATCCCCGGCCTGCTCGATGGCATCCGCAAGGCCTATGACCCCACCGGCACATCCTCGGGCTTGCAGCAGAACGCCGGGAGCGTCTACGCCGCGCAGGTGGTCTCGGCTACGCAAGATGCCGCCATTATCTTCGGCATCAGCATGGACGGCTTTGCTGAAAGCAACACAGACTTTGCCAACGTGCAGCAATACCTGGCCCAGCGCATCACCGGAGTGGACCAGGAGGTCAAGAATCAGATAGCCAGCCTCATGCAGCAAGGCGCTGAGATGGGGCTGTCGCCCTGGCAGATTGCCAACGGCACCACGCCCGCGTGGAGCGAGGCCAACGATGGCGCGAGCTTTGACGGCATTCGCACCATGGCAGACGACATTGCCCAAGAGCGCGCCATGCTGATTGCCCGCACCGAGACCGCGCACCTTCAGGACGCCGTGAACCTGGAGGCCTACAAGCGCATGGGCGTCACCGCTTGCGATGTCCTAGGCTGCGAGGATTTCAAGGTGATGACCGAATGGGGGCAGAGCTACGGCTGCAATAGCCAGAACGTGCCCATCTCAGCGCAGCCCATCCAGTTCCATCCCAACCATGCCGGTGCTGTGGTGCCGCGTCCGGTCAGCTAGGGGGTGCCCATGGTCCAGACCGTCAAGTCACAGTCGGAACTGTGCTGCAAATGCGAGCAGCCGGTCCGCGCCGCAGGGCAACGCTACTGCCTCTATCACCACGCCATGCACGAATATATCTATCGCGCAAAGGCGCAGATACAGGCTGAGGCTGCGAGCAAGCAGCTGGCGCTCAAGTTCCGGCGGAAGCCCTGACGCGTGGAAGCCCTGACGCGTGGAACAGCTTTTTGACAAGAGCCGGGTGGATGTGGTTATATCATCTCGGCGAGTGAAAAAACCAGAGCAGGTGCGCAATGAGGGTGGCTCGGACGATTTCACCAGAGCCACCCTCTATCAGAGCAAGGCGGGCCATGAGCAAAGACACGCGATTCATCGGAGCCCATGTTAAGGCAGTCTCGGCACCCGGCGAGGCTGCGCCTGATGCTCCCTATGGCTGGGTTGAGGGCATTGCCAATGCCTTCGAGGTGGACCGCTACGGAGACCTGGTGCTGCCGAGCGCCCTGGCCGGAGCCATCGAAAAGTTCATGCTCAACCCTGTGCTGAGCTTCGGGCATGGAATCGATGGCAACCCCACCAACGGCACGTTGCCAGCCGGAACGGTCTTGAGCATCAAGCAGGACCTCAAAGGCAATACAACTTTTCGGGCTCGCTTCGCGAACACTGCAGACGCGCAGAAGGTGCGCCAGCTTTACGCCGATGGCGACATGCGGGCCTTCAGCATCCACTTCTTGCCCTACGGGTCAAGCCTGGAAGTGCGGCCTCCCACGCCAGAAGAGTTGCAGCAGTTCCCTGGCACCGAGCGGGTCATCAGCAAGATGGAATTGATCGAGATTGCCTGCGCCGTGGTCCCGGTCAACGCCGGGAGCCTGGCCAGCGGTGCCAAGAGCCTCAACCACGGCAAGGGCAAGATGTCGCCCATGCCTACACTCAAGCAAGGAGCAAAAGCCATGGCTAAGACCATCCTGACCAGCGAAAGCCGCAAGGCCATCGCCAACGCGGCGGGTGCCTATGAGAAGCATGTGAAATCCATGGAGGGCCTCAAGGACCAGCTTGAGGAGCTCTCCGAGAGCCCCGAGGGTGCCGAGGACGATCATCCGGGCATGGCCTCCAAGTGCTCCAAGGCTTTCCAGGCCGCGACTGAAAGCCACGGTCAGCTTGGCGAGGCCATCAAGGCCATGCACGTCAGCATCAACGGCGGCAACGAGCCTGCTTCGGATGGCGATGAAGACCCTGATGCCGAGCCTGGTGATGACGCTGATGCCGGTGCTGCCGGTGGCGAGGCCGTCACCGATGGCGGCACTCCCCCGCTCCCTGAAGACCCTGAAGCCAAGGCCCTCGTCTCTGCGTTCCGCGCGGGGCTGGCGAAGAAGTAAGCGAGCCGCTACGGCTCATCACCGAGGCGCTCGCCTCCAACTCAAGAGGGCACCATGAAGCTGACGGACATCGCAAGCCTGCTTGCCGCTGAAGTGCAGCGTGGCTTGCAGAACAGCAAGGCTGAGACCGCGAAGGAAATGAAGGCCATGACCAAGGGTCTGGTGGCTGATGCCCTGGGCACCGGCACGCCGGGCTACAAGGCCTTGGCGGAACTGATCGAGAAGGAAGTGTCGATGCGCATCCCCACCGCTGCGCTGTTCTCGCCCGACAAGGGCAAGGGCTACGACCCCGAGAAGGGCTTCAGGGGCATGAGCAAGGATTTTGCTGACAGCCTGGCAAAGAAGACGCTCTTTGCCATCAGCACCGACAGCATCCGCGCCCGCATGTTCGCTGGCGAGACCGCGAAGGCCATGAGCGTTGGCACCGGCTCCTCGGGCGGCTACCTGCTGCCCGAGGAGTTCGTGGCCGAGGTTGCCCGCAAGCTGGTTCACACCAGCGTCTTCCTTGGCTCTTGCCGGGTGTGGAACGGTGTGGACATGATCGGCAAGATGCCTCGGGAAACCGGCACGGTGAACGTGACCATCGGTCCCGAGCTGACCACGCCCACGCAGACCCAGCCGACCCTGGGCCAGCTGACCTGGGCGTTGCAGAAGCGCATCGCGCTCACCAACCTGCCCCAAGAGTTGTGGAAGTTCAGCGGCGTGGATGTGCTAAACCTGCTGGCGACGATGTTCGCCGAGCAGTTCCAGAAGACCGAGGACTACTACTACCTCCTCGGCTCGGGCAGCAACCAGCCCATGGGCCTGCTGACGCAGACAACGGGCATGACCAGCCTGCCCATTGCGGGAGCGGCCACCGTCTGGCAGGACTTGTTCGCACTGAAGCACAGCGTCAAGAGCCAGTATCGCGTTGAGAAGGCCAATTGCGTCTACATGGCCAACAACGCCACCATTGAGCTCTTGGCCACGCTCACCGATGACCAGAACCGCCCGGTGTTCCTTGATCGCGGCGCGGACGGCATCGGCTCCGCCAACATCCCCCCGCAGACCGTGGGCTTCATCGCTGGACACGCGGTGCTGGAGAACCCCTACGTTCCCGGCCCGCAGTGCGAGACCCTGAACGGCACCATCATCACCAGCACGGCGACCACCAGCCAGGTCGTCTTCGGCAACCTGGAGCGCGGCTACTACGCCTTCAAGGGTCCGCAGATGGAAGTCAAGACCAGCGACCAGGCGTATGACGCCTTCTTGAACGATGGCCTCTACACTCGCGCCATCGACTTCCTGGACGGCAAGCCTGCGATTCCCGAGGCCATCGCCATCCTGACGGGCGTGCGGTAAGCCAAAGCTGAATCACCCGGACCCTGCCAGGCGGCGGGGCCGGGTGGTCCAACCCTTCCAAACTCCGAGGTCATCATGGGCAGCGCAACTGGGGTTGTGGGCTACGGCTCACTCCCCGAACAGATCCAGTTCGTGGGCGCATCGAGCGTGGCGGGCACCAAGCCCACCACCCTGGGCGTCCCCACCCTTTCCCCTGCTGTGCAGTCCGCAAGCTTCAACACCGGCGGCATCCAGCGCAAGGGTGCCAACGTGGCCATTGCCAACATCCAGGCCGGTGCCATCGTGGCCAGCGGCTTGTTCGCGGTCAAGGTGCAGCACAGCAACGACGATGGCGTGACCGATCCCTACACCGACCTGGCCGCTTCCGCCCAGGGCAACATCAACTGGACCGACATCGCGGGCACCGCTCATGCGGCCTCGGTGACGGCCTCGGTCGGCGGTGCGGCCGCCAACACCGATACCCAGCTGGTGACGGACCTGCGCGGTGCCAAGCTGTGGGTGCGCTACGTCTACACCCTGTCGAGCGGCACCAGCGTTCTGCTGGGTGCCAGCACCCTGCTGGGCGCTTATGACACCCTGCCGGCCAGCGGCAACTAAGACAACCCTGGGGATGCGGCCCTAGCTTTCAGGCGAGGACCGCATCCCCATTTTCCTTGGGAGAACGTCAATGCGCACCGAAGCCAGCGAGAAAGAAGAAGCCGAGTTCAACGCCCCTGGCAAGCCGATCAGGCTCAAGGCACCGGCAGGCGGCCCGGACATCAAGGTCATCGTCGATGGCGCCAAGCGGCTGATTCCTGCAGGCACGGTGTTCGTGCTTGGCCAGCCCAAGCGCGCCAGGCAGCTCATTGAGCTGGGGCTGGCCCATGAGACCACCGAGCCAACCGCTGAGGAAAAGGCCAAGTCCGCTGCCGAGGATGAGGTGGCGACTGACCTAGTGATGGCCGAGATGCGCGCCAGGGCCGGGAAGATCGTGGCCGAGCGCAAGGAGAAGCGCGCCAAGTTCGAGGCCGTCATTCGCAAAATGAACGCTGAGACCCTGGATGCCGAGCTTGAGAAGCGCGGCCTGAAGAATGTGCTGCCCAACACCGAGGCCAAGGTGTCGACCATTGTGGCTGATGAGCTGGCCAAGGTGTCGGAGTAAGGCGTGACGACCGCCTATTGCACAACTGCTGATGTGGCTATGGCGGCGGGCAAGTATCAAACCTTGTCCGCCGCTGAGACCACGGCAGCATCGGCGTCTATCATCCAAGCGCAGGCCATCATTGAGAAGGCCACCGGCACCTTTTTTTACCAGGCACACTTGCAGGTGACGACCGAGCCGGTGAACCGTGTGCAGACCCGCCTTTTCTTGCCCGCACCCTGCTTGAGCATCGACAACAACACCATCACCGAGAACGGCTCTGTGCTGACCTTGGGCACGGACTTCTTGCTCTACCAGCCGAGCCCTGGCGGTATTCCCACCGGTCCCGGCTACCTCGAGAAGATGGCGGACAGCGTGGCCGATTGGGTTGGCCCTGCCGCCATTGCTCCATGGGTGAAGCTCCAGCAAAGCGTGGTGGTGAGCGGCGTATTTGGCTATGCCTCGGTGCCTGCCGACATCAACAAGCTCTGCGCTTGGAAGGCCGCTGAACTCCTGGGCTGGCTGACCATCGACTACTCGGACGGTGGCGGCATCAGCCATCAGGTGGGCAAAAACGGCATGCCTGATTGGGCGCTGCGCATCCTGCGCGGGCGCACGGTGAACTTCTTGGACGAACAGTATTTCGGCATCAAGGTGCTCTCTTGAGCGCCGCCGCCAATCTCATGGCGGAGTTGGTGGACCTGCTCTCTACCGCCGCGCCAACCCTGGCGATTCCCATCGACCCTGCCCGCGTGTTCCAGATGCAGCCGGACGCCAACGGGCAGACGCCTTACCTGGTGGTGGTGCTCCCCAATCCGTTCTTGGTGAGCGAGTGGTCGGGGTCAGGCCAGCTTGTGGATACCCACTTCTTCGCCGAGGTTCAGGTGGTGACGCAACTCCCGCGAGGCGTAGCACACATCCTGGGAGACAACACCCAGCCCGGAGAAATGAACCTGGTTGAATCTATCATCGATGCGCTGGAAAACAACTTTGCGGCTTTCAAGGCTGCCGCGCCATCCCTGGTGGATTACCGGGTCAAGGCCGGTGGCGCGTTGGTAGATGCCGCTACCGGCTGGCTCATCCAATGCCCCATCACCATCGATTTCTGGACCCGCACTACTGCGGGCAACCGCTAACTGGAGGCGCATCAATGCGCATCTTCTTTGAGCCCGAGAATAGCGACCTGGAAGAAATCAACGTCCTGCACCGTGGGCGGCTGGTCCTGCTGAAGCGTGGGGTGCCGAGCATGGACTTTGCCCAGGACTTCGCCGATGAGCTGCTCCGCGTCCACGCCGGGAAGTTCCGCGAGGCCGCGGCTGACGAACTGCCCGAGGCGCCCCAGTGAGCGCCCTGCTGGATGAGATGCGGGCGGTGGCGCATCAGGACGCCGCGCACATCGTGGATGACTTCTACGCCTTCCTGGTCTCGGGCCGTGACGAGGTGCAGAGCCTTTTCGCCAAGGTAGCTGGCGTCAAGAGCTTGGCCGATGAGGCGCGCCTGCTGGCGTTGCCCGAGGCCGAGCGCAAGGCTGCGCTAGAGACCGTTTTCCGCGACACCAGCGAGAAGGTGGCTGCTGGCGTCCTGATAGCCCGGTCCGCGCTCGACATGCCCGCTCCGGTGGCCTCCACGGCTCCCACAAGCCATTCCGTAGGTTTTGAGGCCCCGGCGGGGCCATCCGCACCCCAAGCCTGACATTGAGGGCTTAAAACCCTTTTTAGGAGTTCGCCATGCCCGCTCTTGGCCACAACGGCAGTTTACAGATGGTAAAAGAGGTGACTTGGGGCACGGACCCTGGCAGCGGCTACACCGGCCAGCCCGTCACCGGCGAGACCCTTGAAACCAAGCAGGCTTACCTGTGGGGCACGCCCGTCCAAGGCACTCGCGAGGTCACCGCGCAGAAGGTGCTGGCTGGTGTGACGGCCAGCGGAGGCATCAGCTTCGATGCTGACGTCGAGGGCATTCTTGGCATGTGCCTCAAGGGCATCCTCATCGGCGAGACCTACGCCACCAATGGCTCAGGCAATGGCGGCACGCACACCTTCGCACCGACCAGCGAGCCCACGGCGGTTCCGAGCTTCAGCATCCTGGTCAACCGGGACAACGTGATTGGTGCCGCTGGCAACGTGTGGGATTACGTTGGCAGCACGGTGGACAAGCTCTCGCTCTCAGCATCCGAGGGTCAGCTCCTGAAGGCCAGCGCGACCTTCAGCAGCAAAAGCGGCGCACCTTCCGCCACCGCCGTGACACCCACCTACGCCACGCAGATGCCCCTGGTCTACCGCAACGGGACTTTCACTGTGGGCGGTGTTGCGACTGCGCTCAAGAGCTTCAAGCTGGACATCGACAGCGGCAACTACAACAAGCGCGGGCAGCTGGGCTCGCAATACATCCAGCAGCAGCAGCCGGGCGCGCTCAAGGTGACGGGCAGCTTGTCCGCCTACTTCGATAACATGACCCTGCTGACCGATTACCTCAACGGCACGGATGCCATCCTGAGCATGGCTTTCACCGGCGCGGCGCTGGGCACTAGCACCAGGGGCCTCACCATCCTCATCCCGGTGGCGCAGTTCACCGGCAAGACCCCCAACATCAAGGGCGCGGCCAGCGAGATCATGCTTGACCTGCCTTTCACCGCCTGGCTCTCGGGCTCGGGCAGCCCCAACCACCTCATCCAGGCCACGCTCATCAACTCGCAGCAGTCCGCCTACTAAGCCGGGGCGCGCCATGGCTGACCTTATCACCATCACGGTCCCACCCGAACTGACAGCCCTGCTTGAGAAATTAAGCGGGGCTGATCAGCTTAAGGCGTCCACCGATGCCGCCAAAGCCGCTGGGCCGGTGCTCACTCGCCAGCTCGTCGAACAGGCGCAAAGCTCGGCGGGCAGCGGCCCTTTCGCGTCCGGCTGGCTGGCCCAGCCTGCGGGGCCAGGGCTCTCCGTTACCAACAGCATGGGCGTGTCGGCGTTCATCGAGTTTTCCACGCGGGCGCATAAGATTCAGGCGCGTCCTGGCGGCGTCCTCGCCTGGGTGCCGGGGCGCGGGGCTTTCTCGGCGGTCAATGCCAGCAAGGCCAAGGCTGGGGCGGGTTGGGTATTTGCCCAGAGCGTCAATCACCCTGGCACCGTGGGCAAGGACGTGTTCGGCATCACCATTCGCGGCAAAGGTGGCGACACAATCTTTGATGCCATGACCACCGAGGCCACGGAATACTTGGAGGGCGCGCCATGAAAAAGCACCAGAAGCCCACCGTCACCACGCTCATCCCCAGCAAGAAAGAAACGGGCCGCCTGCTCATGGCGCTCAAGGATGGCGAGGAACCCTCTGCGCTTCGCCTCTTGCGCGGCCTCGCCTATGAGGGCCTCTTGGCCCAGCGGACACCCGCCATGGATGCGCGCAAAATGGTCTTAGGCCCTGCCATGGAAGAACTCGCCAAGCGCGTGCGCTTTAACGTCACCTTCGAGTAGGCCGTGGCCGACAACACCGTTCAATTTAATGTGGTCTTCAACAAGGACACCGGCGAGCTTGTCTCGGCGGCGTCTGACGTTCAGGCTCTGTCTGATGCTGTCGCCAGTGCCGGTGGCCAAGCGCGTAATGCCAAGGGGCAATTCACTTCATTGGGCGATTCCGCGAATGATGCCGGGGCCGCCATGGGAGAGCTTGGCGATGCCGCAGAAGGCGCTGGCGATGCCGTGGAGGACGCGGGCGACAAAGGCCCGGATGTCATGGACAAGATGGAGCACCACATCACGCGCGCTGTGCTGTCTCTGGTGCTCATGCAGGCCGCGCTCGAAGGCGTGATGGGCGTGGTCAAGCAGGATGAGGGCTTCCAGCAATTACAGACCACCTTTGAGGATGTGGCCGCGTCTATCCTGGGCTCAGATGGCCTTGGCCCTGCGTTGCACACGATGTTTGACGGCTTGAGCGGACTGGTGCAGGTGGCTGGCGGCATCATCGTGGCGCTGTCGCCAGTGGCGGACTTAATCAAGGATACGCTCTCTGCGGCCTTTACGCTCATCACCCGCGATATCATGGTGGTCATTGACCTGCTCACCGGGCAATGGCGGGCGGCTTGGAATGATGCCAAGGATGGCGTCAAAGAGTTCGGCGATAGCTACACTGGCCTTGGCGACCACATTGTAGATTCCACAACCAAAGCCAATGAGATGATGAGCAAGGGCCTGGACCAGATGGCCGGGACTCAGAAGGTTTACACCAAGCAGATGGAGGATGTCGACAACGCCGCCCTGGCCGCCAAGATTACCCACAACGAGGCGATGCTAAAGGCCGAGGAAGAAGCTGACAACGCCACCAAGGCACTTGCCACCACTACGGGAGCGCAGAAGCTGGCGTTGGTCGAGAAGGACTTGGAGGCCGAGACCAAGACCATTCAGGCCAATCTCACCATCCAAGAGACGGAGCTGAAGAACAAGCTCGCCTCGCGGCAGGTCACACAGGCACAGTATGACCAGCAGATGGCAGCCGCCATCGAGAAAGCCGGGGACGCACAGACTGCTGCGCAGAGCAAGGCCAGCGCCGAGGCCGTGAAAATCAAGGCCGAGGAGCTAAAGCAAAAGGTGGCGCTGGAGAACGAGGCCCTCACGGACGAGGAGAAAAACAACGACGTCCAGGCAAAACTTCTTGTCACCAAATATGCGGCCATTGCCTCGGACACAAAAAAAGGTGAGGCCGATAGGTTGGCGGCAGTCCAGGCAGAACTGGCGGCTGAAATAGCTGCGCTCCAGGCAAATGAAAAGCTGGAAGAACAGGCGTTGAAAAACAAGCTGAACTCGCGCCAGATCACCCAGGCGCAGTATGACCAGCAGTTGATTGCGCTGAACAAAAAAACGCAAAATGAGATCAACCAGGACACCGCCAAAGCCACAACTGAAAGCGCAAAGATTCAGGAAGAGGCGAACAAAAAAATAATGGATAGCATGGAGCAGGTGGGAGAGGCGGCGGAGAAGGCGGCAGAGAAGCAGATCGCATCCGGGCACAGTGCCGGGGATGCCGCCAAGGCCGCTGGTGCCCAACTGATCGAGACAGCCGCAGACACGGCGGCAAAGAATATTACAATCATGGGAGCGTCCGCTGCCGCCACGGCCTTCGCCTCGGCTGGCAATCCCTACCTTGGCGCTATTGAGGCGGCGGCGGTCTTTGCTTGGTATGCAGGCCTTGCCGCCATCGTGGGTGGCGTGGGGGCTGAGATTGGCTCGGCTATGATGCCGTCCGATTCGAGTTCTTCAAGCAGCAGCTCATCCTCGGGGTCAAGCAGCTCATCGGGCACAGATAAGAGCACCGTCTCGCACGAAATCAGCGAGACCACGAACAAGGACGGGAGCGTCACCACCACCGACACCGCGACCACCAAGACCACCAATTCAGACGGCACCACGTCCACATCGACCGAGACCACCAAGACCACTACGATGAACGGCGTGCAAATCAGTCAGACGTCCACCGATTCAAGCGGCAGCTCGACCACCACCACAGGGACGGCCGCAACAAGCGCGGCCACAACCTCAACGGCGGCATCTTCAACAACGGCGGCATCTTCGTCAGACACCAGCTCGGGTGTCAGCGGGCAGCTCACGGTCAACGTGCTCCTTGATTCCAAGGTGCTGCTGACCATGATTCGCAACGCCAGCTTCAACGGGAACTTGGTCATCTCGGCCAACGCCATTCAGAGCTGACATGTATATCTACGCAGATAGCATTTCAAATCTTGCGAAGTCTGGCGCGGGCATCACGGCCAGCAGCAGCAATCCCTATTTCCCGGTGGCCAACATTTGCGGCAATCCCTTAGCCTGTAAGACCTGGCGCAGCCTGACACAAAATGCGGCCACCGAGACCTTGAGCATCGACCTGGGCGGCACGGTGACGGGCGCGCAATACCCAAGCGGCCTTGACTTGCTGGTGGACTATTGGAACGCCAATGCGACCTGCTCAAGCGTGACCTGGGCTGTCTTCAACGGGGCATCCATGGGGTCAAGCGGGACGGTTTCTCTGCTTGGTTCCGCTGGTGGCCCAGGCTGGATTAACATCCCATCAGCTGCGCTTGGCGCTGGTCAGACAAGCCTGCAGCTCACTTTCAACCGCACGGCCAGCACCACAAGCTATATCGAGGTGGGCAAGCTGCTCTTGGGTGCGCGCCTGGATACCGCAAGCGTGGGCATGAATCAGGGCGGCTTTACGCGCACCTTCGGCGAGATAAAGAACAACGCCTTGGCGGTCCTGGGCCAGGATTACAGCGAGAAGGTGGCCACCTACTGGCAGGGTGCGCTGACCATCGCCTTTTCCACCGAGGCGGTAGAGACCCAGCTTCGCGCGTTGTTTGCGGCCAACGGAACCTACAACCCTTGGTGGGTCACCATCCTGCCGGGAGACACCAGCACATCGGAGTTCGGCTTTCCGCGCTATGTCAAGGCCGTCACTATGCCATCTGAAAAGTCGGTGTTCTACATCGGCGGCGGCCCCGCCATCTGGTCCCTATCCCTCTCGCTCAAGAAGCAACTATGACGATGCCCGGCCAATACATCGACCCCAACCCGCCAACCACGCTGGCCCAGGTGTTGGCCAGCACAGACGCCGCGCCTATCTTCCTGCTGGAGGTTGAGGCTGGTATCACCATGCACGCCTGGTATCCCCTGGTGGCCAATGGCCACACCTACGGCAGCGCCTACGCCCACGTGCTGGGCGATGGCTCGGGCCAGCTCAACGACAGCGTAGACATCATTACCGGCGTCATCGTCAACGGCGTGGAGCTGACAGCCGGGGCATCGGTGGATGACGTGGTCAACCACAACGGCTATTGGTTTTGGGATGGCGCGGCAAGCCAGAGCCTTATCATCAGCATGCCGGACGGCAGCAATCCCATGGCACGCGGCGTAACCGTCGAGGCCATGGCGACCATGTATTTCAGCGATGGTCCCACGGATGCCGGGGGTTTTGCCTGGCAGGCCCGCATCAGCTCATGGCCCGGCCTCTCGCGGTCGGTGACGGCGGATTTCAGCAGCATCACTCAAGTGGGCGGAGGCTCCATTGAGCTTGCCAACGCGGACCATTATTTTGACCAGCGCCGCACCTACAATTGGGATGCTGGCTGGGCGCGGCTCATCATGGGCGCAGCCGGATTGCCCTGGGACCAGTTCGTGCCCCTGGCCACTTTCGTGGTGAGCTCGACCAAGGCAGAGCTGGGAAAGTTCACGCTCAACGTGCAAGACCCCAAGGTCTTGTGCGACACCCTTTTCCCGACTGCGCTTTACGCGCTGGCCGATTACCCAGCCATGGATACTGGCAGCGTTGGCAAGCCGTTACAGCTCTCCTACGGCGTCATCGTGGGGGCCTCGCCGGTCTGCATCGATACCGTTAACGGGGTATTCAAGCTTGCGGGCCATCCCATCACCAGCGTGCAGCAGGTGCGCGTCAAGGATTCATCGGACATCTGGCAGGTGGCGGCATTCTTTGACCTGGACGCGGTGAACGCCACTATCACCATGGACCCCGGCGTGACATGGGAGGCTGGCCAGGACATCGTGATGGACTTCACCGGCAAGCCCTTGCCCAACGGCCAGCCCATGATCAACCCCGCAGATATCGTGCAGGACATCATTGAGCAGCTCGGTTTTGATGCGAGCACGGCGGGATTCCTGGCGGCTCACAACTGGTATGACATCGGCTACTACTGGCCCAACCCGCTCAACCGGGCGGTCACCCATCAGCTGGGCATCTACATCGACAGCCAGGGCCAGGCCATCACCACCATCAACGAGATTTGTGTCAACGTCCGCGCCTATCTCCAGACGGCTACGGATGGCACTTTCACGTTGACCCCCTTTCGCAGCTACCGCCGCACCGAGTGCCTGCAAATCACCGACACCAACAACTTGCAGCCCGGCGTGGTCATCGACGGCAGCGGGACCACCTCCACGATGGTGCAGGCCGGGACCAAAATCAGTCAATGCGTTGTCACCTACGGCGTCAAGAGCTCAGAGAACACCCAGCAGGTGGCGACCATCACCGACATGGCCAACCAATACTCTCGCGGCCTCGCTGCGCCGGTGCAAGAGACCGTGGACGCCTTGTTCTCGGGCCAGGATGATGCCGCGTGGCTGGGGCAGGCCATCGTCAATCAGGACCGCGTGGACCAGTCTTTCTGGACGGCGCAGACCATGTGGAGCGCGTGGACCCAAATGCCGGGCCAGGGCGTGCAGATATATAGCACCCTGCTTTGCGTGGACCAGGTGACCGAGATTATCAAGGTGGACCTGGACCTCAATAAGCGCCAGGTCACTTTGACCATGGACAACCTGCGCGGCTTTGAACGCTCATCCGGGTTCTGGTGCCTGAGCACGGACACCACGCCGCTTGGCAATCCGCTGGCCTGGAATGGGACCGGCGAATTGAATGACGCCAGCGGCGAGGGGGAATACAAGCGGCAGCAGGCAGGGCATTGGGTGGACGGCAATGATTTTGCGGTAGATACACAACAGCCGGGAGCCCTGTATTCCGAGCTAGATTATGCGCCTTCGAGGTGGCAATAATGAATCCTCCCAGCATCGGACAGGGAACTTATTTGGATGTATTCGCCGCTCCGGTCTTGACTGAACTGGATGCCTTGATTGCACACCTCCAAATCGGGCAAGAGATAAATATATCCAACGGGAGCTTTGAAAATGGAAGCGGTGCCAATGTTGCTCCGCAGAATTGGATACTGGCGCTTGCTTCCGGCAACTTCTGCAACATTGAGACGACAGCCGCTAATGTACAGGATGGCGCGCAGTCGTTCTCGATGACCACGCCGGGGAGCGTGAGCGGTGGCGTGAGCCTGACGACTTCCGATTATTACGCCATCGGGGAATTACAAAAGCTGACGTTCTCCTGGTGGATGCAATCAACCATTGCAACGATTAGTAACTCCGTGTATGTTCAGTTTTTTGATAACACACAAACTCTGATTTCAACTTCGACACTCTACAATAACAGCACCACCAATGACACCGCTTGGGCCTGGAAGACGGTGAATTTCACGGCTCCAACAGGAGCCCGTTTTTTTAAGCTCCAGCTAGTGGGCGTTAACAACGCTACCGCTGGAACAGTCTATTGGGACGGCATCGATGTGATTTTCCAGAATCAGCCAGCTACCAGCTTCAGCGGGTCTCAGCGGGTGTCCATGTTTACGGCCAGCGGGACTTATACGCCCAGGTCTCAATTTGTACGGTGCCTCGTTCTTGGCGGCGGGGGCGGCGGGTCGGCTGTAGATAGCTTGGGCAATGGAGCTGTTGGTTCGCCCAGCTATGTGCTGTCATCTTCTTTTTTGGCGCGCGGTGGTAATGGCGGCGTGGGCTCGGGAGGGCAAGGGATTGGTGGGGCTAAGGTTGCGCCCATCACATCCTATACCGGCGGAGCTTTTGGGTTGCAATGTGGAAACATGGCTGGTATCAGCGGCAACTCAGGCGGAGCGGCGGGCGCTGGCGGTGGGGATTATTGGGGATCATCCGGTGGGACCGCTGGCAATTCGTCCTCGCATAATGGAGGCACACCAGCGGCCAATAGTGGCGGAGGCGGCGGCGGTGCCTGGTTCACATCGGTTAATTGGGGTGGCGGCGGCGGGGCATCGGGGGAGTATGCCGAATGGGTGATATTAGTGACACCGGGAGTTGCTTTCCCGGTGGTTGTAGGCGCTGGCGGGGCTGGTGCGACAGGACTTAGCAGCACCGCAGGCAGCGGTGCAAGCGGCTTGGTTATCATCATCGACTGATTAGGAGGGGCAATGAGCTATATTTCCATCAATCCGCCAAATGTAGGGGACCCAACGCGCTTAGATGCTTTTGCCGCTCCCGTAGTTTCCAATATCCAATATTTTCAGGGGGCCGCGCAATCGGCCCTTGCCGTTGGCATCAGCAATGGGAGCTTTGAGGCCGGTTCGGGTGCCGGTGTCGCACCCTCGAACTGGACCCTGGCGCTTGCCTCGGGCAACTCCTGCAATATCGAGACGGCGTCCGCCAATGTTGACCACGGTGCCCAGGCCTTTAGCATGACCACGCCGGGGAGCGTGAGCGGTGGCGTGAGCCTGACGACTTCCGATTATTACGCCATCGGGGAGCTTGGATGGTTGACCTTTAGCTGGTTCATGAAATCTACGGTGGCCGGAATCGCAAATGCGGTCAATGTTTTGTTTTACGACTGCAACAAGACATATCTTTACACTGCTTCGATTTTTTCATCCTCCACGAATAATACATCTTGGGCTCCCAATATTGCCGGAGTGCAAGCCGCAGACACGGTTCGGTTTTTCCAGCTCCAGCTAGTGGGCGTTAACAACGCTACCGCCGGAACAGTCTATTGGGACGGCGTTACCTATTCCTCGGGAGATTTCACTGTCGGCGCATCCATCTTTGTGTCCAGCGGCACCTATACTCCGCGTTCAAATATGATTTATGTGCGCGAGTTTGGCGGCGGAGGAGGCGGTGCTGGGGCATATTTGGCCAACATAGGCGATATAACTAACGCCCAACCTGGAGTAGCAGGAAACCCTAGCTGGGTTGTGTCTAGTGCATATTTGGCGCGCGGAGGAAATGCGGGGACGGCAGGCACTCTAGGCACCAACGGCGTTGGTGGTGCATCCGTGGCATCCATTTACACCGCTCCGCCCAATCTCGGCTCTCAAAAAGGGACTACCGCCGGATCTAATCCGGTGTTGAATGGTAGCTATTATAACGGTGGTCCGGGAGGAGCCAATTATTTTGGGGGCGCTGGTGGTAGCGGAGGGATATATACCGGCGCAGCTGGCGGCACAGGCCAATTAGGAGCTGGCGGCGGCGGGGCCGGAGGCGGACAAGGTTCTGGCGCAGGCGGGGCATCGGGGGAGTATGCAGAGTGGTATATCCCAGTTACTCCTGGCGTGCCAGTGCCCGTAACGGTGGGCTCCGGCGGGTCTGGTGGCGCTGGCCAGGTGGCATCGGGTGGTACTGGGGCCGCCGGTGGCCCGGGTGGCTCTGGCTTGGTCATCATCCAGGGCTGATTTGTTGTCATACATTTAACCGAGGCGCGTCCATGAAAAAGTATCTCGCCATCCTGCTCCTGCTCTGCGCGGTGTCTGCCCATGCGGCTATTAGCTGGGCGGGCTGGTGCGTTACCACCACGGCTGCGGCAGGGACTGGCACCAGCTTCAGTCAGTGGATTACCACCACGGCGGGAGCTAATCGCTGCCTGGTGTTTTCCTGCACCAGTTCCCAAAATGGGAGCACCAACAGCGGATTTATTTCCGGCATTACTTTTGGCGGCAACAGCTTTAATTATTTGACCGTAACCATCACCTCACCCGGCGGCACATCGAACACGCAATCCGAAATTTGGGGTCTGGCCAATCCCCCGGCGTCTACATCGGGCACGCTGGCCATCACCATGAATAGTACCGCCAACTCTCCGGCACATTTATTCATGGCCATGGAGTTTGATGGCATCAATCAAACCACCCCGTTTGGCAATCAGGTCATTTTGAGCAACGGCACCTCGGCTTCTGGCGTGTCCACCATCAGCCCAGCCTATACCGGCAGCTGGTTCTTTCAGATGGTGGGGGCCGCGAGCGTGGGTTCGGTGGTAACGCCGGATTTAAAAACCACGCCCGTCTCAAACGCCTATTACAGCAACGCGGCAATCTCCGGCTCATTCAGCTACACCACTTGGACCGCGGCTTCGACCGCGTTTACCTACACCTGGGGCGGCGACTCCGCCAACGGGCAGATAGTTGGTGAGCTGGTTGCCGGCCCCACTTACACGGTCACACCAACGCCATCCCCCACGGCCACCATCACGCCCACCGATACCCGCACGGGCACACCAACGCCCACGTTCACCATCACGCCAAGCGCGACACGGACTTACACGGCCACCATCACGCCAAGCGCGACACCGACTTACACGGCCACCATCACGCCGACCCTCACCATAACGGTCACGGCCACGCCCACCGATACCCGCACGGGCA